>Ga0316628_100001553_pt1 | contig 16332 bp, 13 predicted proteins | sample OWC_Aug_M2_C1_D5_FD_207648 | JGI IMG/M metagenome (GOLD analysis project Ga0316628, IMG submission 207648) | Wetland soil microbial communities from Old Woman Creek delta, Ohio, United States - OWC_Aug_M2_C1_D5_C | ecosystem: Environmental > Terrestrial > Soil > Wetlands | place: USA: Ohio... | reverse complement strand
AATTCGCGCCAGGAGAACGGCACGTTCGACGTCGACACCTGGGGCCGCAGCGCCAACGCGGTGGAGAACGACTACTCGCACGCGGTGAACGGCAGCCTCGTGTCGCTGCTCAGCCAGTCGCTGACGAACGAGTTCCGGTTCCAGTTCGCGCGGGAGTACCGGCCCCGCCCGTATGACGGCCCGACCTTCCCGGGCACCACCGGCGGCCTGTGGAAGACCAACGGTCGGCCGATCCCAGACACCGGAGCCGATTTCGCCAACGGCTACCGCTGGGGGATGCCGTTCTTCATCCCGGTCGACGCCTACGACCAGCGTATCCAGCTGGTGGACAACCTGTCGGTGGTGCGGGGCCGCCACCTGTTCAAGGTGGGCGCGGAGTTCAACCGGACGAACGAGAACCAGACTTTCATCGGGTTCTCCAACGGCCGCTTCATCTTCGGGAGCGTGGACGGCTTCCTGGAGTACGTCGAACACGGGCCGTCGTACGTCGAGTGCTCCAACGACTCGACGTACACCACCGGCGCCTGCCCGGCCGGCTCCTCGATCACCGGCCCGCTCCAGCTGTTCCTCCAGTTCGCGCCGGTGCAGTCGGGCACCACGGTCCGCGACGCGGGCACGCAGAATCTGGTCCAGTACGAGCTGGCGGGCTACATCCAGGACACCTGGAAGCCACGGCCCAACCTGACGGTCAACTACGGTCTCCGGTGGGAGGCGCAGATCGAGCCTGATCCGCTCACGCCGCCCGACCAGGTCTTCTTCCAGCCGTTCATCGGCCAGACGATCAACGGCCACGCCTTCCCGTCGACGGGGAATATCCCCTCCGACTACAAGATGATCCAGCCACGGCTCGGCATCGCCTGGGACGTCAACGGGAACGGGCGCCAAGTGGTGCGCGCCAACGCCGGTCTGTACTCGGCGCGCTCCCCGGGTCTCATCTTCGCCAGCACGCGCACCAGCAACGGCTCCGTCGGCCAGACCATCTTCCGGGCCAGCTTCTTCAACGGGTTCGGCGTCACGCCGCCCGTCTACGGCCCGACTCTGCCGGCGCTCTCCGCCGCGCCGGACCATCCGGACGTGTACGTGACGGACAGGGACTTCCAGAATCCGCGCACGCTGTCCCTGGGCACGAGCTACGAGCGGCGCCTCGCCGACCGGCTGGCGGTCAGCTTGTCGTATTCGTTCGCCAAGACGACGCACCTCAACCGGTTCGTCAACCGGAACGACACCGTGTTCGGGAGCCCGTTCAGCGACTTCCCCGGCACCTCGACCAACGGGATCGGCCAGTTGTGGACGCTGGAGAGCACGGCCAAGTCACAGTACCACGGCCTCACCGTGGGGCTGGCCGGCACCGTGTTCGGCCGCACGGAAGTCCAGGGGAACTACACGCTCAGCTTCGACAAGTCGGACGACGACAACGAGCGTGACCCGTTCAGCTTCCGGTACGCCAGGCCCGACCGGCTCGACCGCGAGTACAACTGGTCGGACCGCGATCAGCGGCACCGCTTCAACCTCTGGGTGACGCAGCACTTGCCGTACGGGATCGACCTGACCCATCGAGTGAGCGCGACCTCGGCGCAGCCGACGTCCGAGAGCTGCGGGCCGTGGGCGGGGAACCCCACCGCGCCGCCGGCCGGCCAGATCGCGGTCTCGCCGGCGGACCGCACCTGCGCCGACGGTACGATCCTGCTGCGCAACACGCTCAGGAAGAACAACGAGTACTTCCAGTGGGACCTCAGGCTCTCCAAGTCGATCGCGGTGGGACGTGGCTCGCTGGAGGCGGTCGTAGAGGTGTTCAACCTCACCAACCGGCTGAACATCCGGAACCCGAGCGCGCCGGCGCTGCTGTTCAACTTCGACGGCACGATCCGCTCGGGGCTCGGCGACCCGCGGCGGATACAGGCCGGTCTGCGGTGGGCGTTCTAGGCTTCGCCGCGATCGCGCTTCACTGACGGACCAGGGGCCCGGCGCGAGCCGGGCCCCTCTGGTACTCTCTCAGGCTTCCGGCGCCGGCGGGGGAGCAGCGTACCGCATCACCACCTCCGCGATGTCGCAAGGCCGGTGCACGGCATGGTCCGGTTGCACGCTCCACCGCGGCTCCGAGTCGGAGCCGTAGAGGGCGGCGATGCTGACGATCCTCACGCCCGCCTCCCGTGCCAGCAGCACGGCCCTCGCCCGCGCGGCGCAGACGGCGTCCGTCTCGTGGTCGCCGATGTAGAAGACGGTGCCCGGCCGCGCCGCCGTGAGGATCTCCACGCACTTGAGCAGCCCGTCGGGCTCCGGCTTCTGCCGCCTGATGTCGACCTCCTCGAATCCGATGATCGACCGGAAACACCCGCGCAGGCCGTGGCCGTCGAGGACGGCTGCGATGGCCCCGCTGGCGTTCTGCGAGACGATGCCGTGCGGGAGGTGGCGCAGCGACCGGAGCACCTCGGGGATGCCGGCCACCAGCGGCGTCGGCGTGGCGTCGCCGAGCTGGTACTCCGTCCACAACAGCCCCGCCCGGTCGATCTCGGCCTCAGCCAGGCCGAACGACCGCGCGTAGAACTCCCGCCAGTTCCGGGACCGCGCGAGCGCGGCCCGGTAGCTGGCCGGGGACGCCAGCGCCTCGAAACCGCCCGCCGGCCGGGACGTGACGCGCTCGACGATGGCCCGCGTCACCCCGAAGTTCTTCTCCTCGGTGCTGACCAGAGTCCCGTCGTAGTCCCAGACCACGGCGTCGCCGCGCGGGGCCGCTCGCCCGCCGCTCACGACGGGGGACGCTCGGGCCACACGGTGTCTGGTCTGGCGGGCGGCGGCTGATCGGGGCCCAGCCGGTCGGCCCGCACGTCGGCGAACAGGAAGTTCTCGGGCGGAACGGGCTCGCCCGCCAGGCGGCGGAGCAGCGCGAGTTGGCCGGCGTGCGTCAGCACGTCCGCCAGCGGGCCCTGCAACAGCTGGGTCTCGGAGATCTGCCTCAGCGGGGTGCCGGCCTCCAGCTCGCGCGACAGCGCAGCCAGCGTCGCGTGGAACCTGTCGACCTCCGCTTCGAACGTCCGCAGCGGCTCGGGATGCAGGGGGTAGCTCCCCCCGACGAAGAAGGTGCGGGCGTAGCCGAGGACACTGGTCATATGGCGGAGGATCTCGACCGGACTGCGCACCCGCTCGCCGGCGGAGAACGCGGGGAACGAGGCGGAGGCGCCGCGCAGGGCCTTCTGGACGCGATAGGCCACGGCGGCAAGCGCGTGTTGCAGCAGGCGTCTCTCAGGTGTCACCAGGCCCCCTCTCGAACGCAGGGCTGTGCCTCGCTCAGGGCCGCGATCTCCTCGCCGGTGCGGCCGCGCATGTACAGGGCGCCGGACATGCAGTTCCGCGCGCTGCTGCCGCAGCCGATGCGCTTCCGCCTCGCTCAGCGCGTTGGCCCGGTCCCCTGCGGCCACGAGAGCCCGCGTTAGCCGAATCACCAGCCGCGCTCAGGCTGTGGCGACTGCGCGACTCGTCGAACTCCGGCCACAAGTGCCCGAGTATGCGGTCCCGCGTGCAGCCCAGATCGGCCGAGACGGCGAGCACGGCGGGCAGCGCCTCGACTGGCGGCTGCGCGAGGTCCGCCACCGTCGCGCCGGACGGTCCTGACAGCGCGTAGCCGCCCAGCACCCGCAGAGTGTACATCCGCACCGACCGGCGAGGGTGGCTGGCAGTCGGCTGACTCCGGCCGACCAGCCCAACTATGGTGCCCCGCGGGACCGACTGCGGCAAGGGGCGCTCGACATACACGCAGTTGATGCGGGCATGACGCCGGCTGCCTAGCGTGAGCTTCCCGCCTGGCCTGGGCCCGAGACGGCAAAGGCCCGCGGAATCTCGGTCACCCGAGTGCGCAATCTCTTGGCAGTCCCGGCGCTCGCGGGCCTGGTGGCCGCGTGCAGCGAACAGCCAACCGCAACGGGTTCCGCCCCCTCGCTCCGTGCCGCCCAGGGCGATCGATCGGAATGGATGCTTATCTGGGGCTTCACCCAGAACCCGGACGAAGCCACCGCGGTGCCGATGGGGTTCGCTCCCTGCTTCAACGGGGGCCACGGCAGTTGGATGTTGGTCGAGCCGCTGATTGAGATCCTAGTCAACCAGGACACTGGAGAGCGTGTCCGCGCGCACTGGATGTACCAGATGCACGTGAACGCCGCTGGAAGCGTCACGCCGCACAGCCGGGTGTCGACGCTGATGTCCTGCACGCCGCTGCACTAGCCGTCCCGGTCGAGTCGCGCCAGCGCCAGGACCAGTGCGAGGGTGCGGATGGTGTGACTCCAACCCACAAGGACTTCCGCCCCGAGCGTGGCGAATCCACGCCGGACGCGAGTGCCGCAGGGGCGGTTCGCGCGGTAGATTCAGGCCGGTCACCGCCTCTGATGGGGCCGGCCCGACAGCGGACGGGCCGGCCCCGACAGGCTCCACGACGAGCCGGAACGCCGCGGGCGAGCGGCCTCTTCTCCGCGTTCCGTACTTCCGACCGAGCGCCTGCGCACGGCGGCCCGCCAACGCGCCACCCCCCGGACGCGTACTTCGCTGGATGGCCCGGAGAGCCGGGGCTCCGACCGAGGGAGAGCCGCAACACCGTTCGTGGCCCGCACGGGCCGGGAGAATCGACTGGAGCGTTCCCACGGACCACGTGCTTCCGGCGCCGCGACCTGTCTGAGAACTCCGTCCAGGGTGACCGTCGTTCGCCTGCTCGCCGCGTCCGCGCTGCTGCAGTCGGGCTGCGAAGGCAGGCGTGAGGAGGTCAGAGCGGTGCCGCACGCCGCGAGCTCCACGGCCGACACGTACTGCCTGAAGTGCCATCGCGGGGCGGCCGGAGCCGGCGCCGTCCGGCACGCCGACCGAGGCAACTGCGTCTCGTGTCATCCGGTGGCGACGAGAGGCACCTACCCGAGAGCGGTGCCTCACACGGCGGGCGACGAGGCGATCTGCCTCGCGTGCCATCGCGACGGCGTGGCGGGCGCCCGGGTGATGAGACACGCGAGCGCGGCCGCGTGCCTGTCGTGCCACACTGCGGCGACATACGGCGCGTGGCCGCCACCCGTGCCGCACGCCGCCCGCTCCGCCGACGACGCCTCGTGTCGCGTCTGCCACGGAGCTGTCGGACACCGCGACCGCTCCGGCTGCATCGTCTGCCACAAGGTCTAGCGAGCATGGAGGAGCGAGTGAGGAGACCCGACGGGCCCGGACGCGACAGCGCCGGCATGGGGCGGCGCGAGTTCCTGCGCCTGAGCGCCTGCGGCCTGACGGTGATCGGTCTGCCCGTCGGCTGCCTGCGCGAGGACGAGGGGACGCCCGCGGCGGACCATCTCGCGTCCGGCCGCCCCGTCTCGCCGCAGTTCAGCGACGCGCGGACGCCGGTGCTGTGGGTGGAGGCGGGAACGTGCACGGGCTGCGCGTGCTCCCTGCTCGGAAGCCGCCTGCCGCCGGTCGAGGTGCTGCTGCCCGACGTGCGGCTGGAGTTCCAGGAGACGCTGATGGAGCGCTTCGGCGCGCCGGCCGTGGATCACCTGCTGTCGCTCGCGGGCGCCGCCGCCGGCCGCTTCGTGCTCGTGGTCGACGGCGCCATCCCGGTGGGAGCCGGCGCGAGCCTGACGACGCTTGGCGTGGACGGCCGCGGCCGCGACTACACGGCGGCGGAGCTGGTGACCCAGCTCGCGGACCGGGCGGCGCGGGTGGTGGCGCTGGGCACGTGCGCGGCGTTCGGGGGCATTCCCTCGTCCGGGGCGGGCGCGGGGATGTACGTCTCGGTGGCCGAGGCCACGGGGCGCATGCCGCTGCGCGTCCCGGGATGCCCGCCCAACCCGCAGTGGATCTCGGCCGCGCTCGGCGCGCTGCTGCGCGGCGAAGCGCTCGAGCTCGACGAGCTGGGACGCCCGATGGCGTTCTTCTCGTCCACGGTGCACGAGCTCTGCCCGCGGCTCGGCTCCTTCCGGAACCGGGACTTCGCGACCGCGCCGGGCGACGCGGTTCGTTGCCTGCGACAGGTCGGCTGCAAGGGCCAGCTGGCGCGGGGCGACTGCCCCATCCGACTGTGGCAGGGCCGTTCCTCGTGCGTGAAGGCCGGCAGCCCGTGTGTCGCCTGCACCGCGCCGGGCTTCCCCGACGCGCGCCCCACTGTCGACGGTCGCGCCGTCGGTGAGGAGGGCAAGGCGGCATCACCCTTCCTCCGCCCGCTTCCGCTCTAGCGATGGCGACCTTGGTGATCGACCCGGTCAGCCGGCTCGAGGGCCATCTGCGGCTGGAGATCGAGTACGAGGGCGGCGCGGTCGTGCGCGCGCGCTCGTCGGGAACCTCGTTCCGCGGGCTGGAGAACGTCATGCGCGGTCGCGACCCGCGCGATGCGGCGCAGATCACCCAGCGCATCTGCGGCGTGTGCCCCGTGCCCCATGGGCGGGCCGCCTGCGAGGCGTTCGAGAACGCCGCCGGCTTGACCGTGAGCCCGCTGGCGCGGCTCGTCAGGAACGTCGTGCAGGCCGCGAACTTCGTCGACTCGCACCTGCTGCACTTCTACGTGCTGTCGCTGCCCGACTACGTGGCGGGGCTGCCCACCGCAGGGGCGTGGCCGCCGGACCGGGCGCCGGCGGCTTGGCGGGCCGCGAGGAGGCTCGACGCCGGTCTCCTGGCGGCGCACGCGGCGGAGGCGCTGCGCTGGCGCCGCGCGTGTCAGGAGATCGTCGTCGCGCTGGCCGGCAAGATGCCGCACGCGACGGGCCTCGTGCCGGGCGGAGCGACGGCGGTGCCGAGCGCGGCGACGCTCGCGGACCTGCGCGTGCTCGCGGCCGGTGTGGGCGCGTTCGCCCGTGCTGCCTACGCGGACGACGCGCGCGCGCTGGCGCGGGCGTTCCCGGAGTACGCGGGCATCGGCGCGTCGGGGGCGGCGTTTCTGGCCCACGGGAGCTTCCCCCACGCGGACGGCAGTCCACTGCTGCCCGGCGGCCTCGTCCTTCCGGGCGATGCGTCGGCACGGACGGCCGACGTCTCGCTCGTCAGGGAATCCACGGCGAGTGCCCGGTACGCGGCGGGGGCTCCGGCGCATCCGTCCGTGGGAACGACCGAGCCCGCCCCGCGCCGCAGCGACGCGTACTCATGGGTGAAGGCACCCCGGCTCTCGGGGCACCCCTGCGAGGTGGGGCCGCTCGCCCGGGCGGTCGTGTCGGGCCGGCATTCCGGCGCCGCGGGAGTCATGGCGCGGCACGTGGCCAGGCAGCGCGAGAGCGTGACGCTCGCGGGGGCCGTCGAGAGCTGGCTGGACCAGATAGCGGCCGCCCCGCCGGCCCCGAGCGCGCTGCCCGATGTGCCGGTGAGCGGAGCGGGAGTCGGCCTCACCGAGGCGCCGCGCGGAGCGCTGGGGCACTGGGTGACGATCGAGGCGTCGGCCACGTCCCACTACGGCGTGGTGTCACCCACCACCTGGAACGCGTCGCCGAGGGACGAAGCCGGCGTGCCCGGTCCCATGGAGCGGGCGCTCGAGGGCGTGCGCGTCGCCGATCCCGCCGACCCCATCGAAGTGGTGCGGGTGGTGCACTCGTTCGACCCCTGCCTGCAGTGCGCGGTGCACTGAGAGGGGGCCTCGCCGGCCGCCCGCCGGGCCGCCCGCTCTCGCCGCACGGATACAATCCAGAGTGGCACACTCGCATTTAGCGGACAGCCGTCGCGGGGCCGCCGCAGCGAACCTCGCGCCGCGCTCAGCGCCGATCACCGTGGCGAACCAGCGGGCCTCTGCCGGCCGACCGGGGGCGGCTCGGCGCGCCGGACGGTTCTGACCGTGGCATGGAAATTCCGGTCCAAGCAGCCTTAGCTTTCCCCGGGCTCCACGACAAGGAGAGGCACAATGACGTTGCTGGAGACGCTCAAGGCGAAGGCACGGGCCAACCCCAGGCGGATCGTTCTCCCCGAGGGCGAGGAGCCGCGGACGGTCAAGGCCGCCGCCATCATCACCCAGGAGAAGCTGGCCCAGGTCACGCTGGTCGGGAACCGGGCCAGAATCGAGGCGGTGGCGAAGGAGCAGGGCGCGGACGTTTCCGCCGTCCCGTCGGTCGATCCCGAGACCTCTCCGAAGTTCGAGGACTACGCCCAGGCCTACTGCGAGGCGCGCAAGGCCAAGGGCATGACTCTCGAGGAAGCCCGGAAGATCATGAAGGACACGGTCTTCTACGGCACGATGATGGTCCACAAGGGTGAAGCGGACGGGCTCGTTTCGGGCGCCCTCCACTCCACCGGCGACACCATCCGGCCCGCTCTCCAGTTCATCAAGACGAAGCCCGGCATCAGCATCGTCTCCAGCTCGTTCATCATGATAGTCCCCGACTGCGAGTACGGGGACAAGGGCATGTTCATCTTCGCCGACTGCGCCGTCATGCCCTCGCCCACCGATGCCGAGCTGGCCCAGATCGCCATCGCTTCGGCCGAGACGGCCCGCGTGCTGTGCGGCATGGAGCCGCGGGTGGCCATGCTGTCCTTCTCCACGTACGGCAGCGCCAAGCACGAGCTGGTGGACAAGGTGAAGCGGGCCGTGGCCATCGCCAAGGAGCAGGCCCCCGGCCTCAAGATCGACGGCGAGCTGCAGGCCGACGCGGCAATCATCCCCAAAGTCGGCAAGTCCAAGGCCCCCGGGAGTCCCATAGCCGGCCAGGCCAACGTGCTGGTTTTCCCCGACCTTCAGTCGGGCAATGTCGCCTACAAGCTGGTGGAGCGGCTGGCCAAGGCCCAGGCCGTGGGTCCCGTCCTCCAGGGCATCGCCAAGCCGATCAACGACCTATCCCGCGGCTGCTCCGTGGACGACATCGTTCACCTGGTGGCTATCACGTCTCTCCAGGCTTCCGGCGTCTAGGAGCGACGACCGCGGCCGCAACGGAACGACCGAAGGAGCATCGCATGATCGTCCTGTCCCTCAATTGCGGTAGCTCGTCCGTGAAGTACCGCGTCTGGGATTCCGCTCAGAAAGTCACTCTGGCCACGGGCATCGTGGAGCGCGTCGGCATCGGCAAGAGCTACATCAGCCAGGCCGGCTCGGGCCGCGCGCCGGTGAGGTTCGACCACGAGTGCGCCAATCACAAGGACGCCATCAAGCTCATCATCGACACGCTGCTCGACCCCAAGATCGGCGTCCTCGACGACCTGTCGAAGATCGCGGCCGTGGGCCACCGCGTCGTCCACGGCGGCGAGAAGTTCACCAAGTCGGTCGTCATCGGCCCGGACACGATCGAGACCTTCAAGAGCCTGTTCAGCCTGGCGCCTCTCCACAACCCGCCCAACGTCCTCGGCATCGAGGCGGCCCTGGAGGTCCTGCCCGCGATTCCGCACGTCGCGATCATGGACACCGCCTGGCACCAGACCATGCCGGCGCACGCGTACACCTACGCCCTGCCCTACGAGTGGTACGAGAAGCACTCGGTGCGCCGCTACGGGTTCCACGGCACGTCGTTCCTGTACGTGGCCAAGCGGGCGGCCCTGCTCCTGGGGAAGGACCCCTTCAAGACCAACCTCGTATGCCTGCACATCGGCAACGGCGTCTCGGCCAACGCGATCAGGAACGGAGTCTCATACGACACGTCCATGGGCCTGACGCCCCTCGAGGGGCTGGTAATGGGCACGCGCTCGGGCGACCACGATCCCGCCATCGACCTCATGATGATGGAGCGGGAGGGGATCGCGCCGGCCAAGATGAACGACATCCTGAACAAGAAGTCCGGGCTGTTGGGAATCACCGGCAAGTACACCGACCGCCGCGACGTTCAGCACGCGGCCGAGACCGGCGACGAGCGCGCCAAGCTGGCCATAGACATCGAGGTGTACCGGATCAAGAAGTACATCGGCGCCTACATGGCCGCGATCGGCGGGGCCGACGCGGTGGTGTTCACCGCCGGCGTGGGCGAGATGTCCGACCTCATCCGCGAGCGGAGCCTGGAGGGCTTGGAGTTCCTCGGCATCAAGCTGGACAAGGCGAAGAACAAGCTGGCCAGGACCCGCAACGCCGAGACCGAGATCAGCGCCGACGACTCGAAGGTGAAGGTGTTCGTCATCCCCACCGACGAGGAGCGCGTCAACATCGAGGACGCGATCGCTTTGCTGGAGGGCAAGTACGACGAGCACACCCGGTTCACGTACCGGTTCCAGCACCCCGACTACGTCAACAGCCAGCGCGAGCACGATTTCCAGCTCGAGTGCGAGAAGAACCCCGAGCTGAAGCGCATCCAGGTCAAGCCGAAGAGGTAGGTTCCGGCTCAGTCCACGAACGGCGACTTCTTGCGCGGACCTCGAGGCGACTGCGCCGCGTCCAGCACGCGCTGCAGCTCCTCGATGCTCAGCTCGAAGGGGTCCTTCTCGTAGCCGGGCGGGGCGCCGACCCGCGACGGGCCGGGTTCGTCCTCGGCGGGCTCGAACAGCCACTCGTTGCGGCTGCGCACGCGCACGTCCCAGCGCCTGCCGTCCCGGTCGATGAATCGTCGATCGGCCATTGATCACCCCGCTCCAGGTCCGATGCGCTTCCTTCCCGGGGAAGATGCGGCCCCCGCGGGACCGGCGCCAGCGCGAGCGGCGCGCGACAAGTCGCCTAGAGTCGCCCCCGCCACTCCTCCAGCGCGCGCCGCTCCTTCTTGGTGGGCTTGCCCTCCCCGTACGCGAAGGCCTGGCGAGCCAGCCGATGCTGCTCGGCCAGCCGCTCCCGCGCCACCCGGGACGCGGGATCTTCCTGGTACAGCTTCGCCGCCTCGGCGGCGGGGCCGCGCCGCTCCGAGAGCGCGCGCACCGTGACCACGTGCTGGTACGGCCCCAGGCGCACGCGGACCTCGTCGCCCAGACGCACCTGCCTGCCCGGCTTCACCTTGTGGCCGCCCACGTCCACGCGCCCCCCCGCGACCGCGTCGGCGGCCAGCGCGCGGGTCTTGAAGAACCGCGCCGCCCACAGCCACTTGTCGATCCGGACGCTCCGGGCGGCTCCGCCTTCGGTGCGCTCGTCATGCATAGCGGCAATATACGCCGCTGCAGCCCGCCCATTGGTGCAGCGGCACCTCCGCTGTCACATTTCCAGCCTGCCCGGCGCACGGCTTCCCGGCCGCGCCCCGAGATGGAGGTCGGAGAACGGTGCTCATGGACTTCGCGGAACGTGTGACTCACCTGTCCCCGGAAGGGGCTTACCACGTGCTGGCCCGCGCCCAGGCGCTGGAAGCCGCGGGGCGACACGTGGTTCACCTGGAGATCGGCCAGCCGGATGCGCCGACTTTCGCCAACATCGCCGCGGCCGGCATGCGGGCCATCCGGGACGGGCACACGCGCTACACCGGCTCGGCCGGCATCGGCGCGCTGCGCCAGGCGATCGCCCGCGACGCCGGCGCGCGGCGCGGCATCGAGGTGCGGCCGGCGCAGGTGGTCGTGGGCCCGGGCGCCAAGCCCGCGCTCTTCTTCCCGACGCTCGCCCTGGTCCGCCCCGGCGACGAGGTGATCTACCCGGACCCCGGATTCCCCACCTACGCGGCCATGATCCGCGTGGCGGGCGGCACGCCGGTGCCGGTCCCGCTGTCCGAGGAGGCCGACTTCTCCTTCGATCCGGCCGCGTTCGACCGCCTGGTGAGCGACCGCACGCGGCTCGTCATCCTCAACTCGCCCGGCAACCCGACCGGGGGCGTGATGCCCCGCGCCGCCCTGGAGCACGTGGCCGGCGTCGCGCGGGAGCGGGACATCTGGGTGCTGTCGGACGAGATCTACACGCGGCTGGCGTTCGACGGCCGCGCGGTCCCCAGCATCGCCGCGCTGCCCGGCATGGCCGGACGGACGGTCATCTGCGACGGCTTCTCCAAGACGTACGCGATGACCGGCTGGCGCCTCGGCTACGGCATCATGCCCGAGCCGCTGGCCGAGCGGGTGGAGCTGCTGCTGACCCACTCCGTCGGCTGCACCGCCAGCTTCACGCAGGTCGCGGGCATCGAGGCCCTCGAGGGACCGCAGCAGCAGGTGGACTCGGTGGTGGCCGAGTACCAGCGGCGCCGCGACGCGCTGGTCCCGGGGTTGAACGCCGTCCCCGGCTGGCGCTGCCGCACGCCGCAAGGCGCGTTTTACGCCTTCCCCAACGTCTCCTCGTACGGGAAGACCTCGGACTGGTGGGCCGACTTCCTGCTGGAGCGCGCCGGCGTCGCGGTCCTGCCGGGCACCGCGTTCGGCGCGCGCGGCGAGGGCCATCTCCGCCTGTGCTTCGCCAACTCCATGGAGAACATCTCACTCGCGCTGGAGCGCGTCGCCGCCGCCGTCGCGGAGCTGGGCGGCCCCTAGGGCCTAGCCGCCCAACCCGAATGCGCGCCTCCGCCTCGCGTTCGCAGCGCTGCGCGAGGCGCCGCCGGCTCGGCCTACCGATGCCGCTCCACGAGCCACAGGTCGGGACGCTGATCCACGACCAGGCACGCTCCGGCGCGCGCGTCAGCCGAGAGAGACAACGTCCCGAGCTGGCAGGCCACCGGGAACGCGGCGACGCGCTGGGCCGCCCCGCCGCGCGCCGGCAACCGCCACAGGTCGGGAGGGGAGTCGCCGGCAGCCCGCGCGAAGTACACGAAGCCGTCGTTCGCCCAGCGGACCGCGAAGGCGGTGACCGTGTCACCGGCGGGCAGCTCGCCGATCCTGCGGACCGAGCCATCGGCGACGCTCAGGGCGAAGAGGTCGCGGCGCCTCTCCCGGACGGCGGCGAACGCGACGTCGGCCCCGTCGGGAGACGCCAGCGGGCGGCCCGAGAGAACGCCGATGGAGTCCGGGACCGCAAAGGCGCGAACCGCCCGGCCCGTCGAGTCCCGCACCGCGAAGCCGCGCCCGTCGATGCGCCACGCCACCGCGCTCCCGTTCGGCAGCCACTCGGCGACGATGAAGCCCGGCTCGGCGCGGAGATCGCGGCGGCGGCCGGTTTCCAGCTCCATCACCTCGGAGAGGAATCCGCCGCCGGCGCCGGCGCCGAGCGCGGCGTAGGAGATCCGGCGCCCGTCGGGCAGCCAGCGCACGACCTGCCTCATGCCGGAATCGGCGGTGACGGGCCGCTCGGCGCCGCTGTCGAGGCGCGCGGCGTACACGTTGGCGCCCCGCGCGTCCTGCTTGACGTAGGCCACCTCACGCCCGTCGCGCGAGATGTCCGGGGAGAGGTACCAGGAGGAGCTGTGGGTGAGGCGGCGCGACGCGCCGCCCACGGAGAAGCCCCACACGTCGGTCACCCGCCCCGCATCCCCGATGACGAGCCCGGTCGTGGTCAGCGCGAATCCGGACCACTCGTCCTGCCGCACGCCGGAGATGAACTCGACCGGCCGCCCGGTGAGTCTGCCGCCGCGCCCGACGGCGATCCGCACCAGTGTGAGGTTCGAGCGCGCGTCGGTCTGGGCCACCCACACGTGCCGGCCATCGGAATCCCAGCCCCCGCCGCTGACCACGTCGAGCGTGTCCAGAATGCGGCCCCGGGGGTCCGCGATGCCGAAGCGGATGGCGCTGCCGTGGAAGCCGCCGAAGGCGATGCGCCCGTCGCGCGGGCTGAAATCCACCGAGGCGACGAGCCACTCGGCGCCGCCGATCGTCACGCTGTCCCTGGGCTGCCCGGTCTCCACGTCCACGTACTGGAGCAGCCGTCCGCGCCGCGGGAGCACTCCGGCGGTGCGCTCGTCGCTGAAGCCGTAGGAGATGGCGCGGTCCGCCAGCTTGCGCGGCACGCCGCCCGTCTGCGAGACGACGTACAGGCCGGTCTGGCCGCCGGCCGGCTGCATGGCGACCAGGAGGCTGGCGCCGCTCGGGCTCCAGACCGGCCCCCCCAGCAGCCGCGCCCCGCGGATCAGCACGGTGGGCGAGCCGGCCGGCAGATCCTGGATGACGAGGTCGCCTCGGCAGGCGGTCCCCGGCTGGAGGCAGGCGCCGCGGATGTACGCCAGGCGGCGCCCGTCGTACGAGACGCTCGGCGACGTGGCGTCGCCGGTGAAGGTGAGGCGAGTGCGTCTCTCGACGACTTCGCCGGGCGCGAGGAGCCAGCGCCCCAGGGCGAGTCCGGCCGCGAGACCGGCCACCACGAGCGCGGTCGGGAGCGCGAGGCGGCGCGCCGGGCGGCCCGGGCGCCCCGGACGGAACGCCGCCGTGCGACCCGTCATCGCAGCCGGGCCCTCGAGCGCCCGCGCCAGCTCGGCCGCGCTCGGGAAGCGGTCGGCCGGGAGCTTCTCGAGCGCGCGGTGCACCGCCTCGGCGACGTGCGGCGCCACCCGCGGGCGGCGCGCCGCCACGTCCCGCGGCTGCTCCGTCACCACGGCGGCGATCACCGCCTGCGCGGTGGAGCCCGTGAGCGGAGGGTCGCCGGTCAGCATCTCGTACAGCACGGCGCCCAGGGAGTACACGTCGCTGCGGGCGTCGATCTGCCGATCGCCCGTCGCCTGCTCGGGGCTCATGTAGTACGGCGTGCCGAGGGACAGGCCGGTCTCGGTGAGCCGCGCTCCGCCCGCCTTGCTCACGGCCAGCGCGATGCCGAAGTCGGCCACCAGCGCCGTGCCGTCCTGCAGCAGGATGTTGGCGGGCTTGATGTCGCGGTGGATGACTCCGTGACGGTGGGCGTAGTCGAGCGCGCTGGCCACTTCCCGCGCGATGCGCACCGCCTCCTCGACCGGCAGCTGCTTCTCCCGCTCGATGCGGCTGCCCAGCGACTCGCCCTCGACGAACGGCATCACGTAGAACAGGAGGCCGTGCGCCTCGCCCGAGTCGAACAGCGGCAGGATGTGCGGATGCTGGAGGTTCGCCGTGACGCGGATCTCGTTGAGGAAGCGGTCGGCCCCCAGCACCGCCGACAGGTCGGGACGCAGCACCTTCACGGCCACGCGGCGGGCGTGCCGCAGATCCTCGGCCAGGTACACGGTGGCCATGCCGCCGGCGCCCAGCTCGCGCTCGATGCGGTAGCGCTCGGCCAGCGCGGCGGTCAGACGGCTCAGCTCGTTCACGGGCGCACCTCACGGTCCACGACGGCCTGGTACACCAGCGTCCTGAAACGGTCGGCCAGGTCCAGCCCGCCACTCGGCAGGAGCTGCACCATGAACACGGCGACCAGATCCCGGTCCGGATCGACCCAGTAGTTGGTGGCGTAGGCGCCGCCCCAGCCGAAGCGCCCCGCCGAGCCGAACTGCCCCGCCAGGCCGGGGTCGAGCAGCACCTCGAAGCCCAGCCCGAATCCCGACGCCCCGGTCCGGTCGTACAGGGCGCCGACGTGGTTGCGCGTCATCAGCGCGACCGTGGCGGGCGCGAGGACGCGCTCGCCTTCCAGCACGCCGCCGTTCAGGAGCATCTGGAGGAAGCGCGCGTAGTCGCCGGCGGTGGAGAGCAGCCCTGCGCCGCCCGAGAAGCTCGCCCCCGGGCCGTCCACGTAGGCACCCTGGCCGCGGGGCCCGCCGTCCGCCCGCACGTAGCCGCCGCGGTCGTTCGCCGCATACACGGCCGCCAGCCGGTCGCGCAGCTCCGCGGGCAGGAAGAAGCGGGTGTCCCTCATCCTCAGGGGCCCGAAGAGCCGTGCCTGGAGGAAGTCGTCCAGGGAGCAGCCCGACACGCGCTCCACCACGCAGCCCAGGATGTCGGTGTTGTACCCGTACACGAACCGCTCGCCCGGCTGCGCGACGAACGGCAGCGCGCCCAGCCGATCCATCGAGGCGCAGATGGGCTCGGTCTTGTCGGCGAAGTACCAGCCGTAGCCCGCGGCCGGGCCCAGCCCGGCCGCCCGGTACAGGGCCTGCACCAGCGAGTCCGTGCCGTAGGAGATGCCGGCCGTGTGCGTGAGGAGGTCGCGGATCGTGATCGGCCGGCGCGCCGGCACGCGGGCCAGCCCCGTGTCCGCCGCCTGCGCGACCGCGGCCGCCGCGAAGCCGGGCAGCCATCGCGACACCGGATCGGCCAGGCGCAGCCGCCCCTCCTCGACCAGCATCATCACCGCCACGCTGGTGAGCGCCTTGGTCTGCGAGGCGATGCGGAACACGGCGTCGGCGCTCATGCGGCGCCCCGCCTCTCGATCCGACCACCCGTACGCTCCGACGTGCGCCACGCGCCCGTGCCGGGCGACCAGCGTCACCGCGCCGGCAACGCGGCCCGAGTCCACGTAGCGCCGCAGCAACGAGTCGATGCGCCCCAGCCGCTCCGGGGAGAAGCCGAGCTGCTCGGGCCGACCGGGCGGCAGGCCCTGGGCGCGGGCCGCCGCGGCGCCGCCGCAGGCTAGGACGGCGAGGACGGCGAGGACGGCGAGGACGGCGCGAATCGCTGGGACGGCGACGACGGACGGCGGACGCGCCGGGCGCTCGCGCGCCGGAAGCGCGCGCAGCGACGCGCCCGCGCAACTCGAGGAATCGCGGG
>Ga0316628_100001552_pt1 | contig 16332 bp, 11 predicted proteins | sample OWC_Aug_M2_C1_D5_FD_207648 | JGI IMG/M metagenome (GOLD analysis project Ga0316628, IMG submission 207648) | Wetland soil microbial communities from Old Woman Creek delta, Ohio, United States - OWC_Aug_M2_C1_D5_C | ecosystem: Environmental > Terrestrial > Soil > Wetlands | place: USA: Ohio... | reverse complement strand
AAAAAGCCCCGGATCTCTCCGGGGCCATAAAATACAGAGGCTGTGCCCTTTTCTATCTCTGGGGGAAATGGGCGTTGTCGGCCCCCAACAGCAGGCCGGTTTCATGGCACTGCAGGCACGTCTCCTGCCCGTCGCTCGTCTTGTCTGCGGCGTGGGTCGCTGTGTTGGCGCTGTCATGACAGGACACGCAGGTAGCAGTCATCGGCTGCGTCCTGACGTTGTCTGAATCATCGTTTGCCTTTGCACCGGTGGAAGTCGTCGTGCCGAGCGCCCCTGCCGGCAGCGGCAGCCCGGATGCAAACGAATCGAAATGGCATGCTATGCATTCTCTTCTGTCACGCGGATAGGTGACACCCGAGAAATCAGCGCCGGCTACTATAAACGGCTTGTTGCTTAAATCCTGACCCGTGTGTATGCCGTGGATCATTGTCTTTAAGCTTATCGAACGTTCTGCAAGGCCGTCGGGCAGAGTAGTACCGTCGGTAGGTCTATCGCCCTTGTCAGTAGCATCCGGGTTGTGGCAGATGACACACTCTTCGATGCTGTTTACCCTGTTGGCACCATGAAAACTGAGACGGCTGTGGCAGTTGTTGCACTTGTTGACATCAACAGACTTGCGGCGCGTCAACGCGGGATCGGCAACCTGTGCTCCAGTGGCCAGATCGAAGTAATACTGCGTGGACTGGCCGCCGATTCTGACGGTCTTGGTCCCCTTGTGGCCGGAGGTTATAGTAAAGCTCTTTCTGCCTTCCATGCCGATCACTCCGATGCCCGTGGCGCCCGCTGGTATCGACTTTGCGAAGGTTATGGTAAAGCTGCCGTCACCATTGGCGGTTGCTGCCCCCAATGCCTGAGAGAACGGCTGACCATAATCCTCCATCAGGTTATTGGTGTAATCTACAGCAGGATAGCCGAGTTTCAGATTGAAACTCGCACCGCCGGCGGTGAGGGAGACCGGCGCACCGCTGTTGTCCGTCACCTTGAAGGTCACCGTCGGATTCTTGCCCGGGGTTGCATTGGTCACCGTAAGGATCTGGAAATTGATCCCTGTGAATACCGACGACTGCTCCACAATGGTATGGGCCCCTGTCACAGACGCCCCGAACTCAGCGCCCGTAGCAGCATGACACCCTGTACAGACGGCGGTAGGCGTAAGTATACCACCCGAATGAGGGACGGCAGTGACCGTAAGAGGAGTGCTGATATTCTTTATAGTGATGGATGTGCTTCCGTCAAAGGTGGTAAGGTCGTGGCATGTCGTGCAGCTAGATCTGCTAGCCACCTTATACTTGTCAACATCTTTGCCATAGTCGCCGCCGGCAGCATTTTTCCCCGCCCTGTGGCACTTTGTGCACTGCACGGGCTTGCCGCTGATCGTGTTGTCTCCGGAAATGAACGGGAACGTGACGTCGCCGAAAGTGGTATCTCCGATGGCGAAGTTGCCGCCTGCTACGTTGCTCGGCAGAGCGTCACCGTAATGGATCTTGTGAATGAGCACCTTCATGTCGATCGAGTTGCCGGTTTCCGTATCGACCAGCTGCGGGTTGTGGCAGAGGATGCAGAGAGGAATATCCCTTCTCCCTCCGCCGTGGGCCCCGAGTTTGCCATGGCACTCATTGCAGTTTGAGATGGCCGCAATCTCTCGTGTGGCGGTGACCTGCTGACCGTCAGGCCTGAAATTGAAATAAGGGTTACCCGCCTGCTGGAAGTCGGTGCCGAAAGGCGAGGTGATGTCCCTCTGGAACTGGCCGCCAACAGTATGGGTGAGGGTCGGGTCGTATATGGGGTTCGTCGTAATGTCGGTCTTGAACGTGTACGTATAAGTCCCGGGGCTGACAGTCGCAAAAACGCCCCCCGAATCGAATGCCGGCTGACCGGAGCTGTTGAGGATATAATTCTTGTAGTTGCCGTCGGCTGCTATCTGCGCTATGGTGAATCTCGCGCGGCCGCCGGCCGCAAGCACGTCATTGGGATCGAGCGGCTTTCCGTTTTCATCATTGAGGGTAAACGTCACCACCGGGGGACTGCTTACTGTCACCCCTGTTATTGTCGCCTGTATATTGCCCTCGGTACTCGGGCTGACTGTCGTAGTCTGGTCCGCGCCCTCTTTATGTCCGCTGTTACAGCCGAAGAGAAGCCCCAGGGCGGATAATGCAATAAGAATAAGCACGCACATCTTGAAACTCTTTATCATTGTTTCCTCCTCTCTTTGTCTTTTGCAATTAGAACGTTCCCGGCGCATGACATTTCAGACATGTCCGGTTGTCGCTTGCCCGTCCGAGCCTCCCCTTGACGCTCCCCCAGTTTCTGGGATGGGGGTTCACCTTTAGTCCCACCTGTGCATTGTGGCATTTCATGCAGACGTCTCCGTCCGGATGACATGTCTGACATGACGCAAGGTTCCTGCGCGCCTCCCTCGCATGTGATAAGGACCACTCATGCTTGGGAAGGATCCCGCTTACATGACAATTTTTACAGTCTGGCGGGGCAAATGACTCATGTTTCGGCCCGATGGAAGAGAGCGGGATGTCCCTGAACTGTCTGCGGTGCGACTCGGATGTAAGCGCCCCGCTGCTGAATTTGCTGTGGCACTCGGCGCAGAACCTCCTTGCGTCGTGGCATCGGTAGCACGTCCTTTCATTTTCACGCGCCTTTATGGGGTGTATTTCCCTGAAATCGGTCCTGTGTGATTTCGGCATATAATCAGGACCTGAGTTTGATAAGTGCAGACTGGCGTCTATGCCGCCGCCGTCATGGCAGTCGAGACAGAATGACTGCTGGTGGCAGTCCTGGCAGTTATTCGGAAGCTTCGCAGCGTATAACCTGTGCTCCTTCGTCCACATCTCTCCGTGGTTGAATGTTACCCCGCTCGATTCGTGGCAGGCGTTACACTCCTTTATGGACATGGCTTCGTAGCCCTTATGAGAACTGAGAGACCAGGCAGTGACTCCGAAGCCCAATAAAACAATAAGCAAGACGATTAATAAGGTAGTCTTTCTCAACATTTTCCCTCCTCTCCTTACAGATTCCAGTCCAGGGTTACCCGGCCTAAAGTCCTATGATTGAAATTTTCATTGTCGTTGTCTTCCAGCCTTACGCTTACCGCGACCTTCTTGGTAGCGATCCAGCGGCCGCCTATCCAGTAGCGCTGGGCGGAGTTGGTGTCTGTAATGTTCTCGGGCCTGCTGTAACTGTCATACTGGACGCCTGCAAAGAACATGAGGTTCTTTTTGAATTTGTAATCCGCGTTCAATTCGAAGCCTGAGAGCCTTCCGTTTAATTCCTTCGTAAAGCCGTTGTAACCGGTGAAACCGTACCGGTAATCGTACGCCGCGTACAAAGACAGGTCTTGGCTCGGATAGACCCTGGCGCCGACTGTAACAACGTCAGCGTTATCACCTTCGTCATATGTCTGCCTGCTGTAGCCCACGACTAAGGTCACGGGCAGCGCGAGTGCATATTCGGCCCTTATCAGGTACTCACGGTACTTATCCGCCGCAAAGACGCTGTAGATGGAGGTGGAATCGAACGTCGGGTAGGAATGAAAGAACTCGGCCTTTATCATCAGGTTGCTCATCGGAAAGAAGTCGATTCCTACGGTCGCCTCGTCGAAGACCTCTGAGAGCACGTCGTACTTGAGTTCCGCATAGGGACTCAGGCTCTTGAAGAAATACCTGAAGTTCATACCGAGCTCTTCCCTGGAGAGGTCCGACTCGTCATACCGCCTTACATAACTCACCCCGAGCTGCGTCGACTTGACGTTTTCCAGGTGGACGTCGACCCCGGCAAAATAATTGCCGTTTCGGGTAAATTCCGAATCGAGGGAAAAGACTACGTCCCTCCCTCCGGCCAACGTGACCCCTACGGGCCCGATCTTATGGACATCCAGACTGATACCGTCCATGAGAGATGTGCCGGCAGTCAAATTGGTGAACTGTCTTCCTATCCTCGTGGAGATGTTCGGAGTAAGCGCATAATCCAGATACAGGTAATATAGCCTCCCCTCGACGTCGTTATCGCGGACAGCAGGGCTGCCGAAATCTTTCCATAACCGCCCATACCCTGCAATCGAGTATGGTTTCCCCTCAGGAGTAAAGCTCAATCTCAGATATTGTGCGATGATCGTCTGGCTTTGCCCGAGGAGATCATCACCCCATAAGAATTGAGTTGAAGACGAGAATTTTAACGGGTCTGCATGCGCCGCGGCTGAGACGAGAAAAAAAGACAGAAAAACAACAGAAACAATAAAAAACTTTCGAAAGATAAACCGCATCTAGCCCTCCTTTCATGGTTCCAAAAAAAATTGACGCCAAATTACAGGGAACCGGTTCATAATTTATCTCTTAAAAGAGGCACTCATAACATCATCTTCCTCCTTTCGGCAAGTTATTATTTTTTCTCCTCGACCGGCGTCATATCTGCTGGCCAATATGTTCCGAGGCCATGAGAATACAGATCAACGGCCCTTATTATTTCAAAGATCATGATCATGCGTCTTTTCAGCCGGAAAAACAGCACAAAAAAAGAGCGTCAAGAGCGCCCGTACACACCGTGAACTACTTCGATACCTGCCGCGCCCAAAAAAATCTTTATGCGCGAGGACTTTCTAAAACAAGCTATCACAGTCTATGGGGCGTGTCAAGATGTCATTTTACCAAAATACCCGATATTTTTAATAAATCTCTTAATTTATTTTATATGCAACTCTAAAGTCTTTAAAGCTCCATTGTGGAATGCCGGAGCAACGGACTCGGCGGGGCATTAACAAATCGCCCGGCACAAAAAAAGAGGCGGACCCTTCGGGGTCCGCCTTTCCACTGCGCTACGCGCTGCTGATTGCTACAGTTGTTTTTACCTAAGCTAGTCCTTCTACTAATGAAGAACCACATCCCCTCCTTGGTGAACAGTCTTAATGTCCGCAACCTTGCCTGAGCCATGGCAGAGAAGGCACTGCTCTGAACCTGCGACGTAGTCCTTGCGTGCAACATACAGCTGGCCGCCATTGGCCCTCATGTGTGCTACGGCCTGACTGCTGTCGTGGCAAGCGAAACATGGCGCAGCTATCGGCGAATTAACCAGGTTTGCCGACTTGTCGGAGTCCACGTCTCTGTAATCGCCCAAGGCAAGCAGCGGCGACGCATTAGTCGGAAGCGTTGTCACATTACTGCTGGAAGCAGTGGTGGGAAGCAGACGGCTCAGCAGGTCGGGAGAATAAACAGTGCTGCTGAAGTCATACGTTCCGGGCAAGTGGCAGGCCTCGCATCTCTTGGGGTTGGTCGGATAGGTCACCGTCCAATACTCCTGATCATTGTGCCAGCCATACTTGTTTGTACGGAAGCCCGCCGCATGGATGGCGTGGACAAATTCCCTGGAGCTGCTTGACCACGAACTGCTGTTTCTCACAGGGTTGTGGCAGACAGCGCACATCTCGGCATTGCTCCGTGCGCCGGTGTGGAACACGGGCTCGGTCCCGAGCTGTTCATGGCACTTGTCGCAGCTGTTGTCGCTGACGATCTGTCTCCTGGGGGTGAATCCACTTCCGGTGACGTTCTTGTAGACAGCATGGGCGACAATCGGGAATGCATCCAGCAGGTCGCCGTCGCCATTGAAATCAACGCCCATGCTCGCTTCCGTGACCCCATCCTGGTTGAAGGAACCGATCATGACACCGGTGATCGTCGCGGTGCCTGCAGGAATGATCGCGTTGACATTATTATCGGTGCCGCCGCCGATAGTGGCGGTGTAAAAACCGCTGCTGTCAGGACTGCTCAGCGTACCCTGGGTGCCGTTCCATACGTTTGTCAGCGATACGCTGGGAGGGCTTGTGCCGATAGCTCCGGCGTTGCTTGCATTGAAGTCAGCAGGATTAGTGATCCCGCCCTGAGGTACGCTGTAAGCCACGTAAAAGCTCGGTCCGTTAGTAAAGCCGGTTAGAGGTACCGCTGCGCTCGAGGCGTTGAAGGTGACCGGTGTGCCGTCCTTTATGATCCTGAACTTGAACACCGCCTGGTTGCTGGCGTTGACAGTGACCGAGCTCAGCTCATAGCTGATGACAGCCAGACCGGCAGGAGCACCGGGGTTGTTCGGTGTATCAACCGGCGTATTGTGTCTGTCCACGATGTCGGCTGCGGTATGACAGTCTGCGCACTGTGAGTCATCAGTTCTGATCCCGCCGGCATGGTTTGTGCCCGTTGCGAAGTTGACGTTGTCATGGCAGGCTCCGCAAGCCCTGCGGCTGGGCACCGTCTTCCAGTTATCGCCCTGGGGTGCCGCGGAAGACGCCTTGTGGCACTTCATGCAGTTTCTTCTATCCTGGGGGTATTTGATTTCATTGAACGGAATTTCATAGTTGTAGCCGGTCTTGGTCAGTTTTTCGCCCATATGAAGTCTGTGGATAAACGGAATGAAGTCGCCGACAGCCTCGTTGTTGATCCTGAAGGTATCGCCGGAATATCCGGTTGCGGTCGTTGTCGCCTCGGCCCGGCCATACTTGCGCTGGTCGGTATGGCAAAGCACGCAGTAACGGGGGTCCTGACGGTTGCTGCCGTGGAAATCGAACTTGCCGTGGCACTCTAGGCATGACGACATCAGTACGATCTCCCTTGAGGTGTCTGTAGCGCTTACCTTCTGTCCGGTGGCAGGGATGAAGTCGTAGACGAGGTTTGCAGCGTTGCCAATGCGGACCTCGGGGACGCGCGTTACGGCATCCTCTGTGTTGTTGCCGGTGCCGCGTGCGTAGCCGCCGGCCTGCACAACGAGACGGTGGGTCCGTGTGGGCTCATAGGTGAGATCTCCAAGATCGGCTTTCTTGTTGTTGCCAGAGTCCGTCGTCGCATCCACAATTTCCTTCGCCTTGGCGATATCGCGGTAGAAGGTGTACTGATAGGTTCCGTCGCCGTTATCAACCAAGGTGCCGGTGTTGTCGGTCGTTGGCCTGGCACCGGTGACATTGGGTGCGCTGGTGGTCGGAACTGTGGTCACGACATAGCTGATCCATTTGCTGGGGCTGCCGTTGACGCCTGGAACAAGCTTGCCGATGGTAAACGCCAGGTTAGTAAGTCCCGGGAGCGTGGCCGTGGAGCTCTTGGAGGTAAAGCCGAGGCCTACGACCGGGTTGCCGAAGTTATCAGTCACCTTGAACTTGACCACCGGCGCGCTGGCGATGGTGACGCTGGTGATTTCGCCAGTGAGCGAAAGTGAACGCCACTGATCGGCAGTCAGTTCAGCTGCGTCCACCGTGGCGGTTGCATCTGCGCCTGGAGGTCCTGGGGGGCCTGTCGCACCGTCATCACCGCTGCAGCCGAACATCATGGAAAAAGCCAGCACTACCAGAGCAAGTAATACAACATACTTACTTTTCAAAACTAAATGTTGCTTCATGTCTCCCTCTCCTTTTTTAGATGATCTCTTTCTCGATAAACAATGGAACTAACTGAAGAAAATATTCCCCCTATTTTTCTCAGACCTCCTTCCTCATTTCTTTCGTTAATCCTGAAAACACCGGAGTCCGCTGACCTGGCCCCCAAAAACGTATTAATCTTTCTCTTTCCCAAGTTTCAGGCATTTCTCCGTCCTATTCTGTTTTGGGTATTTAAGACTGCCTATTGCGCTGGTAATCATATCTAGAGCCGTTGATCCATTATCGTCCAATCAAATAGGTAATTTTAAACATTGATAATTAATTTATAGGAGCAATTATTCCCTATGTCAAGACCTTTATTGGGCATTTTTTGACAACTGCGTGCAATTTTGTTATGTTGAAAGTCAATGGAACTGCAAGGCCTGGACCGCGTCATGAAGAGAAAAGGTGCCATTCAGGCTATCAATGGCTTGATCGGTATACTAATCCTCCTTGCGGCCCTGCTGTTTACAAGGGACCTCATTTCCCTGAAGCTCTCGCCGAGGGGGGCGCCGGCAAAGTCGGAGAAAAAGGTCCGTGGCCCGGTGAAACGGCAATTCCAGGACTACGCCTCTCTGATGAAGAACAATCCTTTCGGCTTTCCCGCGGGGGAGCTCAAGCCTCTTTCAGCTTCATCAGGGCCTTCAATATCTCAGTCCGATCTTGCCCTGATCGGGACCATAGCGGGGAGGAATGACAGGAGCTACGCAATTTTTCTGGACAAGAGCGGAAAACAGGACGTCTTCAAGGTCGGGGCCAACGTGCTCGGTCTCGGAACTCTCAGAAGAGTCGACAAAGACAGTGTTGTAATAATGTCAAACGGCAGAGAGATTAAGGTCCCCTTTTCCGACATAACCGATATAAAGGAGGTGAAGGCCGGAGGCCCGGCAGCGCCGAGTTTCGGGAAGAGGACGGGCGAGTCGACCTACCTCATCGACCAGCAGCGCATACAGCAGGCACTGGAAAAACCGGACCAGCTTATGACCGATGCCAGGTTCATACCGAACATGGCCGAGGGCAGGCAACAGGGGTTCGTGCTCCGCGAGCTGAAACCGGGGGGCCTTTATCAGAGCCTCGGCCTCCAAAACGGAGACGTGCTTCTAAGGATAAACGAGTATAGTATTTCAAGTCCGGATACCGCCCTCCAGGCGATCACAGCCCTCAAGGGGATCGACAGGGCCCAACTCGATATAATTAGAAATGGTGCGAAAATGACTATGACCTACCAAATAAGATGAACATTCCCCTATGCGGTGTTGACCAAAGACGGCATTTTTAATAATATACTAGACAATGAAACGACTAATTAAACCCGCGTTCCCCTTCCGTGTTTTCTTTATCGTCCTCTGCTCAGTGCTCATACTGTCCGCCGGCGGGCAGGCCGTACTTGCCGGGTCCCCTCCGGAGACAAAAAAATCGAACAACGTGACGTTCAATTTTGTCGACGTAGAACTGCCCGTCATCACAAAGTTCATCAGCGAGATCACGGGCAAAAATTTCATCTTCGACGACAAGGTCAAAGGAAAGATTACGATTATCGCGCCTTCCAAACTCTCGATCGACGATGCATACAGCCTCTTTACGTCGGTGCTGGAGCTGAAAGGGTTCACCGTAGTCCCCTCAGGGGTCGATGTGTACAAGATAATCCCTGCGATAGAGGCAAAACAGCAGGGGCTTACGATCTCGACAGAGGGCATGCCGATCAACGAGAATTATGTCGCGAGGCTACTGACGTTAAAGCAGATTTCCGCCGACGACGCGCTGCGTTTCCTCCAGCCGCTCGTATCCAAGGACGGTCATATTTCGATATTCGGTCCCGGCAACCTCCTCCTTGTGATCGATTCGGGCCTGAATGTGGAAAAGATCCTGTCCCTCGTGGAGCTTATCGACAAACCTTCTGCGACCGAAATGCCCGAGGTCATCCTCCTCAAATACTCGAGCGCCGACTCGGTCGCAAAGATCCTGAATGACGGCCTCGGAAAGATAAAGACAAGAGGGGTCCCGGGCCAACAAACCGGGATAGAAGGGGCATCGGCCGTGCCGGACCCCAGGCTTAACGCTGTGGTTCTTTTCGGCGACAGGGGGGGCAGGGAGGCAATGAAGACCCTCATCTCGCTCATCGATACCCCGGCCCCTGAGGCGCAGGGGAGGATAAACGTCTACTTCCTTGAAAATGCCGATGCTACCGAACTAGGGAAGGTCCTTGAGGGAATGCTCAGGGGGACGCAAACTTCTAAACAGCCGACTGGCGGACCCGGTGCGGCGGCGACACCTTTCGAGGCCGCAGGGGGCATCACGATTACAGCCGACAAGGCTTCTAATGCCCTGGTTGTTGTCGCCTCTCCGGCTGATTACCAGAATTTGTCTCAAATTATAAGGCAGCTTGACAAGAGAAGGAGACAGGTCTATGTAGAGGCGATGATCATCGAGGCATCGATGGACAAGTTGCGCACTCTGGGCGTCCAGTGGAGGGCCACCGCAACACAGGGCGGCTCGCCTATCGCGATAGGCGGTTTTGGGACCATAGACCAGACAGCGTTTCAAAGCATCCTGCAGGGTCTGCAGGGGGCGACCCTAGGAGGAATAGGGAACTTTCTCACAGTGCCGATTACGACGATCGATCCAACCGGCAAGCCTGTCCAGCAAAACCTCCAGATTCCCGGCTTTGCCGCCTTGTTTAACCTCAACGATTTCAGGGACACGGTGAATGTGCTTTCTACTCCCCAGATTCTGACCTCGGACAATAAGGAGGCCGAGATTCTCGTCGGCGAGAACGTACCGTTTATATCGCAGAGCCAGACGACTTCCGCCCTGGGGACCTCCACAACCGGCACAACATCGGGGATCGTCAATTCGATCGTGAGGCAGGACGTAGGCATAATATTGAAAATCACACCGCAGATCACCGAAGGAGACAACGTCAAGCTCGATATATATCAGGAGATCTCATCTGTTAAGAACCAGTCCGATGCGCTTACCGTCAGCGTAGGCCCCACCATCACGAAACGCTCTACAAAGACATCGGTAGTGGTGAAGGACAACCAGACCGTCGTTATCGGCGGGCTGATGCAGGAAAACGATGAGGAACAGATCACGAAGATGCCGTTTCTCGGCGACATCCCTCTGCTGGGCTACTTTTTCAAAACAAAAAACACCACGAAGAACAAGACTAACCTTATAGTCTTCCTTAACCCTCATATCATCAAAGAGTCCGACAGACTTGCCGAGATCACGAAGTACAAACAGAAGGAGTTTGCCGTGGCCAACAAGCGGTTCGCACCTGGCGAGATTATGGTCAAGTTCAGGGAGGGGATCCCCGAGGAGAAGGTCCGCTCGATCATCTCCCAAAAGGAAGCGACGGTGATACGGTTTATGGATATACCCGGGGTGTATCTCCTGAAAATCAAGAAGAAACAGTCCGTCGAAGACGCCGTTCAGGAATTCTCGGACCTGCCCGAGGTCGAGTATGCGGAGCCGAATTACATCATTACGATAAAGTAGCAGAAGATGGAAACCATCACTGTCATTCACGACGAAGAGGTAGAGCATCCTCTCATCAAGGAAGTCCCCCATTCTTATGCGAAGGCCAATATACTCATGCCGCTCAGGAGGGAAAACGGGCATCTGATAGCGGCCGTCGCTGACGAAAGGGGGGTCCTCGCCCTCAGGGAATTGTCGCGGCATTTCGGTCTTTCCCCGATGCCGCTCAGTGCTTCGGCCGGAGTGGTCATAGATGCGATCAACAGGTTCTACGGCCAGGTCGGCTCATCGGCTGAGGACGTGATGGACAATATCACCGGCGAAGACCTTTCGTCCGTCGCAACCGAGTTCGAAAAACCGAAGGACATACTGGAACTTACCGAAGACGCGCCGATTATACGGCTGCTGAACGCCATACTCCAGCAGGCGGTGAAGGAACGGGCGAGCGATATCCATATCGAGCCCTATGAAAAAGAACTCGACGTGAGGATGAGGGTCGACGGTATACTGCACCGTGTGCTGACCCCTCCAAAGATCATCCAGGATGCGCTCATAAGCCGCGTGAAGATCATGGCGAACCTCGATATTGCGGAAAAAAGGCTGCCCCAGGACGGAAGGATAAGGCTCCTCATCGGCGGCCGGGACATCGATATCAGGGTGTCGGTGATCCCCACGAGCTTCGGCGAGCGGGCCGTCCTCAGGCTTCTGGACAGGAAGCAGGGCCTGATAGGCCTCTGGGAGGTCGGTCTGGACGAAACAGACGAGAGGCGTCTCGAAGAACTCCTTAAGAGGACTAACGGCATCATACTCGTTACAGGCCCCACAGGAAGCGGCAAGTCGACTACCCTTTATGCGGCGCTCAACAAGGTCCATACCGAAGAGAAGAACATCATCACAGTCGAAGACCCCGTTGAATACCAGTTGAAGGGTGTCGGGCAGATACATGTAAATCCAAAGATCGGCCTGACCTTCGCATCGGGCCTCAGGTCGATACTCAGGCAGGACCCCGACGTAATAATGGTGGGAGAGATAAGGGACGTGGAGACGGCCGAGATCGCCATCCAGGCGTCGCTAACAGGACATCTGGTGCTCAGCACCCTGCACACCAACGATGCGCCTTCCGCAATAGTCAGGCTTATAGACATGGGGGTCGAGCCCTTCCTTGTTGCCTCGTCTCTGATGGCGGTCCTGGCGCAGAGACTTGTGAGGGTCATCTGCCCTCATTGTAAAGAGCCCTATACCGCGTCAGAGGTGGAAAGGTCTTACTTCGAAAATGCTCCCATTGAGGGCGCCTTTACCTTATACAGAGGCAGGGGCTGCGATAAATGCCAGGGCAAGGGATATCTCGGCAGGACCGCGATCTTTGAAACGCTGATAATAACCGATGCGATACGTCAGATGATTTCCGACAAGATCGACTCACAGAGCATCAAGAGTGCAGCCGTCTCAGCCGGGATGAAGACGCTCAGAAACGACGGCTTCGAAAAGGTATTGAGGGGAACGACTACGGTAGAAGAAGTTCTGAGGGTTACGCAGAAAGACCTCGTAGAAGACTGATGTGGTACTGAAAAATGCCGATCTTCTACTATAAGGGATATAAAACCGACGGGTCCCAGGCAACGGGCACACTCGAAGCCGACGGGGTCCAGGACGCTATCGCTGCCATCAAGGCCCGGGGCATCTACCCCAAGGATGTAGGCGCATTCCACCACAAAGAACAAAGATGGTTTTCGAGGAAATATGACGCGACGCTTCTGCCCTACATCACAAGACAGCTTTCGACGCTCCTCTCCTCGGGTGTCCCCTTAATCGACGCGCTCCGGTCCCTTTCCGATGAGAACAGGGGGTTCTGGAAGGGTGTGTTAGTCGGCATAAGGGAGAACGTTGCAGCCGGCGCAAGTCTCTCACGGGCACTCGAAGCGCATCCCAAGTTGTTCCCCGAATTTTATATCAATATGGTCGCGGCCGGAGAGCAGAGCGGAGCACTCGACAGGGTGCTGATAAGGGTCGCGGACTTCCTTGAAAAACAGGCGTCGATTCAGTCTAAGCTCCGCGCCGCAATGATATACCCGGTTTTTATGGCCTCTGTTGGTTTTGTCGTCATGTCCTTCCTCTTCACCTTCGTGGTTCCAAAGATCGTGAAGATATTTGAAAACAGCAAGAGCGCCCTGCCCTTCATCACGGTCGTACTTATCAAGATAAGCAACCTCTTTGTAAATTACTGGTGGCTCCTCATAATCCTGGCGGTCGCACTTGTCGCGGCGATGAAGAGATTGCGCGAAAGACACGGCCGTTATCTCGATGCCGTGAAACTAAAACTGCCGGGTAACGTACTTCAGAGTCTCTATTTCGGGAGATTCGCAAGGACGCTCGGGTTTCTCCTCGGAGGCGGACTTCCCATGCTCAAGTCCCTTGAACTCTCCGCAAAATCGACCGGCAACATCGTCATCGAGGAGAGGATCAGGCAGGCGGCGAAAGGAGTGGCTGAAGGCGCCCGCCTTTCCACTTCGCTCGAAGGTTTTCCACCGGTGCTTCTTCAGTTGATCGCAACGGGCGAAAAAAGCGGCTCCCTCGTGGAAGTATTGGACAAGACCGCTGATTCGTACGAAGAAGATTTCGAACGGAGGGTGCAGAAGGCGCTTGCGCTGCTCGAACCCTCCATGATCCTCCTCATGGGGCTTGTCGTCGGGTTTATAGTGCTTGCAGTGCTGCTGCCGATGTTCCAGTTGAACCAACTGGTCAAATAAAATCTCCGGACTTCTTTTATCTGCGTTTTGAATGAATGGACGTGTCGCGCTTCGCGAATTACTATCTCCAAAATCTTTTTTCCCTGTCGTTATTCGGTCCTGTTTCTGGTATATTGTTAGTTAATGCCGATTCGGGAGTCCGGCTTAAAGGAGGAGATAAAGATGAAAAAGTATCTGATTCTCGTATGCGTTATCGCGCTTATAGGGGGCTGCAGCTCAGCCGGAAACATGAACATAATTTCTCCGAGTACGCCTGAAGACGAGGTGAGGGAAAAGGTAAGCAAGGCGCCTGTAACAAAGCTTCAGGCAGTTTCCGAAAGCGAGCTGAAGGACAATCGCCAGGCGCCTTCTCCCAAGGCTGCGGCAGAGACGCCGCCGATGACCGGCACTGCAGCGGCCTCCGATCGTTCTGGCACCGGTTCCGCCCCGTCGGTCAGGTCCGGGCAGGCCCTCGAGGCCCTGATCATAGTCCTCGAGAAAAAGGGGATAATACAAAGGGAGGAGCTCCTTCAGGAGATAAGGAAACTGGAGGAGAAGGACCGTGCTAAATGAATTTTTTTATGCTGTATGAATCCACCGCTTAACCTCACTTTGTATTTATAAATACAGGTTGACACATGCCGTGCTTTGGATTAATGTCGATAGAGTATGGGTGTCATATGTCAGTTCGTTCTTCGTTGGGAAGCGTTCATAGGACATGCGCCGGAGTACAAACTTTGGAATAAACCTTGACAACCTCTTTAGAAAGAGGTAAAAACCGCAGTGAGTGCTATTTTTAAGAAAAAGGAGGTGACGGCAACCAATCTTTTATCGCGTGTGCATTAGAATCCAGAAATAGGAGGCAAATGGAGAATGACTGTTTTGAAGAATGACACGAGACGATTATCTTTTCTTATCCTGACGGTTTTCCTGATACTCATACCACTTTATCTCTACAGCTGCAGCGGGGGGGGCTACGAAAACCCGAAGCTGCAGTCCAGCTCTACATCGGTCCTCATATCGCCGCAGACCCTGAATGGATGGATAACCAGCGGATATGGGACCGATTCACACGGCTTCAATAAAATAGTGGTTCTTGATGCTACATCTGCGACCGGAACAACCAGCTATACGACCACCGGTCATGTGCCCGGCGCATTTCTTGTGGATCCGGCCGCTGACCTGTTTGCCCCGCGCTCGGACGGGGTAAGCAGCGTAATAAATGAGGTCGCCACAAAGTCTCAGGTGGAGGATGTTATTCACCGGACAGGAATAGACCAGAATACCGTAGTTGTTATTACCGGCGACAGCATGCTCAATATCGGCACGACTTACTTTACATTCCGGTACTGGGGATTTCCCAAGGAAAGACTGAAGGTGATGAACGGGACTAATGCAACTTACGCCGCGGCCGGTTTCTCCCTTGAAAACACGGTGCCGCCGGCACCGACGGCATCCACTTACAGCGTATGCCAGCTAACGCAAAACACTTCTATGAGGGCGTCCTTAAGCGACATGATAAGTTTGTCCGAAGGCAGCGTTCTAAACGGGTTGGCATGGGATGTGAGGACCCCTGATGAGTACAATGGGGTTGCGGGCAAGACCGCAGGCCCCTCGGGGGCGTCTGTCGGATTCACCGCCTTTGAAGGTCATCTCAAAGGGGCTGTAAACCTTAATTATACTACCCTCCTGAGCCCTGACCAGAGGACCTTCATCGATACCGATTCAATAATAGCAGCCTTGAATTCGATCGGCGTGACATCTGATAAGCGAACTCATGTCTACTGAAGGACCGGTGCAAGGGCAGCAGTTAGCTACCTGATATTAGATGGCATTCTCGGTTACCCGGTAAAGTTATATGACGCCTCCTGGATAGAATGGGGCCAGATGGCAGATGAGGCAAAAGACGGCGGACTAAAAGCAGACTCTCCATGGAGGACGGACAAACCCGCCCGTTCAGAAGCGATAACTTACAACAAAGACGCCGGCAAACCGGTGGAAATACTCGTCGGCGCTAATTCCTATTCTCTCCGCGCCGATGGAGTAAACTTGACCGACTCCTCTTCATGTGGCGGCGGCAGCGGCACCCCTGGCGGCGCACCTATCGCGCCGGGATATTGATCAGAGGACCGATGGCGAGGTTCACCTTCTTCTTCGGTGCACTGCTGACGTTCGCGGTCTGCTTCCCAGCTCCGGGTCCTACGGGTGTCTTTGCGATGGGCTCAAAAAGCGGTTTCGACCAGATACGCAGGGAAGGGGAACAAAAAGAACAGACCGGTCAGGGCCCTGAAAAAGACGAGGGGGCCGAAAAGGGAGTGCAGAAGGAGAACCCCGGCGGGAAGGAAGAGAAATTTCCGCCGGAGAAGAAGCCGCGGCTCAAATACCGGGATCCTTATGAATGCGGATGCTGAGGCCGGTTATGGTGCTGCTGTGCTACAAATCTACATAATGATAAGGAGATATACATGAACATTTTCAAAAGGTCATTGGGATTTCTTTTATTGATCATCTCTTTTCTGGTCTTTGCCGGAATTGAAACGGCCCAGGCAGGCCCCGTCATAAAGATAAGTGATGAGTCCTGGCTGATGATCAACTATGAGATGCAGCTCTATCTGCAGTCGAGGGACACGGGCTCCGGCTCAAGCGGTGACAGCACCACCAACGATATTTTCTTCCGGAGGAACAGGCTCTCCTTCATAGGCCAGGCGACGGACACATACGGGTTCA
>Ga0316628_100001551_pt1 | contig 16344 bp, 14 predicted proteins | sample OWC_Aug_M2_C1_D5_FD_207648 | JGI IMG/M metagenome (GOLD analysis project Ga0316628, IMG submission 207648) | Wetland soil microbial communities from Old Woman Creek delta, Ohio, United States - OWC_Aug_M2_C1_D5_C | ecosystem: Environmental > Terrestrial > Soil > Wetlands | place: USA: Ohio... | reverse complement strand
CGCGGAGCCCTTGAGCGCCTTCTGGCCGACGATCGGCGTCACCGCGACGACCGGCGCGCCGCGCTTCCTGAGCAGCTGCCGCATGCCGCCGATCTCGAGGATCGGGCGGATCGAGTGGAAGGGATTCGCCGGGCCGATCACCACCGCCTCGAGGTCGTTCGCGTGCAGCGCATCGAGCACCTCGTCGGAGACGCGCGCGTCCTCGACGCCGACGTATTGGAAGCCCTTCACCGCGGGCTCGCAGGCGAGCTCGTTGAAGTACTCGGGAAAGGTGACCGCGCCCTCCGCCGTGTCGACGTAGGTGCGCACCTGGTCGTTGCTCATCGGCAGCACGCGCGCGCTGATTCCCAAATTGCGGCAGAACTGCAGCGTCAGGTCGGTGAGGCTCCTGTCGTCGCGCCGGCCCTCGGCGCGCAGCAGCGCCGCGGCGAGCGATTTGTCGCCGAGCATCGGGCGGTCCGGGCCGCCGAGCGCGGTCAGCATGCCGTACAGCGCCTGCGTCTCGCCCGCCGGCTCCCAGCCGGCATCGGCGTTCGCGATGCCGGCGAGCGTGTAGAGCATCGTGTCGACGTCCGGCGAAAACGCGAGCCCCAGGTGCTCGAAGTCGTCGCCGGTATTGACGATCACCGCGAGGTCGGCGCCGCGCAGCCTGTACAGCCCGTCGGCGAGCTTCGCCCCGCCCACCTGTCCGGCCAGTGCCACCACCGTGCCCAATGCCGCCTCCGCGAGCCGTTATGGCGCCGATTCTAATCGAGCCGCATCGAGCGCGCCCGCGAGCGCTCGCGAGCCTTCGCGCAGTGCCCGGCGCTCGGCGGGACTCAAGCCCGCCGGGTCGAAGCGATAGCGCTGGTGCAGCGCGAGCGCGGCGTGCAGCTGCGCGCGCGTCGCCGCGTCGACCGTGCCCGCGGCGCGCAGCGCCCAGCCCGCCAGCGACTCGTGCGGCGCGCGCGGCGCGCCGCGCCGTGCGAGCGCGCGCTCGACCGTGTAGAACTCGGAGTCCATTCCCGGGTGGCGGCGCGCGGGCGCCGTCCCCGCTGTCGCCGGGCGCCGCGCCGCCCGGCGCCCGGCGAACAGCCGCAGGCCGAGCAGCGCGACCAGTCCCGCAAGCACCCACCACCACAGCTCGGAGGCCGTACCGCCCGCGTCGCGCCGCGCCCAGCGGTGGAGCGCCCAGCGCAGCAGGTCGCTCAGCCCCTGCCACGCGGGGGCGAGCCGGGCCTCGGCCTCGAACCAGACGGGCGGCGTGTTGTCGAGGTCGACCCAGCGCCCGCCGATGAACGCCCGCGTCCAGGCGTGCGCGTGGCGCGCGCGCACCACGATGGCGTCCTCCAGCGTGCTGTACTCGCGCGCCACGTAGCCGGTGGCGTAGCGCGCGGGCACGCCGCCCGCGCGCAGCAGCAGCGTCGTGGCCGCGGCGAAATACTCGCAATGGCCGCTGTGTGATACGAGCAGGAAGTCCGCGAGCGGCGTCAGGTCCTTCTGCGGCCCGTGCTCGAGGAAGGTCGAGTAGCGAAAACGCGCGAGAAAGCGCGTCACGCGCCGCGCCGCTTCCTCGGGCGGCGCGCCCGGCAGCCCGATCGCGGCCGCCACGCCCTCGATCGCCACGCGCTCGGAGGCGGGGATCGCCAGGTCGAGCGCCGAAGGCGGAGCCTCGTCCGCGGCGGCGTCGTCGGCGTAACGCGCCACGTAGCCGATCCAGTCGCCCTTCGCGTCGGCGAGCACTGCGCCGAGTGCGTTGCGGCGCACCGATTCCGCCGGCAGCCCGGCGACGCTCACCGTGCCGGCGGGCAGCGCGAGCAGCAGCTTGCCGTCCTCGCTGCGCGCCTCGATCACCACAGAGGAGGTCGGCGCCCGGCGCCCGAGTACCCAGGTGGCGCCGTCGGACTCGGCCGCGAGCGGCTCGAGCGGCGCGTCGCGCGCCGTCCAGGTGCCGCCGCCGTAGGTGTTGTAGCTCGCGCCGTGCAGCAGCCGCGCGCGCGCCTCCTGTCCTTGCGGGACGCGCACGCGCATCAGGATCGTGTCGTCGAGCTTCAGCCGCCCGATCGAGCCGATGTCGGTGTGGCTCTTGTAGGGGTCGATCGGCGCGCGCAGGTACCAGTCGGCGGCGAGCGCCTCGAGCTGCGCCTGGAGTCGCGCCAGGCCGACGTGGCCCACGTAGCCCAGGCCGGTCGCCACCGCGAACGCGAAACCCCAGGCGGCGAGCGCGGCGTGGCGCGGCCGCAGCGCGTAAAGCGTCCAACCCGCGAGCGCGGCGATGCCGGCGTAAAATCCTGGGCCGCGCGAGTTCGCGCCTCCCGCGGCGATCGCGGCTGCCGCGAGAAATACCCCGGACAGATCGACCTGCGGGTCGCTTACCGAGGGGTCGCGCGCTTTGCGACGGCGCAGGGTATGGAACAGTGCCGAGAGCCGGATGGTGCCCGCGGTGCCGTAACGCTGCGCGAGCAGGATCGGCGCGAGCAGCGCGGGCAGCCATTGCAGCGTGCCGACGACGCCCTGCGGCAGGCCGCGCGTGGTGACCAGCAGGGCGCCGACCGCGGCGAACAGCAGCGTGCAGAAGTCCGCCACGCGGCGGTAGTCGACCTCGCGCAGCTCGAGGCGGAACGACGTGAAGCGCGACGCCTCCACCAGCGCCGCGAGGAGCATCCCGGCGAGCAGGTTGTGGGTCTGCCAGCCCCAGAACGCGAGCGCCGCGCCCAGCGCGAGCGGCGGGACCGTCACCTGAGCCTCGCCAGTCCTGCCTCGATCTGGCCGGGATGCAGCGCGAGCAGCCACGTGGGCGCCCCGTCCGGGCGCTCCTCGGGCAGGCACACCAGGAGCGCGCGCACGTCCAGTCCGATGCCCATCAGCGACTCGACGAAGCGACGCCGGGGCTCGTCCCAGGCGGCGAGGATCACGATGCAGCTGGAGAGCCGCCCGGCCTGGCCGAGTACCGCCCGAGCCAGCGTGTCGAAGCCTGCGGGGGCGCTCGCGCGCACGCCGGCGAGGATCTCGAGCATGCGGTCGGCCTGCAGCTGGCCGCGGCCGGCGGTGTAGCTGTGCACGCGGTCGCCGACGAACAGCAGATCGAGCAGGCACTCCAGGGTGTCGATGGTGTAGACGAACGAGGCGGCGACGGCCACCGCGTCCTCGAATGCGGCGTCCTCGCCTTCGGCGCGCCCGGTGTCGAGCACCAGCGCGTGGCGCTCGACGAACTCGTCCTGGAACTCCTTGACGATCGGCCGGCCCGTGCGTGCGAAGCTCTTCCAGTGCACGCGGTGCAGCGGATCGCCCGGCCGGTAGTCCCGCAGCCCGACGAATTCCTCCGTGTCGCCGACCGAGGTGACGAGCGACACCCCACCGTGCTGGAACTTGCGCCGCCCGGGGAGCGCGAGCTCGGGCAGGCGGTAGCGCCTGGGCAGCGCGACGATGCGCGCCGGCGCGGCCACGCGCGCGAGGCCTTTCACCAGCCCGAGCGGATCGGGGCGCATGAGCGTCAGGCCCGCGAGCTCGATGCGCCCGCGGCGCCGCGGCGTCATGCTCAAGCGCACCGTGCCGCGCGCGCCCGCGGCGAGCGCGGGCAGCGGCGTGTCGTCCGCCGGCCGCGGCAGGCGGCGCTCGATCAGCCACTGCCAGCGGAAGTAGCCCGCATTGCGGTCGAACCAGTTGCGCCGCCGCTCGCCCGGCTCGCGCGCCGCGCGCCACTCGGCATAGCCGGGGCGCGGATCGGGGAAGCGCTCGGCGAGCGCCGCCCCGGCGATTGGCCGGGCGCCGAGATTGGACACGGTGACGCGATAGCTGAACGGCTCGCCGGCGGTCGCGTAGCGCGGCAGCTCGCGCTCGACCGCGACCCGGGCCCGGAACGCGAGGCTGCCAGCGTAGGCGACGGCGAGCAGCGCCCAGAGCAAGGTGAACGCCTGGTAGGTGAGCGTCTGGTTGGTGTCGACCCCGGCGATCGCCGCGGCGCCGGCGGCGCCGAGCGCGATCCTGCCCGCCACGGTGAGGCGCTCGCCGGCGAAATGCTGGATCGAGCTGAACCAGCGCAGCGAAGCGTAGAGGAGTCGCTTCATGCGGCCCTCAGGCGGGCGCGGCCGTGCCCTTGAGGATCTCGGCGACCAGCGCCGCGGCGGTGACGCCGGCGAACCTCGCCTGCGGATCGACGACGATGCGATGCGCGAGCACCGCGCCGGCGAGGCTCTGCACGTGCTCCGGCCGCACGAAGTCTTCGCCTTCGAACAGGGCGTAGGCCTTCGCGGTCTGCGCCAGCGCGATCGACGCGCGCGGCCCGCAGCCGAGCGCGACCTGCGGCGCGACGCGCGTCCGGCGCACCAGCTCGACCACGTAGTGCTTGATCTCGTCGGCGATGCGCACGTGGCGCACGCGCTCCTTCAGCGCCAGTACCTCGGCGCGCGTCACCACCGCGGTCGCGCGGTCGAGCGGGTGGCCGAGCTCCTGCGCGCTCAGCACCGCGACCTCGGTTTCCGGGTCGACGTAGCCGAGCGACATGGCGAGCGCGAAGCGGTCCATCTGCGCCTCGGGCAGGGGATAGGTGCCGCGGAACTCGACCGGGTTCTGCGTCGCGATGACGAAAAACAGCTCGTCCATGCGGTGCGTGCTGCCCTCGATCGACACCTGGCTCTCGGCCATCACCTCGAGCAGCGCCGACTGGGTGCGCGGCGAGGCACGGTTCACCTCGTCGGCGAGCAGGATGCTGGTGAATACCGGGCCGGGGCGGAATTCGAAGCTCCGGTCGCGCTGGTTGAATACCGACACGCCGAGGATGTCGGAGGGCAGTAGGTCCGGGGTGAACTGCACGCGCGAGAAACGCGCCCCGACCGAGGCCGCGAGCGCCTTGGCGAGCGTGGTCTTGCCGGTGCCGGGAAAGTCTTCGATCAGCACGTGGCCGCCGGCGGCGAACCCCGCGAGCAGCTTCTTCACCGGCTCGTGCTGGCCGCGCATCACGGCTTCGATGTTGCGCGCGATGCGCTCGAAGCTGCCGCGTGCTTCCTGCGCGGACAGGGGGGCGGCCGGGGAGGCGTCCATGCCGCGTAGTGTACGCGTGCGTTAAAACTTCTCCGCCCAGGGCCGGAGGTCGGTCTCGAACGTCCAGGCCGAGCGCGGCTGCTCGTGTATCCGGAAGTACGTCTCGGCGATCGCGTCGGGCGCGAGCATGCCGTCCTCGCCGAGCGTCGCGGCACGCTCCGGGTAGCGCTGCCGGGCGGCGTCGGTGTCGATCATGCCGTCGATCACGACGTGCGCGACGTGGATCCCGATCGGCCCCAGCTCGCGCGCCATCGACTGCGCCACGGCGCGCAAGCCGTTCTTCGCCGCGGCGAAGGCGGCGAACTGCGCGCCGCCGCGCAGCGACGCGGTGGCACCGGTGAACAGGATCGTTCCCCTGGCGCGCGGCGCCATGCGCCGCGCGGCCTCGCGGCCGACGAGAAAGCCCGCGTAGCAGTTGATGCGCCACATGGCCTCGAACATGTCGGAAGGCATCTCGGCGATCGGCGAACGGAAGATGCCGCCGGCGTTGAACACCGCCACCTCGACCGGGCCGTGGTCGTTCTCGAGCGCGTCGAAAAGCTGCATCACCGCGCGCTCGTCGCACGCGTCGGTCGGCACGGCGAGCGCCTGGCCGCCCGTTTCCACGATCGCCTCGGCGAGGCGCTCCAGCCGCTCGGCGCTGCGCGCGGCGAGCGCCACCTTGTAGCCGGCGGCCGCGAAGCGCTTGCCGAGCGCGTAGCCGAGGCCCTCGCCCACGCCGACGATCGCCGCGACCGGAGCGGGGTTCGCGCTCATAGCCGCGCCGCGAGCTCGGCGCCCTCGAGCATCGCGCGCTTCGCGTCGAGCTCGCCGGCTTCGCGCGCGCCGCCGATGACGTGCGGCGCCTTGAGCTCGCGCCGCGGCACCTGGCCGGCGCACAGGATCACCGTGTCGGCGGGGACGATCTGGTCCTTGCCGTCGACCGCGATGTGCAGCCCCTGGTCGTCGATCCTGCGGTACTCGACCCCTTTCAGCATCTTCACCCCGTTTCGCGCGAGCTCGGTGCGGTGCACCCAGCCCGTGGTCTTGCCGAGTGTATCGCCGAACGGCGTCGTCGAGCGCTTCAGCATGGTGATGCGGTGCGCGGGCTTTTCCCGCGGGAAGCCCGCGGGGTCGAGACCGCCGGGCACGTTCGGGTCCTCGACGATGCCCCAGTGCGCCTCGTAGGCCTTCGGCTCCAGCGTCGCGCGGCTCGCGCGCTCGAGCAGGTAGATCGCGACGTCGAAGCCGATGCCGCCCATGCCGATGATCGCGACGTTCTCGCCGACCGTCGCTCGGCCCGCGAGCACGTCGGCGTAACCGACCACGCTGCGGTGCCCGATTCCCGGGATCTCGGGCCGGCGCGGATCGACGCCGGTGGCGAGCACGACGTCGTCGTAGTCTTGCAGCTCCTGTGCGCTCGGCGAGTGGCCCAGGCGCAGCGTCACCCCGGCGCGGCGCAGGCGCTCGGCGAAGTAGGCGACCGACTCGGCGAATTCCTGCTTGCCGGGAACTTGCTTCGCCAGGTTGAACTGCCCGCCGAGCTCGGCGTCCTTCTCGTACAGCGTCACTGCGTGGCCGCGCTCGGCGGCGATCGCCGCGCACGACAGGCCGGCGGGGCCGCCGCCCACCACGGCGATGTTCCTCCGGCGCTTCGTCTTTTCGAAAACCAGCTTCGTTTCGCGCCCGGCGCGCGGATTGACCAGGCACGAGGCGAACTGGCCCTCGAAGATGTGGTCCAGGCAGGCCTGGTTGCAGGAGATGCAGATGTTGATGCCGGCGCGGTCGCCGGCTCGCGCCTTGTTCGCGAAGGCGGCGTCGGCGAGCAGCGCGCGCGCGAGCGACACCATGTCGGCGTCGCCGCGCGCGATGATCGCCTCGCCGAGCTCGGGCGCGTTGATGCGGTTCGAGGCGATCACGGGGATCTTCACCGCCTGCTTCAGGCGCCGCGTCGCCCAGGCGAACGCGCCGCGCGGCACCGCCTGCGAGATCGTCGGGATGCGCGCTTCGTGCCAGCCGATGCCGGTGTTGATGAGCGACGCTCCCGCCGCCTCGATCGCCCGCGCCACCGCGACGATCTCCTCGCCGGAGAGGCCGCCCTCGACCAGCTCGAGCGCCGAGATGCGGTAGATGACGATGAAGTCGGCGCCCACCGCGGCGCGCGTGCGGCGCACCGCTTCCACCGCGAAGCGCATGCGGTTCGCGAGGCTGCCGCCCCAGTCGTCCGCGCGGTGGTTCGTGCGCGCGGCGAGGAACTGCGTGATCAGGTAGCCCTCCGAGCCCATCACCTCGACGCCGTCGTAGCCCGCCTCGCGCGCGAGCGACGCGCTCGCCGCGAACGCGTCGAGCGTGCGCTCGATCTCGGCGGCGCTCATCTCGCGCGGCACGACCGGGTTGATCGGCGACTTGACCGCCGAGGGCGCGACGGTCTTCGCGTGCTTGCCGTAGCGCCCCGCGTGCAGCACCTGCAGGCAGATGCGCCCGCCGGCGTCGTGCACCGCGCGCGGGATCACGCGGTGGCGGTCTCGGTCCGTGCTGCTTGCCATCATCGCCGGGTGCGGGCCGAGGTTGCCCGCCTCGTCGGGCGAGAAGCCGCCGGTGACGAGCAGCGCCGCGCCGCCGCGCGCCCGCTCGACGTAGAACGCCGCCAGGCGCTCCATGCCGTCGGGCCGCTCTTCCAGCCCGGTGTGCATCGAGCCCATCATGATGCGATTGGGGAGCGTGACGTGCCCGAGGTCGAGCGGCGCGAAGAGATTTGGGTAGGCGGTCATAAAATAGGGTCTGTCCCTATTTTAGCTGCGCGTGACGAGGACCGTCCCCACCACGATCAAAACGCCCCCCGCGAGCATGCCGGCGGGCAGCGCCTCGCCGAGGAACAGCCGGCCCCACAGCACGCCGAACGCCGGGATGAGAAACGTGACGGTGAGCGCGCGCGTCGCGCCGACGTCGGCGATCAGCCTGAAGTACAGCAGGAACGCGACCGCGCTCGCGAGCAGCGCCATCGCGAGCACGTTGCCGACGACGAGCGCCGAGGGCGCGGCCGCCGGCGCCGTGAAGAGCAGCAGCGGCGCGAGCAGCGCCGCGGCGGCGAGCTGCTGGCCGGCGGCGAGGCCGCGTGCCGGGACGCCCGCGCCGAAGCGCCGCACGAGCACGCCCGTCAGGCCGTAGCCCGCGCAGGCGGCGAGCGCCGCGGCGACCGCCGGGTAGAACGCGCCATTCGCCTGAAATCCACCCGGCTGCGCCACCAGCGCGACGCCCGCCGCGCCGAGCGCGAGGCCCGCGAGCCTCGGCAGCGTGACGCGCTCGGTCGCGAACAGCGCGCCGAACAGCATGCCGAACATCGGCGAGGTCGCGTTCAGGATCGACAGCAGCGACGCCGGCAGGTGGATCGCGGCATACGCGTACAGCGCGAACGGCGCCGCCGCGTTCACCGCGCCGACCGCGAGGTAGTAGCGCCAATGGCGCCGCAGCGCCGCGTCGATGCCGGCGAAGCGGAACCACAGGAGCAGTGCGAGCCCGCCGAGCAGCACGCGCGCCTCGGCGGTCCAGATCGCGCCGAGCGCGGGCGCGGCGACGCGCGTGAAGATGAACGAGGCGCCCCAGATCGCGGCGAGCGCGACCAGGCGCGCGTAGTCCGCAGCTTTCATGCGCGCCATCGTAACCGCTGCGCCAAGGGGCTCCGATTCCGATGTCCGAAAATGGCGAGTATTCGGCCGCCGCCCGCTCCATAATGGCCCCATGCGCCTCGACCCGACCACCTGCTACCGCGCGCTGCGCGCGCGCGACGCGCGCTTCGACGGGCGCTTCTTCGTCGCGGTGTCCTCGACGCGCATCTACTGCCGCCCGGTGTGCACCGTGCGCCCGCCGCGGCGCGAGAACTGCCGCTACTACCCGAGCGCCGCGGCGGCCGAGTCCGCCGGCTACCGCCCGTGCCTGCGCTGCCGGCCGGAGCTCGCGCCGGGCAATGCCTCGATCGACGCGGTGCAGCGCACGGCGCGCGCCGCGGCGCGGCTGATCGAGGAGGGCGCGGTGAACGACGCGGGCGTCGAAGCCGCCGCGCGGCGGCTCGGCGTCACCGACCGGCACCTGCGCCGCGCGTTCCAGTCCGAGTTCGGCGTCTCGCCGGTCGCGTTCGCGCAGACGCAGCGCCTGCTGCTCGCGAAGCAGCTGCTCACCGACACGCGCATGCCGGTGACCGAGGTCGCGTTCGCGAGCGGCTTCGGCAGCGTGCGGCGCTTCAACGCGCTGTTCAGCGAGCGCTACCGGCTGCGCCCGCGCGAGCTGCGCAAGGCTTCGCTGCCCGGCGCGGACCGCGACGCGCTCGCGTTCGAGCTCGGCTACCGCCCGCCCTACGACTGGCCGGCGATCGCGGATTTCCTCGGCGCGCGCGCGGTCGCGGGCGTCGAGTCCTGCGACGGCGCGGCGTATCGCCGCACGGTGCGGCTCGCGAGCGGCGGCACGTGGCATGCCGGCTGGATCGAGGTCGCGCCGCTCGAGAAGAAGCCCGCGCTGCGGGTGCGCGTCTCGGCGTCGCTCGGCAAGGCGCTGCCGCCGGTGCTCGCGCGCGTGAAGACGCTGATGGACCTGTCGTGCCACCCGGCCGAGGTCGCGAAGGCGCTCGGGCCGCTCGCGGCGCGGCGCCCCGGCGTGCGCGTGCCGGGCGCGTTCGACGGCTTCGAGATCGCGGTGCGCGCGATCCTCGGCCAGCAGGTGAGCGTGGCCGCCGCGCGCACGCTCGCGGGCCGCTTCGCCGCGGCGTTCGGCAGCCGCATCGAGACGCCGTTCCCGGGGCTGAACGCCCTGTTCCCGCGGCCCGAGGACGTGGCCGGGGCGGCGCTCGCGCGCATCGCGAGGCTCGGCGTCCCCGCGGCGCGGGCGCGCTCGCTCGCGGCGCTCGCTCGCGCGCTCGCCGACGGCGAGCTCGATCTCACGCCCGGTGCGGAGGTCGACGCGACGCTCGCGCGGCTGCGCTCGATCCCGGGCATCGGCGAGTGGACCGCGCAATACATCGCGATGCGCGCGCTCGCCTGGCCCGACGCGTTTCCGCACGCCGACTACGGCGTCATGAAGGCATTGAAGCTCACCGACCCGAAACGCGTGCTCGCGGCGGCCGAGGGCTGGCGGCCGTGGCGCGCCTACGCGGTGATGCACCTATGGCAATCGCTCGCTCAAGGAGGCAGGAAATGAAGCGCTACGACTATTACGACAGCCCCTGTGGCCGCATGCTGCTGGTGGCCGACGGCGACGCGCTGTGCGGCGTTTACTTCACCGGGCAGAAGCATTACCGGCAGCCCGATTCCGGCTGGCGGCGCGACTCCGATGCGGCGCCGCTCGCCCAGGCCAGGCGCGAGCTCGACGAGTATTTCGCCGGCAAGAGAAAGACATTCGATGTCCGGCTCGCCGCTCAAGGCACGCCATTCCAGCGCGCGGTGTGGCAGGCGATCGCGGGCGTGGCGTTCGGCGAGACGATCAGCTACGCGGAGCTCGCGCGCCGCGCGGGCAGGCCGGGCAGCGCGCGCGCCGCGGGCGCGGCGACCGGCCGCAACCCGATCGGCGTGATCGTGCCCTGCCACCGCATCCTCGGCGCCGACGGCGGCCTCACCGGCTACGCCGGCGGCGTCGACAAGAAGCGCGCGCTGCTCGCGCTCGAGGCCGAGGGAGCGGCCTCAGCCCGCCATCGTCAGGCCGCCTGACACGCTGATCACCTGCCCGGTGATGTAGGCGGCCTCGTCCGAGGCGAGGAAGACGACGATTCCCGGGATGTCGTCGGGCTGGCCGACGCGCTTCAAGGGAATCGCGCGCACCAGCGCGTCGTAGACCTTCTTGCCGGATTCGCCCTCGCCGAGGAAGCCGCGCAGGATCGGCGTGTCGGTGGGCCCGGGGCAGACGACGTTGAGCGTCACGCCCTTGCGCGCGAGCTCGCGCGCCAGCGTCTTCGTGAGCGAGACGATGCCGCCCTTGCACGCGGCGTACACCGACTCGCCCGAGGAGCCGACGCGCGCGGCGTCCGACGAGATGTTGACCACCCGGCCCGCGCCGCGCGCCGCCATCTGCGGCAGCACCAGGTGGTGCATGTTGAGCGGCCCGCGCAGGTTGACGGCGATCAGCGCCTCCCACTCGGCGGGGTCGGTGTCGAGGAAGTTCTGGAAGCGGTCCCAGCCGGCGTTGTTGACCAGCACGTCGATTTGCCCGGCCGCCGCGACGGCCTGCTTCGCTGCCGCGTAGTCGGAAATGTCGAACACGAGGGATTTTCCGTGAATCGATTTCGCGGTTTTCTCGGCTGCAGCAGCGTCCTTGTCCGCCACCAGCACGTGCGCGCCTTCCTCGGCGAAGCGCCGGCAGATCGCCGCGCCGATCGCGCCGCCGCCGCCGGTGACCAGGACCGCCTTGCCCTGCAAGCCCTTCACTTCGCCCTTTTGTCGACGACGCGCTTGGCTTTGCCGATCGAGCGCTCGATGGTGCTGAGCGGCACGATCTGCACGTCGGTGGTGACGCCGATCAGCGACTTGATGTTGTGCTGCAGCTTCGCCGCCGAGCCGGCGTCCGCGGCGCCGGGGGCGAGCTCGACCAGCACCTTGAGGTGGTCCATCGGCCCGTCCTTGGAGAGCTCGAGCACGTAATGCGGGCTGAGCTCGGGCTGCTTGAGGATCATCTCCTCGATCTGCGTGGGAAAGACGTTCACGCCGCGGATGATGAGCATGTCGTCGGAGCGCCCGGTGATTCTCTCCATGCGGCGCATGGTGCGCGCGGTGCCGGGCAGCAGGCGCGTGAGATCCCTCGTGCGGTAGCGGATCACCGGCAGCGCTTCCTTGGTGAGCGAGGTGAACACCAGCTCGCCGATCTCGCCCTCGGGCAGCGGCTTGCCGGTCTCGGGATCGACGATCTCGGGCAGGAAGTGGTCCTCCCACACGGTGAGGCCGTCCTTGGTCTCGATGCACTCCTGCGCCACGCCCGGGCCCATCACCTCCGACAGGCCGTAGAGGTCGATCGCGTCGAGCGGCAGGCGCTCCTCGATCGATTTCCGCATCTCGTTCGTCCAGGGCTCGGCGCCGAAGATGCCGATCTTCAGCGAGCAGCTCTTCGGATCGATGCCCTGGCGCTCCATCTCGTCGGCGATCGCCAGCATGTAAGAGGGCGTCACCATGATGATCTCGGGCTTGAAGTCCTGGATCAGCTGCACCTGCCGCTCGGTCATGCCGCCGCCGAGCGGGATCACGGCGAGGCCGAGGCGCTCGGCGCCGTAGTGCGCGCCCAGTCCGCCGGTGAACAGGCCGTAGCCGTAGGCGACGTGCACCTTGTGGCCGGGCTGCGCGCCCGCGGCGCGGATCGAGCGCGCCATGACGCTGGTCCAGGTGTCGATGTCCTTCGCGGTATAGCCGACCACGGTGGGCTTGCCGGTGGTGCCCGAGGAGGCGTGGATGCGCACGATGCGCTCCATCGGCACGGCGAACATGCCGAACGGATAGTTCTCGCGCAGGTCGGCCTTCGTCGTGAACGGGAATTTCGCGAGGTCGGCGAGCGAGCGGCAATGCTCGGGCTTGACGCCGGCGTCGTCGAACTTCTTGCGGTAGTGCGGCACGTTGTCGTAGGCGTGCTGCAGCGTCCACTGCAGCCGATGCAGCTGCAGCTTGCGCAGATCGGCGAGCGGCGCCTTCTCGATCGGCTCGAGCGCGAACTTCGTCATGTCGCCCTTCCTCCCTCGACTTCTTGGATGTCGCTTTGCGAAAGGCCGGCGGAAAGCTTACACCAAAGGGCAGTAAAATCGCCTGACTATGCTGAAGGTCACCGCCATCGACGGCATCGTGCCGGTCGTGCATCCGAGCGCCTACGTGCACCCGAGCGCGGTCCTGATCGGCGACGTGATCGTCGGCGCGCGCGTCTACATCGGGCCGTGCGCCTGCCTGCGCGGCGACTTCGGCCGCATCGTGATCGAGGAGGGCGCGAACATCCAGGACTGCTGCATCCTGCATGCCTTTCCCGACCGCGATTTGGTGGTCGAGGCCGACGGCCACATCGGCCACGGCGCGGTGCTGCACGGCTGCGTGGTGAAGAGGAACGCCATGGTCGGCATCAACTCGGTGGTCAACGACAACGCGGTGGTCGGCGAGTCGTCGATCGTCGCCGCGATGGCGTTCGTCAAGGCGGGCTTCGAGGTGCCGCCGCGCAGCCTCGCGATCGGCATTCCCGCGAAAGTGGTGCGCGAGCTGTCGGCCGACGAGATGGCGTGGAAGCGCGACGCCACGCGCCAGTACCAGGAGCTCGCGGTGCGCAGCCTCGCCACCGCCAGGGAAACCGCGGCGCAGACCGAGGTCGAGCCGAACCGGCCGCGGTTCCGCGACGCGAGCGTCATGCCGCTGTCGGAGATGAAGAAGGGAAACGCGAAATGAGCGACACCGCGCTGCTGATCATCGACATCCAGAACGACTACTTCCCCGGCGGCGCGATGGCGCTCGAGGGGGCCGAAGCCGCCGGCGCGAAGGCGGGCGCGGCGCTCGCCGCGTGCCGCGCGCGCAAGCTGCCGGTGTTCCACGTGCGCCACCTGTCGGTGCGCCCGGGCGCGACGTTCTTCCTCCCCGGAACGAAGGGCGCCGAGATCCATGTTTCGGTCGCGCCCGCCGCGGGCGAGCCCGTGATCGAGAAGAATTTCCCGAACAGCTTTCGCGCGACCGACCTGAAGGAGCGCCTGGACAAGGCGGGCATCAAGAGCCTCGTGGTCGCCGGCATGATGACGCAGATGTGCGTCGATTCGAGCGTGCGCCAGGCCGCGGACCTCGGCTACAAGGTGACGCTGCTCGCCGACGCCTGCGCCACGCGCGCGCAGAGCTGGGGCGGCCAGAGCGTGCCGGCGGCGCAGGTGCAGGCGGCGTTCCTCGCCGCGCTGAATGGCCTGTTCGCCAAAGTGCAGCCGACCGACGAGTTTCTCAAGGGAGCCTGAAGATGGCATACGAGTTCGTCACCACCGAGGTGCGCGGCAGGGTCGGGATCGCGCGGCTCGATCGTCCCAAGCAGATGAACGCGCTCAACCCGCAGCTCATGCAGGAGCTCGGCAAGGCGCTGATCGCGTTCGACGAGGACGACGCCGTCGGCGCGATCGTCATCACGGGCAGCGACAAGGCGTTCGCCGCGGGCGCCGACATCGGCGCGATGAAGGACTGGAACTTCATCGACGTCTACCGCGCCGACTACATCACGCGCGACTGGGAGCACATCAGGAGGATCAGGAAGCCGGTGATCGCGGCGGTCGCCGGCTACGCGCTCGGCGGCGGCAACGAGCTGGCGCTGATGTGCGACATCGTGATCGCCGCGGAGAACGCCAAATTCGGCCAGCCCGAGATCAACCTCGGCATCCTGCCGGGCGCCGGCGGCACCCAGCGCCTGCCGCGCGCGGTGGGCAAGGCGAAGGCGATGGACATGTGCCTGACGGCGCGCATGATGGACGCCGCCGAGGCCGAGCGCAGCGGCCTCGTGTCGCGCGTCGTGCCGCTCGAGAAGCTCATGGACGAGGCGCTGGCGGTGGCCGGGAAGATCGCCGCGTACTCGCTGCCGGTGGTGATGATGGTCAAGGAGTCGATCAACGCCGCCTACGAGACCACGCTCTCCGAGGGCGTGCACTTCGAGCGGCGCCTGTTCCACGCCGCTTTTGCGCTCGCTGACCAGAAGGAAGGCATGGCGGCGTTCGTGGAGAAGAGAAAGCCGGGGTTCGAGAACAAGTGAATTCCGCCCGCAGGGCAGCGGCCATCATGCTGGCCGCGCACATCCTGTCGATGGCGGGCTTCTCGACCTTCGCCGCGCTGCTCCCGGACCTGCGCGCGCTGTGGCATCTCACGAACGCCGAGGCCGGCGTGGTCGGCGGCATGTTCTTCGCCGGCTACGCCTCGACCGTGTCGTACTGGACCGCGCTCACCGACCGCATGGACGGACGGCGCGTCTACGCGTTCGGCAGCCTGCTCGCGGCGGCGGGCAGCGCGGGCTTTGGCCTGCTCGCGCAGGGCTTCGCCAGCGCGGTGCTGTTCCAGGTGCTGCTCGGCACCGGCATCGCCGCGACCTACATGCCGGGCCTGAGGCTGCTCTCGGACCGCGCGTCGGGGCCCGCGCAGAGCCGCTACATCGCCTTCTACACCTCGTTCTTCGGCATCGGCACCGCGCTGTCGCTCGCCGCCGCGGGCGCGGTGAGCGCGCTGGCGGGCTGGCAGTGGGCGTTCGTCGTCGCCGCCGCCGGGCCGCTCGCCGCGGGCGCGCTGGTGTTCGCCGGCATCGACGCGCGCGCGCCGGCCGCGACGAGCGCCGCGCCGCGCTTCTCGCTCGCGACGCTGTTCCCGGTCGCCGCCTGGCGCAGGCTGATCGCGAACCGCCCGGTGGCCGGCTTCGCGCTCGGCTACGCGATGCACTGCCTGGAGCTGTTCGGCTCGCGCAGCTGGATGGTGGCGTTTCTCGCGTTCTCCACCGGCCTGCACGCGGGCGGAGCGAGCTTTCCGTGGAACCTGGCGGTGATCGCGGCGCTCGTCAACGTCTGCGCGGTGCCGGCCTCGATCCTCGGCAACGAGATTGCGCTCAAGATCGGCCGCCGGCCGTGGATCGCGATCGCGATGCTCGGCTCCGGGGCGGGCGGCATCCTGCTCGGCTGGTCGGCGCCCTGGCACTGGATCGCGGTGCTCGCGATCCTGCTCGTGTACTCGATGCTGGTGATGGCCGAGTCGGCGACGCTCACCGCGGGCATGGTCGCCGCGGCGCCCGCGGAGCTGCGCGGCACCGCGATGGGCCTTTATTCGCTGCTCGGCTTCGCCGGCGGCATGATCGGGCCGATGGTGTTCGGCGTCGCGCTCGACGCGGCGGGCGGCGCGTCGAGAGGCACGGCCTGGGTGATCGCCTATGCCGCGATCGGCTCGGGCGCGCTCGCCTCGTCGTTCGTCGCCTGGCGCCGCGGCCGGGGTTAGACTAGCGCCGCGCAAGGGAAACGACAGGAGACAGGAGAGGGGGACCGATGGACCGCATCTGGCTGAAGAGCTACCCGCCCGGCGTCGATCCCGACGTCCGTTACGACGACTCGAAGTCGATCGGCGAGCTGTTCGACAAGAGCGTCGCGCAGTTCCGCGAGCGCCCGGCGTTCGTGTGCATGGGCAAGTCGATCAGCTTCGGCGAGCTCGACAAGCGCTCGCGCGACTTCGGCGCCTGGCTGCAGGCGAAAGGCCTCGCCAAGGGCGCGCGCGTGGCGATCATGCTGCCGAACGTGCTGCAGTACCCGGTGGCGCTGTACGGCACGCTGCGCGCCGGCTGCACGGTGGTGAACGTGAATCCCCTGTACACCGCGCGCGAGCTCGAGCACCAGCTCAAGGACTCGGGCGCGGA
>Ga0316628_100001550_pt1 | contig 16345 bp, 20 predicted proteins | sample OWC_Aug_M2_C1_D5_FD_207648 | JGI IMG/M metagenome (GOLD analysis project Ga0316628, IMG submission 207648) | Wetland soil microbial communities from Old Woman Creek delta, Ohio, United States - OWC_Aug_M2_C1_D5_C | ecosystem: Environmental > Terrestrial > Soil > Wetlands | place: USA: Ohio... | reverse complement strand
CCATAATTTCCGAGGTCCAGCTTTTGAACGATTCTCTTCATCTCCTTGGTTGGGGTGTCCAAAAGCTCTTCGAGGCTAGGCGTCTCCATTCCCCTCGCTATGCATATTCTGTATATATCTTTTATCAGCTTGCCAGTCTTGGGGTTCAAGCCAGCCTGTACCGCTTTTTCCACGTACGATTCCACGAACCTCACCAAAAGAGAATTTCGTGAGCAAAGGATATAAACATTCCGAACGTCAGAACACGTGCCCGAGCCCTTCGAAAATTTTCTTCATGCGCAGCGCGTCCATCTCGAGCACGGGCGACTCGCAGATAATCGTTATGCCGAGTTTGCGTTTCAGTATCTCCTGCGCGAGCGGCCTGAAGGCCGGGTGGCCGTCCAGCACAAGATGGTTGCGCTCGCCCTTTGCCGTGTACTCGATGTTCGAGAAGTGCGAGTGCACGTGCGCCAGCCCCAAAGGTTCCAGCGCGTCCAGAACCACGGCGTAGTCGATGCGGCCGGCGTTACGCGCGTAGATGTGGGCGAAGTCGACAACGGGCACGCAGCCGTGCACGGTCTTGCAAACGGCCACGACTTCGTAAAGCGTCCCGAACGCTCCGCTCTTTCCCGTGGTCTCAAGCCCGAGCTTCACGCCCTTCGGCGCATTGTCCGCGAGTTCCGTGCAAGCGGCCGCGACGCGGTCGAACGCCTCTGCCTTTTCTAGCTTTCCGTAGAATCCGGGATGGAAGACGACGACGTCCGCGGTCATGGCCTCGGCGCGCTCGACGCTGTCCATTATACGCTTCTTCGATGCCGCGAGCTTTGTGTGGTCGTCGGTACATAGGTTGATGTAGTAGGGCGCGTGCACGCTCAGCCGCACGCCCGCTTCCTTTGCAACTTCGCCGACTTCTTTCGCCACCCGCATGCCCATTCGCACACCGTAGACGAACTCGACTTCCATCGCCGTCAGCCCCAGCTCGGCGACGCGGCGCACGCCGTCTACGGTGCTGCCCTTCGCGGACGCGGGTATGCCGGCAGGGCCTATGAATATGTTCTGCATCATATGGAAAGCACTAATAATATTAGCAGATTCCTTGAAGAAATTTCTTGTCCCGCTACAGGACGAGTTTGAGCGCAACCTCGAACACGACGAGCGCGACCACGAGGTAGATGACGTGCTCGGGCTTGAGCTTGAACTTCTCCTCGCCCTCCTCGCCGAACCTGAGCAGCCCGCCGGCGCCGCTGGGCATGTATACGCGGTCCTTCTTCACCATGGAACCACTGTCAACAATTCCGTCTGCCAGGCTTAAATAATTAGGTGGCGTGCCGGGCATAGCCCATCTTCTGTTTCGGCCTCTGGCTCTCGCCGCGGGCTTAGGCAGCATTTGTCTGAGCGCATTGGCTTGCTTGCATCTCCCCGGGGCCTCCCATCCGTTTCATCCTTGCGCGCTTTCGCGCGTAGGTCCCGTTTCTGATATGGTCGGACGCCTCTCGGCGTGCCGCTCGCGCGGCCCCCTCGATGGATGGAACTTCCTCAGCCTGCGTTTGACCGCAGGCCGAAGCTACCTGTCCGGCTCGCCGAAAATCTATTGTCCCCACCTGCTTATAAACCTTGCATTTCAATCACGATGGACGGAATTGGTATTCTTACTTCGGACTGCGAAGTCGCTTCTGCGGCGTTCGGAAAGCTTTAAATTATAACGCTGTTATAAAATAAAGCAGGCGGAAATGAAGGCAGGTGCTCCGATGGACGTAGAGAGGATTCGCGCGGATTTTCCCGCGCTGCAGCAGAAGTTCAACGGCAAGCCTGTCATCTACTTCGACAACGCATGCATGTCGCTCCGGCCGAGGCAGGTGGTCGAGGCGATGGACGAGTACTACTACAAGTACCCCGGCTGCGCCGGCCGCAGCATCCACAAGTTCGGCACGATGGTCACGGACAAGTACGAGGCGGCGCGGGCGCGAATGGCCAAGTTCGTCAACGCTAAGGACGAGAAGGAGATAGTCTTCACGCGCAACACGACCGAGGGCATAAACCTCGTTGCGAACTCGTTCGACCTAAGCAACGGCGACGCCGTCATCACGAGCGACCGCGAGCACAACTCGAACCTCCTGCCGTGGCAGATGCTCGCGAAGCGCAAGGGCGTGAAGCACGAGATAGTCTACTCCAGCGAGCCCGGGTCGACGTTCGACCTCGGCGAGTTCGAGCGCCGCGTGAAGATGCTGGGCGGAAAGCTGAAGCTGGTGTCGGTGCTGCAATCTTCGAACCTAGACGGCTACACGCTCCCGGCGAAGGAAATCATAGAAATCGCGCACAGGGCCGGCGCGCTGGTCATGCTCGACGGCGCGCAGAGCGTGCCGCACAGGCGCACCGACGTGCGCAAGCTCGACGCGGACTTCCTCGCGTTCTCCGGCCACAAGATGATGGGCCCTAGCGGCGTGGGCGTGCTGTACGGCAAGTACGAGCTGCTCGAGAAGCTGAAGCCTTTCATGGTGGGCGGGGACACGGTGCAGAACACCACTTACGACTCGTGCGTGTTCCTGCAGCCGCCCGAGAGGTTCGAGGCCGGGTTGCAGAACTACGCGGGCGCAATCGGCCTGGCCGCGGCCGCGGACTACCTCGAAAGGAACGGCCTGGACGAGTGCGAGAGGCACGAGGCAGAACTGAATAGGATAATAACTGACGGCATATCCGGCATACGCGGGCTGACAATACTCGGCCCGGCCGACCCGAAGCTGCGCGGCGGCATCGTGTCGTTCAACATCGAGGGCATGTTTCCGCACGACATCGCGATCATGCTCGACGACGCCGCGAACATAATGATTCGGAGCGGCGCGCACTGCGTGCACTCGTGGTTCAACGCGCACGTCATGCGCGGCTCGGCGCGCGCGTCGCTGTACCTCTACAACACGAAGGAGGAGGCGCAGGTGTTCGTCGAGAAGCTGAAGGAGATTGCGAAGCTCGCGTGAGCAAGCTTCAAAAATCTTTATAAGACTGGGCTGGCAATTAGAGACTATCGGACGATGAATTTTGGCGATGGTTGAATGGCCGAGAAAGTGAAATCGGACGAAGCGAGGACGGTTTCTTTCAAGGTTCCGAAGATATCCGGGAAGGTTTGGGCAGTTTCGACGGTTCTACTGCTGGCACTTTCAGGATTTCTGTTTTTCAGGCAGGGTGGCAACTGCCCGACTGGCGCGTCCGTGATGAGCGCGAACGCCGCCGGCTCCAGGGCCGTGGACTACATCAACGACAACTTGGTGGATACCGGCTCTGCCGCGCTGGTGTCCGCCGAGGACATGGGCGAGATGTACAAAATTACTACCGAGTACAACGGCAACAACATCGACGTTTATGTGACGAAGGGCGGCAAGCTGCTTTTCGTGTCGGGCGCTCCGTACGACATGACGGCCGCTGTGCCCACGACAACGACGCAGCCCAAGAAGACGTGCGACGACATGGAGAAGGCGGACGCTGCGGAGCTCGAAGCGTACGTGGTCTCGTACTGCCCGTACGGGCTGCAGATGCAGAGGATACTCGCGGAGATAGTGGAAAACATCCCCAGCCTCGAGGGCAGCATAAAGGTCAGGTACATCGGCGCAGTCGTCGACGGCAAGGTCACGGCAATGCACGGCGACGTGGAGGCGCAGGAGAACCTGCGGCAGATCTGCATACGCGAGGAGCAGGCGGACAAGTACTGGGATTACGTCTCGTGCTTCATGAAGAAGCAGGACGCGTCGGGCAGCTGCCTTGCCCAAACGGCGGTGGACGCTGCGAAGCTGTCCGCATGCATGGCTGACGGAGGCAAGGGCGTCGACTATGCGAAGGCGGACTTCGACCTCGCGGACAGCAACGGCGTGAGCGGGTCGCCGACGCTGATAATGAACGGCGAGACCGTCAGCGAGTTCGACTTCGGCGGCCGCACTGCGGAGGCCGTGAAGACGCTCCTGTGCTGCGGCTTCTCCGCAGAGCCGACAGCATGCTTCGCTGAGTTGAACACAGCGCAGGCGGCGACCTCGTTCTCCGAGAGCTACAGCAGCGGCGCCACGACGGCCGCGAGCAGCTGCGGCTGAACGCACACACGTGATTGAATGATTTGCGTCATAGCGCTTTTCGTTTTCGCTGTGCTCGGCATATTCTCGGCGCGCTACAGGCCGCTCGCGAAGGAGGCGTTCAGGTGCACGTTCCTGAAGATTACTCTGCGGCCGTGCGAGACCGGGCTGGATGACAGGATTAAGTCAAAGCTGACGGCGAAGTTGTTGCCTCGCGCGCCAGGAGCGGCGAGATTCGTGTACAAGAACTTCGAGCTGCTTTCTTGGGCGTTCACGCTGCTGTTCTTCGCGAGCATGGCATACAGCGCGTACAGCCTGTACAACCTTGTAGCGTACGGCACGTGCACGCCCGGCGGCGTGTGCGAGATTACAACGATAGCCGGCATATGCATACTGACGCTGCAGGACTACCTGGCAGTCCTTATAGTCTTCGCGTTTGTGGCGGCCATGGCCTACATGCTCTTGAAGGCCAGGAATAACTTTAAATAACCGGAAAGCCGAGTTCTAACCATGCAAATCGACTCGAAGTACCTGAAGCTCGGCGGCATGGCTGCCTTGGCGATAGTCGCGCTCTACTTCGTCGGCTCTTACCTGACCGGCGGCTACGCGTTCCCGCCGGGCGTCGAAGGCAAGTACGACGGCCTGGCGAAATGCCTGACTGAAAAAGGCATAGTGATGTACGGCCTGAAGACGTGCCCGCACTGCGTGCAGCAGAAGGAGCTGTTCGGCGAGTCGTTCAAGTACGTGACGTACGTCGAGTGTTCGGAGCAGCAGGCGCTGTGCACCGAGAAGAGCGTGCAGTTCGTGCCGGCCTGGGAGATAGACGGCAAGATAGAGGTCGGGCTCAAGCCGCTCGATGATTTGGCAGCCGCGGCCGGATGCGAGATTTGAACTTCGCCCTCGCGGTCCGCAAATTCATAAATCCTAGCGAACAATAGATTAAAGTATAGTTTTACAGAACCCAAGCTGATAGTATGAAAGTCAAGGTCTATTCCACGGAACAGTGCCCGTACTGCCACATGGCCAAGGACTACCTGGAGGCGAAGGGCGTGGAGTTCGAGGACGTGAACGTTGGCGAGGACCGCGCGGCCGCGGACGAGATGGTCGAAAAGTCCGGGCAGATGGGAGTGCCGGTGCTCGACATCGGCGGCGAGATAGTCGTCGGGTTCGACGTGCCCCGCATCGACGCCGCGCTCGGAGGGGCGAAGGCCGCGAAGGCGGGAAAGGGCGCGAAGGTCCTGAAACGTGGGAAGGCCAAGCCGGTCGCGAAGGACGTTTACGACGTGATTGTTATCGGCGGGTCGGCCGCAGGGCTCACCGCCGCGATTTACGCAACGCGCCGCAACCTGAGGACGCTGGTGCTATCGAAGGACATAGGAGGCCAGATGGCAATGGTGAGCAAGATATACAACTATCCGGGGTTCGAAGAGGTTTCGGGCGGCGAGCTGGTCAAGGCTATGGAGGCTCAGGCAAGGACGTCTGGCGCTGAGATGGTGCTGAAGGAAGTGGTGAAGCTGGACATGGCCGAGGGCAGCGGCGGGGAGAAGCTTTTCTCGGCCAAGGCGTGCGGCGGCGAAAAGTGCGAGGAGTACGCAGGCCGCACTGTGGTGCTGGCAACGGGCAAGACGCCACGCAGCCTGGGCGTGCCCGGCGAGAGCGACTTCGTCGGCAGGGGAGTCAGCTACTGCGTCACGTGCGACGCGCCGCTGTTCAAGGGCAAGGACGTGGCAGTGGTGGGAGGCGGCAATTCTGCGATCGACGCGGCGCTCGTGCTGGCCCCGGTCGCGCGCAAGGTCTACGTCATACACAGGCGCGGCGAGTTCCGGGCGTTCGAGAACGCGGTGGAGACCGCAAAGCGCAGGAGGAACGTGGAGTTCTTGCTGGACTCGGTCGTTACCGGGATAAAGGGAAGCAAGTTCGTCGAGTCGATGACGGTCGAGAACAGGAAGACGGGCAAAAAATCCGAGCTTGAGGTCGAAGGTGTTTTTGTGGAGATAGGGTCGGACGTCAACACGAAGTTCGTGCAGCATCTGGTGGATTTGGACGAGAACGGCCAGGTCAAGACCGGCAAGAACGGCGAGACGTCGCGCGCGGGCGTGTTCGCGGCCGGCGACGTGACCGACACGCCGTTCAAGCAGATCGTGATCGCGACGGGCGGCGGGTGCAGGGCCGCGCTGTCGGCGTACAACCACATCCACGGATTCGAGAGCAAGTACGTCGCGGACTGGAGCAAGCAGGACAGCAAAAATAAATGAGCAGGTGCGCGCCATGGTTCTGAGAACGGATTGTGGGATAGAGTACGACGAGTTCGGGCCCGAGAAGATAGTCGAGGCGTACGATCCGGTCACGGGCATGCGCGGGTTTGTAGTTGTGGACAACACCGCGGCCGGCCCCGGCAAGGGCGGCATACGCATGACGCCGACGGTCACCGCGACCGAGGTGTACAAGCTCGCGCGCACCATGACGTGGAAGTGCGCGATGGCCGAGCTGCCTTTCGGAGGGGCGAAAGGTGGGATGGTGCTGCCTGCCGGGACCGACATCGCGAAGAAGGAACAGCTGGTGCGCGCGTACGCGCGCGCGATGAAATCGATTTCGCCCTCCGAATGGGTCGCAGCGCCCGACATCAACAGCGGCGAGGAGGAGATGCGCTGGTTCGCGGAGGAGAACGGCTCCATGCAGTCGTGCACGGGCAAGCCCGCGGACATGGGCGGAATACCGCACGAACTAGGCTCGACGGGGTTCGGCGTCTACCATTCGACGCTCGTGGCGCTGGAGCACGCGGGCATAGCCGTGAAGGACGCGACCGTGGCCATCGAGGGTTTCGGCAACGTGAGCAGCTTCGCTGCCAAGTACCTGTACGCTGCAGGCGCGAAGATAGTCGCGATAAGCGACAGCAAGGGATGCGCATACAACGCGGACGGCATCGACGTGGATAAGCTGGACGTCGTGAAGAGGGAGACCGGGGCGGTGAGGAACTACATGCCGTGCGAGTGCGTTGGAAACGAGAGGCTGTTCGGGCTGCCGGTCGACGTGCTGATACCGGGCGCGATGCCGGACGTGATAACGGAGAAGAACTGGAAGGACGTGCGCGCTAAAATAATCGTCGAGGCCGCGAACATACCGATATGCTGCGAGGTGGAGAGGAAGCTCGCGGAGAAAGGCATTTTGATTGTTCCGGACTTCGTTGCGAACGCCGGCGGCGTGATATCGTCGTACGTGGAGTACATAGGAGGCACGCCCGAACAGATGTTCCGCGAGGTCGAAAGCCGCGTGCGCAAGAACACGCAGCTCGTGCTGGAGAAGGCGAGTCGCGAGGGCAAGCACACGCGCGACGCCGCGATGGATATCGTGATGGAGCGCGTGCGCGCGGCCATGGGCAAGCGGTGAGGCATGTTGTCGGATTCCGACCAGCGTCCCGTAGAGGCGACCGTGTGCTGGATAGTCAGGGATGGTAAAGCGCTCCTGAAGCTGGCGAACAGCGGGATAAGCGCCGGCAAGTGGAACGCGGTCGGCGGCAAGGTCGAGCCCGGCGAGACGCCGCTGGAGTGCGCGAAGCGCGAGGCCTTCGAGGAGACGGGCCTCGCAATCAGCGACGCCGCATACCGAGGCAAGCTGACTTTCCTCTTCGTCGACGAGTCGGGCAAATCAAAGGCCGACGAATGGGTGATGCACGTGTTCGCGGCCGGCGGCTTTTCCGGCGAGATGAAGGCTAGCGACGAAGGAGAGCTCCGGTGGTTCGACATCGAGCGCATGCCTTTCGGGCATATGTGGGAGGACGACGTGCATTGGGTGCCGCTGCTGCTGCAGGGCAAGAGCTTCGAAGGAAGGTTCGTGTTCAGCAAAGAGGGCAACAGGATGCTCGAATACGAGCTTGCGGAGCTCGGGAAGAGTTAAGCATAAGTTTTCTTCCGATAATTACTAATCATGCCAAGGGTCGCTGTCGTCGGCTTTGAAAAGGCGATGGTCGAGCGCGAGCTGACGAAACGCGGCTTCGTCCTCGACAAGTTCAAGCCGGACGTCGTGGTTTCCATCGGCGGGGACGGCTCGGCGCTGACGGCCGAGCACCTGTACCCAGGCGTACCCAGGCTTACGATAAAGCACAGCAAGCGCTGCGCAAAGTGCGCCGTGGGCGACGGCCACAATCTGGGCGAGGTCATAGGCAAGCTGGCGGAGAAGCAGTACAAGATTTCGGAGGAGATGAAGGTCGAGGGCAGCGTCGTGTCAACCGGCAGCCGCTCGCGCGCCGAGAGGCTTGTGGGGCTGAACGAGATAAACGTCTCGCACTCGCTGCCGACTTGCGCCATACGCTTCGACGTCTTCATCGACGGCCGTCCAGTTTCGACGGACGTAATCGGCGACGGCGCAGTAGTGGCTACGCCGTACGGGAGCACCGCGTACTTCCGGGTGATCACCGGCCGCAAGTTCTCGAAGGGAATCGGAATCGCGCTGAACAACTCGAACAAGGACGTGAAGTACCATTTCGCCGGCGAGGACTCCGAGGTGAGGATAAGGGTCAACCGCGGGCCTGCGGTGATGTGCGCCGACAACAACACCACGATGGTGCAGCTGGATGAAGGCGACACCGTGGTCGTGCGCAAGGCCAAGGACAAGGCGAGGCTGATCGAGCTCGTGGGCGAGGAGAGGAAGGTCTGCCTCTGAAGGGCTGCGTCCTATTTGACCGTTATCGCCTGCACCGGGCAGCTCTGCGCTATCTCCTCGACGTCGCAGCTCTTACATGCGCCCGCGCCTTTCACGTGCGCCTTGCCGTCGTCTTTCAGCTCGAAAACGTCCGGGCACATGCTGGCGCACAGTCCGCATCCGATGCACTTGTTCGGGTCTACCTTCACTACCATTCTCCAAAGCCTCCATAACACATCAATACTGTATCCCAGGCTTCGCGACCATCGCCTTCGGGTGCTTGTCGTCCACGACGATGTTGACGAAGTCGGCCGCGTCCCAGAGCTCCTCGGGCGCGTAGCGGCCGGTCAGCACAACGTCCGTGCTCGGCGGCAGGCTCGTCAGGAAGTCTATGACTTTCTTCTTGTCGAGCAGCTTGCGGTTCAGCGCGATGGTTATCTCGTCGAGTATTAGCACGTGCGGCTTCTTCTGGCTGACGACGCGCTTGGCGAACTCGAACCCCCTTTCCGCCAGCCTGCGGTCGCGCTCGTCCAGGTTCTTGAACCCTACCCACCCCCTGCGGCCGAACTGGTATATCTCATAGTAGGGCTTCAGCCGGTCCCGTATCCTGTACTCGCCGGTGTTCTTCCACCACTTGAGGAACTGGATGACGACCACCTTCTTCCGGTGGCCCACGCAGCGCATGGCGATGCCGAGCGCGTTCGTGGTCTTGCCCGCGCCCGTGCCGGTGTACAGGTACACCATGCCGCGCCTCTTGCCGTTGAATTCCTTTTTGGTTCTTCTGGTTTTTCTGCGGGCCATAGCATCCGGAACCTTTCAAATAATTGTCGCGTCCCCCTTTAATCGTTTTGTGTTATGCGATATGCGGATTTGCGCGCGTTCATCCGAGGCCGGAAACGGCGAGCCCGTACAGTCCCTTGGCCAGCGCCACGACCCTCACGATCGGCACGAACGACGCCACGGCCGGCGCCGAAGCGTAGCCGAGCGACACCGCGCCGAGCGCGATCCCGGTGAGCACGTCGACAGCGCACAGCGCGAGGAAGAACGGGTTGAGGTTCTTGGATGCCACGCTCGTGAACAGGAAGAACCCGCCCTTGGCGAGCACGTAGAGCATCAGGTAGAGCACCGCGGCCTCGGAGAACGGGTTGAACAGCAGGTACGCTGCGAGCACGTCGAGCGCGCCGAGCGCCGCGAATACGGGGTTCATACTCAAACACATTGTAAGCTCAGGATAAAAACGCTCGCATCATATCGTGCACTTGGGGCAGCCGCCGGCCGAGTACGAATAGTCGCTCGTGCCGTTGGACTCCTGCGACATCGGGTTCCTCGCCTGCACGGTCTCCACCTTCAGTATCTGCTTGTCGCGGCTGCCGTAGCGGTACACCGTTATGCCCTTGCAGTTCAGCTTCCACGCGAGCATGAACGCCTTCTCCACGTCGTGCGGGGTGGCCCAGTTGCTGAAGTTGATGGTCTTGGACACGGCGTTGTCCGTGTACTTCTGGAACGCGGCCTGTATGCGCACGTGCCACTCGGGCTCTATCTCGAGCGCGGTGACGAACACGCGCCGCACATCGTCGGGTATCTCCTGCACGGCCTGCACGCTGCCGGACTGCGAGACCTTCTTCACCAGCTCTTCGCTGTACAGCCCGCGCTCGATCATCGCCGTCTCGAACATCGGGTTTATCTCCACGAGCTCGTGGCCGAGGCTCTCGCTGACGTCCCTGGTGTACGCCACTGCGAATATCGGCTCGATGCCCGACGAGCAGTCCGCTATAACGCTTATCGTGCCGGTCGGCGCGACCGTGGTGGTGGTGGCGTTGCGCATGTGCTTGTAATGCTTGGCCAGCACGCTCTTCTCGAATCCGACGAAGTCGCCCTTCTCCGCGCCCAGCTCCTCCGACATCGCCTTTGACTCGTCCTGTACGAACTTCATGACCTTCTCCGCGAGCCGTATGGCTTCGTCCGAGTTGTACGGCACGGCCATCTTGATGAGCATGTCCGCGAAGCCCATCACGCCCAGCCCGATCTTGCGGTTCGTCCGCGTCAGCTCCTCTATCTCAGGGATCGGATACTTGTTCACGTCGACGACATTGTCGAGGAAGCGCACGGCCAGCCTCACGGTGCTGCGCAGCTTCTCCCAGTCGATGTCTCCGTCCGTCATCATGCGCTCGAGGTTTATCGAGCCGAGGTTGCACGACTCGTACGGCAGCAGGGGCTGCTCCCCGCACGGGTTCGTGGACTCGATGTCGCCGAGCGCGGGCGTCGGGTTCGAGGCGTTCACCTTGTCTATGAACACAACGCCGGGCTCGCCGTTCTTCCACGCCATCATGACCATGAGGTTGAACACCGCGCGCGCCGGCATGCTATTTCTTGGCTTTTTGTCCCTGGGGTTCGTCAGGTCGTACTCGCCGTTCCTCTCAACCGCCTGCATGAACCTGTCCGTAACAGAAACGGAGATGTTGAAGTTGCTGAGTATGCCTTCGCGCTCCTTGGCTGTGATGAACTCGAGTATGTCCGGGTGGTCTACGCGCAGCATGCCCATGTTGGCGCCGCGTCGCTTGCCGCCCTGCTTGATTACCTCGGTCGCTGCGTTGAAGACCTGCATGAACGACAGCGGCCCGGACGCGATGCCGCCCGTGCTGCGCACCACGTCGCCCTTGGGCCGCAGCCTGGAGAACGAGAACCCGGTGCCGCCGCCCGACTTGTGTATGATCGCAGTGTGCTTGACCGAGTCGAATATCCCGTCTATGGAGTCGGGCACGGGCAGCACGAAGCACGCGGACAGCTGGCCGAGGTCGGTGCCTGCGTTCATGAGCGTCGGGCTGTTGGGCATGAACTCGCGGTTAACCATAATTCGATAAAAGGCTTCCTCGTACTCCTTGACGCGCTCCTCGCCTCCATGTTGCGCCTCCGGCTCGGCCATCGCGCGGGCCACGCGCCTGAAGAGCTGCGCCGTGCCCTCGACTATGTTGCGTTCCTCGTCGCGCCGCAGGTACCTGCTGGCCATGACCTTGATGGCGTTTAGGCTCAGCTTCAGCTCGTCGTTCACTCCCAGCATGGACTTGATTTTCCTTACCTCGGACCGCTTCTGCCTGTACAGTATGTAGGCCTTCGCAACCGCGGCGTGTCCCTCCTCTATGAGCGTCTTCTCGGTCGCGTCCTGCACGTCCTCGACGCTTGGCACGTTGCCGTCCCCGAACTTCTGCTCGAGCAGCTTCACCACCATCGAGGCGAGCTCGTCAGCGCGCTTGCGGTCCTTGCCGCCGACCGACTCGGCGGCCTTCCATATGGCGAGCGCGATCTTCCCCTCGTCGAAGTCGACTATGCGGCCGTCGCGCTTCTTCACCTTAGAAATAATGGACATCTGGATACCATCCGGGCACGCCTCGGGCGCGGCGTGAATAGAACTTTAATGTCCGTTTAAATATTAATTTTGATGTTGCGACCTATGTCATGCATATGTGAAATGACTGCTCGGTCGTGCTGAGCGAATCGAGCGCTCGGTCGAAGAAATAAGGATTTATCCTACTTTCTCCTCGTCGTCCTCCTTCCGCGCCTAGGCGCCCTCGCGGCCTGCTGCTCGCTCGCGACCAAGGCCGGCGCAGGCTCCTCGAAAACGCCCTCCTTCATGAAGTCGGTTATCTTGTACGCAAAGTCCTCGTCCTTCTCCAGCTGCCCGCGGCTCTTCAGCGTCTCGCGCGCTAGCACCCAGAACAGCACCGAGAGCGACCTCGCGCTCTTGTTGTTCGCCGGTATCACGAGGTCCACGTCGTTGGTCTCGTTCGAGGTTCCGCACACGGCCACGACAGGCACCCGCGCGGTCGCGGCCTCGTCCATGGCCTGGTGGTCGTACAGCGGGTCGACGACCACGATGGCGTCGGCCTCGAAGAAGCTCTTGTATCGCGGGTTAGTCAGCGTGCCGGGCATGAACCTGCCCTTGACCACGCGCCCGCCGACGGCCTCGCCGAACTTTTCGATCGCGGTGTGCGCGATGTTCTTCCTTCCCACGACCATTATGTTCTTCGCGCGTCCGAGGAAGGCCGCGGCCGTGCGCACCCTCTCGTCTATCATCTGCAGGTCCATGACCGCCAGGCCGTCCGGCCGGACCTTGTACACGAACCTGCGCATGTGCTGCGATTTCTGCTTCATGCCTATGTGTATCCCCGACGCCAGGTACGTCTGGCTCGGCACGAGCAGCTCTGTCGCCATCTGTGCATGCACCTGATTTTTTACAGTTCTTTAATTGTCGTCGTAGTTTTATAAAGGTTCACAGGCGTAAGGAAGCGGCTATCCTATGTAGGTCAGGTCCTTGTCGTCCTTCTTCGCCGCCTCGGGCATCTGCTGCTTGAGCAGCTGCATCATGGCGTTCTGCTGCACGGTCTCCACGCGCTTTATGAATGCCTCCATCTCCTTGACCTTCTTCTGTATGCGGCTCGTGTCCACCTTGACCTTGAGCATGCGCACTATCACGCGCAGCACGGCCTCCGCGGCCTTCGGGTCGGGTATGAGCGGCACGCCCGACGTCTCGCCGAGCACGCAGATTCCGTCCATGCCGTGCTGCCTGCCGAGCCCTATCAGCAGCCCGGCCGCGCCGACGATGGTGCCGACGCGGTCGCCGGCGCCGAAGTCTATGCCAAGCTCCTTGTGCCTCTTGGCCACGGCCATGTCGTTCACCACGCCGACGACCTTTGGCGCTTCCTTCTTGTGGCCTATGCCCAGCCCGGCGAGCGTGAACACCTCTGCCACGCCGAGCGACTTGGCGTACTGCAGTATCGCGTCCGCGACCTCGTAGTGCCCCTCCGGGTTTATGCTCTGCGAGTCGCCTATGAGTATCACGATGTCGCGCTGGCCCGGCTTCGTTGCGCGCCAGTAGTAGAACTCGTTGTTTATCACGTGAACGGCCGCGCCCTTCTGAAGCAGCACGAACGGCATGAAGTGCGAGCTGTGCAGCTCCGCGAACTTCGTGGCCTTCAGCTCCTCGATCAGGTATCCAGCCGCGATGCGTCCGACGTTGCCGACGCCCGGCAGCCCGACGATTAGCACGGGGTCCTTCAGCTTCGGCTTCTGCAGCTCGTTTATCTTCGTGGCCACTTCGCGCACCCCAACGGCTGTCCGACTGTCTAATAATTGCACTCGCGGTTAATTATAATTATATCATGCTTCGCCGGCCGCCGGCTTCCCGAATTTCGCGGCGCGCCTGTACCTCCCGTACCTGTCCTCGGGTGAGAACGGCGGAGGCAGCGGGCTCTTCGTGGCCGTCCCACACTTGGGGCACGCGTCCTTCATAGTGTACGTCCAGCACGCGCCGCATCTCTTCAGCTTCATGGATAAAACCTACGCCAGCCGCAGCGCAGCTATTTCGCTATCTCGTAGCTGGCCCTGCCGCCGAGCCCCTCCATCTCCTTCACGGCCGCGGAGAGCGACTCCTCGAGCTTCCTCTTCCCTTCCTTCGGCGTCTTCGTTTTCACCTGCACCATGTACCTCGGCGCCGATATGTACTTCACAATCGCGCCGCTCTCCTTCTCGAGCGCGGCCAGCACCCCAACCACCTGCTTCACACCGTCGGCCGCGGTGCTGCTCATCTCGACCACCGCCTTGATCTCGACCTCCTTGTCCTGGAAGTTCTTCCGCAGCACCTCCATGAGCGCGTCCTTCCACGGCTGCTCGATGCCCGCCTCGTCCGCAATGCTCGGGTCGTCCGCGGTCTGCTCGAGCGCCTCGTACGCGTCGTCGAACCTGTTCAGCGCGTCCAGCTTGGGTATTATCGCGTCCTCGGCGTCCTTCTCAACCTTGTCCTTGCCCACGCGCCTCGCAATCTGCATGAGCATGCCGGTTATGCGCTTGTTCTTCCTGTCCGTCTCGGTCTTCTCGCGCTGGTCGAACTTGCTCACGCGCTTTATGCTGAGGTTGATGAATCCCTTCTCGCGGTCTATTCGGACGACGCGCGTGATGTACTGCTTGCCCTGCTTGACGAACTTGCGTATGTCCTTGACCCACTTGCCCGCGACCTCGGAGATGTGGATCATGCCCTCGACGGGCTTTCCGTCGGGCGTCTCCCACTCGTCGAGCGTGCACCACGCAGCGAAAGGCGTGACCCTGGTCACCGTGCACAGCACGAGCTCGTTCCAACGCGGCACGCCCTTCTTCTTTGCCATGTTAAATATTCTTTATACTAGTTCATTTAAAAAGCGAACCGGACGCTCAGTACTTCGGCTGAAACGTCACAGGAAGCTCCCCCACTATTACCTTTTTGCCCACGTGTTTGAGAGCCTCTTCAAGTTCCCAGTCCGATATCTCCAGCTCCGACCGGGAGTCGATTAAAATTCCATTTACCTCTATGCCTTCATTGTCCCCTACACGATGACTATGCCATTCATATGAATCCAGAGTTATGTCATCCGAGGGTATAGCGTCATCGATGCTGGCTTTCAGGTTAACAGTGACTACTTTGACAGGCCCTTCTGCGCTGTCTGCGTAGAACGGGACCCTGATGTGCATGCCGTCGGCGTACCATTCGCTAGGATTTTCGGGCACGTATCCGAAAGGCAGCCTAGTCTCGGACTCTTTCAGGCGGTAATTAAGGTTTGCCACGAGGGCCAGCGACGCCTTTTGGACATCGATGTCCGAGGGCTGAGGAAACTCCACCTCCGGCGCAAATTCCTTCCGGTAGTCGGCTATTTCCACGCCTGAAAACGTCGTACCTTGGAGCATCTGAAGTTCCGACTTGAACCTCCCAGGATACGAGTCAAGCAGGGCAACAAGCTTTCTACAGTTCTTCAGCTCGTCTGTTATGTCCCTTATCTTCCTTTCCGTGACAATGTACAGCGACATTGTGAAGAACCACCTGAAAACTATATCACCGTTAAGCTTTTTATGTTAAGCGCGGGCCGCGTTCCCGGAGTGAGATAGCTTTAAATTATAACGCCGTTATATATTTTCAGCGAAAAGAGGCGGAACAATGGCAGACGAAAAGACCTCGGCCCCGAAGGCGGAGATGAAGAAGAGCAGGTACGGGCCGTACACCGACGTTGTCATAGACCACTTCCGAAACCCGCGCAACCAGGGCGAGATCGCGGACGCCGACGGAATCGGCAAGGTGGGCAGCCCGATATGCGGGGACGAGCTGTGGATGTACATCAAGGTCGGCACGAACGCCGCCGGCGAGCCTTTCATCGAGGACATCAAGTTCCAGAGCTTCGGATGCGCGGCCGCAGTCGCCACGGGCAGCATGATAACCGAGCTCGCGAAGGGCAAGACGGTCGCGGACGCGCTGAAGATAGGCCGCAAGGACGTCAGCGCCGCGCTCGGAGGGCTGCCGATGGTCAAGATACACTGCTCGCTGCTGTCGACGGACGCGCTGCACGAGGCGATATACCAGTACTACGTGAAGCGCGGGATCGCTGTACCGGCGGAGCTCGAGGAGCTACACCAGAAGATCATAAAGGGCACGACCATCGCACGCATGAAGCAGGAGACGGCCGAGGACTATTGCGCAGTGCCGGGCTCTACGCGCGAAAAGAAGGATTGAGCGCGTTCATCCCAGATATTTTCCCGCGGGGTTCTTCGATCTCGGAACCCACGAGAACTTCACGTTCAGCTTCTTGTCGCGTATCAGCTTCTGCACGCGGTCGAACAGCTCGCGCAGCTGCGGCTCCTTGATGTGCCACTCGCGCTTC
>Ga0316628_100001549_pt1 | contig 16346 bp, 11 predicted proteins | sample OWC_Aug_M2_C1_D5_FD_207648 | JGI IMG/M metagenome (GOLD analysis project Ga0316628, IMG submission 207648) | Wetland soil microbial communities from Old Woman Creek delta, Ohio, United States - OWC_Aug_M2_C1_D5_C | ecosystem: Environmental > Terrestrial > Soil > Wetlands | place: USA: Ohio... | reverse complement strand
AGATGCGATCACGGTCCCGGAACTGGTAGAGCCGCAGCAGATCCGACAGCGTCTCGTACAGAAGGCGGGCGTCGTGGTCGAGCTGGCGGTCGGCGGGGGAGGCGCTCACGAGCCGAGGATGGCACAAATGCTTGTCAGTTGCAACTATTTTCTCCGAGCCCGGGCTGTGCGGGTTCAGCCGGAGGGCTCGGCCGCCAGCCGCTCGATCAGCTCGGCGTGCTGGGGGAACTCCCAGAGCAGGGTGGCGCGATCGGCGAGCTCGAAGTCGGCGAAGTCGAAGCCCGGCGAGACGGTGCACCCGACCAGGGCGAACTCACCCGGTCCGCCGAGCTCGGCGCCGAACCAGGCGCCGTGCGGCACCACCGCCTGGAAGACCTCGCCGTGCTCGGGACGGGGCCCCAGCCGGTGGCGCCGGAGCTCGCCGCCCGGCAGGATGACGTGCACCAGGAGCGGCGCGCCGGCGTGGAAGTGCCAGACCTCGTCCGAGCGCAGCCGGTGGAGACGCGAGATCTCGCCCTGGCGCAGCAGGAAGAGGATGGCGGTCGAGGCGGGGCGCGGTCCGGGGAAGCGCTCCGGCAGGCCGGCGCGCGCCAGGAGGTCGGGCGAGCGGTAGGTCTCGACGAAGGCGCCGCCCTCGGGGTGCGACCGCAGGCCGAGCCGTTCGATCCAGCGCTCCGCCTTGGTCAGGTCCGCCACGACGGGATTCTACGCGGGCAAGAAAAAGGCGGAGGGCCCAGTGACCCTCCGCCGGGAACTGCGGTCGATCGCGCGGCGCTCTAGAAGTCGTAGCGCAGCGAGAGCTGGATGGTGCGCGGCGTGGTGGTGACCCCGGTCGCCAGGCCGAAGTTCGAGCGCGGCGTCGGCCCGGTGCCCCACGTCATGTTCGAGGTCGGCACGAAGTGGTTGGCGACGTTCAGACAGTTGAAGCACTCGCCGTACACGCCGAGATCGCCCGGTCCGAGATGGAACTGCTTGCCGAGCCGCAAGTCGAAGCTCGAGAAGTTGGGTTGCCGGAAGCTGTTGCGCGCGAAGTGCACACCGTTCACGGTCGGCCGGTCGGTGAAGTTACCGTCGCCGTTGGTATCGGTCCCGGTGGACGCGAAATACGGCGAGCCGGTTGCGAAACGGAAGCTCCCGGACGCGACCAGGCCCCACCATGGCGTTTCCCACAGGCCGCTCATCGCCAGCTTCCAGCGCTGGTCGCGGTTCGAGTAGCCGTAGTTGAGGCCGAGGTTGTTGACGTCCTCGGCCTGGATGCCGGAGAAGTTGCGCTCGTTCGAATCGCTGTCCTTGTCGATCGAGTAGGTGGCGGTGGCGAAGTAGGCGAAGTGGTTGGCCAGCCGGTGGTTCAACGAAGCGGTCAGGCCCCAGTACTTCGAAGTGGCGTCCGACATCAGATACGTGATGCGGCCGTAGTAGGAATCCGGGCGCGTCTTGCTGTAGTGCGGCAGACCGTTGGACGAGGTCGTGCCGTCGTATTGCAGGTTGATGTCGCTCAGGCGCTCGAGCTGATGTCCTTCGGCGTACGTCGCGTCGAGGCCGAGCGAGGTGCCGGGATAGACCTCCATGTCGCCGCCCAGGGTCACGCGGTCGGTGTACGGGTTGTCGAAGTTGGGCGAGATCGCGAACACTCCGGGCTTCGGAGCCGCGGCGACGTGGGTGAAATCAACCGGTGCCACCACGTTGGGGTTGAAGTTGGCGCCCCAGCCGGGGGCCAGCGGATCGCTGGGCGCGCCGATCACGGTGCCGCTCGAATTGGTCTGCGCAAACGCCAGGTACTGCGTTGCGCGGACGCCGTTCGCGGTCAGCAGCTGCGCCCACAGCAGGGCCGGGGTGCGGCTCCAGAAGCGCCCGGCCGTGAAGCGCAGGACCGACTTCGAGGTCGGCGACCAGGTGATGCCGAGCCGCGGCGACCACTGCTTGTTGGCGTCGGGGATCTTGGCGGTCAGGTTGAACGAGCCGTTGGCGTTGCGGTCATTGGGATTGAGCACCGCGTCGTTCGGGTTGTCGAGCCCCTCCCAGCGCAGGCCGAGGGAGATCGTCACGTTCGACTTCAGGTACCACTGGTCCTGCAGGAAGAGGGCCTTTTCCTTCTGCCCGAAGTTGGCCCGCCCTGCCTGGTCCGCGGTCAGACCGCCCAGTCCGCCGAACTGGCGGAACTGCGACCACTTGCCGGCCAGCAGGTCCGCCTTGCTGTTGAAGATGTAGACGCCGCGCCAGTTGCCCTTGAACACCTGGTCGACGCCGGTGTCGTTGTAGTCGGCCCCCGCCTTGAAGACGTGCGAGCCGACCATGTAGCTCACGGTGTCGCTCACTTCCTTGCGCTTGGTGGTCGAGATGATCGGCAGGAAGGAGACCTCGCCGTAGCTGATCCCCGACACCTGGATCTCCGGCAGGCCGAGCCCCTTGTCCTGGCGCGGCGTGTCCTCGTCGACCTTGTTGAGGTTGAGGTCGTTCAGCCAGTTGCCGCCGAACTGCCCCGACCACTGGCCGACGTAGGACTTGCTGAGCATCCCCTCGACACCGTTGTGCGATTCACTCTGCGACTGCGAGTTGAAGGTCCCGTTCGCACCGTCGTACTTGGCGCGGTTGAAGCGCAGCATGAAGCGCTGCGAGTCGGTCGCCTGGTAATCGAGCCGGCCGAAGCCGACGTCGCCGTCGCGGGTCTGCACGTACCGGTCGGGGCTGGCGAAGGCCGGGTAGCGCGCGAAGATGTCGGGGTCCAGCACCGAGGACTGGATCGGAATCGTGACGTCCTGCTTCTGCTTGTCGTACGAGGCGAAGAAGAACAGCTTGTCGTGCACGATGGGGCCACCCAGCGACGCGCCGTACTCGTTCTTCTTCTGATCCGCCGGCTTGCGCCCATCGGCGAAGTCGGAGATCAGCGACTGCGGCTGCTTGTAGTAGAAGCCGGAGCCGTGCCACTTGTTGGTGCCGCTCTTGGTGATCACGTTCACGAAGCCGCCGCCGGAGCGCCCGAACTCGACCGACGCGCCGTTGGTGATGACGGTGAACTCCTTGATCGACTCCTCGGAGAGCGACAGCGGGGCGCGGTTCTCGGCGGCGCCGACGGTGCCGCCGAAGAACGGGTCGTTGTAGTCGACGCCGTCGACCGTGACGTTGGTGTTGATGCCGCGCTGGCCGGAGATCGAGATGTTGCCGCGCTCGGAGTCGAGCCGGGTCTCGGGCGTCAGCAGCACCAGGTTGCGGTAGTCGCGTCCGCCGATCGGCAGCTCCTTGACCTGCTCGGCCAGGATGGTGGTCGAGGCGGTGGTGTTGGTCACCTCGATGATCGGCCGTTGTGCGGCGGTCACCGTGATCGTCTCCTGCACCTTGGCCTGGGGCAGGGTGAAGTTCACGGTCGGCACGCTGCCCAGGACCAGGCGAACGTTGTCCGCCGTCCCGGTCGCGAAGCCTTCCAGGCTGGCCTGCACGAGGTACGTGCCGGTCGGCAGGTTGAGCAGGCGGTACGCGCCGCTCGAGTCGGTGACCGCGGTGGCCGTAAGGCCGGTGTCCCTGTTCTTTGCCTCGACGGTGACGCCGGGCAGCGGCGCCTTGCTTTCATCGGTGACGGTGCCGGAGATGCGGCTGGTGGTGACGTCGGTCTGCGCCAGGACCGGGACGGCGAGGCCACAGGCGAGAACGAGCGCCAGCGCGATACAGCCATAGAACGCGAGCGGCGATCGACGCATGACTCCTCCTTTGAAGGAACGGTTCATCGGAACCGAAGACTGTAGGTATCCCTTACGACGAGTCAGTGAAGTTTATGTGATCGGGACGCAAAATCTCCACCCGCCGGGGGAGTTTGCATCACGGCGCCGGCCAGCCCGGCACCGTCCTTGCACGAGCGGCCGGCATGGGGGTCCGGTTGCGAATTCCCGCCCCAGGTCTGCGCATTCTCGAGCGCGCCGCCTTCGCCGCGGGAGCCGTTCTGATCGGCTGGGTCGCGTGGCAGCTCGCCGCCGCCCAGTGGTACCAGCGCGTCGAGCGCCGGCGGCTCGAGCGCTGGCTCGCTCAGCCGGCCGCGCCGGCGGTACTCGTGGATCCGGCTTTTGACGCGCGTCTGGCGCGCGCCGCGAGCGCTCGCCACGAGCCGGTCGGCCGCCTGCGCATCCCGCGCCTGGGGCTCTCCGCCGTGGTCGCCGAGGGTGCCGACGACGCAACGCTGGCGCGTGCCGTCGGCCACCTGCCGCGAACCGCCTTTCCCGGCGACGTCGCGACGTCCTCGCTCGTTACCTGCACTTCTACAACCACCACCGTCAGCACTCCGCCCTCGGCGGACTTCCCCCTGCCTCACGGCTGAACAACGCTGTGAGACTCCACACCTAGCGCGGCTTGCGGTGCCGCTTGGCGGGCGCGGCGGGCGCCGCCGAAGGCGTGGCCGGCAGCGGGAGCGCCGGGCCGAGCTTCGCCACCAGGCGATCCTGCAGCCAGTGCGGGTCCCACCACTCGACCGGATTCACCGGCAGGCCGTCGAGCAGGGTCGTGAAGTGAAGATGATCACCGCCGGCGAGTCCGGTCGCGCCGCTGCGGCCGAGGATCGCGCCGCGCTCGACCTCCTGGCCTTCCTTGACGTCGATCGACGACAGGTGGGCGTACAGCGTCATCAGTCCGTAGCCGTGGTCGATGACCACGGCGTTGCCGTAGATGCCGAAGAAGCGCGCCAGCACGACCACACCGCGATTGGCCGCCGGCACCGGCGCCTTCTCGACCGAGGCGAGATCGAAGCCGAGATGATCCTGGTGGTCGACGGTCCTGCCCTCGTAGAGGTAGGTCCGGCGGTCGGCGAAGTGCGACATCACCTTGCCGTTGGGCAGCGGCAGGAAGGGCGCGCGCCACAGGAACTCGGGGCGTGACTTCGTTGCCAGCTCGCGCAGGGCGCGGGCGTTCTCGCGCCGCAGCTCGCCGTTGATCTCCAGGTAGTTGTCGAGCAGGTTGCCGCGGTCCTTGAGCGCCGGGGTCTCGCCCATGATCTGCGGCACCACCCGGTTCAGGAATTCATCGGTGAGCTTGATCGTGTCGCTCTTCGGTGGCTTGGGGAAGAACTGCTCGACGAAGCGCGCCTCGGCCTGGTTGCCGACCTCGTCGCTCGCCACCAGGCGCACCTGCGCGTCACTGTCGACGTCATAGGGCACTGCGAACAGCGCGAAGCGGTCCTGGGCGCCGCCACCGGGGAGCGGGTAGCCGGGGAAGAACCAGTCGCCGACCTCGACCCCCGAGCGCACCGCGGAGGGGCCGACCTGGTAGACGACCGCCTCGCAGCCGCCCTGCGCGACATAGGTGCGGTGCGAGGTCACCTGCAGCGCCGGCGGCTGCAGGCGCACCGGCAGCTTGCGCTCGGCGACGGTCGGCGCCGGGTGGCGCAGCGGCGTCGAGGCGCGCTCGGCGGTGACGCGGATCGTGGCCTCGCCGGCGCGCAGGCCGGCGACCGTCTCGCGGCCCGCCTCGACCGCGATCTCGGCGCGCTCGGTGCGTGGTCCCCAGAACTTCCAGAACGGGCGCGGGCGCAGCTCGCGCTGGGCGAGGACGACGTCGAGCTGGTCCTGCACCAGCTCGACCTTGACGTGACCCAGTCCGCGGCCGGGCGCCGCGACCCGGACGATGATCGGGGTGCGCTTGCCGATGCCCGGGATCTTGGGCTCGATCGAGATGCTGGGCGCGGCGCCGAGGCGCAGCGTGGCGAGCCCGACGAATGCGGCGAGCGCGGCGAGGAGGATCCACAGCAGAGGGGCGAAGAGACGGCGACGAGGACGGTCAGCGGTTCCGAGCTGCATGCGCGGAGCGTATCAAGTCGTATGTCGTGGTGCGATCGTGCGGCCGGCCCGCCCTGGCCCTTGTGACAGAATTCGCGCCATGAATTCCAGCGCCCGTCGCGTCGGAGTGTTCGGCTGGGGCATCGTCGCTCCGCGCTGCCCCGACGTCGAAGCCTTCCGCCACAAACTCGAGAGCCCGGAGAGCTGGCTCGAGCCGTTCAACGGCTTCGGCCCCGACAACTTCATGGTCGGCCGGCCGGCTTTCGACTTCACCCACTACAAGCCATGGATCGATCAGCGCTTTCCGCCCGGTCGCTTCCCGCAGCTCGAGGACAAGATGGACATGCCGACGCAGTTCGCGATCGGCGCCTTCATCCAGGCCCTGGGCCAGAACCCGGGCATCGAGCAGGAGCTGCAGCGCCTCGGCACCCAGGCCCACGTCTACGTCGGCACCGGCATCGGCGCCATCAACACGTACGCCCAGAACGCCCTCGACCTGCACCGCGCCCAGCGCACCTGGGACCGTTTCTGGGCCGAGCCGGAGCGCAACTCGGCGCTCAAGACCTGGCTGTGGAAGTCGGAAGCCGAGCGCCGCGCCGACCCCGAGGTGCCGCTGCCGCCCGAGATGGCCTCGCCGCACGAGCGCGAGCGCGCCGAGGAAGGATGGTGGCACTACTGGGCGGGACGCTCGCCCGAGCTGCGCCAGTTCCTTGCCCAGCTGCGCGAGATCGAGTCGCTGGCGGTCGAGGGCAATGTCGCGAGCGGCAAGATGTCGGTGATGAAGGAGAAGGAGCGCCGCCGCAAGCGCCTGCAGAAGGAGTGGGGCGCTCCCGATCCGCCGTGGATGCGGGTGTCGCCGAACGTGCTGTGGAACATCCACAACGCGCCGGCGGCGCAGGTCTCGATGCTCGGCAAGATCACCGGCTTGGCCTTCGCACCGGTCGGCGCCTGCTCGACGTTCGGCCTGACGCTGAAGCTGGCGATCGACACGATCCGCCGCGGCGAGGCGAAAGCGGTGGTGATCGGCGCCGCCGACACGCAGCCCACGCCGCTCGTGGTCGCCGGCTTCTACCGGGCGCGGGTGATCTCCGCCGACGGGCAGGTGTCGAAGCCCCTGACCGAGCTGCGCGGCACGCACGTCTCGGGGGGCGCGGCGATCTGGATCGTGGGCGACTACGAGCACATGCACGGCCTGGGCTTCAAGCCGCTGGGCCTCGAGCCGGTCGCGGTCGGCACGAGCTCCGACGCCGAGCACATCATCACGCCGTCGCGCGAGGGCCCGTTGACCGCGGTGCGCATGGCGCTCGCCGAGGCCGGCGTTTCGCCCGAGCAGGTGGTGACCTGGGATCTGCACGCCACCGCCACCCCCGGCGACTTTCAGGAGGTCGGCAACGTGCGCGAGCTGGTGCCGGAGTCGGTGTGCATCACCGCGCGCAAGGGCACGTTCGGCCACGGCATGGGCGCCGCCGGCGGCTGGGAGCTGACCGCCCAGTATCTGTCCTACGAGGCCGGCCATCTCTTCCCGACGCCGCTGCGCGAGGCGGAGCTCAACCCCGAGATTCGGAGTCTGCACCGCAACTTCGTGTTCGACCACAGCTGTCCGGCGCCGCGCGGCGTCGCCGGCAAGCTGTCGATGGGGGTCGGCGGGATCAACGCCTGCGTGATCTCCCGGCCCTGGACCGCCTGAGGCGCGAGCGGTTGAGCGACGAGGCGGAGGGCGACCGCCGCGTGCGGCGGGTCGTGCCGCGGTGGACCGTCACGACGGTCGCGCTGCTGCTCGCCGCGCCAACCGGCGCCGCGACCTTCTCGAGCTTCGGCTTCATTGCGCTGCGCGGCGCCGCGGTCGAGGGCCAGCGGTCGTGGCTCGCCGCCGGCTTCGGCCGCGAGCTCGTCGGCGGCAGGGGGCTCGGCGGCCGCGCGACCGCGGTCCTCGCGCAGGCCCGCCTGGGCGTCGACGGGAGCCTCAGCCCGAGTTGGAGCGCGCGCTTTCTCGGCGTCCTGCGCTGCGATGCGCCGGGCTCGCGAGGAACGGCGGCGGGAGCGCTGGAGGCCTTCGTCCAGGGCCTCTTCGCGCTCGATGACCGCGGCGAGCTGCGGCTGCGCGCCGGCACGTTCTTCCTTCCCACCTCGCGCGAGAACGTCGATCCGGGCTGGAGCTCCCCGTACACGCTCTCGACCTCGGCCCTGAACACCTGGATCGGCGAGGAAGTGCGCCCGACCGGACTCGACCTGGCGTTGCGTCGCGACCTCGGCACGGAGGGCGCCTGGAGCCTCGCCGGAACCGCCTTCGGCGGCAACGACAGCGCCGGCGCGCTGCTTGCGTGGCGAGGGTTCGCGGTCGGCGACCGGCCGACGGCGATCGGCGAGACCTTGCCCTTGCCGCCACTCGACTCGCTCGCCCGCCAAGGTCCGTTCGGTCGCCAGATCCGGGATGGCCGGGTGGCCGAGACGAAGCCGATCGGCGCCGATCTCGACGGCCGCCCGGGATGGGCAACGCGGGCGCGGGTGGAGCGCAACGGCCTCGGCTTGCTCCAGGCCGCGCTGTACGACAACCGCGGCGATCGTCGCCTGCATCGCGGCGAATACGCGTGGGCGACGCGCTTCCTGGAGCTCGGCGGCGAGCTCGAGCTCGGCAGGAGCTGGCGGCTGCTCGGCGAGTACGCCAGCGGGCGAACCGGCATGGGCCTGCCGCGCGCCCCGCACGTCGACGCCGATCTGCGCACCGGATACCTGATGCTGTCCCATGGCGGCGACCGCTCGCGGCTGAGCCTGCGCTACGAGCGCTTTGCGCTCGACGACCGCGACCACAGCGCGGCCGAGAACAACCGCGAGCGCGGCTGGGCGGCGACCGCCGCCTGGCTGTGGACCGTGCGCGAGCCGTGGCGGCTCGGCGTCGAGGCCCGCCGGCTGCGCGCCGACCGTCCGGCGGCGGTCGAGAGCGGCTTTGCGGGCGACACCGATGCCTGGAGCCTGTCGCTCGAGGCGCGCTGGCAGTTCTAGAGCTACCCGCGGCTGCGTAGTGGCTCAGTTGGGGTCTCTCCGGCTGGCCCGGTTTGGCGGGGGCGCCGGAACGAGGTAGCATCATGAGCTTGCGGCGCCCCGCCGCCTTTCCCGAGGAGTTTCCATGTCCAAGTTCCTGTCGCGAATTCTCACCGCCAGCACCTGCTCGCTGATCTTGGCGTTACCGGCCCTCGCGGCACCGGCGCCGAGCCCCGCGGCTTCGCCGGCCAAGCCTGCCGCCCCTGCGCCGGCCGCCGCGCACGCCGCCCCGTCCGCGATGCCGATGGCGGCGGTCGCCGACACCGCGACCTTTCCGGCGGTTGTCGCCCGGGTCAATGGCCGTGAGATCACCAAGACCGACCTGCTCGAGCAGGCGCACGCCATCCTCGAGCAGAACCATCAGCAGGGCGACGCGCCGCTGACTTTCTACCAGCAGGTGCTCGATCAGATGATCGGCATCCGTCTGCTGTACGAGGAGAGCGTCACGCTCGGTCTCGGCGCCGCCGACGCCGACGTCGACAAGAGCTTCCAGCAGCTGCGCGGCGGCTTCAAGGGCGACGACAAGGCGTTCGAGGAGCTGCTCAGCGCGCGCGGCCTCACGGTCGCAAAGCTGCGCGAAGGCATCAAGGAGAACCTGTCGATCCAGAAGCTGGTCGAGACCAAGGTGCTGCCGACGATCAACATCTCCGACCAGGAGGCGAAGAAGTTCTACGACGGGCACCAGCAGCAGATGGCACGGCCGGAGCAGTTCAAGGTCAGCCACATTCTGGTGGCGGTGAAGAAGGACGCGCCGCCGGCCGAGCGCGAGGCGGCGAAGAAGAAGGCCGAGAGCCTGCTCCAGCAGGCCAAGGGCGGCGCCGACTTCGCCAAGCTGGCGAGCGAGAACTCGGACGATCCGGGCTCGAAGATGCACGGTGGCGAGCTGCCCTGGCTCGAGCGCGGCCAGACCGTGCCGGAGTTCGAGAAGGCGGCCCTCGCGCTGACCAAGCCGGGCGAGCTGTCGCCGGTCGTCGAGACCCAGTTCGGCTATCACATCCTCAAGCTCGGCGAGCACCGGCCGGCGGGCACGGTGTCGTTCGAGGAGGCCAAGCCGCGCATCGTCGCCAGCCTGAAGCGCATGGCGGAGGGCGAGAGCCTGCAGAAGCGGGTCGACGGGCTCAAGGCCAAGGCCAAGATCGAGATCCTGCTCAAGGGCGCTTGATTCGCCGGGCGTCGCGCGTCTACGCCCTCGGATGAGCCGCGAGCGCGCCCCCGTTCCGATGCATGACCCGGCGGAGGACTCCCTCCGCCGGGCGCTGCGCGAGGTCTGGGGCTACGACGCTTTCCGGCCCCTGCAACGCGAAGCGATCACCGCCGTCCTCGCCGGCCGCGACAGCCTGGTCGTGCTGCCCACCGGCGGCGGCAAGTCGCTCTGCTTCCAGGCTCCGGCCCTCCTGCGCCCGGGCCTCGGTCTGGTGGTTTCCCCGCTCATCGCGCTGATGAAGGACCAGGTGGACGGCCTGCGCGCCGACGGCGTCGCGGCGGCCGCGCTGCACAGCGGCCTGGAGGCGGCCGAGCGCGAGCGGGTGCTCGGCGATCTCGCCGGCGGCCGGCTGCGCCTGCTGTACGCCGCGCCGGAGCGCGTGGTCGGGGAGGGTGGGGCGGCCTTCCGGCGACAGCTCGCACGGGCCGGCCTGTGGTTCGTGGCGGTCGACGAGGCGCACTGCATCAGCCAGTGGGGGCACGACTTCCGGCCGGAATACCGGCAGCTGCGCGCGCTGCGCGAGGAGCTGCCGCAGGTCGGCCTGCACGCCTTCACGGCGACCGCCACGCCGCGCGTGCGCCGCGACATCGCCGCCGAGCTCGGCCTGCGTCAGCCGGAAATCCTGGTGGGCTCTTTCGATCGCGCCAATCTCGTCTACCGCGGGCGGCGCCGCTCCAGCCTGTACCGCCAGGTGCTCGAGGCGGTCCGGCGGCACCCCGGCGAGGGCGGCATCGTGTACGCGCTCAGCCGGCGCGAGGTCGAGCAGCTGGCGACCCGGCTCCAGGCCGACGGGGTGCGCGCTCTGCCCTACCACGCCGGGCTGCCCGATCCGGTGCGGGCCGCGAACCAGGACGCCTTCCTCGACGAGCGCTGCGACGTCATCGTGGCGACGGTCGCCTTCGGCATGGGCATCGATCGCTCCAACGTCCGCTTCGTCGTCCACGCCGGCGCGCCGCGCTCGCTCGAGCACTACCAGCAGGAGTCGGGGCGGGCCGGCCGCGACGGCCTGCCGGCCGAATGCCTGCTCCTCCACTCGCCGGCCGACGGGCTGCGCTGGCGGCGGCTGATGGAGGCGAACGGCGAGCCGCCGCCTGGGGCGATCGAGCTGCTGCGTCAGATGGAGCGCTATGCCGCCGGCGTCTCCTGTCGCCACCGCGCCCTCGCCGAGTACTTCGGCGACACCTATCCGGCCTCCTCCTGCGGCGCCTGCGACCGCTGTCTGGGCGAGCTCGAGAGCCTGCCCGATGCGTTGGTCGTGGCGCAGAAGATCCTCTCCTGCGTGCTGCGCGTGCGCGAGAGCTTCGGCGCCGCGCACCTGATCGACGTGCTGCGCGGTCGCTCGACCGAGCGCGTCGTCGCCAACGCTCACGACCGGCTGTCGACCTTCGGGCTGCTCGAGGAGACCTCGGTCGACGAGCTGCGCGGCTACGTCGAGCAGCTCGTCGAGCAGGGCTTCCTGGAGAGCGACGGCGACCGCTATCCGGTGCTGCGGGTGACGGCGGAGGGCCGGAGCCTGCTGCGCGGCGCCGCGGCACCGCAGCTCCTGCGCCAGCGCCCGCCGGAGGAGCGCCGCCGGCCGGCGGCGAGCGCCGCCGAGCTCGGGACGGACGACGACCAGGCACTGTTCGAGGCGCTGCGCCGCGAGCGGCTGTCGATCGCCCAGGAGCGCGGCGTGCCGCCGTACGTCGTCTTCCACGACACCACGCTGCGCGATCTGGCGCGGCGCCGGCCGACCTCGGTGTGGGATCTGCTCGCGGTGCACGGCGTCGGCCAGAAGAAGGCCGACGATCTCGGCGAGCGGTTCCTGCGCGTCATTCGCGAGCACGCGCTCGCGCGATGAGGATCCGCGCCTAGCGCAGGCGGCGCTTGCCGCCGCGCACGCTGCTCTTCACCCGCAGCTCCTCGTAGGGCTCGACGCCCGGGGCGGTCAGGCGCGGCAGGGTCTGGCCGAGGCGGCGCTCGATCATCGCCACGATCGGCTTGTCCTGCCAGGTGGCGATCGACGACACCACCCCGAGAGCGGTGCCGCGCGCGGTGCGGCCGGCGCGGTGGATGTAGTCCTCGACCGTGTCGGGCAGGTCGAAGTTGATGATGTGCTCGATCCCTGGCACGTCGATGCCGCGCGCCGCGACGTCCGTCGCGACCAGGATTCGGTGCTGCCCCGAGCGGAAGCCGTCGAGGGCCTGGATGCGCTGCGCCTGGGTGAGATCGGCGTGGATGCGCGCCACCGGGTGGCCCTCGTTGTCGAGCACCCGCGACAGCCACTCGGCGTCGGTGCGCCGGCGGATGAAGACCAGGGTCGACCCCGGCTCCTGGTGGAGGAGCGCCAGCAGGCAGCTCTTCTTGTCCTCCGGCTCGACCAGGTACAGCCGGTGGCTGATGCCCTCGGCGGCGCCGCGCTGCGGCCGCTGGTCGACGCGCGCCGGGTCGTTGAGGAAACGCCGGGTGAGGCGCTCGACCGGCTCCGGCATGGTGGCCGAGAACATCATCGTGTGGCGGTGCTCCGGCAGGTGCTGCAGGATGCGCTGCACCTGCGGCCAGAAGCCGAGGTCGAGCATATGGTCGGCCTCGTCGAGCACCAGCTCGCTGACCTCGTCGAGATCGAGGTTGCCGCGCTCGAGGTGGTCGAGCAGCCGGCCGGGCGTCGCCACCACCAGGTCAGGGACCACGCGCAGCTCGTCGGTCTGCGGCTTCAGGCTGACGCCGCCGATCAGCACGACCGACCACAGCCCGTAGCTCTCGCCGAAGAGCTGGAGGAAGGACTGCGTCTGGAGCGCGATCTCCCGGGTCGGCGACAGGATCAGGCCGCGCAGGCCGCGGCCCTTGCGCAGCCGCTCGACGAGCGGCAGGCCGAAGGCCGCCGTCTTCCCCGAGCCGGTCTCCGCGAGGCCGACCACGTCCCGGCCGGCGAGCGCCAGCGGGATGACCGCCGCCTGGACCCGCGTCGGATGCTCGAAGCCGATCTCGTGCAGGACGCGCAGGACGACGTCAGAGAGGCCGAGCGCGGCGAACGTCTGGTCGGTGGTCTCGAGAGCCTGCTGGGGTATGGCACCACTCCACATGCGAGCCCATTCTATCCGCGGAGTGAGGAGGCCGCTCGGGGGCGCGCCGCCCCGAGGGCCGGTTCCCCTCGGCGCTCAGGGAACCGTTCACTGGAGAGGCGCCTCGGACCGGCCCTCGGGGCGGTGCGCCCCCGAGCTCTGTCTGTGCTCGCGTCTCCGGTTGCTATGCTGCCCTGCGCCATGCCAAATGCTCCGCTGCGCCTCGCCGCCACCTGCGGCGCGGGCCTCGAGGAGCTGCTCGCCGGCGAGCTCCGCGGCCTCGGGGTCGAGGGGATCGAGCGTGAGCGCGGCGCCGTTACCTTCGTCGGCGATCGCGCCGCCGTCTACCGCGCGAACTGGCGCCTGCGCACCGCCAACCGGGTGCTGATCGAGCTCGGCAGCTTTCCGGCCGCGGACGGCGACGCCCTGTGGGCGGGCGCCGCGGCGCTGGTGCGCGGCGCCGCGGGCGAGCTGCTCTCTCCCGACCGCAGCTTCGCGATCCACGCCTCGAGCAGCGCCTCGGCGGTGCGCGACACGCGCTGGGCGGCGCTGCGGGCGAAGGACGGCATCGTCGACGCGCAGCGCGAGCGCTGGGGAAAGCGCGCCAGCGTCGTGCGCGAGCGCCCCGACCTGCCGCTGCGCCTGCGCCTGCACCGCGACCGGGCGACGCTGCTGCTCGACACCTCGGGCGAGCCGCTCGACCGGCGCGGCTATCGCGTGCAGACGACCACCGCGCCGCTGCGCGAGCAGCTCGCCGCGGCCTGCATCCTGGCCGCCGACTGGAACGGGCGCGGGCCGGTGGTCGATCCGATGTGCGGCTCGGGCACCTTCCTCGCCGAAGCGGCGTCGATCGCTCTCGGCCGGGCGCCGGCGGCGCTGCGCGAGGCGGCCGGCTTCGCGTTCGCTTTCGAGCGCTTCGCGGATTTCGACCGCGCCCTCTTCGACCGGGTGCGGAGCGAGCCCCTCGCGGCGCCGGGCCCCGAGGTGCGGCTCTTCGGCAACGACCGCTCGGAGGAGGCGCTCGCCGCGGCCCGCCGCAACCTCGAGCGCGCCGGACTGCTCGAGCGCACGACCTTGCGCCGGGGCGAGGCGGCGGAGCTCGAGGCGCCGCCCGGCGGCCCCGGCCTGCTGTGCGTGAACCCGCCATACGGCGCTCGCATCGAGGAGGACGAGGCGCAGTGGACGGCTCTCGGCGATCTGCTGAAGCGGCGCTTCGCGGGCTGGAAAGCGGTGGTGCTGGCCGGCGGCGAGAGCCGCGGCAAGCACATCGGGCTGCGTCCGCGCCGCAAGCTGCCGGTCCAGAACGGGCCGCTCGCGGCGCGGATCCTGGTCTTCGACCTCTACTGAGCCGGTCGGCCGCTCGGCACCTCGCGCGACGCCGCTGCGCCAGCCATCGCGCCGCTCAGCTGCCGAGGACCCGCACCCGCGCCCACGAGTTGTTCATGTAGCCCTTGAAGTTCCACAGTGCGGCGGCGCTCTCCGGCTGGGTGTGCGCGGCGCTGTCCCAGGCCCGGGCGACGATCTCCTGGCGGCCACGGCGCAGGTCGACGGCGGCCTCCCAGAAGCGCCAGGTCCACGGCGAGTCCTGCGGCCCGAGCTCGGCCAGGATCCAGTTGCGCCCGCCGTCGCTCGACACCTCGACCCGGGCGATGCCGCGCCCGCCGCCGGCGAGCGCGACACCCTGGACCGGCACCCGGCGCGCGTTGATCGTCTCCTCCGGGTTGGGATGGGTGATGAGGCAGGTCACGGTCAGCTCGCCGAGCGGGATGCCGTCCTCCCACTTCACGTCCTCGGGTCCGACCGCGGCCGGAAACAGCCGGTAAGCACGGGCCTGGAAGTGGTTCTCCGACGGCGTCTCGCGCAAAGTGATGCGCTGCAGCCACTTCACGCTGCGCGCCCCGATCCAGCCCGGCACGACGGCGCGCAAGGGGAAGCCGTGCGCGGCGGGCAGCGGCGATCCGTTCATCCGATCGGCGATCAGCACCTCCGGCCCGCGCGCCTTGTCGAGCGGCAGCGAGCCGCCGAAGGCCGTCCTCTCGCCCGGCAGCTCGACCGAGTCCAGGCCGAGAAGCTCGACGTGCCGGGCCTCGGGCAGCGGCTCGGCCGCCGCCAGCAGGTCCGCGAGCGCGAAGCCCTCCCAGAGCGCGTTGCCGATCGCATCGCTGCCCCAGGGCAGCTCGCCGGGGATCGGCGCCAGCGCCGCGAGCTCGCGCCGCCGCAGGCCGGAGCACTGCAGGCTGGCGCTCGTCGTGCGGCGCGGGAAGCGCCCGGTCGGCTCGGCGAGCTCGGCGAGCGACAGCTCGAGCGGCTGGCGCACCTGCCCGTCGACGATCAGCCGGAAGCTCGCGGGATCGACCTGCGGCACCTCACCGTGGCTGCGCACGAAGAAGATCTCGTTGGGGGTGAAAAAGCTCTGGCGCAGCCGGTCGAGCGGCGTACCGGCGCAGAACGGCCGCCGTCGATGGACGAGCATCGCGGGATGCTTGTCGTGGTTCTCCATGGCCGGCGTCAGATCGCGCTCGACCCCGGCGGCACGATGGCGTCGACCGCCGCGATGTCGCCGTCGTCGAGGCGCAGCTCGGCGGCCGGCAACAGGTCCTCGAGCTGCTCCAGGGTGCGCGGGCCGAGGATCGTCGTCGTCACCGCCGGGTGGTGGAGCGTCCACGCCACCGCGAAGCGGGCGAGCGAGGTGCCGCGCGCGCGGGCCAGCGGCAGCAGCTTCTCGACCGCCTCCTTGCGGCGCGCGAACTTGGGATTGCCGAGATCCCCGACCCACGCCGCGCGCGGGCTGTCACTGGGGTTGCGGCCCTCCTGACGGTACTTGCCGGTCAGCCAGCCGCCCTCCAGCGGGCTCCACACCAGGGTGCCGATGCCGAAGCGCTCGCACATCGGGAAGTGGTCGGTCTCCATCGCCCGGCGCAGGATCGAGTACGGCGGCTGCAGCGCCACGAAGCGCTCGTAGCCGTGCCGGTACGCGATCCACAGGGTCTGCACGATCTCCCAGGCCGGCAGCCGCTTCTCCCACAGCCCCTCGCCCTGCCAGTGGTTGGTCGAGCAGCCGAGGTAGCGCACCTTGCCCTGACGCACCAGATCGGAGAGCGCGCCGAGCGTCTCCTCCCAGGGCGTCGAGGGATCCGGGCGGTGGATCTGGTAGAGGTCGAGGTAGTCGGTCTGCAGGCGCTTCAGGCTGTGCTCGACCTGCTCGAAGATCGCCTTGCGCGAGAGGCCGCGGTCGTTGGGCCCCGGGCCCATCGGCGCCCACACCTTGGTCGCCAGCACGACGCGGTCGCGCCGCCCGCGCAGCGCCTG
>Ga0316628_100001548_pt1 | contig 16347 bp, 13 predicted proteins | sample OWC_Aug_M2_C1_D5_FD_207648 | JGI IMG/M metagenome (GOLD analysis project Ga0316628, IMG submission 207648) | Wetland soil microbial communities from Old Woman Creek delta, Ohio, United States - OWC_Aug_M2_C1_D5_C | ecosystem: Environmental > Terrestrial > Soil > Wetlands | place: USA: Ohio... | reverse complement strand
GAATTCGTCCTGGCCGTGGTCAGTTCCATCTTCCTCGAGCGCACAGTGTTCCGCCACGTCGAACGGCTGCGGAACGCCGTGATGGAGGAAACCGACGGACCCCTGCCGTCGGTGAAAGGTCCCCTGGCCCCGTTGGCGGAAGCGATCTCCGCCCGGCAGGAGCGGTCGGTCGCCACGCTTCGCGAGACGGTCCGGGAACGAGAGGAGCGACTCGTGCAGGTCGAGCGGCTCCGGCGAGCCCTCGAGGAAACGCGTGCGAACCTCGAGTCGAACGTCCAGTATCTCCGGACGATCGCGGAGGTCACCGCCGTCATCGCCGGCACCCTTGATCCCGAGGAATTGTACCGGATCATCCCGGAAAGGGTGATGGGAAAGCTCGGCCTGAACGACTTCTGCATCATGCTCTACTCCAGGGCTACGAGGAGGCTGGAGGCGAAATCCGTCCCGGCGGTCGATGGGGGAAGGATGCCGGCGTTCACCCTCGCACCGGGAGAGGGGGTCGCGGGAAAAGTGTTCGCCACCGGGGAGCCCGCCTGGATTCCCGACGTCAGATCCTCTCCCGACTTCCTGCACTACGGAGGTCTTCGCACCGACGTCCGCTCGTTCATGTGCGTCCCCCTCGTGTCGAAGGGGAAGAGCATCGGGGTGCTGTTGCTGAACCACTCCGAGCCGAACGCATTCGAGCCCGAGCTGCTCCCGACGATGCGGGTGCTCGCGTCCCACCTCGCCATCGCCATCGAGAACGCCGAGATGTTCGGGTTGGTGAAATCGCTGGCCGAGAAGGACTCCCTGACGCTGCTCTACAACCACGGGGCGTTCCACGAGAAGCTTGCGATCGAGCTGGAGCGGGCGAACCGGTACGCCCGGCCGATGGCGGTCATCATCCTGGACCTGGACCGCTTCAAGGAGATCAACGACCGGTGCGGCCACACGACGGGAGACCGCGTGCTCGCGCTTGTCGCCGGCGTGCTGGGAGCGCACCTGCGGAAGACGGACATCGCAGCGAGATACGGTGGTGACGAGTTCGCCGTGATCCTTCCCGAGACGGACCTGTCCGCCGCCGCCGTGATCGCGGAGCGGGTCGCCGAGGGGATATCGAACGTCCGGCTGGACATCGGCGGCGGGAGCATCATCTCCTTTACCGCGAGCGTCGGTTACGCCGCCTGCGCGCACAACGCCCCCGGGCGGGGAGATATCTTGAACATTGCCGACCGCCTCATGTACGATTCGAAGCGGCGGGGCCCCGGCGGCGTGCTCGGGATGCAGATCTAGCGCACTGGAGGCTTAATGGACAGGAATGACGTCGAGCGATACAGGCTGGCCTTGTTCGGCCGGATGGTGATGGGCGTCGCCCACGAGGTCGACAATCACCTGAGCGTCATTCTCGGGTTCTCCGAGTTGATCCAGCTGGCCGCGGAGAAAGAACAGAAAGTCCGTGACGCCGCCGGAAAGATCCTGTCCGCCGGGGAGAAGATCGGGGCGATCGTCCATCAGTTCTCCCGTTATGTGCGTCCGCATGCTCCCTTTTCGGAGTCGTTCATCCCCGGGGAAATGATTCCCGAGATCCTCCTGTTCTCGCGGTACGACCTCGGACGCAACAACGTGACCGTGCTGGCGCCTTCGGAAATCCCTCCGGGGATCCTTCATGTCGACCGGCGGGACTTCGCGTTGGCGCTCCTGGCGCTCCTGTTCAACGCCGCGGAGGCGATGGCCGGGACGGGGGGGGAACTGTCCCTGCATACGTCCGTCAATGCCGACGGATGGAATTTCACTGTGAGCGACCGGGGCCCGGGGCTTCCCGACGGCTTCGAGGAGAAGGTCTTCGACGAAGGGTTCACCACCCGCAACGATCCGGCCAACACGGGGATGGGACTCGCCGTAGCCCGGTACCTCGCGGCGCAGGCGGGGGGGACCGTGGTTATCGCGCGCAGGGCGGGAGGAGGCTGCGAGGCCACGATCCGTCTGCCGATGAAACCGCGGGCCTGATCGCTCTCGTACGCGGTTCATACCCCATATTGCTTCGAATCCGTATTTTCCTTCCCGACCTGGAGAAAGATCACGCGTTCCTCCGCGAGTGCGCCTGCTGCGGCGGCCGGTATGCCGTGAAGCGCCGGGGGATGAAGCTGTTCGACGGCGACGAGCTTGAAGGGGAGATCTGCCCCGAGTGTGTGTTGCTCGGACCCCACGGCGCCGCGGCGAAGGTTCGGGAGAGGCTCGCCGCGTTGGGCGGGAACGATGAGATGCCGGGCGAACGGAAGGAGGGCGCAACATGGGCCCGCCTTTTGATCCGACGCGCGCGCCTGCTGGATGCGACGCCGTCGTTCTCCCTGGCCGCCCGCCAAGCGGCGGTACGGGAGACGAGGGAGAGGCGGTGAGGTCGGCGCCCAAGGCCCGTTCAAATCCCCCCTTCGGCACCATGTGAAATGGAAAAAGGGAGCACGGATTTTCATCCGGGTCCAAAGGGGGGATTTGCCCGCCTCAGTGCCTCAATTCACGAATACGATCGCATTCGACCGCCGCTGCATCCGCTCCTGCTGCGTTGCGCTCCTTGCGGCGTACTCTCCAGTACGCCTCAGTCGCGCGCCTTGCCGGCGCGGCGCATCGACGCTCTCGGTGCTGACCGTATTCGTGAACTGAGGCACTCGCCTCCGCCCATCCAGGGCTCCGGCTTTGGCGGCGGGGTTCGGGGCTGACGGGCTCCAGTGCGTCGCGCTCATCCTCGCTGCTCGCTCGGCGTTCCTCGCCCGTTCAAATCCCCCCTTCGGCACCACTCGAAAATGAAAACGGGAGTCATCTCTCGACGACTCCCGTTCGGTTTCTCATGGTGCCGAAGGGGGGATTTGAACCCCCACGTGGTTGCCCACACCAGACCCTGAATCTGGCGCGTCTGCCAGTTCCGCCACTTCGGCACGCATTGCGCGGAAGTAGAAGATTATCGCAAAACCGGCCGTCGCGGCAATCCCCAATAACCGACCCGAAAAATATTCCTGCCGGTATGATGGGAAATGGGTACCCATGTGAAGGAGAATTCGGTCATGCGCGACCAGGCGTATTGGGAAGGGTGGCTCCGCCGGCGCCCGAAGGCGCTCGAGGAGACGCGCGCGTCGGTGAAGGACTGGTATCGCGAGGCGGGCGTCGAGAAGGGCGAGCGCCGGGCCTTCAAGGCCGCGCTGAAGGCGCTGAACCCGGACGGGGTGAAGGGGAAACGGGAAAAGAAGCCGCCCCGGCGCGGGAAGGGCCGGGTTTCCGGCGTCGGGACGCCGTACGGCGCCTCGTGGGACCGCCGCGGAGCGGATGGCGGCCGGACCGTCGAGGGACGCCTGCGCTTCACGCGCGAGGGGCGGCCGATCGTGGTTCCTGCGGACCCGGAGACGCCCATCGTTCGGATCCCCGGGCACGCTCTCTCAGGGGCGTGGCCCAAGGACCGGGTGCTGGTGCGGCTCGAGCGGAAACGTGCCGGCGGCCCGTCGTATGGACGGGTTGAACGGATCCTCGAGCGGGGGATCCGCACCTTTGTCGGCCGGTACGTCCCGACGGGAAATCGCTTCTTCGTCCGATTCCGCGACCGGGAGTCCGATCTGCTCCTCGAGGCGGACCTCCCGGAGGAATTCTCGGCGGAACCGGGGGACCTTGTCCTCGCGGAGGTCGCCGAATACCCCAAAGGGGAGATGGAGGGACGGGCCCGGGTCGTCCGCGCCCTCGGGAAATCGCACACGATGGAGACCCTCTTCCTTGCCGTGACCTCTGCGATGGATCTCCCCGTCGCGTTCCCGGGCTCCGTGCTGGAAGAGGCGGATGCCGTCCCGCAGGCGGTCCGTCTTTCCGCCCGCGGCGGCGGAGTGTCCCATGGGGACGAGGAACTTCCGCGGGTCGACCAGAGGGATCTTTCGTTCGTCACGATCGACGGGGAGGATGCCCGGGACTTCGACGATGCCGTCTGCCTGGCCCGGGAGGGGGACCGTTTCCGCCTGTTCGTCGCGATCGCGGACGTCGCCCATTATGTCGAGCCGGGGTCGTCTCTCGACCGGGAGGCGTATCTCCGCGGCACCAGCGTCTACTTCCCCGATCGATGCGTTCCCATGCTGCCGCCGGAACTCTCGGAAGGGGTGTGCAGCCTGAAGCCGGGGGTGAACCGACTGACGATGACGGTCGAAATCCCGATCCGGCCGGGAGGGACGCCGGGGGTCCCCTCCTTTTACCCCTCGGTCATCCGAAGCCGCGCTCGACTGACCTACGACGAGGTCCATTCCTTTCTCGGGACCGACGCTCCCGGAGACGAGGAAGGGAAGCCCGGCGGCGCAAAGATCACGCCGGAAATCGGGCGGATGCTGCGCGACATGGCGACGGCGGCGGGTGGATTGACCCTTGCGCGCTTCGGGCGCGGCGCCCTCGACCTTGACCTGCCCGAGGCGGAGATCGCCGTCGAGGAGGGGATGCCCGTCTCCGTGAAGCCGTCGGAACGGTTCGAATCCCACCGGTTGATCGAGGAGTTCATGCTGCTGGCGAACACGGCGGTGGCCGAATACCTTTCCAACCGCGGCGACGCCTTCCTCTTCCGGATCCACGAGGAGCCTGCGATGGAAAAGATCGAGGAGTTCGAGGCGGCGGCCGGCAAGCTTCTCCGCCGTTCCCGTCCCGGCGACCGCCGCGACACGTCCTCCCTCCTGCAGGCGTGGGCGGACTTCGCCCGGGGGGGAAAATTCGAGCGGGCGGTCCACAGGATGCTCCTTCGCAGCCTGATGCTCGCGCGCTACGGCCCGGAGACGAAAGGGCATTTCGGACTCGCCCTCTCGAAATACACTCATTTCACTTCCCCCATCCGACGTTACCCGGACCTCCTCGTCCATCGGGTGCTCAAGGCTGCGCTCGGGGATCGGGATTCGGCCGATTCCATCCGTACCCTCAGGGAGAAGGGACCGGAAGTCGGGAGCCATCTTTCCGGGAGAGAGCGGCTGGCGATGGAGGCGGAGCGGGCGCTCGAACAACGGGCGAAGGCGCTGTTCATGACGGGGAAGGTGGGGCGCACGTTCGAGGGCACCGTCTCCTCCCTCGTATCCTCGGGATTCTTCGTGGAGCTTGAAGGATGGATGATCGACGGGATGGTCCACGTATCGACGCTTCGGGACGATGAATATCGGTTCTCGCCGGACCGGATGGAGTGGGTCGGACAATATCGGAAACGCAGGATCGGGCTCGGCGACCGGGTGCGCGTGCGGGTACGTCGCGCCGACCCCGACCGGGGAGAGGTCGATTTCCTGCTGGTTGAAAAGATGCCGGAATCTCCTTAATATGAAGGACAGCCGGGGGTGACCATGCCGAAAAAGCTTCTTCTTGCGGAAGACAGTCTGACCATCCGGAAAGTGTTCGAGCTCGCCTTGTCCCGTTCGGACATCGCGATCACCGCGGTCGACAACGGGGAAGACGCCGTCCGCCTGGCCGGCGAGATCTCCCCCGACCTGGTGGTCGTCGATCTCACGCTGCCCGGGAAAAACGGCTTTACCGTAGCCGCGGAACTCCGCGCCATGGAGAAGACCGGGAAGATTCCCGTCCTCATCCTCTCGGGCACCCTGGCTCCTCTCGACGAGGCGCGCTTCAAGGCCAGCGGGGCGAGAGGCGTCCTCTTCAAGCCTTTCGAGTCGAGGGAGTTGCTGGAGAACATCGAACGTCTCCTGCACGAGGAGGCGGCGGCCCCGGAGTCCCCGAAACCCCTGGAGGCGCCGGCGGTCGACGAGCGCTGGGACTTCAGCGACGTCCTGGACGAGGTCGAGGCCGAGGGGGGAAAATCCGCGGCGCCCGCGCCGGCGGCGCGGGAGGGGCTGCTCCCCGGGGCGATTTTTCCCGTGGGGGCCAAGACCCCCCCTCCCCTGAACGAGTTCGACGTGTCGATCGACGAGATCGAAGGGAGTCCGCGCGATTTTCCGGCGGTATCGCCGGTCCCCGCCACGACGGTCGAACACATCGAAACCGACCTTTCGGAGGATTCGCCGCCGCCCGTGACCGATCTTTCGCCGGCGCTGGATGAAGTGGAGGAAATCGAGGATATCGAACATCTCGAGGAGATCGAGGTTCCGACGCCGCCGGCCGACACCGTTTCTCCCGAAACGCCCGCCTCGATCCGCATCCTTCCGACGGAAAAGGCGCAGCCGGTCGTCGAGGAACCGGCCCGGGCAGTTGACAGGCCGTACATCGAGCCGCCCGCCGTCGTGAAGCCCGTCCTCGCGGAGACCGCCGTGGCGGAACCCTCCGTACCGGAACCCACGGCCGTTGAGGCCGTGGTCGCGGAAACGGCGCCCGAGGCGTCGATCTCCGTGCCGTCCGCACGGCCGGTCGCTCCGCCCGAGGCCGGTTCGCGGCCGGGCGACGCGGAGTTGAGGGATTTCTTCGCCGGCCGCGCCGAGGAAATCTTTCGGACCGTCGCCTCCGAGGCGGTGGAAAAGGTGATGTGGGAGATGACGGACCGCCTCGCGGCGGAGTTCTCCGAGAAGCTTCGCGAGTCGGTCGAGGCCGTCGCCTGGGAGGTGATCCCGTCCACCGCGGAGGCGCTCATCCGCGAAGAGATCGCCCGTATCCGCGGAAAGGCCGGGAAGCCTTCCGCCTGAAAAGGTAACCGTCGCCCCGCACAGTACCGAGATTCAATAAATCGGTAACGTATCAAGCCCGGGACGTAGGGCGCAGCGGGGGCTTCCTACTTCGCGGCGTCTGGAGCGCAGCGGAGACAGGGACGTCGGGAGCAAGCGGAGGCGCAGGCGAGTCGACCATGGACGGTCGACGAGCCGTAGCGAAGAGGAAGGCCCCCGCGAGCCCGAAGTCCTTCCCCGCTTGATCCGCATTTCCGACCATGGAGCGTTTTCGCCGATGAACGAGAAGGAACAGGAGAAAGAGCGACCGTACGACCCGAAGTCCGTGGAGGAGCGCTGGTACGCCGCCTGGATCGCGGCGGGGTCCTTCCATGCCGATCCGTCCCGGCCGGGCGATCCGTACTCGATCGTCATCCCGCCGCCGAACATCACCGGATCCCTCCACATGGGGCACGCGCTGAACATCACGCTGCAGGACGTCCTCTTGCGGTACGCCCGCATGAACGGGCGGAACGCCCTCTGGCTACCGGGCACCGACCATGCCGGGATCGCCACACAGAACGTGGTGGAGCGGGAGCTTGCGAAGGAGGGAATCTCCCGGCAGGAGCTTGGGCGGGAGGCGTTCATCGGGAGGGTCTGGAAGTGGAAGGAACGGAGCGGCGGCACGATCCTGAACCAGTTGAAGCGCCTTGGCGCCGCGTGCGACTGGGAGCGCGAGCGGTTCACGATGGACGAGGGGCTCTCCCGCGCGGTGCGCGAAGCGTTCGTCCGCCTTTACCGCAAGGGACTCGTCTACCGCGGCCGGTACATCATCAACTGGTGTCCCCGCTGCCGAACGGCGCTTTCCGACCTAGAGGTCTCGTACGTTGAGAAGAAGGGATCGCTCTGGTACATCCGCTACCCGGGGATGTCCGGGGAGGAGGGCGTCGTCGTTGCGACGACGCGCCCCGAGACGATGCTCGGGGACACGGCCGTCGCGGTCAACCCGAAGGATGACCGGTACTCCGGGTTGATCGGGACGACCCTGCGGCTCCCGTTGATGAACCGGCCGATCCCCGTCGTGGCCGACGAGATGGTGGACCGCGAGTTCGGAACCGGCGCCGTGAAGATCACGCCGGCCCACGACGTGAACGATTTCGAGGTCGCGCGGCGCCACGGGCTCCCCTCCGTCCGGGTGATCGACGAGTCCGGGGCGATGACGCGGGACGCGGGCGCCTTTGCCGGGATGGACCGGTTCGCATGCCGCGACGCCGTCGTCGCGAAGCTCGCCGGGGAGGGGCTGCTCGTCCGGGACGAACCGTACCTCCACAACATCGGCCACTGCTACCGGTGCCAGACGGTGGTGGAGCCGTCGGAGAGCATGCAGTGGTTCGTGAAGACGAAGCCGCTGGCCGCGCCAGCCATCCGCGCGGTGCGCGAAGGGGAGACCCGGATCGTTCCGGCCCAATGGGAGAAGACGTATTACGAGTGGATGGAGAACATCCACGACTGGTGCATCTCCCGGCAGATCTGGTGGGGGCATCGCATACCGGCCTTCCACTGCGGGACGTGCGGCAAGACGATGGTCGAGATCGACCCCCCGGCGCGTTGCGATGCGTGCGGAGGGACCGACATCCGGCAGGAAGAGGACGTCCTCGACACCTGGTTCTCCTCCGGCCTCTGGCCCTTTTCGACCCTCGGGTGGCCGGAAAAGACGGCGGACCTCGAACGGTACTACCCCACGTCCGTGCTCGTGACCGGCTTCGACATCCTCTTTTTCTGGGTGGCGCGGATGATGATGATGGGGATCGAGTTCACGGGAAAAGCCCCCTTCCGCGACGTGGTGATCCACGCCCTCGTCCGGGATGCAAAGGGCGAGAAGATGAGCAAGACCCGGGGAAACGTCATCGATCCCCTCAATGTGATCGACCGGTTCGGCACCGACGCCTTCCGGTTCACCCTCGTTGCGCTGGCCGCCCAGGGACGGGACATCCGGATGTCCGACGACCGGGTCGAGGGGTACCGCAACTTCATGAACAAGCTGTACCAGGCGGGCCGCTTCGTCCGGATGCACGTCGACGACGCGACGCCTTGGGAGCTTCCGGACGAACTGCCGGTGACGGACCGGTGGATCCTGTCCCGCCTCCAGCGCGTGATCGACGAGGTCCGCCGGGGGATCGAGGAGTACCGCTTCAACGAGGCCGGCTCCGCCTTCTACCAGTTCGTGTGGCACGAGTTCTGCGACTGGTACCTCGAGATGATCAAGCCCGTGCTTTCCCCCGAGGCGGGCGAGGTGGAACGGCAACTGCAGCGGGCCGTCCTGATTCGGGTCTACGAAACGATCCTGGCGCTCGGCCATCCGTTCATCCCCTTCATCACCGAAGAGCTGTGGCACGCCCTGCCGGGGAAGCGGGGGCTTCTGTACGACCGGCCGTTCCCCGCCGTCGACGCCGGCGCGACCGATGAGAACGTCGAGGATGCGATGGCGCACCTGATGGAGGTCATCCGGGCGGTTCGCAACATACGCAGCGAGCTCAACGTTCCGCCGGGAAAGAAGGTCGAGGTTCGCCTGAAAGGCCTGGCGGAGGAACAGAAATTCCTGCGGGACCACGAGGAGATCATCCGGCGGCTCGCCCGGGCCGAGCGGGTGGCGTACGTCGATCCCGACTACATCCCGGTGAAGGACGCGACCGCGGTGGTGAACGACATCGAGGTATGCCTGCCGCTGGAGGGCCTCATCGACTTCGGACAGGAGGCGAAACGCCTTCGCAAGGAGATGGAGAAGACGAACGCGGAGTACGCCCGCGTGGCCGGGCAGCTGGGGAACGCCCGGTTCACGTCCCACGCCCCCCCGGACATCGTGGACGCCCTGCGCGACCGCGAGGCCGCGCTGGAACAGAAGATCGCCAAGCTCGGGAAGAACCTCGAGCTGGTGAGCCGATACCTGGCGTGATCTCCCGGCACCTGTACGAGGAAATCGTCCGCGCGGCACTGCGCGAGGATGCCCCGTTCGGCGACCCCTTCGGAGAGGTGTTTCAAGACGCCGCAACGGGCTTCTTCCTCGCGGGGGGCGAAGGAGTGTTGTGCGGCGGGCCGGTGGCGTTGGAAGTGTTCCGCCAGGTCGACCCGTCCGTCTCCGTTTCCTTCTCCGCCGAAGGGTCCCGGGTGGCCCGCGGCGACAGGGTCGGGGAGGCGTCCGGCCCCGCCGGCTCCCTCCTGAGGGCGGAGAGGACGGCCCTCAACTTCCTCCAGCGTCTCTCGGGCGTGGCAACCGCGACCTCCCTCTATGCTTCACGCATCGCAGGGCACGGCACGAAGCTGATCGACACGCGGAAAACGACGCCGCTGCTCCGGGTCCTCGAAAAGTACGCCGTCCGGGTAGGGGGCGGCGCGAACCACCGCTTCTCCCTTTCGGACGGGATCCTCATCAAGGAAAACGGGATCCGTGCGGCCGGGGGGATTGCCCCGGCGGTCGCGGCGGCGCGTTCGGCGGCGCATCACCTCCTCCGCGTCGAGGTCGAGGCGGAGACGTTGCCGGAAGTCGAGGCGGCAGTCGCGGCCGGGGCCGACGCGGTCCTCCTCGACAACATGCCGCCGTCGATGGTCCGGGAGGCTGTCCTGCGCTTCGGAGGGAAGGTCTTCCTCGAGGCGTCCGGAGGGATCCACCTCGGGAACGTCGAGGAGTATGCACGTACGGGGGTGGCCGCCGTCGCCGTCGGCGCGATCACCCACTCCGCATCCGCGCTCGACATCTCCTTCGAACTGTCCGCTTGAAACCCGGCATTTCCATCCTCCTGGGACTCCTTTTCCTCTTTCCCGCGGCGGGGCGCGCCGCGGAGGGGTACCGGGTCTACGAGTCGACCGCCGCGTCGCTAAACGGCGAGGTGCTCTTCGTCTCCGACGTCACGCGGGAGGCATGCTTCCTCCGCTGCGCCGCGATGCCCGGGTCCAAGGAGGAGATCCTGTCCCTCGCCGGGGCGCGGGATCGGCTGATCCTCGACACGCTGGCGCTCCAGGAGCAGCGGAAGCTCCTCCTTGGGACGGTCGATAACGCGACGCTCGAGAGGTATGCGCAGGAGGCGGAGTCACGGATGTCGGCGTGCCCGTCCCCCTGCAGGCAGGGGATCTCTTCCGGGGAAATCCGGGAGTGGATCCGGCGGAAGCTGCTTCTCCGGGATTTCTTCAACCGCAGGGTCGCCGTGTTCGTCGAGTTGAAGGAAGAAGACGTGCGGAAGGAGCTTGCCCGCAGGGCTGCCGCCTCGGGAAACGCCGCGGAACCGGCCTACGAGCAGGTCCGGCGGGAGATGCTCGACGCGCTGATCGCGCGGGAGATCCGAAACTGGCAAACCCGCGCCGCATCGAAATCCAGGCTGATTCTCTCGCCCATGGAGGAACGATGAGTTCGTGTTTGTATACCCTGACCGTGCGGACGTCCTTCGCCGCGGCGCATCGCCTGCGCGAGTACGACGGGAACTGCGAGCGCCTGCACGGGCACAATTGGCAGGTGGAAGTCGCGGTTGAATCGCCGACGCTCGACGAACGGGGAATCGCCCTCGACTTCCGCATCCTCAAGTCGTCGCTTCACGACCTGCTCTCCCGGTTCGACCACAGGTACCTGAACGAAGTCCCTCCGTTCGACGGGTTGAATCCGTCGTCGGAGAATCTCGCGCGCCACTTGTACGAGGAAATGGGGAAATCGGTCCCGGCCCCGGCGCGCGTGTCCCGCGTCACCGTTTGGGAATCCGACGATGCGAGGGCCGACTACTCCCGGCGCGACTGACCGGACCCCCTTACCTTTTCACCGCCAGCGCCCCGTTCAGCTCTTTCAGCAGCGCGGGAAGATCTATCCCGTGGACCTTGGCGCCGTGCTCCAGGTTTTCGTATTCGGAGAGCTGGCATTGGGCGCAATCGATCCCGAACCGCTCGAAGACCGGAATCGTCTGCGGGTATCGGCGGAGCACGTCCTCGATCTTCATCTCCTTGTCGATCATCGTGTCTCCTCCCGGCGGGGTTCCCTATTTTACCACGGTGATATCCGGGCTGATTTCGAGGAAACGGAGAGGGGGCGGCGCGGGAATCCTGCCGATCTTCGCCGCCAGTTCGTAGAACAGGGAAAGCCCCTCCGCCTCCTCATCAAGGTCGTAGGAAAGGCAGTGCCAGTAGGTCTCCCGGAACGCGGGGGGAATCCAGTCGGGGCCTCCCCACGGGTATTCCCCCCGGCGGATCGACGCCTGCGCGGCGCGTTTCGCCTCCAGGAGGGCGGCGGAGAAGCGGGAGAGCGGTTCCCTTCGCTCCTTCCACGCGCTCCGGGCGGCGATCCAGAGGGCGAAGACGAACGGTTTCCCCGTCTCGCGCCGCCACCACTCCCCGAGATCGGTGACGTGCGGTGCCACGCCGTCGACGGCCGCCCGGATCGCCTCGTCCCCGATCACGAGATGGGCAGGATGGCGGCGAAGCGCCTCCTCCGGGGGAAGCTCCGTCCGCACGAGGAGGTTCGCGCGCCCCAGCGACTCGCGGAGGAGGATCTCGAGCAGCGCGATCGAGGTGTCCGAGTTCCCGGTGACCGCGATCGGTTCGGGGGGAAGCCGCCGGAGCGGTCCGTTCGACAGCAGCAGGACGCTCATCACGCGGCGCCTCGAGGAGATGGAGATCCCGGGGCAAAGCAGGTATCGGTCCGGGTGGACGGCGTACTCGATGGAGGAGGAGGGGGAGATGTCCAGCTCCCCGTCGCGCAGTTTCCGGTTCAGCACGGAGGGGTGCCCGTCGACGAACGAAACTCCGCCCGGCACGCCCCCGGTCTCGAGTCCGTGGAAAATGGGGACGAGGTTGGCGTACGGGATGCGTCCGACGCGCAGCGGGGAAGATGATCCGTTCATTCGTATCTCAGCGCCTCGATGGGGTTGAGTGACGCCGCCTTCTTCGCGGGGTACACACCGAAGAATACACCGACGAAGGCGGAGAAGGTGAAGGAGAGGATGACGGACCAGGCCGGGACGGAAACGGGCAGCTTGGGGACGAAGAGCTCCAGCGCCCAGGCGCAGGCGACACCGGCCAGGATGCCGGCGGTCCCGCCGGCGACGGCAAGGGCGGTGGACTCGAGGAGGAACTGGAGGAGGATGTCCCGGTTCCGCGCTCCCACCGCTTTGCGGATGCCGATCTCGTTGGTCCGTTCCTTCACCGTCACCAGCATGATGTTCATGATCCCGATCCCGCCGACCAGCAGCGATATCGCCGCGATCCCGCCGAGCACGTAGGTGAGGGTGTCGAGGATGGTGAAGAGGGAGGAAAGGATGGCCGCCTGGTTCGTGATGGTGAAGTCCTCGTTCCGGTTGTGGGCGCGCTTGAGGAGGGACGTCGCCAGTTCCTTCCCGCTGTCGAGGTCGTTCTTGTTCCGGACGGAGATGATGATCTCGAACAGCCCGTCGATGTCGAACAGTTCCTGCGCGGTCCGGACGGGAACGAAGACCAGGTCGTCGATGTCGATCCCCAGGCTGATCCCCTTCTTCTCCATGACGCCCACCACGCGGAAGAGGGTTCCGGAAACCTTCACCGTCCGGCCCAGGGCATTTGCGTTCCCGAAGAGCTCGCGCTTCACGGTCCGCCCGATGACGCAGACGCGCCGCCGTGCGTCCACGTCCGCCTCGCCGAGAAACGAGCCGATCTCGACGTGGAGATTCCGGACGTCCTGGAATGCGGGCGTGACGCCGAGGACGGAGATGTTGCGCGACCGGTTCTGGTACCGGACCTCCGCCGTGCCGAAGACCACCGGCGCCACCCCTCCGAAAAGGTACCCCTTCTTCTCCAGGGTCCGGGAGTCGTTCAGGGTGAGCTTGTGGCGCACCGACCCGATGACCGGGGGCCCTCCCTTCGTCTCGATCTTCCCGGGGGTGACGATCAGGATGTTGCTCCCGAGCCCGGCGAACTGCTCCTCGACGTAGTTCTTCGTTCCCTGGCCGAGGGCCACGAGGAGGATGACCGCCGCGACGCCGATGATCACCCCGAGCATCGTGAGTGCGGATCGCAGACGGTTGATCCGGAGGGAATCGAACGCCACCTCGACGAAGTCGATCCGCGTCATCCCCGGATCTCCCGGAACCGATCGACGGATACGAGCTTCCCGTCGACGATATGGACCGTCCGGTGCGCGTGCCGTGCGATCGCCGGGTCGTGCGTGACGAGGACGATCGTGACGCCCGAGGCGTTCAGCCGCGCGAGGATTTCCATCAGCTCTTCCCCGGATCGCGTGTCGAGGTTCCCCGTGGGCTCGTCGGCGAGCAGCAGGGAAGGCCGGTTGACCAGCGCCCGCGCGATCGCCACGCGCTGCTTCTGCCCGCCGGAGAGCTCGTTGGTGAGGTGCCCTTTCCGGTCCTCGATCCCCACCGCGCGCAATTCCTCCAGTGCGCGCCGGGCACGTTCCTCGCGGGGGACGCCGGCGTAGATGAGCGGAAGCTCCACGTTCCGAAGGGCCGTGTAGCGGGGAAGGAGGTGAAACACCTGGAAGACGAATCCGATCTCGCGGTTGCGCAGCTCCGACAGGGCGTCGGGGGAGAGTCCCGCGACGGACGTTCCCTTGATCTCGTAGGTCCCCGAGGTCGGGACGTCGAGACAGCCCAGGATGTTCATGAGCGTCGATTTTCCCGAACCGGAAGGGCCCATCACCGCGACGAATTCCCCGGCGCGGATCTCGAGGTCCACGTCGGACAGGCCCACGACCCGCCCGGCGCCCGCCTCGTAGAGTTTCGTCACTCCTCGCAGCCGGAGGAGGGGCTCACTTGCGGCTTCGGATCGCAACGCGGCTCCCGGGTGCAAGGTCCTTGATCTCCAGCGAGGTGACCACGTCCTCTCCGGAGGACACCCCCGTGAGAATTTCCGTCCGGTCCCAGTTCGAAACTCCCACCGTTACGTCGCGCCGGACGGCTTTTCCCCCCGAGACGACGTAGACGAACTTTTTCGCGTCCCGTTCCATCACCGCGGCGGACGGTACCATCGGGACGTTGTCCTTCCCGCCGGTGAGGACCTCGACGTCCACCGACATCCCGAGACGGAGCGGCTTGGGGGAGGAGACGAGCGTGATGGCGATCGTGTTTGCCCGCGAGACCTCCCTGGACGCTTCCACCGTCGGACGGACCTCGGAGATCCGGCCCGTGAAAATATCGCCCCGGAACGCCTCGGGCACCAGGCGGGCCGTCTGCCCGACCCGGATCTTCGCGGCGTCGGCCTCGTCGATCTGCGCCTCCACGTAGGAGGAGGAAGGGTCGGCGAGGGCCAGCAGGGGGGCTCCCGGCAACTTGCTCTCGCCGATCTCGCAGCTCTTCTTCGTAATCACGCCGGGAAACGGAGCCGTGATCGTCAGTTTCGCCCGGCGGGCCGTCAAGGCGGCCGTCCGGGCCCGTGCAGCCTCCACCCTTCCGCGGAGGACATCGATCTCGCGATCCAGGGCCCGGAGCGCATCCTCCCCGGCCGCGGCGATCCGGGATTCCTCTTCCGTGTTGCTTCGCTGCATCGCTGCGGTTTCCAGTTCGGAGCGGGAGACGATTCCGGCCCGGAACAGCTCCTCCGTCCGCCGGTAATCATCGCGCGCTTTCCGGAGGTTGTTCTCCGCCCGTCCCTTCTCCGCGCGGGCCCGGATGGCAGCCTCTTCCCGTTTTGCCTCCGCCTGGAGAAGGCCGTCCCGCGCCTGCCCCTCCTCGGCAACCGATGCCTCGGCCTGCCGGACCAGTTCGGGGTCGACGATCCGGACAAGGACGTCGCCTTGCCGCACCGTAGAGCCTTCCCGGACCAGCAACTCGGAAACCCGTCCCCCCGTCTCCGTGGAGAGGACCGCCTCGAGCGTCGACTTCACGGTTCCCGCCGAAACCGCCGAGGTGATCTCCTCGACGCGCCCTGGCCGGACCCGGAAGACGTCCACCGGGATCGTTCCGGAGAGCCTGTAATACGCGATCCCCCCCGCGCAGGCCACGACCGCCACGGCGGCGAGGAGGAGCCCTCTTCGCTTCATCGGAAGGAAGGCGCGGCGCCCCGGCGGGGGGAGGCCGGGTTCGTTCGGCAAATGGACATGGGGATCGGGTCCTCGCTTTCCGGGGAACAGTTTACCACGCGGATCCGCGGGGACTTTCGCATCCCCGAATGAGCAGCTCCTTGACGAGCGGGTCCGAAATTCCAATAATGGGGGGGCTGGTGCAATGTCTCGCAAGTAGCCTGAAGCATCGAGAGCGTCGATGCGCCGCTTCCATCAAGGCGCGCAACGCAGCTGGAGGCGGCGGCGATGGCCATGGATGACCGAGTGCCGCGGGGGGCACGGATGCCCGGGAGCGGCCGGCGCTCGAATGCCAGGGTATTTGCGAGACGTTGCACGAATCCGGCAGGAGGCTCCCATGGACTATAAGGCGATGAGGCGGTTCGTCCCGGAAAATGCGAAAAAGGTGATCCCCCCGGGGAATCCCGCGTGTCCGCTCAACGGCCGCGACGTGTATCGCGCCCTCGCGTCCCACAAGACGATCGTCATGGCGTGCAACATCCGGATCCCCCTCGTCCTCCCGGGGATCATGCGGGCGGCGAAGGAGCTGGACGCCATGGTCGCGTTCGAGCTGGCCAAGTCGGAAGGGGATTTGAAAGGCGGCTACACGGGGATGACCCCGGAGATCTTCGTCCGCACGATCGTCGCGGCGGCGAAGAAGGCGGAGTTCGACACCCCGTTCGTCATCCACGGCGACCACATCACCGTGAAGAACACCACGGAGGCCGAGGTCGAGGGAGCCCGTGCCCTGATCGCGGCGGAGCTCGCCGCCGG
>Ga0316628_100001547_pt1 | contig 16352 bp, 15 predicted proteins | sample OWC_Aug_M2_C1_D5_FD_207648 | JGI IMG/M metagenome (GOLD analysis project Ga0316628, IMG submission 207648) | Wetland soil microbial communities from Old Woman Creek delta, Ohio, United States - OWC_Aug_M2_C1_D5_C | ecosystem: Environmental > Terrestrial > Soil > Wetlands | place: USA: Ohio... | reverse complement strand
CGATCTACCCGGCGACGATCGTGGGGAAGCCTCCGATGGAGGACGTCTACCTCGGGAAGGCGACGGAGCGGATCTTCCTCCCGCTCCTGCGGAAGATCGTCCCCGAGGTGGCGGACATGAACCTCCCTGTCGAGGGGATCTTCCACAACTTCGCCTTCTTCTCCATCGACAAGCGGTATCCCGGCCACGCGCGGAAGGTGATGTGCGCCGTGTGGGGGCTGGGCCTGCTCATGTTCTCCAAGTTCGTCGTGATCTTCGACTCCGATGTGAACATCCAGGACATGAGCGAAGCGCTCTGGCGGATCGGGAACAACGTCGATCCGCGCCGGGACACGATGATCGTGGACGGCCCCGTGGACGCCCTCGAACACGCCTCCCCGATCCCGCACTACGGCTCGAAGATGGGGATCGACGCCACGCGGAAATGGGCGTCGGAAGGGTTCGCGCGCGAGTGGCCCGGGGACATCGCGATGCCCCGGGAGATCGTCGACCTCGTCACCCGCCGGTGGAAGGAGTACGGCTTCTGAGCGTCCTCCGGCGCATCGGCGTCTACCTCGAGATGGTCAAGGTGGCGCACACCGTCTTCGCGCTTCCCTTCGCCCTCACGGGGATGTTCCTCGCGGCCCGGGAGCTCGGCGCGCGGAACGCGCTCCCCCCGGCACGGACCGTCTTCTACATTATCCTCGCGATGGTGGGGGCGCGCACCGCCGCCATGGGATTCAACCGGCTGGTGGACGCCGAGATCGATGCGAGGAACCCCCGGACGAGGGACCGCGCGCTCCCCTCGGGGCAGGTGAGCCGACCGATGGCGCGCGTCTTCATCCTGATGTCCGTGGCGCTTCTCGCCCTTTCCGCCGCGAAGCTCAACGCGCTCTGCCTCCAGCTCACGCCGGTCCTGCTCCTGCTGCTCTTCTCCTATTCATACATGAAGCGGTTCACGTGGGCGTCGCACCTCATCCTCGGGGCGTGCCTCGGGGCGGCGCCGCTGGCGGCGTGGATCGCCGTGACGGGCGGGGCGGACGCGCGGATCCTCTGGATCTGCCTCGCCGTCCTGTTCTGGGTGGGCGGGTTCGACGTCCTCTACGCGCTGCAGGACATCGACTTCGACTGCCGGGAGGGCCTCCACTCGATCCCGCGGTCCCTCGGGGTGGGTCCCTCGCTTTGGGTCGCCCGGGCGTTCCACCTGGTGATGGCGGGCTTCCTCCTGGTGGGGTATCATGTGTTCGGGATGGGTGGATGGTACCTCGCGGGGCTCGCCCTCTGCGCGGTCGTGCTGGGGTACGAGCACTCGATCGTCCGGAAGGACGACCTCTCGAGGCTGAACTTGGCGTTCTTCAACCTGAACGGGGTCGTGAGCATCGCGTTCTGCCTGTTCACCTACCTCGACCTGGTGTTGCGGGGCCGCCCATGAAGGTCCTTCTCGGCATTACGGGCGCCAGCGGCGCGGCGTACGGCGTCCGCGCCCTCTCCCTGCTCCTTGCGCGCGGCGCGGACCTTCACGTCCTGGTCACGGCGACGGCGTGGGGGATCCTCGCTGCTGAGGTATGGGACGGCAAGCTCCCCGGCGGCATGGAAGCGCGGCGGAAGGGACTCGCGCGTCTCTCCTCCGCCGCCCGCCCGTTCCGCCTGTACGCCGAGGACGATTTCGGGATCCCGTTCGCCTCCGGCTCGAACGCGCCCGACGCGATGATCGTCGCCCCCTGTTCGATGGGCACCCTCGGTCGGATCGCCCACGGGGTGTCGTCGTCGGTGCTGACCCGGTGCGCCGACGTCGCCCTCAAGGAGCGGAAACCGCTGGTCCTCGTGGCCCGGGAGACGCCGTTGTCCGTCATCCATCTCGAGAACATGCTGACGGTGGCCCGCGCGGGGGCGCACGTCCTCCCCGCGTGCCCGGGGTTCTATCATCGCCCGGAGACGGTATCCGACCTGGTCGATTTCGTCGTGTCCAGGGCGCTCTCCTGCATCGGTGTCGACGCCGGGGTACTCCCGCGCTGGGGGGAGGAAAAGGAGGAATGAGACGATGAAGAAGGTCCTTGTGGTGGACGACGAGGAGAGCATTCGTGAGCTGTACCGTGCGGACCTCTCCGACGAGGGGTACGAAGTGGGGCTTGCCGTGGACGGGAAGGAGGCGCTCGTCCTCCTCGATTCCTTCCTGCCGAACCTCGTGACGCTCGACATCAAGCTGCCGGACATCGACGGGATCGAGGTCCTCCGCCGGATCCGGGAGAAGAACGCGACGATCCCCGTCGTGCTTCTCACCGCCTTCGGCGAGTTCCGCCAGGATTTCAACACGTGGGCCTCGGACGCCTACATCGTGAAGTCCCACGACACGACGGAGTTGAAGGACACCGTCCGCAGGCTGCTGGGGGAGGGATGAGCGTCCTGTCCGTCCTCGCCGCGGCACTGCGCGGGGGGAAAAGGCATCCCGGCAACGCGAAGGAGGTGTCGCTGGCCGCCGCGCTGACCGCCGGGCTGTACGAGGTGTCGCAGGCGATGAGCGCGCCGGCGGGAGACGTCCAGCACAGCCTCGACCTCATCACCTCCGCCGCCGCGTCGATCCTTCGCGTCGAGCGGTGCGTCCTCCTTCTTCCGGAGCCCGGGGTGGAGCACCTGGTGATCCGGTCGATGGCGGGGATCCCGCGGGGGCGGCAGTTCGAGAAGTACCGGCAGGAGATCTACAAGATGGTCGTCGTCCCGGTCCTCTCCTCCGGCACGGGGATGATCGTCTCCGAGGGGAAGCCGGGGACGGACCGCACGCTCCTGCGGCTGATGCGCCGCCTGGAGATAAAAGGGCTCCTCGCCGCGCCGGTGAAGAGTCCCACGGCCGCGGTCGGGATCATGGCCGCGGCGACGCCGCTCGACGGGAGGGACCTTCAGGACGGGGACCTGAAGCTCCTCTCCGTCCTGGCGAACTTCGCGTCGATCGCCCTCGAGAATGCGGCGCTGGTCGGGCACCTCGACAAGAAAGCGCGCAAGCTGACCGCGATCTTCGAGATCAGCAAGGCGTTGAACGAGCAGAGCGATCCGGCCGTCCTGTTCCAGTTGATCGTCGACCGCGCGACGGAGTTGATGGGCGCCTCCTCCGGGTCGATCATCCGGATGGATCCCGATTCGGGGGTGCTCTACATCGAAGCGGAGCGGGGGTTGGGCGCCGAAGTGAAGAACGCGATCCGCCTTCGCCTCGGGGAGGGGATCACCGGGTGGGTCGCGCGGGAAGGGGAGCCGCTGTTCGTTCCCGACGTGCGAAAGGATCCCCGCTACGTCCAGGCGAATCCCGCGGTGATGTCCGAGATGGCCGCTCCGGTGAAATGGGGATCCGACGTCATGGGGGTAATCAACCTCGATCACCACCAGGTCGGCGGTTTCATGAAAGAGGACCTCGATCTGCTCATGGCGTTCGCGAATGCCGCGGCAGTGGCGTTGCGTAACGCCAACGCCCTCTGCGGATGGCCTCGGAAGGGGGACCCCGGGAAGGAATGACTCCCGTGACTGGAACAATCCTCGTCGCCCGTCCATTATGGTCCGTTCTCCGCCGCATCGGGGATCTGTTGTCCCGCCGCGGTTACGCGGTGGAGGAGGCCGGTTCCTGGAGCGCGCTCCTCGCGGAACCGGGAAGGCGGGCGGATCTCGCGGGCGTACTGCTGGGCGAATATGGAAACTTCGCCGAGGAGGAGGAGATCCTGCGGCGGTTCCGGGATGACGGCGGCCCGGGGATTCCCGTGGTCCTGATCGGCGGACGGAACGCCGTCCGGCGGACCCGCCGGTTCCGGGAGGCGGGGGCGGACATGGTCTTTCCGGCGGACCGTCCGGAAGAGGAGATCCTCGACCGGACGATGCCGCTCGTTGCGTACGCAGCGATGTACCGGAACGCCGTGCTCGCCGGCCGGGAACTTTCCGACCTCGCCATGCGGGACGGACTGACCGGGTTGCCCGACCGGCGCCGTTTTTCGCTCGATCTCGAGCGTTCCGCGGAGACCGCACGCCGCATCGGGCGGCCCCTGTCGTGCATCGTAACCGATATCGACGACTTCCGGCGCGTCAATGAAGCATACGGACCGGTAATGGGGGACAGCGTGATCCGGCAGTTCGGCGGGGTCCTGAGCCGGGTGAAAAGGAGTTACGACACCGTCGCCCGCCTGGGCGGCGACGAGTTCGTGTGGCTCCTGCTGGGAGTGGGCGGCGATGAAGCGCTGCGGGCGGCGGGCAGGGCGCACCGGCTGGTTTCCGCGAGCGTTTTCAACGGGGCCCGCGAACCGGTCCGCGTGACCGCCACGTTCGGCGTCGCGTCCATCTCTCCGGGCGGGGAATGGAACCCGCAGTTCCTCGTCGAAAACGCGGACCGTGCCCTGTATTGGGGGAAGGAGAGCGGCAAGAACGTGGTCCGGTTCTACCCTCCGGCGAAGGAGGCCGTCGATGCGTAGGGATATTCTCGTGTACCCCGATCCGTTCCTCGTGCGGAAGGCGGCCCCCGTGGGCGCGGTCGACGACCGGATCCGTACCCTCGTCCGCGACATGTTCGAAACGATGTACGCCGCCGAGGGGGTCGGGCTCGCCGCGCCGCAGGTGGGCGTGGGGAAGCGGGTCATCGTCATCGACGTCTCTCCCGTGGACGAGACGATCGCACCCGTCGCCGTGGTCAACCCGGAGATCGTCCTGCGGAAGGGATCGGCGACGGCCGTGGAGGGGTGCCTCAGCGTTCCGGGGATCCAGGGCGAGGTCGTCCGCGCCGAAACCGTCGAGGTGCGCGGCATGGACGAGCAGGGGAAGCCGCTTCGGATCCGGGCGGACGGGATCCTCTCCCGCGCGCTTCAGCACGAGATCGACCATCTCGACGGGATCCTCTTCATCGATCGTCTCTCCTCCTCCACGGCGGCCTCCGCGAAGTGACTCCCCCGCCTTCCGGTCCTGTCGCCGCCCGGCTGCGCACGGTCTTCATGGGAACGCCGCGGTTCGCCGTCCCTTCCCTCGCGGCCCTCGCGGAATCCGAAAACGTGACGCTTGTCCTCTGCAACCCGGACCGCCCCGCGGGGCGCGGTCGTTCGGTGGCGGCCCCCCCGGTCAAGGAGGAAGCGGTGCTGCGCGGGATCCCGGTCTTCCAGCCGGAGAAGGCGCGCCATCCCGACGCCGTCGCACGCATCAAGGCCGAGGCGCCGGACCTGATCGTCGTCGTGGCGTACGGCCACATCCTCCCGAAATCGATCCTCGACATCCCGCGGCTCGGATCCATCAACGTCCACGCCTCCCTCCTCCCGAAGTACCGCGGCGCAGCGCCGATCAACTGGGCGGTGGCGCGGGGCGAAACCGTGACGGGGGTCACGATCATGCGGATGGACGAGGGGATGGACACGGGGCCCATGCTGTACGTGCGGGAGATTCCGATCGGCGGGGAGGACACCGCCGAGACGATGTTTTCGAAGCTGTCGATCCTCGGGGCCGAGGCGCTGCGGGAAGCGTTGCGCAGGCTGCGGGACGGGACGCTCGTCGAGACGCCGCAGGACGCCTCCCTTGCGACGTACGCCCCGATGCTCAAGAAGGAGCACGGCCGGATCGGTTGGAACCGTCCGGCGCGCGAGGTGCGCGACCTGGTCCGCGGCATGGCGCCATGGCCATCCGCGTTCGCGCTTCATGCGGGGAAGACGCTCAAGGTCCTGTCGTCGGCCGTCGAAGGGGAATCCCTCCCGGCGGGGGAGCCCGGCGAGGTCGTCGCCCTCGGGCGCGACGGGATCGCGGTCGCCTGCGGGGAAGGCGTCCTCCGGCTCCGGGTCGTGCAGCCCGAGGGGGGGAAGGCGATGGACGCGTGGGCGTACGCCCAGGGGCGGCGCGTGGCGGCGGGGGAGCGGCTATCGTAAGGGACGCGGCGATCTCGGTTCTTGCCCGGGTCGACCGCGACGAAGCCTTCGCCGACATCGTGCTCGACCGCGCCCTGCGCGAAGGCAGCATTGAAGATCCCCGCGACCGGGGACTCCTGACCGAGCTCGTGATGGGAACCCTGCGCCGGCGCGGCACGATCGATTTCGCCCTTCTGCCGTTTCTCTCCCGCCCTCTCGAAAAGACCGACGTCTACGTCCGGAACGCACTCCGCGTGGGTGCGTACCAGCTCTTCTACACCCGCATCCCCGACCGCGCGGCGCTTAACGAAACGGTGGCGGCGGTCAAGGCGGCCCGCGGCGGCGGCGCGGGGGGGTTCGTCAACGCGGTGCTGCGCGGGATCGTCCGCGCAGGCAAGGTCCCCGTGCTTCCCCCCGAGGGGGATCCACGCCGGCTTCCGGCGGAGGGATCGGCCCCCCGCGACCTGGTCGACGCATTCGCGACGTCGCTGGGAGAGGAGGAGGCGCGGACGTACCTCGCCGCGTGCCTCGAGAAACCGCCGTTCACGGTGCGCGCCAACCCGTTCCGCACCGTCACGGACGCGCTGGCGGGACGGTTCGCCGACGAGGGAAGGGATCCCGCCCCCTGCCGGTTCGCGCCGGACGGGTTCGTCCTGGGAAAGCCCGCCCCGGTTTTCTCCGACGCCGCGTTTCTCGAGGGGGCGTACCTCGTCATGGACGAGGGAGCGCAGTTGATCGCCCCGCTGCTGTGTCCCGCCCCGGGAGAGAGGATCCTCGACGCCTGCGCCGCCCCGGGCGGGAAGACGACGCACCTGTCCGCCCTCGCCGGAGGAAAAGCGGAAATCCTCGCCGCGGATGTTTCCGCCATGCGGCTGCGCATGCTGCGCGATGTGGTGACGCGGACCGGCGCGCGGGGGATCCGGACGGCCTTGCACGATCTTTCCCGGGCGCCGCTGACACCTTCCTCCGGACTCTTCGACAAGGTCCTGGTGGACGCTCCGTGCACGGGGATGGGGGTCATCCGCAGGAACCCGGACGCCAAGTGGCGGTTCCGGCCGGACGGGCCGCTCCGGATGGCGCGGGTCCAGGCGGCGATCCTGCGGAACGCGTGGGAGGCCGTGCGCCGGGGCGGGCTCCTGCTCTACTGCACCTGTTCGCCGTTGAAGGAGGAGGACGAGGAGGTCGTCGGGGCGTTCCTCGCGGAGCGCCCCGAGGCGGCCGTGGCGGCCCCCCCCGACGGATGGCCGGGACCCGCGGACGCCTGGACGGCGGACGGATTCCTTCGGCTCCGTCCGCACCGGCACGGCACCGACGCCTTCTTCGCCGCGCTCCTGCGGAAGGAATGAACGGGCCGGGGACGTGCTACTATCGAACCCGGGGAGGAAAGACTCCATGGAGTATTACATCGCGCCGTCGCTCCTTTCGGCGGACTTCGGGCGCCTCGCCGACGAGGTCCTGGCGGTGGAGAAGGCGGGCGCCGACCTGCTCCACGTCGACGTGATGGACGGCCGCTTCGTCCCGAACATCACCATCGGCCCGCCGGTGGTGGCGGCGATCCGGAAGGCGGCGACCGCGCCCCTCGACGTCCACCTGATGATCGTGGAGCCGGAGCGGTACGTCGAGGACTTCGCGAAGGCGGGGGCCGACATCATCACCGTCCACGCCGAGGCGACCCCCCACCTCCAGCGCGTCGTCGCGCGCATCCGCGAGCTCGGGAAGAAGGCGGGTGTCGCCCTCAATCCCTCCACGTCGCTCTCCGCCGTGGAATGGGTCCTGACCGACGTGGACATGGTCCTCCTCATGAGCGTCAACCCCGGCTTCGGCGGCCAGGCGTTCCTGCCGTCCACGCTCGGCAAGATCGAGCTGCTGCGTTCCCAGCTTACCCGCGCGGGCCTCGACGTCGACATCCAGGTCGACGGCGGAATCAAGGCGGACAACATCGGCGTTGTGGCCGCCGCCGGGGCGAACGTGATCGTCTCCGGGTCGGGAATCTTCGGGACTCCCGATTACGGGAAGACGATCGCCCTGATGAAGCGGAATCTCCGGAAAGCCGTCAGCGCGAGAGCATAGCGTCCGGCGGCGTTCATTGCGCCCCGGTCCGCGGCGGTGTTTCCCGCAAGGAGGATCTCCCCTTGTCCCTCTCGTTCCTCGGTTTCCTCGCGGTCGGCGTGTTCACCGGCGCCGTGTCGGGCATGTTCGGGATCGGAGGCGGCGTCTTCGTCATCCCGGCGATGGTCTACCTGTACGGATTCGACCAGAAGACGGCGACGGGAACGTCCCTGGGGATGCTCCTTCCCCCCATCGGCATCGCCGCCTTCTGGCAGTTCTACAAGGCGGATCTCGTGAACGTCCCCGCGATGCTGCTCCTCATCGTCGGATTCGTGGCCGGCTCGTACCTTTCCGCCGGGTACACGATCGGCCTGCCGCAGCTCCTCTTGAAGCGGGCCTTCGGGGGACTGTTGATCGTGATGGGGTTGATCTACATATTGACGGCGCGGTAGGCCGTTGGTACCATTTCTCTTTCCATCGGGATGTGGCTCAGCCTGGTAGAGCACCTGGTTCGGGACCAGGGGGTCGCTGGTTCAAATCCAGTCATCCCGACCATGATATCCAAGGGGTTGCGGATTCCCGGTCCGCAGCCCCTTTTTCCATTTCATGGCGCTTGACGGGGATTTTAACGCGAGTCCGCCGCCCGTCAAATCCGAAACAGGAAGAAGATGCCCAGGGCGGTCAAGGCGAGTCCATACCACCGTTCGAGCCGTGCAGGACGTGTCCGGATCGCCACCCTCGCTCCTAAATAGGAAAAGGGAACGGACCCCAACGCGATAAGCCCGGTGACGGCCCACGAGACATGCCCCATATATGCATGGACGATCGACCCCGGAATGGCCAGGGCTGCGGACACCGCCAGCGAGCATGCAAAGGACTTCTTGACGGGCAGTTTCAGAACCCGCGCATAACTGGGCGCAAGAAGGAATCCGCCCGAGTTCGCCAGCAGACCCGATATCAGCCCAACGCATGTCGCTACCAGTACCAGCCGCAGCATCCAGTACGATGGCCGGTTCGAACTGCCTTCACCCGTCACGGTTTTCGGGATGTTTCGTTCTCCCGGCATCAGCAGAAAGGAAAGTCCGAACCCGAGGACCAGAAGTCCCGTTACGATCAACAGCGGTCGAGCGCCGGTATACGCCGTGAGAAACGACCCCAGGATCGTTGCGGGCATTCCTACCCCGATACTCCACCAGACAATCTGCCAATCCAATAGGCGTGATCGCCAATATGCCCATGACGCGATCAACGTGCCCGGTACGGTTGCCGGAAGGGGAGCCGCAACGGCGACGAACCCCGGGAAGCCGATAAGGCCCAATAACGGAGTTGCCACCGCACTGCCGCCTTTCCCGAACAAACCTCCCAGGAAGCCGACAACGACTCCGACGAGAAAAGCTCCAGCATGCTGCATGGGCATCCTTGTAAGTCCGCAACGATATTTATAAAAAAATACGAACGATTCTTATACCACGATATGCCACGATGCATTTCCGGCCCGACTGGTGGTTTATGAGGTTGGAGCGGCTTGAGGGGGGCAGGCCGGACGAAAATAAATGTATACTGTATACAATTCGCCGAATATCGTACCCGCAAAGGAGGGCGAGAAATGAAAAAGGCAGCGTGGTTCGGGATCGTCGTCATGGCGGGCGCACTGTCGGCGTACCTGCCGTCCGGCGGCGCGATGGCCGATGAATCGTCACGGAAAATGGCGGACGGAGACATCGGTACCGAGGCCGCGATCTACGGCCCGATGACCGTCCGCGCCGTTCCAAAAGTGCCGAAGCCGGCCGATCCCGCGGTTCGCGAGGAGAAGTGTTTCGAGTGCCACGACGAGATCCAGGCGCTGAAACAGGGTGGGGGGCACGGGAAGGTCAATTGCACGAACTGCCACGACGGGACGGCGGACCACCTGGAGGCCAGCGACCGGCGGCCGGCGACCCGCGCCGGCCTCGAGACGTGCGGCGGCTGCCATCCGGACCAGTACGCCAGTTTCGCCACACTGAACCTGAAAAAGCCCGCGCGTACGGAGAAGTCGCTCCTCACGGAGCGCGCCCCGAATCCGTTCTGGGACAAGCTGATGATGGGGCACGCCTTCACGAAGGAGCACGCCAACCCGCGCAGCCACGCCTTCATGCTCGTCGACCACCTGCTCGTCGACCGGGCGTACGGGGGGCGGTTCCAGGCGAAAAGCGGGTGGGAGTACGTCTCCATGGCGGGACCGGTGCAGGCGTGGGACGTGGTGGTCGACCGGCACCCGGACGGCAAGGAGCAGAAGGCGTTCCTCCCGGAAAGCGCCGCCGCGGCCAACCCGACCTGCCTGCAGTGCAAGACGCAGGACAAGATCCTCCAATGGAAATACATGGGGGACAAGGACGATCGTGCGAAGTGGAACCGCACCTCGAACGTCGTCGAGTACGCCGGGGAGCTGAACAACGGGATGAACTGCTTCTACTGCCACGACCCGCACGCCGCGAAGCCCCGGATCGTCCGGGACGGCCTGATCCAGGCGTTGACCCGCCCGGAGAAGGACACGCTCTGGCACAAGGACCCGAAGGCGACGAAGATCGACGTGAAGGAGTTCCGCGGCGGCTTCCGGAAGATCGCGCTGCTGGAGAAGTACGACGCGAAGCTCCAGTGCGGCCAGTGCCACGTGGAGTACAACTGCAACCCCGGTTACGACACGAAGACCGGCGAATACTCGATCAAGGTGTCGGATCAACGAACGAACCACTTCCCGTTCAAGAACGTCCTTCAAATCTACGATCACTACAACGACCTCGGGTTCCGCGACTTCAAGCACACCTTGACCGGCGGGCTGCTGTGGAAGGCGCAACACCCGGAGGCGGAGACGTTCTGGGGGTCGACCCACGACAAGGCGGGGGCAAGCTGCGATGCCTGCCACATGCCGAAAATCCGCAACGCGAAGGGGAAGGTGTACACCTCCCACTGGCAGACCAGCCCCCGGAACTACTTGAGGCAGACGTGCCTGACGTCTTCGTGCCATCCGTACCTGACGGAGGCGCAGGCCGCCTATGAGATCGACTCCGTCCGGAACTTCACCAAGGGGAAGATGCGCAAGGCGGAGTTCTGGCTCTCCGCGCTGATCGACAAGATCGTCGAGGGGAAGAACGCGGGATTGCCGCCGGAGGTGATCAGGGAGGCGCAGGAGCAGCACCAGAAGGCGCACGTCCTGTGGGAGTGGTGGACCGCGGAGAACTCCGACGGCTTCCACAACCCCGCCCTGGCCCGCGAATCGCTGACGCGGTCCGTCGAGGAGTCGCGGAAGGGGATCAAGCTGGTGAGCGACGCCCTCGAGAAGAAGACGGCTTCGAACTGACGTTCCGGGGGGCGGCCGCCGCGGGCCGCCCCCCGCTTCCTTCCGGCATCGGGTGAATCACCCTCCGTGCAGCGGATCCGCGCCGTCGGATACGGCGGGCTGCCTGGAAACGCACCGGAAACGGATCCCGAGGGTCGCCGCGAATTTCCTTTCGGCAAGGAGATTCCCGGCCGTCTTCTCCGCTTCCGCGATGCCCGGCTCGAGCCAGGTGGAGTGGTAGTACCCTTCCTGCACTTCGTGGAGCGCGTGGTCGAGGGCGACCTTCGCCTTCGCGAGGTTCCTGGGCGCGCACTCCCTCGCCCCCAGTTGTTCGGCCTCGGTGATCATCGACGCGACCATGCCGGTTCGTTCCTTGGCACTCCCCGATTTCGCGGGCATCGAGGCGCACCCCGCGGCGAGGAATATCGCCGCCGTCGAGAGAATGATCGCGATCCTCATCTCTTTTCCCCCTTCGCCATTTCGATCGCCTTGATCGAGTGGACTTTCGATTTCTCCGCGAATTCGACGACGCCTTCCTTGTCTCCGCCGGCCAACTCGTGTTCCGCCAGCTGGAGGTACTCCTGCGCCATGTAATACTCGAAGGGCGCCGCGAACTCGCACCCTTCGGCCTTCGCCGCCTGGAGGGAGAGGCGGGCCTTCTCGACCGCGGCGGTCCTCGCCGCCATCGCGCGCTGGAGCGGCGATTCGGCGGTCGGTCCCGTTCCCATGAATTCGGCGCATCCCCCCAACATTCCGAGAAGCAAAGGAATCAACACTGCCCCGGCTATAGTCGACCGCATGGCGTCCTCCTTGGGAAAGGAATGAGTACTCCTGCGAATCCCGGACCCGCAGTTCTTCATCAACTTAATCGGTGTAAGGTTGTGGAGGAAGCGCTTGGCAAACCGAGCCCGATGGGGATCCCGCGCGCCTCGATGCGGACAGACTAGCAAGATCGGTGCCGGCGGGCGACGGCGGGATCTTTTCCATAAAACATGGTATTACTGCGGCTCGTCAAACCTCCGGATTTCAGATTTGCATTCTTGTTGGTAATGAATCACGATTTTTGTTCATATTTTCGCTCGTGATTCGTGGCCCGGGCCGGTTTTACCCGCTCGCGTCTTCCCGGATGATTCCGGCGCGGCGATGGCCGGCATTTGAAAATTGCCTTCCGTTCCGGTCCGATCGCTGTCGGGCGGCTGCGGTTCTCGTTTTTCCGGAGGAGGGGGCGCTTGTACGGGAGCGGTTCCATGAAGGAGTGGGTTTCCTTTTCCCCGGAGCGATGGATCACGCTCGCCCTTGCGGTACTCGTCATCCCCGCCGCCCTGCTCATCGCCTACCGATGGAACCCCGCGCTTTCCCACAACCTGGCGGAGACGTTCAGCATTGTCGTGGCCTGCGGCGTATTCATGTTTACGTGGAACGCACGGAACATCATCGATAACGATTATTTCATCTTCCTCGGCGTAGCCTGCCTGTTCGTCGGCGTGATCGACTTTTTCCACACGCTCACGTTCGACCCCGCGTTTACCCGGGTGACACACCCGAACTCCATCGAGCTCTGGTTCGCCGCACGGTTCGTCCAGAGCTTTGCGCTGCTTCTCGCTCCGTTCTTCGTCTCCCGCCGGATCCGTCCGTGGCTCGTGTTCTCCGGATTCGCGATGGCCTCCATCATGCTGGTGGCCCTCGCATGGACCGGCGCTTTCCCCGACTATTACCTTCCCGGCAAGGGGATGACGGGCGCCAAGAAAGTCGGCGATCACCTCGTCGCGGGGATCCAGCTTCTCTCGATCGGTACGCTCTGGCGTGTCCGCAGCCATTTCGACAGGGACGTGTTTCAGCGGCTGGTACTCTCCATCCTCTTTTCGATCGCGGCCGTGCTGTCGGCCGACCTCTACACGGACGCCTACGAATACAACAGCATCATCGGCCATTACCTGACGGTCATCTCGTTCTACCTCCTCTACAAGGCGATCGTCGCGACCGGCCTCATCCGGCCCTACGACCTCCTTTTCCGGAAGATGAAAAGGAGCGAAGAGGAGACACGCTCCGCTCGGGACGAGCTGGAGACGAAGGTCGCCGAACGGACCGCGGAGCTGCGGGCCGTGAACGAGCGTCTGGAGGGGGAGCTGGGCGAGCGGCAGCGGGCGGTGGAGATGCGCCAGCTGGTCCTCGATCTCCACAGCCTGATCCACTCGAAGGAAAGCGTCCGGGATTTCCTTTCCTCGGTTTCGTCGTTCCTGCAGGAACATTTCGGATTCAAGGCGATCGGGATACGGTACAAGCGTGAGGGAGATTTCCCGTATTTCGAGGCACGCGGATTCCCGCAGGAGTTCGTCGAAACCGAAATGAGATTATGTTCCAGCGAGGGCGGGACGTTTTTCGAATGCGCCTGCGGAGCGGTCATCGACGGCAGGTGCGACCCTTCCCTCCCCTTCTTCACGCCGTACGGCACCTTCTGGACCAATGGCGCCTCCGAGCTCGCGCGGAGCTCCGGCAAGGGGGTGATCACCCGGGGCAGGTGCGTCCACGAGGGGTACGAATCGATCGCACTGGTGCCCCTGCGGTTCGGCGGCCTGACGTTCGGGCTGCTGCAGTTCAACGACCGCCGGAAGGGGGTGTTCCACCCCAACCTCCTGGCCCAGCTCGAGCGGGTCGCCGAGAACGTCGCCGCGGCGTTGGGCAGGCTTCTCGCCTGGGAAGCGCTCCAGGAGACCGAGGACCGGTTCCGTTCGCTGGTGGAGAATTCCCAGGTCGGCATCCTCATCGTCGCCGACGGGCGGATCGTCTTCTGCAACCCGCAGCAGGAGAGGATCTTCGGGCAGATCCCCGATGGGCATCCGCTCCGGGACCTGGGGCTTGTCCATCCGGACGACGCCGGGGAATTCGGGCGGCTCTGCGCCGCCGTCGCGCACCCCGGCCAGGAGCGCCTGGAAACGGACATCCGATTCCTCGTTCCGGGCGGCGACGCGGCGCGCATGTCGGTCCGGTGGTTCCACTGCCAGGCGAACCCGATCAACTTCCGGGGGACCGCGTCGTACCTGGTCGACACGGTGGATATCACCCGCGTGAAGGAGCTCGAGCAGATCGTATCCGTCCGCGAGAAACTCGCCACGATCGGGCAGCTCGCGGCGGGGATCGCCCACGAGATCCGCAACCCCCTCTCCGGGATCAACATCAACGTATCCACGCTGGAGCTTCTGTGCCGGAGGGCGGAGGGCCTGGATCCCGAGGAGCGGGAAAGGATCGAGGCGGTCGTCGCACAGACGAAGGCGGCATCGGAGAAGATCTCCTCCGTCATCGGCCGGGTCATGGAGTTCTCGAAGCCCTCCCCCCCGCGGATGCACCGCGTGGACGTCAACCGGGTCGTCCGGAACGCGCTCTCCCTGGCGGAAATGACCCAACGGAAAGGGCGGATCGAATTCCGCGGGGAGCTGTCGCCCGCGCCGCTGCAGTGCCAGGGGGATCCCGGTCTCCTCGAACAGGTCGTCCTGAACCTGGTCACGAACGCCGTGCAGGCGATGGAGCCGACGAGCGGGGACAAGGTGATCACCGTCGGGACCGGCCGGGAGGGGGACAAGGCGGTCATCCGGGTGAGGGACACGGGGCCCGGCGTCCCCGAACATCTGCGGGAAAAGATCTTCGACCCGTTCTACACTACCCGGAAGGAGGGTCACGGAATCGGCCTCTCCTTCAGCCACCGGATCGTATCCGACCACGGCGGCCGCCTGTCGGTGGGACCCGCGGAGGGGGGCGGAGCGGAATTCCGGATCGTACTTCCGTTGAAAGAGGAAAGGAGCCCGACATAGACCCCTGGAAGGTTTTCGTCGTCGACGACGAGGAGAGCGTGCGGGAAGGAATCCGGATCGCCCTGGAGCCGAGGTACCGCGTGTCGGCGTTCGGAGACGCGGAATCCGCCGTGGAGGGCGTGAAGCGGGATCCGCCCGACCTGGTCCTGATGGACATCGGACTTCCGGGGATGAGCGGGATCGAGGGAATCCGCGCGGTCAAGGCGTTGCGGCCGGAGGTCCTGGTGATCGTCATCACCGCGTACGAGGACGTGCAGACCGTCGTCGCGGCGATGAAGGGAGGCGCGTTCGACTATGTCGTGAAACCGCTGCATGCGGAGACGCTGGAGGCGACGGTGGTCAACGCGCTGGAGACGGTCCGGCTCCAGAAGGAGGTCCGGGAGCTGCAGGAGCGTTGCCTCCGGGACAACGTGCCGCTGTTCGTCGGGGACAGCCACGCGATCCGCGACGTCATGGAGTTCGTCGACTCCGCCGCGAAAAGCCCGGACACCCCGATCCTCATCCTCGGGCCGACGGGAACGGGGAAGGAGCTGGTCGCCGCCGCCATCCATTACCGGAGCCCGAACTTCCGCGGGCCGCTGGTAAGCGTCAATTGCGCCGCCATCCCGAGGGAACTGCTGGAAAGCGAGCTCTTCGGGTATGAAAAGGGGGCATTCACGGGCGCCAGCCATGCGGGAAAGAAGGGACTCGTGGAGGAGGCATCCGGAGGGACGCTGTTCCTGGACGAGGTCGGGGACCTGAGCCCCGAGGCCCAGGCGAAGCTGTTGCGCTTCCTGGAGGACGGGGAGTTCTACCGTGTCGGCGGGACGCGCCGTCTCCGCGCGTCGGCGCGGGTGGTATCGGCGACGAACAAGGAGCTCGAGGAGCTGGTGGGGAAGGGAGTTTTCCGCGAGGATCTTTACTACCGGCTTGCGGTGGTGCGTGTCGCCGTGCCCGCCCTCGCGCAGCGGCAGGAAGACATACTCCCGATCGCCCATCATTTTCTCGTGGAGTTCACGAAGAAGTTCCGAAAGGCCGTCGCCCGCTTTTCCCCGGAAGCCGAGGAGGCGCTTCTCGCCCACCCGTGGGAGGGGAACGTGCGGGAGCTTCGCAACGTCGTCGAACGGGCTGTCCTGACCGGCAAGGGGACGGAGATCGGGGCCTCCGACCTTCGGCTCGTGTCGGCGGGAGCGCGCCAGGCGGGAACGGGGGGGGCAGGGCTTGCTCCCCTTCTTACCTCCTCGGGGGTGGACCTCACATCGATCCAGGAATCGATCGAGAAACGATACATCGTCGACGCGATTCGGCTGGCGTCGGGAAACGAGAGCAAGGCGGCCCAGCTTCTGAACGTCAATTATCATACGTTCCGTTATC
>Ga0316628_100001546_pt1 | contig 16356 bp, 13 predicted proteins | sample OWC_Aug_M2_C1_D5_FD_207648 | JGI IMG/M metagenome (GOLD analysis project Ga0316628, IMG submission 207648) | Wetland soil microbial communities from Old Woman Creek delta, Ohio, United States - OWC_Aug_M2_C1_D5_C | ecosystem: Environmental > Terrestrial > Soil > Wetlands | place: USA: Ohio... | reverse complement strand
AAAGCCTCCACCGAATGGACTCTCCAAGCACGTTTTACAAAAGGCTTGTATATTTCAAATTGTGTTGCGTCACCGTGCATCTTGAATTCTTGATGGGCATCGCGTCCAAAATGCTGGCTTGGGATAACGCCAGCAATAACCACCAGAGCTGAAGAATCCATTGCTGCGTTGGCGACCCCGGTCACTGCGTTGGTGAGACCAGGACCAAGATGTGTCATTACGACACCAGGTTGGTGGGTGACTCTGAAATAGGCATCAGCAGCGTGAGCTGCCATTTGCTCATGCGGGAAGGATACAAGCTCAATGGACGAATCGATCAAGGGATCCATCAATCCTAAGACTGTATGGCCGCATAGTCCGAAGATATATTTTACCCCAGCCTTTTCGAGACACTTAACTGTTATCTGGCCTCCAGTGAGCATGAACAATCTCCTTGTCCTTTAGTTTTATGAGCAAAAGATAGTTTAGGTCTAATATCGTGGCACCTTTCCTTTTTCACCCCCTTTCAAGGGAATAACTATTTTCGATTTTCATCTTGCACATAAAAGTGCTTGCATTTCGATTATTCTATGGTATAGAATGCTGTGCTGTACTGTAGAATATTCTAACCAGAGAGGACATGTCAAACCATTTTTCAAGGAGGTAGTTCAGGATGCAAGAAGCAACTAATCAGTTATTACTTGAAGATGAATCTTTACGAGACGGCCTGCAGCAAGAAAAATGTGTTTTAACAACATCCGATAAATTGACTTTATTCCACTTACTTAGGGCTGCTGGGGTAAAACGCATACAAGTGGGGTCCTTTGTGAACCCCAAGGTTGTACCTCAAATGGCAGATACAGCAGATTTGTTCAAAGCCATAGGGGAGGAGGGAAAAGACATCGCCTCGGCATTGATTTTAAACGAGAAGGGGCTGGAGCGTGCTATTAACTGCGGGATAAGTCATCTAAGTATGTCTGTTTCTGCTAGTGACACCCATAGTCTAAAAAACACACAAAAGTCTGCAAGGGAAGCCCTTGAAATTATGCCTCCGCTAATAAGCCAGGCCTTGGCCTCCGGGTTAAAGGTCCGAGCGGGGATACAATGTGCCTTTGGTTGCGTTTACGAAGGGCATATAGATGAAAGCAGAGTTATGGCCACTGCAAGCAAATTGATTCAGGCAGGTGCTCTTGAGATCAACCTCGCAGATACCACAGGGATGGCCACTCCTAAGACCGTAAGAATTTTGGTCGGAAAAATAAAAAAAGAGTTCCCAACTGCAGGATTGTCCCTACACCTCCATGATACAAGGGGCCTTGGGCTTGCGAATATGTTAGCAGGCTACGAGGTGGGGGTACGATGCTTTGATGTTTGTGCTGGTGGGATTGGGGGATGCCCCTTTGTCAAAGGGGCGGCAGGTAACGTACCGACTGAGGATGCTGTTCATATGTTCGAAGCGATGGGTGTTCATACAGGTATAGATTTGAAAATGCTTTGTGAGGCCGTATCTTTCTTGGAACAAAAATTGAATCGCCCTCTTCCTGGTCGCATGAAAACGGTTATCAACTCGGGGTGCTCAAATGGTTAATTCTTCGCCTAAACCCACAAGAGAGCCGGAAAGAACTGTTGAGTCGGTAGCCAAGGCATTAATGATACTCGATTGTTTTACTGCTGAGCAACCGCAACTCTCGCTAAAACAAATTCACGAGAAAACCGGCCTTTACAAGAGTGGTATAATGAGATTGTGCGGGACCCTAGCTGCAAATCGATACCTTGTCAGAATGCCTTCTTCAAATTACAGACTCGGTCCAAAACTTTTAATTTTAGGGAATGTTTACGAGAAGAGCAATCCTTTGATTCCGGTTGCGCGTCCGATATTACGGGAACTATCTAAACAAACAGGGGAATCATCAGCTTTGTATATTATTGAAGGCCTAAAGCGGCTTTGCCTCATTGAACAAGAAGGATCTCTTCCAATCCGGTATGTAATTACGGAAGGGAAAACACAAGAATTGTATGCCGGAGCAGGAGGTAAGGCGCTTCTGGCTTATGCCCCGGAAGATCTAAGGAACGAAATCTTATCTAAATTGAGTCTTAGTCAAATAACCAATAATACAATTACCGATAAACAGAAGCTCTTGAAAGAGTTCGAAAATATTCGGAATTGCGGCTATGCATTAAGCCTTGGAGAAAGAATACCGGAGATCGCAGCACTGGCAGTCCCGGTCTTCGACTCCACTAAAAAGATGTGCGCAGCGCTTAGCATTGGGGGACTGATTCAACGTTTTTCTCCTGCGAAGAGGCGACAGTATCTTAAACCCTTAACGGCATCAGCGCAGGAGTTATCATCGCTATTGGGATACCCTATCGCTTGATCCAGTTTTCTATCTAAAAAGAAAATTAATCAAACTTTTCCCTATAATTAATTGCACTCCAGTCAAAAACAAGACAGAATAAATGATGCGATTGAACCAAACATCCGAGCAAACATTTTTTAAATAAATACCCAGCCGTACACCAATGTAACTTAATGGTGATAATAGTAGAATGGTATTAAGTTGGCCTATTTGCAACAGATTAAGCAGATAATAGGGAATCAATTTTAATAGGTTTGTTAAAGCAAAGAAGATGACAGTTGTTCCTACAAAAATATCCCTTTGCAACTGTTGAGGTAGCAAGAAGATCAAAACAGGTGGCTGTCCAGCATGTGCGATGGTCGAAGCAAAACCAGAGGCCGCACCCATAAAAAAACCTTCCACTTGCCTGGGGTGACGCCGCCGAATTGCATTAAAAATCATGTTCTTAACTATCTGAAATAAAACGAATACTATCGAAAGAACACCGACTATTATCTTCAAAGCGCGGTCGTTTCCGAGAAACGCATGAAAGCATAATGCTCCCATCGTTATCCCGGCGACAGCCCCAGGGATCAGTGCCAGAATATTCTTCTTGTGGAAAGAGGCTCGATAATGCCAAACTGAAAAGGCATCACACACAACAAGAAGTGGAAGCATGGTTGCAGCAGCAGCTGAAACTGGAACTGTTAACGCCAGCAGAGGAGTAGCCAATGTTCCTATGCCTCCGCCAAATCCGGCCTTCCCTATCCCTACAGCAATTACAGCGACCGCAGCAAAAATCCAAAACTCAACAGGGTAACTTGGTATCTCCATGAAAGCTGCTCTATGATATAAATGGCGAAATTCTGTCAACAGTGGGACCTACTAACACAAACGCAATCTGGTTTCAACGCCTTTTGAAATGAGAAGATGAGTATTTGGTCTTTAGAATATATGATTGTGCTACTAACAATGATTTGAGGTGTAGTATGAACGAATGTGAAAGTGGCCGTATTTTCTGTTTATCAAAATGTCCCGACTGCGGAAATAAAAAAGTTTCAGTAAGATATTATCGCTATTATACATTCGGTATGGGCAAGATGCGATTTGAAAAATAAAAAGCACTTGTTTTCTGCCCTTCCTGCAAAAATACACCAATCACCGTTACTGACACGTCCGATTCCAAAGATCTATCTGCCCGAAGCGCGAATAGAACTCATCATGTTGCTGAAACCATACATTACAGGAACTCCAAAGGCCAATCTGGAAATGCTTTAATGTTTACGCATAACCCATTGATGCTCGCAAGATTCGACTTCGTGCCCAGAAACGAATCTCTTTAAGGATACCGTAAAGGAGGGTTTAACTGAGCAAATCAGCAGGTTCTAGAAAAATCAGATTTGATAACAGCTTTGCGGGGCTATTGAGCCGCTCAAAATTTGAGGTAGGCTGCTAAAATCTCTGAGAAACCCATTTGCGGTGATTGGCCGGATGATCCGGATCTGCCGGACTGCGGATGAATATCCCTAATTTGCTAAGCGGGCTCTGAACCGAACACGGCGGGATTCGGATCGCAGGACCTGACATAGGCAACCAGGTCGGAAGCGAAACGGCTGGCCGTCTGGATGGTGCTGTAGGGGGCGGGGACGGTGTTCAGATATTGAAGGATCAGCGCATCCCCGAAGGAAAACCCGAGAGGCAGGATCCCGGCGAAGAAAAAGCCGAGTTCTTCAAACCGGCTGCAGAATCGGGCGGTCTGCGGGTCTGAGAGATTCAGAACCAGGTGAATGACGTCCCAGCGCTGCAGGCAAAGCTCCCGCAGCTTGAGGCGGATGTCGGCTACCAGGTTCGATCCGTAGCGGTCAACCCGGATGCGGGCGGAATTCAACGACCGGATCAGCTTAATTTTGTATGCCGGCTTTCCTTCATCCCTCAAATCCTCCGGTGCGGTTAAAATCCGTGGAACCGCTGCCGCGTCCAGGTTGGCATAAATGGCTTGTAGCATGTCGGCATGTTGAGGGGGCGCATAAACCTCCGTCGCCGAAGGCGTGTAGAGGTATTTGAACTGCACGATCATGCTGCCCCTGGCAGGAGGCTCGTTTGCCAGCCCCTTGAAGTCCACGCCGGGGGGAAGCAGGCATAACAGGAGCGCACAATCTCTCAGCCCCTGCTGCGCCGCGGTTTTTTGAGAAAACGGATGCACCGTCACAGCCTCCCCGAAAACACCTTGCAACCCCCGCGATCGCGCAATGCCGATCAAGTATTCAGTCAGCTTGGCGAAGCAGCCCAGGGAGCGGTATCTCGGCACAACGACGCCCTGTCCCAGTTCGGCGATCCGCGGATTGTCGCTCCATAAGCTCAGGGCGCAATGCCCGACGATCTCGCTGGGTTCAGTCACGGCAACCGCCGAATGAACCTCTCCACTTTGGTTCAAGGCGACGATTTTCTCAGGGTAATAGATGTAATCGTGAGAATAGGAATAGCCGTATGTCTTATATACAATTTTCGATATTTCCAGGGCATCGGAGGGTTCCATCGGCCGTACCGTACACTGGGTAGCCGCCTGGGGAAGCGGCTGCGTCGCCTCCAAGGCATCCTCAGGTTGAAACCGGCAGGCCGCTTCGAAGTCCGCCAGGGATCTGTCCTCAAGATGTTTGACGAGAACGACCTCTTTGCCTTCGGGCCCCAGGTTGTTGAAATAGATTTCGTCGAAATGATCGCGGAGGCTTAGGACGGCATTGCCGGCAACACCGGGATCCCCTAGCCCCGATCCCCAATGGCCGAAGGGCAGACCCTTGTCCCGAACCACGATTTTCAAACCCGCGGGGATGCGCTCACAGGAAACATCCAGGGCGGCCCTTTCCCGCGGCTCGAATGAATAGGACATGAGGGCCGGAAGGGCCACCTGAAGCCCCTGAAATATCTGGTTTTGAAAACGATCGTCAAAGCCGATGAGCCGTGCGACGTCCATGGCATACCGGGCGGCGATACCCGCGTAGCGCGAATCGCTCGGAATAGTGAGGCTAGAAAGCTCGCACGATAGCGGCAAAGTGCTCACGGTCTGACCCTGCCACAACCTAAAGATTCACGCGATGTGAAAAACGGCAAAACCTGGAAAAGACTATTGGAGGTCTCGGGCGATCTGCCTTCCATAGTCGATCGCTTCTGCCATGGCCTGGTCGTCAGGGTTCCACAGCGCCTTGAACCCATCCCCGACCACATCGAAACCGGCGGATCGCAGATTTTCAGACAGTACCTTGTTGCCCTCGCCGCTCCAGCCATAGCACCCGAATACCGCGGCTTTCTTGGCCTTGAATTTCAGGCCCTTGATCTCCTCAAACAGCGCGGCGATGCCGGTCAAAATCCCCCGGTTAACGGTGGGCGAGCCGACCAGGATCGCTCTTGACCTGAAAATTTCAGCAATGATGTCATTCTTGTCGGTTTTGGCTGTGTTGAACAGTTTGACCGTTGTATCCGGGTCTGCCCCCCGGATGCCTTCAGCGATCTTTTCGGCCAGAACCCGCGTGCCATTCCACATGGTGTCATAGACCAGGGTGATCTGGTTTTCCTTGTAGTTGTCCGCCCATTTCAGGTACTGCTCCACGATTTGCACCGGGTTTTCCCTCCAGATGACGCCGTGGCTGGTGCAAATCATGTCTACGGGCAAACCCAGGGCAAGGACGTCCTTGATTTTTTTCATCACCAGGGGGCTGAACGGGGTCAGAATGTTAGCGTAGTACTTGAGGCATTCGTACCAGAGTTCGGCCGGGTCGACCGTGTCGTTGAACATGGATTCGGATGCATAGTGCTGCCCGAAGGCGTCGTTGCTGAACAAAATATTGTCTTGGGTTAAATAGCAAAACATGCTGTCCGGCCAATGCAGCATGGGGGCTTCGACGAACACCAGTTTCTTCGAGCCCAGATCCAGCGTATCGCCCGTCTTGACCACATGGAAGTCCCAATCCTTGTGATAATGCCCCTTCAGCGACTTGACACCGTTGGCGGTGCAGAAGATGGGCTTGTCCGGAATGCGGCGCATCAGTTCCGGCAATGACCCGCTGTGATCGATCTCCGCGTGGTTGGCGATGACATAATCAATGCGGGCCAGATCGATCTCCTTGGCGAGATTGTCGACATAAGCTTTGGCGTATGGGGCCCAGACCGTATCGATCAGCGCGGTTTTGACCTCTTTGATTAAGTAGGAGTTGTAGGTGGAACCCCGGTGCGTCGAGTATTCGTCGCCATGGAATTTTCGAAGTTCCCAATCGATTTTGCCGACCCAGTAAACGTTGTTTTTCACCTTGAGGTTCATGGTCGTGTGATCCTTTCGTAACGGCAGCGATGTTTTTCGATTTGAATCGCGCAGAATATCATGCCACCCGTCGCATCCGCATTGACCGCTTAAGCGATCATTTTGTGGGTGAGGCACCGTAGATCGAGCCTTAACAGCAGTTTGAGCAAATTGCAACAGCGCTATCCGCCGCGGGGCGTCCTCTGTGGCAGTCACCTGTTTCCTCACAACAACCGCCACAGGGAATCGGTCGGGCGGCTTTGCTTGAACCGCCCATACCAGAGGCACAGTGGATAGAGGATCAGCAGGCCCGCCAACCAGAAGGGGACCATTTGAACCAGCCCCACGCCGTGCGGAAACACCCAGCCCATGAGGGCATAGATGTACAGGTGAGTGATGTAGAAAAACAACGGCGAGCTGCCGAAGACCGCTAGGATCCGGCCCCCGTAAGGCCTTCGGCGTTCAAGCCACATCCATGACCGTAAAAGCAGCAGATCAATCCCCATGGTCAGCAGCAGAAAGGCCAGGTCAGGCGGATATTTGGTCAGGTTGAAAAAACCGATCCACCCCGGCGCTGCGCCGTGGAGATTGCCGAAACCGCCCAACAGACGAATGATGACAAAGAGCACGAGTGCACCAGCGCCGGATATCCATAAACCGCCGGCCACCCTTGAGCTGTGGCCTTGGAGCAACCGACCCAGAAATATCCCCACTCCGGTGATTCCCATCCATGGTATGGTCGGATAGAATACCATCCATGCACCGGTGTGCCCGGGGATAAGCAGCATTCGCAGAAAAGGAGGATACAGCGCCTGGGGATCAGCGAGCTCGGAAACCACGGCCTGCGACACACCCATCGCCGCCAGGCTGATGGCCAAGACCGCGAATGAAGGCAGTCGAAACAAGAGCCCCCAGACGACCATGGTACTCCCCAGCCCGTACAAGACGCCCAGGTAAAACTCGACCGAGCCACCACCTCCAGGTATCGGCCCGCCCCTAAAGGTAAAGGCGCCGGCGGCGGTACCGAGCGAGCCCAAAACCCAGGCGGGGTTTTCCAAAAACTGCTGAAAAGCGATCAGGAGGAACCCGCGGATCAGGAAAAACCGGGCAATTCTCCAGTTTCCCCATCCTTCCCTGATACGTCCGGCAATGAAGAACGCCATTCCGACGCCCATCAGCAGGAAGAACCCGGGAGCACAGAGATGGGTCACCGCCCGCAACAGGAACGGGAGGGCCTGGTCGTACCGGGGCATTGCGGTGCCCCAAAATTCATGGGAATGCGTCTTGGCAACAAAGAAGGAAGCATGATCCAGTGCCATCAGCACCATGATCATGCCCCGCATGGCATCGAGGGAGAGCAGGCGTTGATTTCTGGGGGAGTTTTCCATTGGTCCTGAATGTAAGGACTATGACGCAGCTGCTCAACATCCCATGGTAATCACATGCCTGAACATTGTTGCGCCAGACCAACGCCACCGGTCTGGTCATGGGGTTTTGGTAAAAGGCTAAAGAGCAACACCGAATCACCGACCGGTTGTGGCGAAATTATGAGGAGGGCCGATATCTGCAGCTTTACGGCTGCCGATTTTTTATCCAGGAGGCTGTCAGTAACACCCGCTCAGAGCTAACCGCTTTTTATGGGATATATCCCAGAGACACAGTCTACCAGAGTTTCAGCCAGCCAGTATGTTATTCACACTTTTCTTGGTGGCTGTTTGTTTGTGATTACCTGACCAAAACCAGCAAAAACCCAAGGAGTGTCAACGTTTTTATTCATTGCCGAAGTCGAATCTTTTGACGTCTTGCGGTATTCACCTGTAAGGTCGACAGTTATAACTTCCCAATTGAAATGTTAAAATAATAGGCTCTCTTCGCCAATTTCCTTGGGCGCTCTCAGCGCCGTCACTCGGCCTGCACGTAAGCCCCGGCAACCAGTTGAGCGCATCCTCCCGGCACAAAACGACAACCGAGAAGGTAAGGCAAACCGACAACTACGTTCAACACTAGTGCTTTTGAAGATTGTCGAATGAAATAAATAGCAGGCCTCTCCAGCTGGCAAGTCACCGTATCAGGGTGGCGCCGCTCATTTCATCTATGAGCTATATGGGTCCATCTTCTAATACTGCACTTGGTGGCACAGCAATAGGGTCAGCCTCTGCTCTTATCGGCCCGTTTCCCGCGTCTTCAATGCCTCGGTTATGATCGATACATCCAGGATGTCCCGTGCGTCGATTTCCAGTGGAATAATCTTTTCATCGAACAGGAACGACGCGAGATACCCGAGCCGGCGATTGAAAGCCGAACCCTTGACCAGCGAATAGCGATAACGGGGATCTGTCCATTGGGATATCTCGGGCGGCGGGACATCCTCGTAGATCTCCTCAGCCCACGCCTCCTTGATTCCAATCTCTTTTGCCAGCACCTTGACTCCGATACCCGGGTCCTTCTTGATGAGGTCGCTCGCCATGAGTATTGCCCGAAGGAAGCGCACTGCCGTCTCCCGGTGATCCTGGAGCCAGTCACGACGGGCGCTGTAGACGGACACGGAGTTGTAGATGCCCATCTCGCCCTCGGTGATAATGACTCGGGCGTTCGCCTCGTGGACCATTTTCTGCATCCACGGTTCCCACACCATGGCGGCGTCAATCTCGTTGTTTTTCAGTGCGTTCAGTTGCTCGGCAGGGGGCATATCGAGCAGTTGGACCTGAGCGCGCCGAATCCCGATCTGTCGCAGGGCCATCGCCAACCCGAAGTGGGCAGTCGATCCTCTGACGAATCCGATCCTCTTTCCCGCCAGATCGGCAACTGTAGCGATGCCGCTGCCTTTGCCCGCGACAATGCCCTCGCCGTAGGCCTGCTCCGGGTTGATCCCGATGATCACCCAGTCGACGCCCTGGCCCAGCCCGAGCAGGTACGGCACGCAGCCTACGGTGGTCACGTCGATGCGCTTCTCCTGTGCCGCTGCAATCATCGGTGGCCCCGCAGCGAACTTCACGAAGGACGGCGTCAGGCCTGCCTTTTCAAAGAGCTTCAGATCCCTGGCCACAAACAGCAGCCAGTCGGTGTTTGATTGATACCCGATCGTGATGGGGAGCGGGGTCTGCGCCGATGCCGGAGAATTGGGGAAGACAGATCCCACGGAGAGCATGACCAGAATCATGAGCAGCAACGGTACGGTACCTTTGAGCCTCATTGGCCACCTCCTTTAGCCCGTCTCACCGCGTAGTCGGGATCGTCAAGATGGGAGCGGCTTCTTTGCTCCCTGTCTCCACAAACGTAAAGAGGAACATGATGGACGAGAAACTCTGTTTGGAAGAGATATCCCGGTTGTCGATGGAAAAACAGTGGCCGAGGTACGGAACGGCCACGAAGGCGTCGGCGGGACATTCGGCGGAGCTTGTAATCCGGATCAGCGGGGGGATCGGCCCGCGCGGGCCCACATCGTCTTCCGGTGTCGGCCTCACCCGGCGCTCAATCACATGCGCCTCGGGCACGGTGATGTACGAAGCCATGTCCGTGAGAATCTCAAGGATCGACCTGGTCAGGAGGGCGATTTCCCTGTCGTTGCTGGCCACGGTCCCGTAGATGACCTGGAATTCCCGGGCGGTGGGGTCCAGGCCCAGGATCTTCACCGCGTTGCGCAGCGCGTTTTCTTCGGCCGCTGCCGTCTTGGGGCGGAAGATCATATTGATCTTCGCTTCGCCTTTATCCCCCGGCTGGACGCGCATGCCGATGTCACCCGACGACTGAAGCCGTTCGAGGTTCGGCAGGAGGGCATAAAACTCCGGGTTGGCACGCCGGACGAACAGTCGGCCGACACGGCGGTTATCAATCCCGTTCACCGACTGCACCGAAATTCGGAATACCTCATCTACGGGACTGCCGGCCTGCATGAGGTTAAGAATAACCGATGGTGGAATCGGCATCATCAGTGATCGGGCGAAGCGCTCGCCGGCCATCGGCGTGTAGGTCACGGTCGGGCTATCGTTCAAGGTACCCCCGGCCGACAGGCCGAAGGTGGTTATGCTATTTGGATTTGGCGGGGAGCCTCCGCTGAATATACTTGCCCCGGCGGTTGCTCCTAAATTACGCTGAAACGAGTAACCTGCGACGATCTGCCCGACATCCAGGAACACGGGGGTGTCACCGTAGCGGATCTTCACCAGGTTCAGCAGCATCTGGCTCTTCCACGAATCGGCCACGGCCGCGGTATAGTCAAACCGGTCACGGGTCACGTTAGCCGGTCCGATCCCCGCACAACCGCTCAAGATCGCCAATGCCACTACCCAAAGAACGGAAATCATCCTTGCTGTTTGCTTCATGGTGCCCTCTATGCCAGCTTTGAAAATTCAAGCTGTTGCCGATATATGCATTTGAAGCATATCCCTCAATTTGTCACAATTGCAGCTGTCGCTACCGATTCGATTTCGATGGCGGCCGCGGCAGGCCCTCGCGGATCTTGCGCGAAAACTCCGGATCGTCGCCTACGGCGCGGGCTTTGGGGTTGATGTAGCTGAGTTTGCGGAGTTCCTCGAAGGGTATGCGCGTATCGAGCGATCCGTTTTCGTACGCATACTGCGGGGCGTAGCCGGAGAGCAGCACCTTCCAGTTGTAACGCGCCCGGCCGCCATAGGCGCGTATGAGCCGTACCACGTCCGTGGTGCAGTTCGTTGTGAGCGTATTGTACCATTCGGGATTTTCCTTCATGGAATTGATCTGACGGATATACTCCATGAAGAACTTCCGCGCGTTCGCCGGCGTCGCATCGGTTTGAAAGAGGTAAACGTCCTCCGGCGGCCTGCGGAAGTCGGTGCGCACCCGGATCAGGTCGCGCTCGTCGCCGACGATGAAGATCAGCTCGTACTGTTTAAAAAACCCCTTGAGGGTCGAGTATTCCTCGCCCTGTTCCTTGCGTGTTTCGATCGAGAAGGTCACGAAGTCCTTCTCCTGAAACCCGAAACTAACCATGATGTGGGCGATCGCATCCCCCATCCAGTAGACCGCGATCAGATCGACCGAGTCCAGCCGGTTGAGATCGAAAGCCTTGTCGTAGTAGCGCACGTCGAAGTCCGTCTCGGTCCGGTAGTTCAGGTTGCGGATGTTGTAGATCGTGACCTGCTCGCCCTTAACCGTGGCGTAGGGCAGAACGGCCACATCCGCCTGCCAGTTGCGGTCGTTCGAAGCGGGGATGCTCAACCACCAGGCCACGATGCCGGCAAAGACCACGAGAAACCCGACCAGGGTCCTCAGGCGCCGGGGAAAAAAGACAAACGCCAGAAGGGTTGCCAGCACGAACAACCCGGCCAGGCCGGCGCGCACATAGCTCTCCGAAAGGTTCGAATACCAGATCGCAAGAGCCCCCCAGGCCGTCATGAGGATGACGACTGCAGTGCAAATGAATGCCCCGGCGTACTTTAAACCACTCACCATCGTTTGCCTCCTCAGTTCTTGAGATTCTCAACGAGGATCCGGCGCACCTCCTCGATGCCCAGCGGCGATTCCTGCGCCGAGTGGCCGGAGTGGACGATGAGCTCGGAGGCCACCCCGTCGATGCGGGCGCTCTTGTAGGGCACCACGCCGTCATCCCACTCGGCCTTCGGGTCTTCGGGGTTGGCCACGGCAATGATGGAGTGGGCGATGACACTCGGAGCAATCGGGATCGACGAAAAGGTTTTGATGAACCCGCTGTCGGGGCTCATGTTGTCGGTGCTGCGCGGGATCTCGCCCCCCATCGAACGTGCCGTGACGGCCTCGGGGCTCCTTTGGAAAACCTCCTGCAGCGGGCTTAGCAGCTTGAAAGGCAACGAAATCAGACGCCTCAGCAAATCGCTGATATAGCCTCCGGTAAAGTGACTGCCGCGGTGCGGCGTGGAGATGAAGACGACTCGGTGGACAAACGGCAGGGGTTCGTAAAAGAAGCTGCGCCGGAGCAGTTCGCGTGTATCGGGCGAGACATCGATCTGATCGATGGGGACGTTGAAAATGCGATCCCAGAAACGATCACCGCTGTCGATGGCGGTCAACTTCGTGAGCAGCCCGCCCTGGCTGTGGCCGATGACCACCATCTTCCGCAGGGCCTCATCCTGGCCCGCGGGATCGAGTTGCTGAACCACGTTGCGCAGGCCTTGCGTGAGGATCCCTCCGGAGTAGAGAATGGGGTTGCCGGTATTGTAGGTGAACAGCCAAACCTGGTAACGGCTCCACAATTCCCGGTCGTTTATGATTTCATTGAGCATTTGCGCCCACCGAGCCGGGCTGGAAGCCGTTCCGTGAACGAGCACCAGCGGGATCCGGCCGGGACGGTAAGGCGCCATGAGAAACACATTGTCCTTGAACCGGGCGGTGTCCTTCAAAATCGCGAAGTCCCCCGAGAAAAGCCCCTTGAGCTCAATTGCGTAGGCTCGCGACCCCTCGAGCGTGTCAGCGAGGGCGGCCGTCAGCGCGTACTCCAGTGGGACGGTGCGGTTGCCGACGGTGACGGAGGTGTTTTCCTGAGTGGTGTGGAGGGTCAGCCGCCCTTCCATCCGGCCGGTCCGGATCCCCTCCTCAACATTTTCCAGGCGGAGGAAGGCGGTGGCTGCCACTCGCAACGTCGCCGGGACCATGGCAAATTCCCATTCCTCCGCCCCCGGTCGGTGTTTCAGGGCAGCAGCCAGGGACGCCCCGATCCCCGGCCAGCGGTAGGTGTTCCTGAGGCCGCGCACCTCGAGCTCTGCTGTGTCTACAAAATTCACCATGCGGAACGGGCCGTAGCGAAACTCATCCGGATCGATGTGGACGGAAAGCTCCCCAAAGGGAAGTCTATAAACTCCCTCCTCAAAAATGACATGTCGTCTTTCCGGTATAAATACCTGCCTGTTTTCCGGCTCGGCGAAGCCCCCGGTGATGCCCCGGTTGTAGAGATCGACGGCAGTCCGCAAACGGGGGTCAAAAGGGTCCGGGGATGCGCCGGGATCCTGGGGGAAGAGAAACGCATACGCATACACCGCGGCGGCGAGGAAGTAGGACCGGTCACCGCTTTTGGCCGCATGCAAGAAGGAAAGCTCCGCCAGGGCAAACAGCCGGTCGGCCTCGCGTGCGGTGGGGAGGGCCTGGTGCAGGGCGGCGATCGCCTCGGCCGGTTCGCTCTGGAACTGCTCCTCCAGGCCGGCCCGGTTGAGGATCTGCTGCGTCGGGGCGCTCAGTTTGTCGTCCGACAAAACGGTTTCGGTCAGTCTGCGGTTGGCCTCTTTTGAATCCAGCAGGCGCACGCCCACTGGCGTGGCGCACCCGGACAGCACGAGCACCGCGGCGAGGAAAAAACCGCAGGCCATTCGCCGCAAGTTCGGACTAACAGTCTGGCGAGTCTTCATCACACCCCCCTGATTCGGTGTAGGCATCGCGGGCTGCCAGTGCCTTGGCCATCGTATGAAATTGAATTTTCGCCCACCTCGGTTTGTCATTTATCATCAACTTTGGCGTCAATTTTTTTCAACTCAGCCCACAGGTAGTCATCGAATTCCTGGATGTTTGCAAATACCTTGAACGCCGGCATAGCATTGAGGATGTCGAACACTTTTCTAATTTGCGGCTGGAGGTTGATGAACGCGATTTTGCCCCCTCTCTGTTTCATGGCATTTTTCGTTTTGACCAGCACGCGAATTCCCATGCTGTTGATGTAGCTTGCGTGCTGCATGTCGAAAATAATCACATCCGGATTCTGCTTGAGAACCGAGTCGACCTTTTCCTGTAACATCCCGCGGTCAGTGCCGTCGATCGACCCGATGGGTGACACGACGAAGATGCCCGGACTTTTAATGGCGGTATTGACTTCAAGTGCCATGTGCCCTCCTTGAATCGGCCATTTTCGGTTTATTGCTCTGATTTTGAGGTCAGCAATTTAAAATCTCATAAATTCTAGCATTGACACGGGGCCATCATAATTGCTGAAGGGGCTGAGAGGAAAGTGGGGCCCCGGTGGTTCAGCCTCCAAGTTCTTTTTAATTTCCGCGTTGACCTGCTTGGCGATGGGCAAGTAGTAGAAGGATAGTTTCATATCGCCGGTCGTTTCATGGTGCTTGAACTTGATCTGTGTCTGGTTCAGCCTCCAGATGTAAGTGGTCAGGTCGCCCCGGGTTTCGCGGCGGCTGGTGAGGGTCGGCAGGTCGCTCCGCGTTTCGCGGCTGGTCTTGTTGGGCATGCCGTACTTTTTCTGAATGTAGCTCTTGATCTGGCTGAATATATCGATGCCGTCTATATCGACATAGACGGCAAAAAACTTGTCGTCATAAAATCCGTAAACCACATTATCCGGGATCTCGGTGCCGAAGAAGGTGTACTTTCTCTGGGGGTTCACGTAGTAAGCGATCCTTTCGCTGCCTCCCACTTTGGTGAAACCTTTCAGTTCCTTTGCCGGCGTGGCCCATTTCGTGTCCATAAAACCGGATTCGAGTTCGGCGGCCTGCACCGGCACAAAAAGCATTCCCAGAAATGCCGCAACCACGATCGTCTTCACCTTAAATTTCATGAAAGCACTCCTTTTCATATGCGCAAGGCCTCAACCGGGATGAACGTCAACGTCGCATCCGCGCTTTTAGCCGTCTGGTCTGCCGGCATCAATCGTTAATCAGGAATTCCCGCTTGATCAGGTAAAGCTTCCGGATCAAGTCGTATTCAAACGCGGACCCGGTCATGTAATAGCGGAACGGTTCGTTGGAGCGCTTGTCGATCGCGTAAATCGCCGTGAGGCTGTAATTCAGGATATCATCCTCCGGACTCCCCATTCCCGTCAGACCGATCAATTCCTGGACCATCAGGCTGTAGACGACCGTGTCCACCGCCAGGCCGGCGGTGTCCCGCAGGTCGGACGGGCCCAGGATGGGCAGCACCAGGTACGGGCCAGGCCCCAGGCCGTAGAACCCGAGCGTCTGCCCGAAGTCCTCCTCCTCGCGCGGGATTCCGTCGTTGAGGGTAGCCACGTCGATGAGCCCGCCCAGGCCCACCGTGGTGTTGATGCAGATCCGGCCGAACGTGTTGACGGCTTTCACAAATTTGAACTGCAACAGCGAGTTCATCAGGTTGGTGACTTCGGTGAGGTTGTTGAAGAAATTGGTGACCCCCTTCCGCACGAAGACCGGCAGCACGAACTCGTAGCCGCGAACGACCGGCAGGAAGACGTAATTGTCGAAGATGGCGTTGAAGATGTAGATCCGGCGGTTCATCGGCTCCCAGGGGTCGTAGGCGTCGATCGCGTAGGTGACGTTCGGTTTGACGTATTCGCTGACGGGCCGCTTGGCGGGTATTTCCGGTTCCTTGCGTACCGGCGCCGTCCCGCAACCGGTAAGAAAAACGAAAACCACGAGCAGCATGAGGCATAGAGCGCGTCTCATAGGAGTGGGTCCTTTCAGTTCTGGAAGACGTTGAGCATGTGAGCGACATTGTCCTTGAACGTCATGTTCCCGCAGTGGCCGCCGCGCGAGTATATCTTCGCGCGGGCGCCGAACACGTCCTTTAAAAACGACAGGTCTTCCGGCGTCAGAATCAGGTCATCCTCATTGTCCATCAGGACGATCTTGGGAGTGTTCCGGAGGTAAGACTCGATGCTGCGCAGGCTCGTGCTCTCGATCAACGCTTCCTTGGTGAGACCCGGGTTCCGGGATTGGGAATAGGGGTAGAGGAAGTCGTTGAAGTAGTCGATGAAGCTCGTGCGGTTGGCCACCTTGAAATAATCGGTCAGCGAATCCGCACTCCCCAGCACACGGTTTTTCGGAA
>Ga0316628_100001545_pt1 | contig 16365 bp, 13 predicted proteins | sample OWC_Aug_M2_C1_D5_FD_207648 | JGI IMG/M metagenome (GOLD analysis project Ga0316628, IMG submission 207648) | Wetland soil microbial communities from Old Woman Creek delta, Ohio, United States - OWC_Aug_M2_C1_D5_C | ecosystem: Environmental > Terrestrial > Soil > Wetlands | place: USA: Ohio... | reverse complement strand
TCGCGAGCATCTTCGCGACGGCGAATCGCGTGTGCGCGAGATCGATCGGATCGCCGGCGGTCTCGCGGACCGCGAGCTCGCGGTCGAGGTACGCCGTTGCCTGCGCTGGCTTGCCGAGCGCGATCTTCACCGCGGCGATGCTCTGCAGCGTGTCGCCGAGCTCGGGGTGGATCGGGCCGAGCGCCTTCTCGAGGATCGCCAGCGCGTGCTGGTAGTGCGCGAGTGCCGCGGCGGGTTGCTTCTGCGCCATCGCGACGTCGCCGAGCGCCGACACCGCGACCGCGACGCTCGGGTGATCGGGGCCGACCTTGGCCTGCCAGATGGCGAGCGCGCGCTGGTAGGCCGCGGCGGCGTCGGCCGGGCGGCCCTGCTTCAGCGCGATCTCCCCGAGGTGGAACTGCGCGGTCGCGACGTTGAGGGGATCGGCGCCGAGCGCGCGCGTGAAGACGTCGCTCGCGGTGCGGTACTGCGCCGCCGCGTCGGCGAGGCGGTCCTGATCGAGCAGCAGGTTGCCGGCGTCGAGCGCGATCGTCGCGAGCTGCGCGTGATCGGGGCCGAGTGCGTGCTCGGCGATCGTGCATGCGCGCTCGAGCTCGGTCAGCGCGTCGGCGTCGCGGCCGGCCTGGCGCAGCGCCGAGCTCAGGTTGATCCGCGGCCGCGGCTGCACGGTGTCGGTGGACTCGTCCGAATCCGGAATCGCTACATGGGATCGCGGCGGGACCGTGAGAATGCTCTCAGTCCGATGGTCCGGTGCAGCGCCTCGGAGGCGTGCGGCTCGCTCTCGAGCAGCGACGTGACCTCGGCGTGGAGGTCGCGATCGTCCTCGTGCAGCTGATCGAGGTAGGACGCACGCTCGACCGGCTCCAGGTCGCGCGCGCGCTGGAATGCATCCTCGATCTGCCGGAACCGCTCCGGGGTCACGCCTCTAGAAGCGCAAGCCGCGGCGCGAGCCACCAACGGAGAATTCCACTACCTCGAACCCGGTACAGATCTGCCTGGCTCGTCGAGTAGCCGGCCACGCTCGCCGCCGCGACGCGTGCGACACGCGCCGGTCGCACGGCGAAGTGCGCGTGGTCGCGATGCGTCAAGTGGGTTCATCCCTTGCACGCGGCGCGGCGCATGTTGAATCGCCTCTCGCTCGTGTTCTTCGCCGCGGCGATCGCCTCGTCCGCGTGCACCAGCTCCGATGACGGCATCTGGATGCCGCCTGCTGCCGACGGCAAGGCCGATGGCTTCACGACGATCCAGGGCAGCGACATCCCGTCTGCCTTCGTCGATCCGAACAAGTCGTACATGATCAAGCGCACGATCGCGAACCTGTCCGCGGTCGGCGCCCTCGACGCCGACGAGACCAGCCTCGCCAAGCGCGTCGACGGCATCATCGCGAACATGCCGGCCGACGGCTCGATGCACCTCGCGGAGCTCGTGCGGATGGAGAACCCGACCATCCACTCGAGCCTGTTCGCGGGCGAGCAGGCGGCGCTGCCGAAGCTGTGGAAGATGATGGAGGCGCCCGAGACCACCGACAGCGTCTACGGCCCGAAGGACAACTTCGGTGTGCTCGACAGCTCGACGCAGCCGGCCGCCGCGGTGCCGCCGGCGTCGCTCGCGATCTCGACGCTTGCGACCGAGCTCCAGGCGCCGGCGCAGCGCCTCGAGAACGTCTACAACAGCGACAACGACGCCTCGACGGTCACCCTCGCCGATCTCGCGAGCGGCGTCGCGAACCCGGGCGCGTTCACGCAGGCCGAGGTCACCGCGTTCGGCGGGATCCAGGCGGTGTTCCGCGACAAGGCGGTCGCGCAGAGCACGGCGCAGCTCGATGTCTCGCCCGGCCCCGGTCCGTTCGCCCACGACGCGACGCTCGGTCCGGCGAGCTTCCACATGGCCGGCACCACGGCGTTCGACGAGGTCCGCAACCTCAACGGCTCGATGTCGCTGTCGCTCACCGCGACCCAGACGATGGCGACGACGGTCGCGCTGCCGGCGAACGCCCAGGTGCTCGTGCTCGATCAGGACACCGGCAACGAGAGCGTGTTCGGTTCCGGCCAGGTGCCGAGCCTCGGCCGCGGGGTCTACGTGTTCGAGGTCTGGCAGAACGGGCAGCGCGCGTTCGTGACGAACGCCGACCTGCCGGCGACGACGGCCAACAACCAGATCCAGCTCAACGACAAGCTCGACTACACGCTGGTCTCCGGCCTGACGCCGCTCGTCCGCAACCTGAATTCGGCGACGGCGACGTACCAGAGCTACTACGGCTACACGTACGCGGTGCACTACACGTTCGACAAGACGACGCTGCCGCCGCCCGCGAACGCGGCCCAGCAGGCGGTCACGGGCACGGCGTCGCCGACGCTGACGATCCCGGTCGGCCGCTACTCGTTCCCGCAGTCGAACGCGGCGCTCTACGTCTACGCGAACAACGTCGCCTGGTTCAGCTACGGCGGCACCCAGTACCGGCTGCTGCCGCTCGCCAACAGCGGCAACGCGCCGACGCGCCTGCAGGCGCCGGGCCTCTCGGTCGTGTTCGACGCGAGCAACAACACGCTGTCGTGCGGCAACTGCAACCCGAGCATCAGCGTGCAGCTCAAGAGCTCGATGCGCGATATCTGATCAGAACACGCCGACGACGTGGAACGACGAGAACAGGCCGAGCGTCGACTGGCTCGCGCTCGACGACATGCCACCGGAGCAGGTGTCCACGCTGAGCCGGTCGTAGTGCAGGCCGGCCGCGGCGCCGACGCCGAACGTCCCGTCGCCGAATGCGGCGCGGGATCTGTGCCGATCCGCGATCAGCCGTGCGTCTGACCGGCGAACAGGACGAACAGCTCGAAGAACCCGATCACGATGATGAGAGCGGCGGTGACGAACACCGGGCTCGACGACGGCGTGTGCTCCGACGACGACATGTGACGACCTTATCGGTCAACGCCGCGCACTTCAAGGAGGTGCGGCGGCGTGTCGCGGCTTAGAACATGTTCCAGAGGTACTGGTTGGTGACCTCGTGGTGGAACTGGACCTCGTTGGTCTTGACGGCCGCGCCGAGAGCACGCGGGCAGCGGTCGGCCGAGGCCGCCTTGAGGTCGGCGTAGCGCTGCGCGACGTCGGCGCCGTACAGCTTCTTGGTCAGGCTGCTGTCGCGGAACAGGCGGATCGCGTCGGCGATGTTGTCGGGCAGGTACTGCTTGCGCGACGCATCGAGCACGCCCTTCTCGGACGGGCCCTCGATGCCGGTGCGCAGGATCGTGTAGACCGACAGGTACGGGTTGGAGTCGGGCGCCACGCTGCGGACCTCGATGCGCGCCGAGCGCTCGTTGCCGAGCGGGATGCGGACCATCGAGCCGCGATCGATCGCGGAGGCCTTGATCTGGTTCGGCGCCTCGAAGTGCGGATCGAGGCGGCGGTACGAGTTCACCGACGAGTTGAGCGCGAGGCAGATGTCCGGCGCGCTGGTCAGGATGCGCGAGATGAAGTCCCAGCCGCCCTTCGACAGGCCGTCCTTGCCCTTCTTGTCGTGGAACTGGTTCACGCCCTTCTTCGCGAGCGAGAGGTTGGTGTGCATGCCGTTGCCGTTGACGCCGGCGACCGGCTTGGGCAGGAAGCACGCCGTCATGTCGAGCTGGCTCGCGACCTGGCGCGCCAGCAGCTTGTACAGCTGAACCTGATCGGCGGCGACGACCGCGTCGGCGTACTTGAAGTTCATCTCGAACTGCGAAGGCGCGACCTCGGGGTGGTCCTTCTCGTTCTCGAATCCCATCGCGCGCTGCGCCTCGGCGGAGCGGTCGATGAACTGGCGGAGCGCGTCGCCCGGCAGCGCGTGGTAGTAGCCGCCGGTCGAGATGAACTCGAAGTGACGCGTCTCGTGATAGTGGCGCTCGGCGTCGCGGCCCTTGAACAGGAAGCCCTCGATCTCGTGCGCGACGTTGCAGACGGCGCCTTCCTTGCTGAACAGCTGATCGGTGAACGCCTTGAGCTTGCCGCGGAGGTCGGCGGAGTACGGCGAGCCGTCGCGCTCGAGCACCTCGCCGAACACGAGCACCTTGCCCGGGCCGAACACATCGGACGGCAGCCAGTAGAACGCGCCCCAGTCGATGCCGAGGCGGAGGTCCGACTCCTGCTGCGCCGAGAAGCCGCGGATCGAGCTGCCGTCGAACGTCAGGTTGTCGGCGCTGCCGAGCAGGAACTTCTTGTCGTAGTCGAGCATGTGCATCCGACCTTCGAGGTCGGTGAAGCACACGGTGACCGCCTTGATGCGCTTCTCGTCGGTCAGGTACTTCATCCGCTGCTCGCGCACCTTGTCCGGCTTGACGCGCCCGAGGCGCTGCGACTTCGCCTCGAGGTTGAGCTCCTCGAGCTCGTCGTACGAGATCTCGAGGAAGGAACGGAGAGAAGGAGCCGTGGACACGATGTTGAGTTTGGGAGTTGGGGCCACGGGAGAGGTGTCCGACGACTTTGCTCCGCGCGCAAGCGTCCGCGCGCACGGATCGTCTCGAAGTTCGCGCGTGAGGCGCCCTTTGTTTCCGAGCTACAGACGGTTTGTTTCCGCCGTGTTTCCGGCGGGAGTGTCAGCGACTGTTCAGCGCGAGAATGCCACCGACCCAGTCGAGGCTCGACGACAGCATCCACTGGACCTGAAAGGTGCCCGGCGGCTGCCAGGCATAGGCCGCGCGCGCCCCGGTCTGACTCGCCGTCGCAAACGGCGTGAGCGGTACGAACGCGGCGGGCATTGGCGCGGACGTCTGCGCCTGGGCGTCGCCGAACACGATGGCGCCGATCACGAGGTCGCGTGCGTTCGTCACCAGCGATCCGCTCGTGGCGCTCGTCGAGGTCGTTCCCGGGTCCTGCGCGGCGCCATCGAAGGGTGTCATCGTGGGGCACTGCCACTCGGTGAGGCTTGCCGCCATCGACTTCTGCGCGCCCGGCGGCAGCAAGGCATCGAGCGAGGTGATCGATCCGGCGTTCTCGGCGTAGAAGATGTCGAGCGCCGCGGTCCCGTTCGTCGTGGCGGTGCGCAGCGAGACCTGGTGTGCCCACAGGTTGGCGGCAGCGTCGGCGACGTGGTCGACGTTGTACGACGAGGTGGCGGTCGCGACGATCAGCACCAGCGTGCTCCCCGGCTTGGTCGCCGAGAACGTCATGTGCAGCTGGTTCGCGGTCGACGCGACCCCGGTCACGTCCTGACGCGGCGTCTCGGTGCACGCAGCACCATCCCCGGCGGCGCTCCCGGTGGCATCCCGGAGGTGTTCGAGGTGGAACAGGTCCTGACATGCCGCGAGGCACACGACGGCATAGACGCACGCGAGCCTGCCCATCCCCGAAAGCTTCGCACGAAACCTCATGCACGTTCGATGCGCACACCCCCGTCTCGCGCGGCATCGAGAACGAGCCGCGCCGAGAGCGGTCTGCCCGCACTGTCGACGAACGTCGCCTTGCGCGTCTTGCCCGCGGTGATCAGCGCGTGCAGCTGCGGCGGCGTCAGCCGCTTGCCGGCCGTCTCGAACCACACGACGAACCGGCAGCCGGCGCGCCAGCGCTCGCAGCCCCAGCCGCGCGAGCCGGTGATCAGCTTGCCCTGCTTGCAGCGCGGACATGTCAGCGTCGTGACGTCGACCGCCGCTGGCTTCGCGCGCCGGGTAATCGTCCGCTCGCGCTGGCTCGCTGGGTTGCGCCGACCACCGGTCGGCCCACTCCTGGGCGGCGGTGCGCCGGGCGGCGGTGCGCCGGGCGGCGGTGCGCCGGGCGGCGGTGCGGCGGGCGGCGGTGCACCGCGCACGGCCGCGATGATCTCCTCGACGTAGCGCGCGATGTCGGTCATGAACGCTGCGCGCGAGTCCTCGCCGCGGGCGATGCGCGCGAGCCGTGCCTCCCACGTGCCGGTGAGCTCGGGCGAGGCGAGCGAGCCGACCTTGATCTGGCCGAGGAAGCCGACGAGCGCCATGCCCATCGCGGTCGGCACGAGGTGCTGCTTGTCGCGCACGACGTAGCCTCGGCGCAGCAGCGTCTCGATGATCGCGGCGCGCGTCGCCGGCGTGCCGAGGCCGACGTCCTTCATCGCGGCGCGCAGCGCCTCGTCGTCGATCGACTTGCCGGCGGCCTCCATCGCGGCGAGCAGGCTCGCCTCGGTGTAGCGCGGCGGAGGCGTCGTCTGCCGCGCGACGGACTCGTAGCGCCCGGCGAGCGGCTGGCCGGCGACGAGGACGGGCAGGGCGCCCGTCGGGGCGTCGTCGCTGCCATCGCCGCGGCCGTCGTCGCGGCCGTCGCCGCGGGCGTCGTCCCGGTCGCGCCTCTCGGGCTTTGCGGTCGAGTCGATGCCGGCGACCTCCTGCCAGCCGGCGACGAGGCGGACCCGCCCGCGCGCGAGGTAGTGATCCGGCGGCGGCGGCAGCGCGTCGACGAAGTGCTCGCGGTCGGTAGCGGCGAAGTCCGGGGCAGGGCCGGTGCCCGTCCCGACGCGGATCCAGGCCTCGGTCACCGCGATCTCGGCGTCCGGGAAGAACGCGCCGAGGAAGCGGCGCGCGATGAGGTCGAAGAGGCGGGCCTCGTCGCGATCGAGCGAGCGCGAGCCGGTCGCCGTCGGGATGATCGCGTGGTGATCGCGGACCTTGCTGTCGTCGACGATGCGCGCGGTCGGGCGCGGTGGGTGCTCGACGAGCTGGCGCGCGAACCGCTCGTAGTCGGGGCGCGCCGCGAGCGCGCGGAACACGTCCGCCAGCTCCTTCGCGACGTCCGTCGAGAGGTGCCGCGAGTCGGTGCGCGGGTACGTGATCACCTTGTGGCGCTCGTAGAGCGCCTGGGCGAGCTCGAGCGTGCGCGCCGCCGCCCATCCGAACCGGCGGTTCGCCGTGCGCTGCAGCGAGGTCAGGTCGAACAGCTGCGGCGCCGGCTCGCGGACCGTCTTCGACCGCACGCCGACGACCCGCGCCGCGTCGGCGCCGCCGGCCGCCCGGTCGCGCGCGACGATCGCAGTCGCCAGCTCCGAGGTCGCCAGGCGCGGCCGCTTGCCGTCGCGCCACTGCGCCTGGAACGCCGCGCCATCGGCGGTCGTGAAGTCGCCGCGCACCTCCCAGTACGGTTGCGGCACGAAGCGCGTCACCTCGTGCTCGCGGGCGACGAGCAGCGCGAGCGTCGGCGTCTGCACGCGCCCGATCGACAGCAGCTGATCACTGCCGGCCTCGCGCCCGCGCACCGTGATCGCGCGCGTCGCGTTCATGCCGACCAGCCAGTCGGCCTCGGAGCGGGAGCGCGCGGCATCGGCGAGGGCGTCGTAGTCGCGCGCCGGCCGCAGGGCGCCGAAGCCTCGCCGGATCGCCTCGTCGGTCAGCGACGACACCCACAGCCGCTTCACCGGCAACCGGCTGCGCGCGTGCTGGTAGACGTAGCGGAAGATCAGCTCGCCCTCGCGGCCCGCGTCGCACGCGTTGATCACCGCGGCGAACCGCCGGTCGCGCAGCAGCTTGCTCACCGCGCTCAGCTGCTTGCGCGCGTGCTTCGCGCCGCGCAGCCGGAACTCGTCGGGCAGCATCGGCAGCACGTCGAGGCGCCACGGCTTCCACCGCGCGTCGTAGGAGGCCGGCTCGTCGAGCTCGACCAGGTGCCCGATGCACCACGTGATCGCGAAGCGCTCGTTCTCGAAGTGCTCGCCCTTGCCCCCGCGCACGCCGAGCACCCGCGCCAGATCGCGCGCGACCGACGGCTTCTCGGCGATGACGAGCTCCACGCCGCGAGCGTACGCGGCCCCTCTGACTCACTGCTTCGGCGCGATCGCGCACACGCACGACATCGACCGCATCGAGTAGATGCTGTCGCCGCCGCCGCTCGGCATGCACTGCTGGCAGCGCTCGCCGCCGCCGCGCAGCGCGATCGCATAGACGGTGGTCACGCCGTCGGGCGGCTGGATGCCCGCGGGGATGCGGTCGCCCGAGAACGGCGTCACCACTGCGCCCTCGGGCAGGTGCGCGGGCTCCTTGGTGACCCACGCCGTCGCCTGGCCCTGGTCGAGCTGCGACCACTGTCCCCAGCGAAGCGCGAAGATCGTGCCCAGTGTCCGCGACCTCGCGGTCGGCGAGCCGGCCAGCAGCGGGGCGGCGTCGGCGAACGGCGTCCCCTTGAGCAGCGGCACGGCCGCCTCGCAACCCTCGCTGTCGCCGAGATCGCACCCGCGGAGGTCGGCTGCGAGCGCCTCGTCGCGCTGACCGGGCGACACGGCCTTGCCGGGCTCGAGCGGCGTCATCTTGATCCGCGCGGAGGCGGTGCACGTGCGGGCGAGATCCCTCGCGCACGCCATCTCGAGCATCACCTCGGCCTGCGCGCGGTGGTCGTCGATGCCCTTCGACAGGTTCATCTCGATCGCGGCGCCGCGCAGGCAGGCGTCCTCGTCGTCGTGCTCGCAGGCGCTCGCGAACAGGCGCCCGGCGGCCGCCGGATCCTTCTCCTCGAGCTCCTCGGCGTTCTCGCGGCAGTGAAAGCCGCGCTCGCACTCCGCCACCGGATCGGGGCGCGGCGGCGGAGGCGGCCGCCTCCATTTCGTCCGCGACTCGATCAGCGAGTAACCGAGCTGCTTGCACGTGCCCTGCAGGATCCCGCCGGCGACGTCCTCGCGCGACAGCCCCTCGAGCGAGATCCCGAACTGCGTGTACGTGAACTCGATCTCCTGCGCCGGCTCGACGCTCGCGTGCAGGCTCTTGCCGAGCCACTTCATGTCCGCCGCCATCGCGATGCCCGGGTACGTCGTGCTCGAGTTCGGGAGCTGGAACACCTGGCCGCTCGGCGTGACCGTCCCGCGGATCTCGAGCTGGGTCGACGGATCCGGGTCGATGCCGAGCGCCGACACGGTGACGACATCGGATCCGAGCGCGTCCTGGAACGCGTCGTTGAAGCCGGTGGCGCAGTCGGATGCGTCGTAGCCGGCGCCGAGCCCCGACGCGACGTCGAGGCTCGCCACCAGGTCGATGGTCGAGCTCTCGTGGTCGAGCTGGCGATCGAACAGATCGTCGAGGCCGTGGCCGATCCGCGCGCGTGCCTTGTCCTGGCGCGCTTCGAGCTGCTTGCTCGCGTCGCTGCGCGTGTAGATCTTGAGCAGCTTCCAGGCCCCGAAGCAGCCGGCGACGATGACCACGGTCGCGATCGCCTTCTTCAGCGCCGCCTCGCGCTCCGGCCTGGGCCGCAACGGAGGCCGCGGGCTCTCGACAATCGCAGACGGCACGTCGCCCATCCGCCGACTATCGCCTTACTTTCCGGCGTTGCGAAATCGCGGGGACACTTTCCGCGGGCTGCGGTGTTACATCGGGGTCCGTCCTTCCCGTGTCTGTCGATACGCACCGTTACTACACGACGTACGGGCCGATGGTCCTGCGGCGCTGCCGCAAGCTCCTCGGGGACGACACCGCCGCACGTGATGCCATGCACGACGTCTTCGTCCAGGTCCTCAGCCACGCCGACCAGCTCGCCGATCAGGCGCCGTCGTCGCTGCTGTTCCGGATCGCGACCAACGTCTGCCTGAACCGGCTGCGCACGAAGCGCCGGCGGCCGGAGGATGGCGGCGACGGCGTGCTGGCGGAGATCGCCGAGGCGACCGACCCCGCGGCGCGCAGCGCGGCGAGGGCGATGCTCGACACGCTGTTTCGCAGCGAGCCCGACACGACCGCGCTGATCGCCGTGCTCCACCTCGTCGACCGGATGACGCTCGAGGAGGTCGCGGACGAGGTCGGCATGAGCGTGTCGGGCGTGCGCAAGCGGCTCGCACGACTGCGCACCAAGCTCCACGCGATGGAGGTAGCACCGTGACCACACTTCCCGACTGGCTCGTCGAGCGTGCCGCTCTCGACGAGGTCCCGAGCGCGAGTCGCGCCCGGCTCGACCAGGCGGCACCCGGCGAGCTAGCCGCGCGCGTCGCCGCGTTGCGCGAGGACAATGCGCGCGAGCTCGCGGCGTATCCGCCGGGCCCGGCAGTCGCGCAGATCGAGGATCGGCTGCGCGAGCGGCCGCGCCGTCGCCGGCGGTGGCTCGCGCCGGCCCTCGTCGCGGCGGGGCTCGCGGCGGCGGCGATCCTGATCATCCCGCACGCGCCGGCCCACGAGACCGACGAGACCGAGACGACGCGCGTCAAGGGCAGGGCGCGCCTGATCGTGTTCAAGCAGGTCGGCGATCACCTCCGTGCCGACGACGCCGTGCGCGCCGGCGACGTGATCCAGCTCCGCTACAACGCAGGCGGTGCGCGCTACGGCGTGATCGCGTCGATCGACGGCGCGGGCGGCGTCACGCTGCACTTCCCGGCGACCCCCGAGGCGACGACCGACGTCGAGGCCGGCACTCGCTCGCTGCCCGAGGCGTTCGCTCTCGACGACGCGCCGCGCTTCGAGCGGTTCTTCCTGGTCACGGCGAACGAGCCGCTCGACGTCCCCGGCACCCTCGACGCGCTGCGCACCCTCGCTCGCCGCGGCGACGCCGCCGATGCCGTGCTCGACCTGCCGCCTGCCATTCACCAAGCCTCGTTCCGGCTGCGCAAACCATGAGGACCGCCATGATCATCCGCTCCATCGTCTGCACGCTGATCGTGGTCGCGTCGGTCGCGAGCGCCGCGCCGGCCCAGCCGCTGCGCCGGTTCGCGCTGGTGATCGGCAGCAACACCGGCGCCGGCGAGCGCGAGCAGCTGCGCTATGCCGGGCACGACGCGTCGAGCTTCGCCGACGTCCTGCAGCAGCTCGGCGGCGTCAACAAGGCAGACCTCTCGCTGCTCAGCGAGCCCGATCGCAAGGCGCTCGACGGCGCCTTCGACGCGATCGGCGAGCGCGTGCGCGACGAGCGCAAGCCCGGGCAGCGCGTCGAGCTCGTCGTCTACTACTCCGGCCACGCGGACGAGACCGGCCTGTTGATCGGCGGCGGCCGCTACGACTACGCCAAGCTGCGCGAGCGGATCCGCGCCGTGCCCGCGGACGTCAAGATCGCGATCGTCGACTCGTGCGCGTCGGGCAGCTTCACGCGGATCAAGGGCGGCACGAAGATGCCGCCGTTTCTGCGCGACAGCTCGAACCAGGTCGAAGGGTTCGCGTTCCTGTCGTCGAGCTCCGCCGACGAGGACGCCCAGGAGTCCGACAAGATCGGCGCGTCGTTCTTCACCTACTTCTTCGTCTCGGCGCTGCGCGGCGCCGCCGATCGCAACCACGACGGCCGGATCACGCTGACCGAGGCCTACCAGTTCTCGTACGAGATGACCCTCGGCCGCACGCAGAACACGCTGCACGGCCCGCAGCACCCCGCCTACGACATGCACCTCTCCGGCACCGGCGACGTCGTGATCACGGATCTGCGCAGCACGAATTCCTCGCTCGCGCTGACGGGCTCGCTGCACGGCCACGTCGTGATCCTCGACTCGACCGGCCGCGTCGCCGTCGAGCTCTCGAAGCAGCCCGGCGAGGCGCTCGTGCTCGCGCTGCCGCAGGACACCTACTCGGTGCACGTGACGAACCGCTCGGGCGAGCTCGTCGCGAAGGTCGAGCTCGATCACGAAGGCCGCACCGAGCTGCAGAGCGACGCGTTTCACCTGGCGACCCCCGAGGAGACGATCGCGCGCGGGGTCAGCGTCGCGGCGACCGACGACGACGATGACGATGACGACGACCATCACTCGCCGTGGTACCGCGAGATCGCGGCGAGCTTCGGCGGAGGCCTGCGCGTCGAGCGGCCCGAGAAGCCGATGGGCTTCGACGCCCTGCTCACGCTCGGCGGCACCGAGCGCGAGGTCCGCGGCAGTCCGATCGTCGGCGTGGCCGAGACCGGCGACCTTGCGCTCGGCATGACGCTCGGCGACGAGAAGCACTTCGCCTACGACATGAGCCTGGGCTTCGGCCCCGGCGTGTTCGTCGGCGACAACCTGCAGGTCGGCGCGACGATCGGCTTCGGCTTCTCCGGCATCACCGGCGGCGTGCTCGGCTTCGGCTGGACGATCCCGACCGAGGTGTTCGCCGTGCTCGAGCTGTCCCCGGAGATCCGGCCGGTCGCGTACTTCCGCCAGACCTACGTCCTCGACAATGCCATGCGCAAGAGCGGCAGCACGCTCGCGCGCTGGGGCGACGAGGCCGAGGCCGGCGCCGGCCTGCGCTTCTCCGGCCGCCTCGACGGGTTCTTCTACGGCAGCCTGCGCGAGATGGAAGGCCAGCGCTACTGGGGCTTCGGCATCGGCGCGGTGCTGTGAGCTAGCGATCGAGCTGGAGCGACACCACGGCGCCGACCGAGACGTCGCGCTGCTCGAGCGTGTCCGCGCCGGCGACCAGACCGACCGTCCACGCGCGCGTGACGAACATGTCGACCCGCGTGCGCAGCTCGAGCAGCGGCTCCTTCTTGCGCCCGGCGATGTCCATGCCTTGGTCCGTCGAGACCGAGGTGTCGCGCAGGCCGCCGGCGACGTCGCCGCTGATCCGGAACGCGCCCATGTCGGTGTGCAGCCCGGCGACCAGCTTCATGTCGAGCGTGTTGCCGGAGAGCGGACCGGCCGGAAGCTCGCCGGTGCGCGCGACGCCGCCGCCGAGGGGCAGCGCGTTGCCGGTCATCCAGCCTTCTTCGACCTCGGCGCCGGCGTGCACGTGGCGAGCGAGCCCGAAGCCGACGCCGAAGCGCGCGACCGAGCCGGTGATCGCCGTCTGGTCGGTGACCGCGACCTGCGAGCGCATCAGACCGAAGTCGAACCGCGCCCCGCCGCCGTCGGCGTACGCGGCCGGCGCGAGGCAGACGACCACCAGAGCCGCGAGCTTCATGGCTCTCAAGATACGCGAGCCCCGGCAATCGGCGAGCTGGCAGGAGCTGGCAACCCCGATGATGAAACCTTTCTTCACGGGGAACTAGCAGTACTCTCGCGCGCATGCGCGCGCTGCTGCTGCTCTGCCTCGCATCCGGCTGCGGCGCGGCTCCCGCGACGACGCCGGCGACGCCCCCGCAACCGAGCGGGGCACCCAGCGCGCTCGCGGAGCCGCCGATCTCGGATCCGGCCGAGTACTCGATCGCCCGGGTGTCGCGCGACGCAGGCGAAGCGATCTTCGTGCGGACCGGCATCGGCGATCCGTATCGCACGGGCATCCCGTATCCGATCTTCGTCGGGCTCATGCGCGAGTATCCGCGCATCCTCGGCCACGACACGCAGGAGCTCGCCCAGAAGTTCGGGTTCGTCGCGCGTGCCGCGGACCCGAAGAGCGACGATCCGGACGTGCGTGCGGGACTGCCGGTCGGCATGCACCTGACGACCGATCCGATCACGAACGTGCAGTTCGTCGTCACGACCTGCGCGCTCTGCCACGCGGAGCGGATCCGCTGGCGCGGCGGCGAGGCGCTGGTGATCGGGCTCGCGAACAAGCGCGTGAGGATCCACGCCTACGACGCCGCGTTCGCCGCGCTCACGCAGGTGCCGGGGTTCACCGCGCACCACGTCGCGCGTCTCGCGGCCGAAACGGCGCAGGCGTCCCACGCGACCTGGCCCCAGGCCTACGGCGACGCGCTCGCCGCCGCGACGGTGCGCGCGCTCGACGCTCGCGCCACGGCGCGCCGCGACCTCCACGAGCGGACGCGCGATGGCCTGCCCGGGCGGGTCGCGACGATCGAATCGTTCGTCGGGCCGCTCGCGCAGCTCGCGCACGCCAGCGTGACCTACGCACCCGAGGTCGGCTGGGCGAAGGTGCCCGACGTGATCGGCTTTGCCCACCGCGTGACGCTGTCGTGGGACGGAAGCGGCCAGGGCTCGATGGATCTGCTCGCGGTCGAGGCCGACGTCGCCGCGGGTGTACGCGTCGCGTGGCTCGAAGGTCATCCGTTTCAAGGCCCGAGCCTCGGCGCGTACCTGCGCACGCCGGCGCCGCGGCCGCCGTTCCCCGGCACGATCGATCGGCGGCTCGCGGCGCGTGGCAAGCAGCTGTTCGAGGACAACTGCGCGCACTGCCACGGCACGTACGACGCCGCCGGCCGGGTCCTCGACTACGAGGAACAGGTGGTGCCGCTCTCGGATGTCGGCACCGACCCGGCGCGTGCGATGGCGCCGACCGAGTCGTTCGAGCGCGCCGCCAACGCGCGCGAGCTGACGCGCGGCTACACCTCGTTCCAGCGCACGGGCGGCTACGTCCCGCCGGTCCTCACCAACGTCTGGGCGCGCGCGCCGTACGGTCACGCCGGGCAGTGGCCCTCGCTCGCCGTGATGGCAACGCCGCCGGCGAGCCGCCCGCAGCGCTACGACGTCGACCCCGACGCGCTCTACGATCTCGACGCCGTCGGCATCGCGCTCGCTGCGCATCCGTCCGCTCGCACCTACCACTACGACGCCTCGCAGCCGGGCCTGTCGGTCGCAGGCCATCCGTTCCTGGCCGATCTCGGCGGCGACGCGCGCGCCGTGATCGAGTACCTGAAGACGTTGTAGCCGTCCGATCGAGACGAACGAGCCGTCGCTCGGGCGCGCCACCCAGATTCCCCACGGTGAAAGCGACGTGAGTCCAACAGGTTCGGGGTGCAAGCAACCATTCCCGCCCCCCGCCGATAACGGAGGCATGAGAGCGTGGCCGTTCTGCTGGGGCTGGCGCTCGCACTCCCGCGAGGAAGCACATGATGAAACGAACGTTCAACACACCCGCCGCCGCGATCGCGGCTCGACACGCGCGCAATCGCAAGCTCGGCATCATCATCGGCGTCCCTCTGCTGACGTTGCTGTTTGCGCTGTTCTCGTACGGCGGCGCGCAGCGCATCGAGGACTCGTCGCCAGACCGAGAGGATGGGAACCTGCAGCTCTGGGTTCAGACGCGTGATTCTGCGCCGGGCGACGCGATCGCGTTCCGTCTTCGATTGACACGAGACGTGCCGGGTCGCCTCAGAACGGTCCGCGCGACGATCGATGGCCATGAGGCTCCGCTCGTCGAGGATCCGCACGACCTCGACGACGACAGCGTTCCGGACGACCACGATGAGCGATTCGTGACCATGCTTCCGGAAACGACCTCTGCGGTTGTCACGATCAAGCTCGTGGCCGAGATCACGACGAGTGACGGCGACCTGGTACCTGAAACGATCGAAGCGAACGTGCCCGTCGTTTCGGCGAGCGCTCGTACGTTCAAGCATCTGCTCCATCGGGCTGCTGCCGCACTCGCGTGGCTCCTCATGGCCGCCCTCGCGTACGCGTCCACACGGTGGCTCGGAAACGCCAATGAGCCGCGCGCTCTCGAGCCCGCGGGCGCGAGACCGAAGGCTGGCTTCCTCGATCGGGTCCTCGCTCGGCTGCTCGTGCTTGCGGTGATGGCATTTGGTGTCGCTGGCGAGCTCGTGTTCGTCCGACCGATCCTCCGGACCACCACGCTGCAGGCGCCCGCCTACGTCTACGCGCTTCACGTGCTGTGGCTCCTCGGACTGGCTGTCGCGGTCGTCTCGGGGGTGCGCGCCCGAGCCCGCGACTACAGATGGGCCCCACTTCGGCTGCGCGCCGTCATCGGCACGCAGCAACAAGGTTCCTATCGCGAGCCCGCATCGACGTTGCCAGCGATGCTCTCTCGCGACGCGCCAGCGCGTACCTACGAGGAGATCGCCGAGGCACTGCGCGCCGCGGGATACAGCATCGAGGCACGCCGCCGAGTCCTCGTAGCGTCGATGGGCGGATCACCTGCCCTGAAGATCCGAAGACCGCGCGCCCCACGAGAGCGGCCCGAAGGGCTGAGTATCTCCGCGCACGAGACCGCGGACGCCCAGGGCGCGATGCGAGCGCTGGCAGCGCTGTTCGGTCCCGTCGAATGCAAGCTGCGCGGAAAACCCCCGGCACTCGTCGAGCCAGTGTAAGCACGCGGTGTGTGCGGCTCGCCGCGGTCGGCAGAGGCGATAGCAGGGCGCCGGCTCCGGAAACAGAAAACCCGGCGGTTGCGCCGGGTTCTCTTGGAGGTGCCACCCAGATTTGAACTGCGAACCGCGGCGCCGAGAACCTGAACACCATCGCGCGCCTGGAACGATCACACACGGTTACGCGGCGCAGTTCTCCTGGTTGGTCCCCGATCGTCCCCATCTATCTCGTTGCGCGTGGCAGCCACGTGGCAGCAAGCGGCCGGAGTGTCGGTGGGACACGGTACGGTACTAACGCGATGACACGCACCAAGAAGGTCAAGTCGCCGGATCCGGTTCGCCCGGCCGAAGGCGGGACCCCGGACGACTATGTAGCGTTCTTCGACGAGGTGGCCGAGCTACGTCGGTACGTGCGGGACAGCGGCGTCGAAAAGGTCGCGGAGCTCCGCAAAGTTCTGGAGCGTACGGTTCAGGCCCTTCCACCAGGGCGGTCGCCGGAACGTTCGATGGCTTTGAGCGACGTGGTTGCAAGCAGCTCGCTGTGCGGCGGCGACTTCCCGTGCTCGTCCATCGACT
>Ga0316628_100001544_pt1 | contig 16365 bp, 5 predicted proteins | sample OWC_Aug_M2_C1_D5_FD_207648 | JGI IMG/M metagenome (GOLD analysis project Ga0316628, IMG submission 207648) | Wetland soil microbial communities from Old Woman Creek delta, Ohio, United States - OWC_Aug_M2_C1_D5_C | ecosystem: Environmental > Terrestrial > Soil > Wetlands | place: USA: Ohio... | reverse complement strand
ATTTCTCGTCGGGATACTTTTGGATGAGTTCCTTGAGGAGCGCCTCATGTTTGTTGAGATCCTGCTTGATGAAAAGGGCGTAGCTGGCTTCGAGATACAGCCTGTCTTTGTGGGACGCCTTGTTCGAGACGGCCATCGCTTTCTCGATCGTTTCATTCCTGGCCTTGGTGTCGCCCGTATTGTCGTAAGCCCTGGCCAGGTAAACGGAAGCCATGACGAAGCTCGGGTCGATCTCCAAGGCCGCCCGCAGGTTTTTCTTGGCCTCCTCCCAGAAGAGCATGTTGACGGCGTCTTTTCCCTTGAGAAAATATTCGTAAGCTCGAAGCGATTGGGTGGTGATGTCCTTGACCTTGAGCGGCACCGTCTCTATTTTCGCCATTTCTATTCCCAGGCCGAGCGATATGTCCCGGCTCAGAGCGTCGATCTGGCTGTCGAGAATGCTGTCGATGCCCGTCCCTTTGAGATTGGCGCTTTTCAGCAGCCGTTTGGTCCCGGCGTCGAGGACTTTCACGTCCGTGCGGAAAACGTCACCCGCCTTGGTGAAGCTTCCGATGGCGATGGCTTTAATCCCTTCCCGCCGGCAGAGCTCGAATCCGAGGTCGCTGTCGATGGTTTGGGCGGCCTTGACGCCCATCTGCTTGAGGACATCCTGCATCCGTTCCCAGGTCACGACATAAAACAGCCCCGAGTTTTCCAGGTTCGTGATCAGGAGATTGGGGATGGCTTCCTGCAAATAATCGAAGGACCGGTCTCCGGTCTGGTTCAGAAAGCTGATCACGGCGATCGAATTCTCGATTTTGGGAACGGCCGGCGCCTTCTTGCGGGGGATGAAGATCCAGAGCGCGATCGCGGCGGCCGCGATCGTAATGGCCGCCGCCAACGGGACCCTGATCTTTTTCAGATTGAACTTGACGGTGATCTCGCGCGACGTCAGCGGCTTCCGCTTCGGGACGGAGGTGTCGGTCGTCGGCAGGCCCTCCTCGAAACGCTTCAAATCGGCGCCGAACTCTTCCGCCTTCGGATAGCGCTTGTCCGCGTCTTTTTCCAGGCAGCGCAGGATCACCCGGCTCAGGTCCTCGGGGATCTGGGCGTTGAGCTGGCGCGGATCTCTGGGCGCTTCGCTTTTATGCTTTACTCCCACGGTGAACGGCGTTTCTCCCTCGAACGGCACCCGGCCCGTGACCATCTCGTAGAGGATCACCCCGAGGGAATAGATGTCCGAGCGCTGGTCGACATCCTTCCCCTCCACCTGCTCCGGGCTCATGTACTCCGGCGTGCCGATGATCACGCCCTCCCCGGTGATGCTCTTCGTCCGCAGCGACCGGGCGATGCCGAAATCCATGATCCTCGCGTTGCCGTCTTTGTCGATTATGATGTTCGAGGGTTTGAGGTCGCGGTGAATCACTCCCAGCCGGTGGGCCTCGGCGAGTCCCTCGCAGACGTCTTTGGCGATATCCACCGCCGTCCCGACGGTCAGCCGCTTGGCTCTGTGGAGAAAGCTCCTCAGATCCTCGCCCGGCACGTATTCCATGGTGATGAAATGGAGGCCCTGGTCCTCCATAAGCTCGTACATCCGGCCGACATTCCTGTGGCTGATTTTGCGGGCGACCTTCAGCTCGTTCTGGAAGCGGGTGAGGGTGTCTTTGTCCCGGGCGATCTCGGGCTTGATGAGCTTGATGGCGACTTCCTCGTTCAGCTTTTTATCGACGGCCCGATAGACCTTGCCCATGCCGCCGTGGCCGAGTTCCTCGATCATCTGGTAGCGGCCGGCGAAGGTCGAGCCCGAGGTCAATTCCTTGACCGGCGTTTTCATGGTTTCGGTGGCCATCGGGAAAGCGCTCTGGGAATTCGGGGGACCCGTACCGGATTCCGGAGAATCCGGAACATGTCCCCGAAGCGGAGCGGCGCACTCCGAGCAAAATTTGGAGCTTGAAGGATTATCGGTCTGACATTTGGGGCATTTCATGGCCCTTGTTCCCCTGCCGAGCGGAAGAATAACACCAAGAACGAAACGCGTCAACTTAGCCGGGGAAAGCCATGATCCCCTTATTTCGGTGCTAGTTCGGTGACAGATAATCCGTTACCGAATTTCGATTACGGGTGTCAACGGGAATTAATACAAGACGTATTGTTCCCCCTTCTCCTGGATATGTTTGTCCAGCCAAGCAATGATCATGTCCCGGCGTTTAAGAGTTGCATTGATTTCTTCGTCTGTGAGGTATTCCCCGACGGCGGATTTGAGCGAAGCGGCATCCAGGGATTTCAGCTTTTCCACGAATGCGCGGGGCAGCTGGTCCATGATGAAACTCTTGTTCTCTTTGTTATTCTCATCATAGAAAAGTTTCGCGTTGGATCTTTTATCGGTCATGAATGCCCGGCCGTGGTCGATCAGGATTATTCGCCAGTCTTCGGTGATCAAGTAGTTTCTCCGGTGGCGGTCGATATTATTAACCAAATTATCGAAGGCACGCTGGAGGCAGAGCTTCCGTACGAAGTAGCTATGCTGGATGCCCTTGGCCTGGAGTTTCTCGTTGATGATTGCCTCGAAATTCTTCCAGGATGTTACCCATAATTGGCAGGCGCCTTTTTTCCCATCCCTTTCTTTTTCCACGGTCGGCGGCACCATGTCCAATCCCAGGTATTTGCTCAAGCGATAGGCGGCGATCTCCGTTTTCCAGCTTTCTTGATATCCCCCCTGCATGCCGCTCGGGTCCTTCCACGTGGCTTTATGCGTGACGCCGTCTTTCTCTAAAGTCAAAACCCAAGGTCTGGTGACGCCTTCGCTTTTGCTCATCCGCTTCTGATCGACGATATTCGCGGTTTGCAGGAAGTCTTCCCATTTGGCGAAATCCGCGACTTCTTCCGGCTTGAATTGCGCGAGAGGCTCGAGACTGAACCACAAGAATCCAAACACGAGGAAAACAAAGACATTTTTTTTCATGAGTGCCTTCCCTTTAGAGCACTCAAAAGAGCCCTGTGAATAGACCACCAGCGATTTTCCTTTGCCCTGTCACTTCAGACCCGCCAGCCTTTTCCGGGCGTCCTCAACCTCGGACACGCCCGGATCGGCGTTTTTCCAGAGGTCGAGGAATTTCGTGTAATTCTCGGCGGCCTTGACCTTGTCGCCCTGCTTTTCATGGATCTGGCCGAGCGTGTAGAAAGCCCTGGCATAGATGTCGCCATGATCAAGCCGGCCGGACGTCAACTCCGTGATATGTTTGTATTTCTCTCTCGCCTTTTCCAAATCGCCGCTCCTGGAGTATGCCAAGGCCAACGTTTCGAGAATCCAAGCATCCTTTTCGTAATATCCGTAAGGAAGCGACCGCTCAGCCCGTTCTAGATATTCTAAAGCACGGGGAATATTATTCCGCTCCATCTCGATGGCGCCCATGAGATGATCGTAGAGCCGGATCGCCTTCTTGTTCATCCCCTTATCGATGAGCGCTTTGAGCTCTCCGGCCGTTTTCTCGGCCTCACCGACGCGCTTCATGCCCAAATAGGCGAATCCCTGAAGACGCAAGGTTTCTCTTTTATTATTAAAATCTAAACGCCCGCTGTCGACGGCATAAGCTTTGCGGCATTCATCGAGAGCGATTTCGGGCCGCCCGGCTTTCAATGAGAAATAGGCCAGATAGTAGCGTTCCGTCCGTTCAAACTCGCCGATTTTCAAAATCCGCGCCTGTTCGATATACGGCGCGATAAAATCTTTGAAAGCTCCGTATCGGCCCGTCAGCAAGAAAATCTCATAAAGACCCGTTCCGCCGCTGCCTATCGCAGCTGGGATTTTTTCTCTCAACAGGGTCCGATCCTCCGCTTCCGCTCCGGCCAGGTCGCCCCCAAGGAGAAGCAGAGCGGCGTTGAGGCCGCGATTCGCCCAGTCGTTCGGTCCGAGAGTCCGGGCCGCGTCAAGCTCCCGGGCGGCAAGGTCGAAACGATTCTGGCCGACATGAAGAGACGCCAGATGCCGGTGGCCGACCGCCGCGTTCTCGATCTCGCGGAGATACTTTTCCAGGACCTCCTGCGCTCTGGCGGACATGTCTTTGGCCCTATAGACATCCGATAAGGCCGAGTAAGCGGCTTCGAATCGAAATCTCGCCGCTACGCATTTTTCGAAATGTTTCTGCGCCTCGTCCAGTTCCTCGATTTCGGCATACAGGGATCCGATGGGGTAATTGGCCTGCGGATCATCGGGATAAAGCGTTAAATTCTTTCGCCCCGCAACGAGAGCCTTTTCCCATTCCTGTTCCGGGCTTTCCCAATAAAAATGATAGAACTCAATATTATTACGGTCCTTTTCCGAGATCCTTTCCGGTTGGTCTTGAATGAGTTCGAGGGTTTTAGCCTCGTATTTCCGAGCTTCGGGAAAATCCTGGAGATTGCGATAAGCAGAACCCAAGGCCCGGTAGGCCATGATGAATTCGGGATCGATCGTAATGGCCTTCTTAAGGAGCGGAATGGCCTTGGCGTATTCGTATCGGAAATGGTACTTCCGGGATTCAACGTAGTAGGACCAGGCGTCGGCGGACGGCGTCGAGATGTCGCCGATGCTCTTATCGACGTCGCCGGCAAGCTGCGCCTGGGTTAGGTTCAGATCCGTCTTGATTTTTTGGGTGATCTCGCGGATCTTGGCCATGATCTCATCGAAATCCCGGCCGGTCACTTGAATAGGCGAGACGACGTCCCGCGAATGCGGCTTCCGGCAGGTCGCGTTGATGATGATCTGGTCGCCCGCCTTGAGGAAGCTTCCGTTGACCGTGTATTGAGCCCCGCCCTCGTCGGCGATCGTGACGAGGTCCTCGGTCGAATACGTCGAGGCGTCAGCCAGGCTAAGCTTCTTCAGGACGCCGTAGATGTCGCTGTCGGTCAGGACGTTCAGGAATTTCGATTGGTTCAGGTCCATGATGAGGAGATCCCGGATTCCGGTGCTCCAATTGTCCAGGCTTTGATCGCCCGTCTTGTTCTCGAAATTCACGATCGCGATCGTCGGCCTGGCGGAGGCCGCAGAGGAGCTTTTCTTATGGGGCAAAAAGCTGGGGACGATGATCGCAGCCGCGATTAAAGCCAAGACAATCAGGCCGGGAATGACGAGTTTCCGAGGAGAGAAGGACACCGTGATCTGCCGCGACGTCGCCGGGACGGACGGCAGGACTTTCTCCGTCGTCGGGACGCCTTTTTCGATCCTGGCCAGATCCGCCAGGATGGCGTCGACGCCCTGAAAACGCTTCTCCCTGTCCCGTTCCAGGCAGCGCAGGACGAGCCGACCGAGATCGTCCGGAAGCTGGGGATTGAAGTCCTTGGGATTTCGCGGCGCTTCGGTCTTCTGCTTGAGGGCGATGCTAACGAACGTCTCGCCTTCGAAGGGGATCTTTCCCGTCACCATCTCATAGAGAATGACGCCCAGAGAATAGACGTCCGACCGGCTGTCCGCGTCCTTGCCTTCCATCTGCTCGGGCGACATGTATTCGGGCGTCCCGATCACGATGCCGGCCCCCGTCAATCCTTTCATTTTCAGCGAGCGGGCGATGCCGAAGTCCATGATTCGGACGTTGCCCTCCCGGTCGATCATGATGTTCTGCGGTTTGAGGTCACGGTGGACGACGCCCAGCCGGTGCGCCTCGGCCAGGCCCTCGCAGACCTGCCGGGCGATGTAGATCGTTTTGCCGGCGCTCATCTGCCCCATCATCCGGAGCATGCTCTTGAGATCCTCGCCGGGGACGTATTCCATGGTGATGTAATGCGTCCCTTTGTCGTCGCCTAGATCGTACATGCGGCAGACGTTGCGGTGGGAGATTTTGCGGGCGAATCTCAGCTCGTTGCCGAAACGTTCGATCGCGTCCTCGTCGGACGAAATCTCGGGCTTGAGAAGCTTCAGGGCGATCTTTTCCTTCGTTTTGGTGTCGTAAACCTTGTAAACGCGGCCCATCCCGCCCTTACCCAGCTCCTCGATCACTTGAAAGCGGCCGGCGAAAGTCGCGCCGGAGGTCAATTCCTTGATAGACGTCTGGATCGTCTCAGTTTGAAAGAAAGGGGCCTCATGAGAGGACGGAAGCGGAGTCGCGCACTCGGCGCAGAATTTAGAGCTTGAAGGATTATCCGTCTGGCACTTGGGACATTTCATGTGTCCGCTCACGGTTCCAGGTTCATCTTACGCAGCAGGGTCTTATAGGCAGGGTGAGATCGCATGGGGTCGTAGCTCGGCTCGCTCTTGAGGACGATCACGAGAGCCAGGTCATGCTCGTCGATGCCCCTCATCCACCATTCCAGGCCCTTTGCCAAGTCGCCTAGGCCCCGATACACAAACGAGATGGTAATCGGCGGGACGTAGCTTGAGCGACGTTGGGCTTCAAGCTCCTCAAGCGCTTGCCGCGCCTCGGCGGCCCGGCCGGCTAGACCGTACACTCTGCCCAACATTCCCAGCGCCAACGGATTGCTCCCGGATAGCTCGTTCGCTTTCTTCCCGGCGGCGATCGCCTCGTCGAGCCGTCCGATCAGTCCGTAGGTGTGCGCAAGATAGAAGTAGGAAACCCAATACGTCGGGCTCAGTTCGACGGTGTGCTTCCACTGCGCGATTGCCTCCTCGAATCGCCGCACGTTGTGAAGGGAATACCCCACGGCCATGTTGTAGGTCGGATCGAGGGGATCCAGCTCCAAGGCCCGCTGAGCCTCGATTAGAGACTCTTCTTTCCGCCCCATCGGCATAAGGAACCAGTGGGAATAGTAGTATCGGACGTCCGCGGACGACGGGTTCAACTCAAGGCTGCGGCGGAATTCCCGCTCGGCTCCGGGCCAATCGTACTCGCCGGCGCCCAAGACGGTTCCAAGCAGGCAATGGGCCTCGGCGATGGTATCGTCGAGCCTGAGGGCTTGGAGCGCCGCCGACTTCATCCTTGGGAACGCCTCCTGCGGAGCCAGCAATCCCAAGAAGGCGCTCCACCGGGCGGCCTCGCCCAGCACGACGTGAGCCAAGGCGTAGTCTGGGTCGAGAGCGACGGCCTGCTCGCCGTACCGCCGGGCCACCAGACATTCTTCCCGCGTCAGCTTCATTTGGTGGTACCGGGCTTTCAGACAAAGGTCATAAGCGGCGAGATTCTCCGTGTAGCGCTTGACGAGCGGACGATCCGTTGACAAGCGCACCCGGAGTTTCTCCACGATGGCCTGCGAGATCTCGTCCTGAATGGCGAAGATGTCCGTCATCTCCCGGTCGAAGCGCTGGCTCCAGAGGTGGTACCCGTCGGACGCCTTGACCAGCTGCGCCGTCACCCGGACGCGATTGCCGGCCCTGCGGACGCTCCCTTCCAGGATGTGTTCGACGTTGAGCCGCGGGCCGATCTCGCGGACGTCCGCCTCCTTGCCGCGGAAGGCGAAGGCCGAGGTCCGCGCCATCACCCGCAGCCCCGGCACCTGCGCCAGGGCGTCGATGATGTCCTCGGCCAATCCGTCGCTGAAGTACTCGTTCTCCTTGTCCCCGCTCAGGTTGGCGAACGGCAGAACCGCCAGCGACGGCATGGACGACGTTGTCCCGATGCCGGGAGCGATAACCGTTCGTCCGGACTCGCGATCGCGCTTCAGCCGTGTCAGGTCGACCAGCATATCTCTGGCCGACTGGTAGCGGACATCACGGTCCTTCTCGAGCGCCTTGTTGATCATTCTTTCCAGAGCTTCAGGCAGGTCCGGATTAAGGCGAATGGGAGAGGTCGGGGCCGAATTCAGGATGGCATTGAAGGTCGCCGCCGAAGTCGTCCCGCGGAAAGGGATCACGCCCGTCGCCATTTCATACATCACGACGCCGAACGAAAACAGGTCGGTCCGCGCATCCAGGTCCTTCCCAAGCGCCTGTTCCGGCGACATATAGGCCACCGTCCCCGCCGTCGTGCCGGGGCCGGTCAGCGGCTCGGCGACCGTAAGGGTCTCGCCGGCGGCAAACCTTGCCTGCGCCAGCTTGGCCAGACCGAAATCCAGAATCTTGGCCTGTCCCCGCCGGGTGATGAAAATGTTGGCCGGCTTGATGTCCCGGTGGATGATCCCTTTGGCGTGAGCGGCTTCGAGTCCGTCGGTCGCCTCGAGCGCTATCGTAAGGATCTCGTCCAAATCCATCCTCTTCCCCAGGATGCGCTGTTTCAGCGTTTGGCCTTCGAGGAGCTCCATCGCGATGAAGTGCCGCCCCTCGTGCTCGTCGATGTCGTAGATGGTGCAGATATGCGGATGATTCAGAGCCGAAGCCGCCTGGGCTTCGCGCTCGAAGCGCTCCAACGCGTGGCGGTCCAGAGACAGCTCTTCGGATAAGAACTTTAAGGCGACCGGACGTTTGAGGCGGGTGTCCTCGGCCTTGTAGACGACGCCCATGCCGCCGCCCCCGAGCTTCTCCAGGATCCGGTAGTGTGATACGGTCATCCCTATCATCGAGTCATTTCGGGGAAAAGGCATCTTAATCTATCCTCTGGGCTTCATGAGCTGGACGTAGGGCGGATAGTCGGCGAGGGATTCGAAGTCTTCGCAGAGATGGAGGCTGGGATAGGCATAGCCTTGTTTCGTCGCCTGGCGGAGGAGATTGACCGCGCCTTCCTTATCGCCGAGAAGGGCGGCGATCCGAGCCCGCCAGAAGGTCGGGCCTCCGAAAAGATAGGGCCGCTTGTCCTCCTCGAGCTGCTGAGTGACTTTCAGTGCTACGTCCTTATCTCCCAGCCTGACCGCGATCGATCCGAGATATCCCAAATAGCCGATATTGGCCGGGACATCACCGTGGAGTCCCTCGAACAGCGTCCTTGCCTCGGCCCATCTTCCAAGGATATACAATGTCGTGGCCTGGCTATACCGGTTTCCCACGGAAGCTTTTTCCTGTGCGGGCCGGCTTTCAAACCACTGGAGGGCTTGATTCAAGACTCGGATGGAATCTTCTTTGTATCCATGAGCCCTCAATTCCCGGCCGGCATCGAGAATGATACTGCCGGGCGAATAGCCGCTCTGTGGAGGCAGAGTTTTACTTTCCTCGAAGAGATTTTGAAGGTCCTTGATCCGGCCCAGCGCGGCCAAGGCGTCCACTTCATTGACGAGCATCCATAATCTCTCCGGAAATTGCTTCCGGCCGCGTCGGGCTTCTTTCAATTCCTGCTTATGATTTCCAAGCATATGGTGAGCCGTGGTCAGGACTCCCCAGAAACTGGGTGTCCAATCTGTATAGGTCGGAGCATAAGGATCGTAGCGCGATAGAACGGACACGGCCTCCCGGGGATAGTTGCTCCAGACCGCATAGAGCCCGTTAACATACATCCAAAGCTGTGTTCTGGAAAAGGAGACAATCTCGCGGGCAACTCGGAGATCAGTCTCGTAGTCCCCTTGAAGATAAGCCTGCAGCCAATCCAATACGAGGCGCTCCATGGAAGAGAGGTCCGCTCTCGATTTCTCGACTTTTTGCGTGAGCTCATCGGCCTTGGCGTTCTCGCCCAGATTGGTGTAAGCGACAGCGGCGAACATCTCAGCGACCCTCAGTTTAGGATCGCGATCTGCGGCCCGAAGGAAATGCTCTATGGCCCGTTGAAAATCGTATCGGCCAAAGGCTCTTGCGCCTTCTATGTATTCCCGGTAGGCCTCGAAGTTCGGAGGCTCCTTGAGAAAAGAAAATGTTTCTTGCATTCCCGGGTCGAAGATGCCGGCCAGGCCGCCCATGAGCTTGAGGCGCAGGGGCTCGAGCGCAGCGGCCGGATCGGCCATCGGCCCGCTTGCCGGTTCGAACGCGAGGAGATTCGTCTTGGCCGCCATATCCTCCACCCAGGCGTGGAATTGGATGTCTTCTTTCTGGAGATAGTAATCGCCATGGACGATCTTCCCTGCTTTTGTCAGGTCGGCGAGGGCGCGGAGCTTATCCTTGCCCTTGGATGCCGCCGCCACCGCCTCGGCCGACGGCATTGGGGCGACGTAAAATAGGCCGACCTGTTTCAGCCCCTGCATGATCCGCTCCGCGGCCATGCTGCCGATCGGATCGAGCTTGGGATCGCCGGTCTTGTTCTCGAAGACGGATATGGCGACAAGATTCGGATCCAGGTTCGGAGCTTTCTTCGGCCAGAAGATGATCGCGGCGATGATGACGGCGATGACGACAAGCGCCGGGATGATGAGCTTCGTCGGCCGGAATTTGACCGTGATTTCTTTGGATGTGAAAGGCTTGCGCTCGGGCATGATCCGCTCGGTCGCGGGGAGGCCCTGCTTGATTCTCTCCAGATCGGCGTGAAGCTCAGCGGCGGTCTGGTATCTCTTGGCTTTTTCTTTTTCCAGGCATTTGAGGACCAGTTGATTCAGGTTGTCAGGCACCTGAGCATTCGATTTCCTTGGATCCGGAGCGGCTTCCGTTTTCTGCCTCACCGCCACGCTGAGCGGCGTCTCCCCCTCGAACGGCACCCGGCCCGTGATCATCTCGTAGAGAATCACGCCCAAGGAATAAATATCAGACCTTAGGTCGACGTCCTTCCCCTCCACTTGTTCAGGAGACATGTATTCGGGCGTGCCGATGATCACGCCCTCCCCGGTCAGGCTCTTCGTCCGCAGCGACCGGGCGATCCCAAAATCCATAATCCTTGCGTTCCCATCTTTGTCGATAATGATATTCGAAGGTTTGAGGTCCCGGTGAACCACTCCCAGGCGATGGGCTTCGGTTAGTCCTTCACAGACGTCTTTGGCAATATCCACCGCCGTCCCGATCGTTAGCCGTTTGGATCGGTGGAGAAAGCTCCTCAGGTCCTCGCCCGGCACATATTCCATGGTGATGAAATGGATGCCCCGGTCCTCCATCAGTTCGTACATCCGGCCGACATTCCTGTGGCTGATTTTGCGGGCGACTTTCAGCTCGTTCTGGAAGCGCTCCAGGGTGCCTTTGTCCCGAGCAATCTCGGGCTTAATGACCTTGATGGCGACTTCCTCGTTCAGCTTTTTATCAACGGCCCGGTAGACCTTGCCCATGCCGCCGTGGCCGAGTTCCTCGATCATCTGGTAACGGCCGGCGAAGATGGAACCTGTAGCCAGTTCCTTGGCAGGCGTTTTCATGGTTTCGGTGGCCATCGGGAAAGCGCTCTGGGAATTCGGGGGACCCGTACCGGATTCCGGAGAATCCGGAACATGTCCCCGAAGCGGAGCGGCGCACTCCGAACAAAATTTGGAGCTTGAAGGATTATCGGTCTGACATTTGGGGCATTTCATGGCCCTTTTTCCCCTGCTGCGTTGAAGAATATCACCATCATATCGATGAGTCAATTAATCCATATGCTTTGTTCGGTATCGCGGATTTCCAAGAGGATTCTCTCCGTCGGTTCGCCCGATGCCGGGACATTCGTGTCCATTCAATGGGAGCCCGGGAAAGCGAGGGGATAAACGATGAATGACGCGTCATTCGATGGGAGGAGATTCGTCACGCTGTCGGAGGCTTCGGCTCATTTTGTCTCCGGCAGGTTCATCCGGCGGACGAGGTCCTGGAACCGGGGATCCGTGCGCAAGGGCGCAAAGCGCGGATTATTTCGTATCCACGGGATGAAGGAGTTCCGCTCCCTGACTGCCGCGTCCAGCCATCGGAACGCTTCTTCCGTTTCCCCAAGGGCTGCATAAACCTCGGGCAAGAACCAGCCGTCCATAGAGCCTGTCGGCTTAGGCTTCCCTTGGAGGAGCTCGGCCAGCTTTTTCCTCGCATCTTCCGGGCGGCCGGCCAAAGCCAATGTCCGCACTTGGGACCATCTATAAGGAGAGCCGGCGGCGGCGATCTTTTGATGGATGGCGATGGCCTCCTGATACATCCCTTGATCAATATAGAGATGTCCGAGCGTGGCGAGAGCCTGTCCGTGATTGGGATTCAGCTCGAGCGCGTTCCGGACGGCAGCCATCGCTTCCGGGATCCGTCCCATGCTCTCATACTGCCATCCCAGGTCGGCGCTCCAAAGCGTGGTGAGCGGATCCACCTCGATGGTCCGTTTCATCGCCGCGATAGCCTCGTCCTTTCTCCCGATCATAAAGAGATACCAGGAATACATACGCTGGGCGTCCGGAAGGCTCGGATTCAGCGCGATCGCGCGGTGCAGCGATCGCTCCGCGCCGGCCCAGTCCCATTCCTCGAAGATCTTGATCTGGGCCAAAGCCGCTTCGGTGTCGGCCAGAGATCCGCCCAGATCTTCGGCCTTTTGCGCCGCAGCCTTCGCCTTGACGAACGCGTCCGGCGGAGGATCGGTGCTGTGACCGATCCGGCAATATCCGAGGGCCAGCGCCGCGTACGGCAAGGGATTCTTGGGGTCCTTGTCGATAGCCTGCTGCATGTATTCCAGGCCGCTTTTCAGTCCTTCGGGCGTGAGCAAGTTGAGGTAGTACCGGCCTTTTGTATAGGCCACGTAGGCTTCCGGATCGACCGGGCGCTCGCTTGCCAGGCTGGATCGTTCCTGGGAGGTCAGCGATAGACCCATCTCTCGGCTGATGGACGTCACGATCTCATTTTCGAGAGAAATAACGTCGCGGATATGGCGCTCGTACCGGTCGGCCCATGTCTGCGAGCCCGTCGCGGGATCGATCATCTGGGCCGTGACGAGCACGTTGTCCCCGGAGCGCCTCAGCGTGCCCGTGACCAGGGCTTTGACCCGCAGCTCCTGGGCGATCTTCTGCGGGGGCGTGTCTTTCCCCTTGAAGCGCATCACCGATCTCCGGGCAATCACGGTCTTCAGGCTGTCGATCCCTTGGAGATTGGTGATCAGGTCGTCGTGGATCGCTTCTACGAGGCTGTCCTGGTCGGGATCTCCCGAAAGGTTCTCCAGGGGCATTACGGCGATGGAATCGAGCGCTTGACCGCGCCCGGGCGATAATAGCAGGATCGCCAGAACGGCCAGAATGACGATTCCGGCGACCCCGGCATAGGCATAGATTTTTTTGAGACCGAGAATCTTGCCCCGGAACGCTCCCGTCTTCGCTCTTAGCGGCTTCAGGCCCTCCGTGATGGCTTTCAAGTCCTCTAAAAGATCTTCCATGGCTCCGTAGCGATCGGCCGGGTTCTTCGCCAGGGCTTTGTCGATGACCTGCCCAAGTCCGGACGGCAAACCCTTCCGGATCTTTGCGATCGGTATCGGCTCATCGCGCATTATCGAATGGATCATCGATTGATCGAACTCACCCTTGAAGGGTAACTGACCCGCGAGCATCTCGTAGAGAACGACGCCCAAGGACCAGATGTCCGTCCGGCGGTCGACCGGATCTCCCTTGGCCTGCTCGGGGGACATATAGGCGACCGTCCCGATGGTCGTTCCTTCCCGTGTCAGCTTCACTTGTCCGGCCAGCTTGGCCAATCCGAAATCGACGATCTTGGCGATCCCATCATTCGTGATCAGGAGATTGGCCGGCTTGAGATCGCGGTGGACGATGCCTTTCTGATGGGCCTGGGCCATCCCCTTCGCAACTTGACCGGCGATGCTGAGCGCTTCGTTCGTCCCGAGCGGCCCCTGCTTGATCTTGTCCCTCAGGCTTTCGCCCTCATAACAGGCCATAGAGATGTACATGCGGCCGTCGCCGGTCTCCTCGATCTCATGCACGTTACAGATATTGGGATGGTCGAGCGCCGAGGCAGCCTGCGCTTCGTGGATAAATCGTTCCCTGGCCGCGGCATCCGCCGTCCACTGGTGGGGGAGGAATTTCAGCGCGACCGTGCGTTTGAGCTTGGTATCCTCGGCTTTATAGACGATGCCCATCCCGCCCCGGCCGATCTCCTCGAGGATGCGGTACTTGCCGGCGACGAGGCTGCCCTTGGCGATTCCCTGGATGGGCGTTTCTATGGTCTTGGTCGCCGAGAATTCCGGTTGCGCTTCCCCTCCGAACGACAGCCCGCAATTATTGCAGAACTTAGAATTATCCGTGTTATCAGACGCGCATTTGGGGCATTTCATAGCCCTTTTCCCCTGCCTGGACATAGGATAGCACCTGGAGGGGGGTGTGTCAAATGGAGGAGGGGCAAAGATATCAGGTCCAAGCCGTCGTTGCGAGGCCGGCGCAGCCGGCCGCGGCAATCCGACAAGATCGGATCGCCACGCCATCACGCTCCCGCGTGATGACTCGCGACGACAGACTCTATTAGCAAATTAGGAATAGGGGGCCGCAAGAAAATAACAGAAACCATAATCCCCCCACACCCCCCTTTAGAAAAGGGGGGAAGAAAGAATGGGGGACACGTACCGAATTAAGAAATTCGGAGCATGTCCCTCACGTGACGTTACCTGACAACGACCCTCGACTGGCCGGTCGTCAGGTTGACACTCGTTCCGGTCGCGGTGGTGGCCATCACGTTCGATACGGAGACGATCCCTTCCCCCGGCTCCTTCGTTTCGAAGAGAAGCGTGGCTAGCGCGCCTCCGCCCTTGATGCCTCTGCCGGGCTGCGGGCTGGAGAATCCGATCGTGCAAACGCCCGAGCCGTTGTCGATGTTCGTCAGGAACGGCGCATTCTCGCCGGCCTGCCGCGTCAGCCCGCCCTGGGCCACGTTTTTAAGATTCAGCAGCTTGGGATCGAAATTGATGACCAGGGACATGTTCCCGATCTCCTGGTCGGTGCTGAGATTGACGGAGATCCGGACATCCATTTTGGGCCGCCCCTCGAAATTGACGGGGCTGAGGGAGACCTGGTTGGTTCCCCTCGCCACCTGGGGCCGCATGGCCTGCATCGCCCTCTCCGCACCCCGCACGTCGAGCTCGCGGTCGAGTAGGTCCGCTTCGAGCATGCTGGCCGCTCCGACGGCGGCCGCCGGCTCGTCGACGTCCACCCAGAGGGGCTTGATGTCGTCCGGGCCGACGGGGATGCTCCGGACGATGTAGGGGGTGATCATGAGGATGACGTCGGTCTGCTCCGTGGAGGTGTCTTCCGCGCCGAACAGCCGGCCTAAGACGGGCAGATCTTTGAGTCCCGGAATCCCCTTGAGCGTTTTCCTCTCCTCGTCGCGGAGCAGTCCGGCGATGAGGTTCGTTTCGCCGTCCTTGAGGCGGAGGACGTTCTTGACCTCGCGCGTGTTGATGATCGGGATGTCGGCGTAGCCCGCGCCTCCGATCGACGTGACCTTCAGCTCGAGGGCGAGCGTCACTTCCCGCTCTTGATGGACCGTCGGCTTGATCTTGATTTCAATGCCGACGTCCTGCTGTTCGAAGTTCGTTAACGGCTGGGACGCGTAGCCCCCCGCCGCGAACGGCGAAAACGTCGTCCGCGGGATGGGGATCTTCTGGCCGACGAGATGCCTCATGTCCTCGTCCGAAACGCCGCGGAGGCGCGGCTGAGCGATGATCTTGGTGTCCGTGTCCGACTCCAGGAATTCGAGGAACGAGACGGGGAGGCTGAGCCAGAAATTCTCCCCTTTCGAGAAATCCAGGCCTTTCAGATTGAACCAGCCCGTGGTCGAGGACGAGTCGGTCGTCGTCGTGGTCGTGGTCGACGTCGGTTCGCCGTATCTCGCGCCCACGGTATTCGAATCGAGGCTGACCCCCAATTGTCTGAGCTTGGTCCGGGAGACCTCCATGATCTCCAGATCGATCACGACTTCGCCCTTGGCCTTGTCCCAGAGCCGGATGAGCTTTTCGGCCAGCTCCACCTCCTGGGGCGTTCCCCGGATGGTGAGGGTGTTGAGCGTCTTGTCCGCGATGATGGAAGGAACCTTGGTCGGAGAGCGCAGCATCGTCGAAAGGGAACCCAGCATTTCCTGGGCGCCGATATTGGAGAGATAAAACGTCCGGATGCAATTGACCTCGTACTGCAGCCGCTTCATCTGCTGGTCGGGGATGATCATCACCGTCCGCTCGTCGATGATCCGGTAGAAGTTCTTGGTCGCCACGCAGAGCGAACGGATGGCCTTCTCGATGGTCATGTTGGTCAGGTCCGTGGAAAACGGGATGTCGCGGAACTGCTCATCGAAGACGAAGCTGATGCCGGCCGTCTTTCCGAGGGCGAGGAAAATCGACTTGAGGCTCGTTTCGACGGGGAACTTGAGCGACAGGGTTTCTTCTTTCGTTTTGAGCTTGATGGGGAATTCGATCTTCTCGGGCTTGACCGCCGCCTCTTTGGGGGCTTCCCCGGACGCGGCCTGGGCTTCCTTGACGATGGCCGAATCCCGCGGATTGTACATGACGGCCCTGGCGTAGGCGGCTTTGGCCTCCTCCTTCTTGCCCAGTGCGACGCACCGGCGCGCCTCTTGGAGCTGGTAGAGGCTGGCCGAAATCCTGGCGCGTTCCATGGCCAGACGGTAGACGGACTCCTTGGGATTCTCGAGGCTCGCCTTTTCATAATATTTGATGGCGTCGTCCCATTTCTTGTTCATCTCGGCCTGCGCGCCCAGCCGGTACTGGGAGCTGAGCCCCGCGCAGGCCCATGTCCCGAGGG
>Ga0316628_100001543_pt1 | contig 16367 bp, 16 predicted proteins | sample OWC_Aug_M2_C1_D5_FD_207648 | JGI IMG/M metagenome (GOLD analysis project Ga0316628, IMG submission 207648) | Wetland soil microbial communities from Old Woman Creek delta, Ohio, United States - OWC_Aug_M2_C1_D5_C | ecosystem: Environmental > Terrestrial > Soil > Wetlands | place: USA: Ohio... | reverse complement strand
TACCTTCAGGCGATGACCCGCTCCGAATTCACGACCATCCTGACCGCCGGCATGGCGACCATCGCGTCGACCGTGCTGGCGATGTACGTCATGATGCTCCAACGCTTCCTCCCGACGATCGCCGGCCACCTCGTCTCGGCTTCGTTCCTGGCCGCCCCGGCCGCCCTGGTCATGTCCAAGCTTATCGTCCCCGAGACGGGCAAGCCCGAGACGCTGGGCCGCCACGTCAAGCCCTATTCCGAACGCGAGGACAACCTGATCATGGCCGTCATCAACGGCGCCAACTCGGGCTTGAAACTCCTGGGCGGCATCGTCGCCCTCCTCCTCGCCTTCCTGGGGCTCCTCGCGCTCCTCGACCTCATCCTCGGCTGGGCCGGCGGTGGCGTCAACCAGCTGTTCGGCTGGAACGTCACCTGGTCGATCAAGTCCCTCCTCGGCTACATGTTCTATCCGTTCACCCTCGTCCTGGGCGTCGCGCCCTCCGATGCCATGGCGGTCGCCCGGCTTATCGGGGAGCGAACGGTCGCGACCGAAGTCGCAGCCTACCAGGATCTAGCCAATCTCCTGGCCTCGGGAGGCCTGCACGATCCCCGATCGGCCGTCATCGCCTCCTATGCGCTGTGCGGATTCGCCCACATCGCCTCGCTGGCGATCTTCGTCGGCGGGACGGGGGCGCTCGTCCCCGGCCGCGTCAAGGACCTGTCCCGGATCGGGTTCAGGGCCCTGCTGGCCGCGACCCTGGCCTGCCTGATGACGGCCGCCGTGGCCGGGACGTTCGCGACGGGAGGCTCCATCCTCTTGGGCAGGTAAAGAAGAGCCTTCGAGCCATCCTCCCCCGAGCCCCTCCGAAACGGGGCGGCCAGGCGGCTGGCTTGTTTTTTTCGGTTTTCCTGCTAAAATAGCTTGACCCGAGGGGGTTCCGAAGGCCTATCGCGTGATGATCGTAGCGTCCCTTCCCGGAGCCGCCCGCGAGAATGGGGACCGCTTCCCTCGCGTCGTAATAGACAAGGTGGCGGATCATCGCTTATACTGGTTGGCCTTGAACCTGGTCCTGGGCGATAACCTCGGGCCGGCCCAGAGGATCGCCGAGCGCTTCGTCCCGCTGGAGGAGGCGTTTCGGGCCGGGCCGGGCGCGTTGCGCGGCGTGGGGCTGAACGAATCTCAGGCGGCGCGCTTGTCATCGGCCTCGATCCTGGACGACGCGGCCCGGGACCTGGAGCGGATCGAAAGGAGAGGGATCGCACTTCTCCTCCGGGAGGACGCGGCCTATCCGGCCTACCTGCGGGAGATTTACGATCCGCCGCCGCTCCTGATGTGCGCCGGCCGGGCCGACGCGTTGAGCCGGCCGGGCGTTTCCGTCGTCGGCTCGCGGCACCCTTCGCCCTACGGCAGGGCGGTCGCCGAGCGGCTGGGCCGGGACCTGGCCGCGCGCGGGCTGGTCGTCACGAGCGGCCTGGCGGTCGGAATCGACGCCGCGGCCCATTGGGGCGCGCTCCGGGGCGGCCGGACGGCGGCGGTGCTGGGATCGGGCTTGAACGTGCCCTATCCCAAGGAGAATATGAAATTGATGGAGAAGATCGTAGCGAACGGCGGGGCCGTCGTGTCGGAATACGCCCTCGACGCTCCCCCGCTCGCGTTCCATTTTCCGCTCCGGAACCGGATCATCAGCGGCCTGTCGCGGGCGCTCGTCGTGGTCGAGGCGGCCCGCCGCAGCGGCTCCCTCATCTCGGCCCGGCTCGCGCTCGAGCAGAACCGGGAGGTCATGGCCGTCCCGGGCAACGTCTCGTCCGAGCTCAGCGCCGGGACGAACGCGCTCATCCAGGCCGGCGCCAAGCTCGTCCGGGACTGGACGGACGTCGCCGCCGAGCTGCCGCCGCCCCTCCGGGACGAATTCCTGGCGTCGGAAGCCGGCCGCGGGGACGTCCGCGCCGAGCCCGGTCCCGAGGGCCTGGGGGTACTGGCCCTGCTCCGGGAGGACGCCCTGGCCGATGTCGACGAGCTCGTCGAGCGGACCGGCCGTTCCGTTTCGGAGCTCCTGACCGTCCTGCTCGACCTCGAACTCAAGGGATGGGTCCTCCAACATCCCGGCAAGCGCTTCCAGAGGAGACCGTAGATGCAGAAATCCCTCGTCATCGTCGAATCGCCGGCCAAGGCCAAGACGATCAACCGTTACCTGGGGCCCGGCTTCGTGGTCAAGGCCTCGATGGGACACGTCCGCGACCTGCCCAAGACCAAGCTGGGCGTCGACATCGAGCACGACTTCGAGCCCAGCTATGTCGTCATCCCCGACAAGAAGGCCGTCATCGGGGAGCTCCGCAAGATCGCCCAGGACGCCGAAACCATCATCCTGGCCGCCGACCCGGACCGGGAGGGCGAGGCCATCTCCTGGCACCTGTCCGTCCTGTTCGAGGACCTGGGCAAGCCGACGCACCGGGCCCTGTTCCACGAGATCACCAAGAAGGCCGTCGAGGAGGCCTTCCAGCACTTGGGGATGCTCGACCGGAACAAGATCAGCGCCCAGCAGACGCGGCGGATCCTGGACCGGCTGGTCGGGTACAAGATCAGCCCCCTTCTCTGGAAGAAGATCGGCGGGAAGAACCTGAGCGCGGGACGGGTCCAGTCCATCGCCCTCCGGCTCATCTGCGACCGGGAGAAGGAGATCAAGGCCTTCGTCCAGGAAGAGTACTGGTCGATCGCCGCCCGGCTCGAGGCCTCGGCGCCGCCGCCGTTCAAGGCGGACGTGGCCAAGGCCGACGGGAAAAAGCTAAAGGTCGGGACCGGCGACGAGGCCGGCCGGATCGCGGCCGACCTCAGGTCGTCCGCCTTCGTCCTGGACAAGATCAACGTCCGGACCAAGCACCGACAGCCGAGCCCGCCCTACATCACGAGCACGCTCCAGCAGGACGGCTTCCGGCTCCTGTCCTTCCCGGTCAAGAAGACGATGATCGTCGCCCAGCATCTCTACGAAGGCCTCGAGATCGGCGACCGCGGGCTGGTCGGGCTCATCACCTACATGCGCACCGATTCCTTCCGCGTCTCCGAGGAAGCCGTGCGCGGCGCCCGGGATTTTATCGGCCGAACCTTCGGGCCGGCCTACGTCCCGGCCTCCCGCCACGTCTTCAAGAACAAGAAGAAGAGCCAGGACGCCCACGAGGCGATCCGTCCGACCTTCTTCGACCTCCCGCCCGACGTCGTGGCGCCCTACCTGAAAAAAGAGGAGCTCCGAGTTTATACCTTGATCTGGACGAGGTTCATCGCCTCCCAGATGAGCGCGGCCAAGATCGAGGAGACCGAGTTCGAGATCTCGGCGACGCCGGCCGCCCCCTCGGCTGCTGAGGCGGACACGAGGGCAGCCGGGGCGCCCTTCGCCTCCCGCTATGACCTTAAAGTCAAGGGCGAGGTCATCCGCTTCAATGGATTCCTGGCCCTGTCCGGAAATCAGAAGAGCGACGAGTCGGTCCTGCCGCCGGCCCGGCCGGGCGAGGCGCTTAAGCTCCTCGAGGTCGAGACCAAGCAGAATTTCACACAGCCGCCGCCCCGTTACAGCGAGGCGAGCCTGGTCAAGGAGCTGGAGGCCAAGGGGATCGGCCGCCCCTCGACCTACGCACCCATCATCGACGCCCTCCACAAGCGGGTCTACGTCGTTCGGGATCAGGGCAAGTTCGTCCCGACCGAGCTCGGCATGTTCGTCACCGATTACCTCGTCCAGAACTTCGCCCACATCATGGAGGTCAAGTTCACGGCCCGGATGGAGGAGGAGCTCGACAAGGTCGAGGACGGCGAGCAGGGTTGGGTCGAGTCCCTGCGCGAGTACTACAGCGTCCTCGAGCAGGATCTCGTCCAGGCCCAGGCCCAGGCGGGCGTCAAGGACAACGGCGGGATCCCGGCCCAGGATCCCTGCCCCAAGTGCGGGAAGCCGGTCCTCATCAAGGGCGGCCGCTACGGCCATTACAAAGTCTGTACCGGCGCTCCGGATTGCGACTATAAACAGAGCCTGGGCAAGAAGGAGCCGCAGCTCCTCGATGAAAACTGCCCGGAGTGCGGCGCGCCCCTGGTCGTCCGCTGGGGGCGCTACGGGCAGTTCACGGCCTGTTCCAAGTACCCCGAGTGCAAGTACGTCAAGAAGGATCGGGTCGACACGGGGATCGCCTGTCCGCTCGAATGCGGGGGGACGCTCCTCCGCCGCAAGTCGAAGCGAGGGCGGTATTTCTACGGCTGCAGCTCGTTCCCCAAGTGCCGGTTCGCGACCTGGGATGAGCCCGTCGACCAGCCTTGCCCCAAATGCGGGAAACGGGTCCTCCTCCGTAAGACGCGGGTCAAGACGGGGACGGTCGTCTCCTGCCGCGACGAGTCCTGCGGCTACAAGCAGGAGATCGAGCCGCCGGCCCCGGCCCCTGCCCCGGCCGAGGGCGAGCAGCCGGGCCGGACGCCCGGCAGGGAGGGAGCGCCGCCGGACCATGATAAAGGAGCTTGAGGATTTTCTGGCGTTCCTCGAGCACGAGCGCAACGCCTCCGCACATACCCTGGACGGCTATCGTAGGGACTTGACCCAGTACGCGGCCTATCTCAAGGTCCGAAAGACGGATTTCCGGCGGGCGGACCCCTTTGCCGTCCGCGGATTCTTGGCCTATCTCCACGAGAGCGAGCTGCGGAAATCAAGCGTCGCCCGGAAGCTGGCCGCCCTTCGCTCGTTCTATCGCTTCGCCCTACGGAAGAAGTGGGTCGCCGACAACCCGGCCACGGTCGTCGCGACGCCCAAGCAGGACCAGCCGATCCCCTCCTTCCTGAGCGAGGACGAAATGGCGGCCTTTCTCGACCTCGCCCGCGGCGAAACGCCCTCGGCCCTGCGGGACAAGGCTCTGCTTGAATTCCTGTATGCGACGGGCGTCCGGGTCAGCGAGCTCGTCGGCATGAATCTCGAGGACGTCCATCTCGGAGAGAGGCTCGTGCGGATCAGGGGCAAACGGAAGAAGGAGCGGGTCGTCCCGTTCGGCCGCCGAGCCGAAGACAGGCTCAGCGCCTATCTTCGGGCGCGGCCGATCCTGGCCGCGTCAGATCCCGGCCAGCGGGCGGTTTTCCTGAACAGGCGGGGGGGGCGTCTAACGGCGCGTTCGGTCGAGCGGATCGTGGACGCATCCATCCGCCGGGCCGCCGTCCGAAGGAAGATCAGCCCCCATTCCCTGCGGCATTCGTTCGCCTCCCATCTCCTGAGCCGGGGCGCCGACCTGAGAACCATCCAGGAGCTCCTCGGCCACGCCAGTCTGGCCACGACGCAGAAGTACACGCATCTCGACCTGGGTCATCTTCTCGAAACCTACCGCAAGAGCCACCCCCGGTCCTAGTCTGATCCAGGCTTTACAGAACGAAAGAATTATCAACATTTTTATTGACAGCCCGAACTTTTTTGTTTATATAACGTATTAAGATATAACGTCTAACGATATATCGTAAAAGGATATAGCGATGAACGATCTAAATATTTCTAGGAGATCAGAATGAGCGATCTCAAAGCGAAGGCGGAAAAGCTCCTCCCTCTGACAGAGGCCACCTATTATATCTTGATCTCGCTCGTCGAACCCCGACACGGTTACGGGATAATGCAGAATGTGGCAGGGTTGAGCGCCGGGCGGGTTAGGCTCGGCCCGGGAACGCTCTATGGCGCGATCACGAATCTTCTCAAGCAGGGGCTGATTGAAAGGGCCGGGGAGCAGGACATGGAGGGCGAGAGGCGAAAAATCTACGCCCTGACCTCCCTGGGAATGGCCGTGATCGTTGCCGAATGCGAACGGCTCGAATCTCTTGTACGCGACGGGCACGAGGCGGCCGAAAAGATTCTCGCGGCCCACAAGGAGTCCTGACATGAGAGCGAAGACGCGGAAAACGGTATTCCGGGTCCATTGGGCCTGGAACAACGAAAAGGAAGAGCGCTGGCTGAGCCGGATGGCCCGGAGCGGCTGGCATTTGACGGCGCCCAAGGGGATCTTCTATCGCTTCGCCAAGGGCGAGCCGGCCGGCGTCGTCTATCGGTTGGATTACCAGCGTCCCGCCCGCGGCAACCTCAAGGAATACCTAGGTTTGTTCAAGGACGCCGGCTGGGAGCATGTCGGCGAGTTCGCAAACTGGCATTACTTCCGGATACGGGCCGGCGAAGGCCCGGCGCCCGAGATCCACACCGACCCCGAGTCCAAGATCGCCATGTTCAGACGCTTGCTAGCGTCGCTGGGCATCGTCAGCGTCGCGGTCTGGACGCCTTTCATAACGAGCCTTGCCGATCACAGCCATCCGCATAGCCGCTGGTATTCGATCCGCGGCTTTCAAATCGCTGTCCTGGCGTTCCTGCTTTACGCCGTCGTCCGGATCGCCCTCAAGATCGGACGGATCAAGAAGGACCGCGCCCGGAGGGAGACGAAATGAATATCATCTTGATTCTGTGCTTAGCTGCCCTGATCGTCCTCTGCGTCTGGCTCATCCTGGCCTGACGCGGCGGTTCATCGTCTAAAGGACGATCAGCACCAGCCCGCCGTGGATCGTGGCCAGGATCACCGCCAACGCCGCCAGCCGCTTGTGATGGATCAGCTTCAGATGAAGCCTTGCCCTGAACAGCCCGCTGGCGAGGGTGATAATGACCAAGGAATAAGTCATGATCCCCAAGAGCCTGATGAATACCGTAATACCCATATACGATACATACCACAAGGGCTGCCAGCCGACAAGAGAGCCTTCTCCGTCAAGCCGGGTTAGCGGGCCGGCCCGCTCATGACCCTTCTAGTTGACGGCGCCCGTCCGCGCGTCCTCTCAGATTATTGAAAATCAACATGTTGTGGGGCGGGACGAAACTGGCACCTTCCTTGCTTTAAGGGAGGGCGAAAGGAGTCAGCATGTTTCACCCTAGTCTCAAGACGGCGGCGTTCGCCGCGGTCCTTGTCCTTTTGGCCGGTTTCGTTCCCGCTTTCGCCCAGGCGAAGGGCGGCGCGGAGAAAATCAACATCAACACGGCCTCGGCCGCCGATCTGGAGAAGCTCCCCCAGATCGGGCCCAAAATCGCCCAGAGGATCATCGATTATCGCAAGGAGAGCGGCGGCTTCAAGCGGATCGAGGACCTGATGAAGGTCAAGGGCATCGGAGAGAAGACGTTCGACCGGCTCAAGGACTTGATCACGGTCGGCAGCGAAGCCGTCTCGAAGTGACCGGAGGGGGCGTCCCCCCCTCCCCCCGCGCCGGGGTTCCCGCGGCCCGCCCGGGGCGGGCCGCTAGAACCTCGGGATGCGAGGCCAAATAGGCGGCCAGCTTGTGAAGGGTCCGGCCCCGGTGGCTGATCCGGTTCTTATCCTCGGCCGAAAGCTCGGCGAATCTCCGCCGCAGCGGCGCGTACCAGAAGACGGGGTCGTAGCCGAACCCTCCCTTGCCCCTCTTTTCGAGGGAGATCGTCCCCCGGACCAGGCCGGTGACCTCCTTGAGGACGCGGCCTCTTCGGGACAAGACCATGCAGCAAACAAAGCGGGCTCTGCGTTTGGAGGGCGGCATATCTTTCAGCAGCCCGAGGAGCTTGCGGATGTTTCGTTCATCCGTGGCGCCGGGGCCGGCGAACCGGGCCGAGCGCACGCCCGGGGCGCCGCCCAAGCCGTCGACCTCGAGGCCGGAGTCCTCGGCCAGCGTCAGGAGGTCCGTCCTCCGGCTGTAGAAGAGACTCTTGGCCCGGGCGTTTTCCAGGAAGTTCGAGCCCGCCTCGGGGGCGCGGACGCGGATGGCGAGATCGTCCAGCGTGCGGAGTGCGACGGGAAGGCTGGCGAGCGCCCGCCGGATTTCGGCGACCTTGCCCCGGTTGGTCGAGCCGACCAGAATCGGCGTCTCAGTCAATCTTGATCTCGAGGATGTCGGGGATTTCGCTCAGGCTCTGACTGAACTCCTGCTCCTTGTCCTCGGACGCGGCCAGACCGAAGGTGACGATGGCGACGTCTTTTTCCCGCCTGAGATGGAAGTCCTCGATCTTGACGCCCAGGTGCAGAGAAAGCTTCCGGAAGCTCCCCAGGGCCTCGGCCGAGTCCTTCATACGAAGGTGAAAGCGGGGAGGGGCGCCGCGATGGAAGCGGGCCTCGATCCGGGGGAAAAGGACGAGGGTTATGATGACCAGCCCGCTGAAGATGACGGCCTCGAGATAAAAGCCGGCGCCGACGACGAGGCCGAGCCCGGCCACGATCCAAAGGGTCGAGGCCGTCGTCAGTCCGTAAATCATCCCCCGGGCCTGGATGATGGTGCCGGCGCCGAGGAAGCCCATCCCCGTGACGACGGCGGCGGCCATCCGGGTCAGGTCGCCCTGACTCCCGCCGCCCCGCCGGAGGATCAGGTCGGAGAGGATCATCAACATGGCCGACCCGACGCAGACCAGAATGTTGGTCCGGAAGCCGGCCGGCTTCTGGCTCGCCTCCCTCTCGAGGCCGATCAACCCGCCCAGGGCGATGGCCAGGATGAGTTTCAGGACGGTTTCGATGAGCGTCATGGGCGTGCCCCCTGCGTCCGAACTTGAGCGGTCCCGGCCCCGCTCATCGTCCCACCTCGTCCAGGATAGAAGCCAGGCAGAAGAGGAGGATGAGGAGGAGCGTCGACAAAGCGACCGGAGCGCTCTTGAGAAGATATTCAGGCTCTTCCATCAAATCCCGCTCGCTGAGCATTTTACGGTAAAGGAGGCCGAAGAAGAGGAAGATGAAGGGGAGCACAAACAGGAAGGACTGGAGCTTGAAGCGGAGCGCGAAATAGACGTAGGACGCCCCGAAGGCCGCGGCGCTGATGAGCAGTCCCAGGCCGAGCGAAAGCTGCGAATAGGCCTTATGGGATTGACGGTAAAACCCGGCCCTGTCCTTGAGGAAGCGGAATTCCGAGAACCTCTTGGCCACCATCAGGAAATTGCCGAACGCCCACCAGCTCAGAAGGATGCTTAGGGGCGGGCGGCCGGGGGCGAGGGCCGGCGGCAGGGCCGCGAACCAGCCGATCAAGAAACGGATGGGATTGTTGGCGGACTCGGAGACCGAGTCCAGGAAGGGGATGTCCTTGGTTCGGATCGGGCGGACATTGTAAACGAATCCGGCCAGGAGGAGGACGGCGAGCGAGAGGACGAACGGCCGCGTATAGAACCGCCAGGCCGCGGCCAGAGCGCAGGCGGCCAGGCCGGCGCCGAGGAGCGCGAAGGGGGCCTTGCGGATCTCGCCCTGGATCAAGGGGCGGAAGCGCTTGGAGGGGTGATGGACGTCGTAGGGGACGTCGGCGATCTCGTTGACGATGTAGTTGGTCGTCGAGATCATCCAGGTCAGGAGGAAGGCCAGGGCCAGACGTCCGAACGCGGCCGGGCGGCCCAGCCGGGCGATCTCCCCGCGGTTCAGGAAGAAGAAGGCGGCGCTCCCGGCGAAGATGGCCAGGCTCCGCGGCCATCGTTCGAGCCGCAGGGCGCGGACATAGGCGTTCATCGAGTCGGCCTCTTGCGGGCATAGATTTCGAAGGAATCGCCCAAGGCCAATTTTATCGGAATTCTCTTCAAAAAAGAAGCGAAGCGTCCGCGCCCGGCGAGCGCGCTCAACCAGCCCTTCCGGGAGACCAGGTAATGGAGGCTGAAGGTCCAGGCGTAACGGCGGCGCCGGATGATCCGGAAACCGGCGCCCTCGAGAAGCGCCGCCAGACTCCGGCGGTTGAAGTAGGACAGATGCCCGGGACGGAAGTGCCACCATTTGCGCCCGGCCAACCGGGCGGCCACGCTCCCGAAGTCGGGCGTCACGATGCAGAGAAGCCCGTCCGGCGCGAGGATCTCGAAGGCGCGGCGGACGGCCTCAGCCGGCCGGGGCGTATGCTCGATGATGTCGATCATCGTCACCGCCCGGTAGGCGCCTGCCGGCAGGGCGGCCGTTTCGAAGTCGCCGGAGCGGAGGTCGAGCCCGTACTTGACCTTGGCGAAGCGGACGGCCCAGGCGCTGGGCTCGATCCCGTCGGCCGTCCAGCCCCGGGCACGGGCCAGGTCGAGCAGAATCCCGGTCGCGGCGCCGACGTCGAACAGCCGGCCCGGACCGTGGCCGAGCCGCTCCAGGGACGCCAGAATTCTCACGAAGTTGCGGCCCCGGCCGGGCGCCTCCTCGTCATAGAGGGGATCCTCGACAGCGGCGTAGAGGGCGTTCATCAGAGCCGGGGTTGGGCAGGGATTGGCGAAGACGTGACGGCAGTCGCGGCAGAGGCTCAGGTCCCAGAGCCGGCCGTAGCCTTTGTCGGTGATCTTGATCTCGTCGGGGCTAAGCTCGGAGGCGTCGAACGTCCCGCGCCGAAAGGCGATCAAGCGGGCGCTGCCGCAGACGGGGCAGCGGGCGATCCTCTCGATACGGTCCGGTCCGGTCGCCATGTCAGCGGTTGAGGAAGTGTTTCAACCAGAACCGGTATTCGCTCCGGGCGTCGTGCTCGCGCTTCTTCATCCCGAAGCCGTGGCGCTGGCCGGGATAGAGCATGAACTCGAAGTCCTTGCCGAGGTCCATGAAGGCGTTGATGAGCTGGACGGTGTTCTGCATGTGGACGTTGTCGTCCATGTCGCCGTGGACCATAAACAGCTTGCCCTTGAGCTTGGCGGCGTGGGTCAGGACGGAGCCGGCCTCGTAACCCTTGGGATTTTCGGCCGGCGTGTCCATGTAGCGCTCGGTGTAGACCGAGTCGTAGAGCGTCCAATCCGTGACCGAGGAGCTCGCGTAGCCGTGGCTAAAATAATCGGCCCCGGCCGTCAGGGCTAGGCAGGTCGCGTAGCCGCCGTAGCTGCCCCCGGTGATCCCGATCCGGGAGGGGTCAACGAACGGCTTCGTCCGGAGCCAGCGGACGGCCTCGCTCCAATCGTGGATCTCCCACGTGCCGAGGCTGCGGTGCATGAGGGACGACCCTCTCTTGCCGAAGTGGCTCGAACCGCGGTGGTCTACGCTCAGGACGATGATCCCCTCCTGTGAGAGCAGGGCGTTCCTAAGCGAGGGAAAGGCGTTCGAGGCGTCAGTCGACTCGGGTCCGCCGTAGATGGAGAACAGAACGGGATAGCTCTTGGCGGGGTCGAAATCGGGCGGGAGGATCCAGCGGGCCGGGAGATTCCAGCCGTCTTCGGTCGGGATGGTGAACAGCTCGACTTTGCCCCAAGCGTATTCCTTGAGGGCCGGCGTCTCGGAGGCGTCGATGGCGCGGATGAAGGCTCCGGTCGAAGCGTACAGGTCCTGGCGGGAGGGCGTCGTGATGTTCGAGAAGGTGTCCAGGAAATAGGATCCCCCCGGCGAAACGGAGACCCAGTGTGTGCCCGGCTCTCTCGTCAGGCGCTTGAGGCCCGAGCCGTCCAGGCCGGCGACATAAAGATGGCTTTCGGTCGAGGGATCCTTCCGGGCCGTAAAATAGACCTTGCCGTTCTTCTCGTCCAGGAGGGCCATCCCGGTCACCGCCCAATCCCCCGAGGTGATCCGTGCCCGGAGCTTTCCCCCGAGGTCGTACGCGTAGAGGTGACGCCAGCCGTCGATGTCGCTGCGGAGGATGAAGCCGCTTCCGTCCTCAAACATGGTCAAGTCCTCGAAGAACTCGACCCAGGACGGCTGGGACTCGGCGTGAATCTCCGCGCTCCGGCCGGTCGCCGGATCGACCGCGAAGATCTTGATCATGTCCTGGGCGCGGTTCATCCACTGGACGGAGAGCTTCGAGCCGTCGGCGTACCAGACGGGCCAGGCGAGATAGGCGTCGGCCTCGGGGTCGAAATCGGCCCAGGTGACCTTGGCCTGGGCGACCTCGGCGATGCCCAGCCGGACCTTGGGGTTGGGATCGCCCGGCTTGGGGTAATGGGCGGATTCGACCTCGCCGTGGACGCCCATCGAGCGGACCAGGGTGAAGGACGGCACTGACCCGTCGTCGAACCGGAGGAACGCGATACGACGGCTGTCGGGCGACCACCAGAAGGCCGCGTAGCGAGAGCCCCGGCCGAGGATCTCCTCGTAATAGACCCAGGACGCCCAACCGTTGTAAACGGTCGGGGAGCCGTCCGCGGTCAGCTGGTATTCGAGGCCGCCGTCGATGTCGAGGGCGAAGAGGTTGTTAGCCCTCGTATAGGCGAGGAAGCGGCCGTCCGGCGAGAGACGGGCGTTCCGCTCCTCGTCCGGTGTCGCCGTCAGGCGCTTGAAGAGACCCGACGGGGGAGCGTAGGCATAGAGGTCGCCCTTGAATTCGTAAATCAGGCGGTCGTAGTCCGCCGTTTGAGCGGCCGGCATCGCGGCGGGAAGGCCGGCGGGCAGTTTCTTCTGGATGAGGTCGAAGTCGAGGAGGATCGATGTCTGGCCCGTTTTGGCTCGGACCTTCCAGAGCTTGACCGATTTGGTTTTTTCGTCCCGCTCCCGGACCAAGTAATGTTCGTCGTCAAGCCATCCGGCCGCCGGCGTCATCGGCTTCAGGACGAGCGGAGGCTGGCGGAGGTAAACCTGCTCGAAGGTCAATTTCTTCGGCGCGGCATGAGCGGTCGCGGACGGGCCGGCGCCGGCCGGTCCGGCCAGGGCGGCCGCGACGAGAAGGCCGATCGCGATGCGGGCGCGGGGCGTTGTCATGGGACGTCTCCTTGTCATGATCCTTATTATATCCGGACTCCTCCCCAAATAAAGCGGCGCGGCGCCGAAAAAAACCGCAAAAAAAAGCTTGACAAAGCCGGAGGCGATCTGTTATATGAGTTAGTCTATTGATGAAGTCGACTAAGGCTGAAACGCGATGAGGTTATCGACGAAGGGCGAATACGCCAGCCGGGCCATGCTCGAGCTTTCTTTGCGGTACGCGCAGGGGCCTCTCCATATCCGGGAGATCTCTTCGGCCCAGCACATCCCGGAGCGCTTCCTGGAGCAGATCCTCCTCCTCCTCAAGCGGGCCGGCTACCTCAGGAGCCGCAAAGGCCACCAGGGCGGATACGCCCTGGCCAAGCCGCCCTCCGCCATTACGGTCGCCGAGGTCATCCGGGTCATGGACGGCCCGCTGGCTCCGATCGATTGCGTCTCGGTGATGTCCCACGAGGCGTGCCCGATGGAGGGCACCTGCGGCCTGCGCTGGCTGTGGAAGGAAGTCCGCGACGCGGTGGCCCAGATCCTGGAGCGGACGACCTTCGACGACCTCGTCCGGAAGACCAAGCACAGGCGTCATTGATAGGTCTTTTACTATAGAACCTTGCGTTCCCCTCTAGCGCGGGCGGGAACAGATGAAAAAATCAAAAGAAAGGAGTCTGTGCCTGATATGAAGATGATCTGCAAAACGGCCAAAGGCCTCGGGCGGGCGGCCGCCTGGGGCCTCGTCATCAGCTGCCTGGTCCTGCCGGGGGGACTCCTCGGCCAGGAGAAGAAGGAGCCCGCGCCCCTGACGGCGGCGGCCCCCCTGAGGCTGACGGGGTTCAGTCAATTTTTGTATACCGACTGGGACAAGGGCGTCGACGGCTTTAGCGCCCGCCGCATCCGGTTCTCCCTCTCCGGCGAGCTCTTCAAGAACGTCAACTACAAGATCCAGGTCGACGGCGTCAAGAGCCCCATGATCCTCGACGCCATAGTCGAGTTCAAGCTGATTCCGGAGGTTGGGCTCCGGGTCGGCCAGTTCAAGGTCCCCTTCAGCATGGAAAACCTGACCTCGAGCTCCGACCTGGACACCATCAACCGCTCGACGCCGGAGGAAAGGCTCGCCCCGGGCCGGGAAAACAAGATGAACGGCCGCGACATCGGGGCCGCCCTGTTCGGGAAATGGTCGGTCCTGGAGTACGCGCTCGGCGTCTTCAACGGCTCCGGGATCGACACCAAAGACAATAACAGCGAGAAGGACATTGGCGGCCGCGTTGTGATCCGCCCCGTCGACTTCCTGGCCGTGGGCGCCGCCTTCTATAGAGGCCGGACGAGCGCCGCGGCGGGAGCGCCCGCCTACGACCGCGATCGGACCGGGCTCGAGCTGACCGTCCTCCATGGCCCGTTCTCCCTTAAGAGCGAATACATCTATGCTAAGGATGAGGTCAACAAACTCGAGCGGTCGGGCTGGTACGTCCAGGGCGGCTGGTTCCTGATAGCCAAGAAGCTCCAGGCCGTTCTCAAGCTCGACGGTTACGACGCGGACCGCAGTAAGTCCGATAACAGGACGAACCTGTGGACGGTGGGCCTGAACTGGTTCCTGACGGCCAAGTCTAAGCTTCAGGTCAACTACGAGCTCTACAAGCTGGAAGGCGGAAAGACCGACAACTCGGCTTTTCTCGTCCAGCTTCAAGCCGGGTTCTGAGGCTAGGAGGAATACGAACATGAATAAACGAGCCGCATTCGGACTCTTGATCCTGTGGGCCGGCGTCACGATCGCCGGCCCCGCCGCGGGCGCGGTCCAGACCGCCGCGCTCTCCGGCAATCTCTCCCTATCGGGCGCCTGGGCGCTCTATCCGATGGCCGTCCGGTGGGCCGAAGAGTTCCAAAAGGCCTATCCCAAGGTCAAGATCGACATCCAGGCCGGCGGCGCGGGCAAGGGGCTCGCGGACGCCCTGGCCGGCATGGTCGACGTCGGGATGGTCTCGCGCGACGTCCATCCGGCCGAGATCGATAAGGGCGCGTTCCCCATCGCGGTCACCAAGGACGCCGTCGTCCCCACCCTGAACGCCCGGAATCCCTTCCTCAAGGACCTCGTCAAGAGAGGGATCAAGCGCGACGAGTTCGTCGGGATCTGGATCACGGGCGCCGTCAAGACCTGGGGCGATCTGCTGCGCACCTCCGACAAGACGCCCGTCCGCGTCTTCACCCGCTCCGACGCCTGCGGCGCGGCCGAGACCTGGGCCGCCTACCTGGGAAAACGCCAGGAGGACCTCATCGGCGTCGGCGTCTACGGCGATCCCGGCCTGGCCGACGCCGTGCGGCGCGACCCGCTGGCCGTGGGCTTCAACAACGTCAACTACGCCTATGACGCCAAGACCCTGAAGCCGATCGAGGGGATCGCCATCTGTCCCCTCGACCTCAACGGGAACGGCGCCGTCGATCCGGCCGAGGGCGTATACGCAACCCGCGGCGATCTGACCAGGGCTATCGCCCAGAATATCTATCCCAGCCCGCCGGCCCGGGATCTCTATTTCGTGACCAAGGGAAAGCCGGCCAAGCCGGTCCTGGTCGAATTCATCCGTTGGGTTCTGACCGAAGGCCAGAAATACGTTCCCGAGACCGGCTATATCAAGCTCAGCCCTGAAAAGCTCAAGGACGGCCTGGCCCGGGCGACGGAGGGCCGCTGATCTTCTAGAATAGGATCCTAAAAAAGGGAGCCCCGATTGAGGCTGTTCAAAGAGCAGGCCGGTCGTGCGGTCATGTTCGTCCTGACCGTGCTGCCGACGGTTCTCGTCGTCCTGATGCTCCTCGGGCTGTTCCAGAAGTCGAGGGCCATCCTGGCCCTCAAGTCATTCAGCGGCCTGCTCTTCTCGTCGGGCTGGCACCCCCTGCGGGGGGAGTTCGGCCTGTTTCCCTTCCTGATCGGGACGCTGTGGGTCACCGCCGTCGCCCTGGTCATCGCCATCCCGATCTCGCTGCTGACGGCGATCTATCTGTCCGAATACGCTCCGCGCGGCTTCCGGGAGTTGGCCAAGCCCATCATCGACCTCCTGTCCGGCATCCCATCGGTCATCTTCGGCGTCTGGGGCGTCCTGATCATCGTCCCCCTGGTCCGGCGGCTCGCCCCCGCCTTCGGGCAGTATTCGAGCGGCTACTCCGTCCTGGCGGGCGGCGTCGTCCTGGCCATCATGATCTTTCCGACCATCATCCACGTCGCCCTCGAGGTTTTCTCCGCCATCCCCTTCCCCCTCCGCGAGGCCTCGATGTCCCTGGGCGCGACCCGCTGGGAGACGACCCGCCGCGTCGTCCTCCGCAAGGGGTCCCAGGGGATCATCGCGGCCTGCGTCCTGGGCCTGTCGCGGGCCTTCGGCGAGACGATGGCCGTCCTGATGGTCGTCGGCAACGTCCCGGCCGTGCCCCGCTCCCTCTTCGACCCCGGCTACCCCTTGCCGGCGCTCATCGCCAACAACTACGGCGAGATGATGTCGGTCCCCCGTTACGACGCCGCGCTCATGGCCGCGGCCCTCGTCCTGACATTGATCGTCCTCTTTTTCAACGTCCTGGCCCGACGGATCCTGGTCCGCGTCGAACGGAGGGTCCGGTGAACGGCCTGGCCGAGCGCTCCCTCGGGAGGCGCAAGCGCATCGACCTCTTCTTCCGGGTCCTGGCCGCGGCCTCGGCCGCGGCCGTCCTGCTCGCGCTTTTGCTCATCCTCGGGACGATCCTGTGGAAGTCCGTTCCGGCTCTGAGCCTGTCGATGCTGACGAAGACCCCCAAGGGCGGCTTCTATCTGGGCAAAGAGGG
>Ga0316628_100001542_pt1 | contig 16368 bp, 16 predicted proteins | sample OWC_Aug_M2_C1_D5_FD_207648 | JGI IMG/M metagenome (GOLD analysis project Ga0316628, IMG submission 207648) | Wetland soil microbial communities from Old Woman Creek delta, Ohio, United States - OWC_Aug_M2_C1_D5_C | ecosystem: Environmental > Terrestrial > Soil > Wetlands | place: USA: Ohio... | reverse complement strand
CTAATCGACAATTATCACCAACCCCTCGCCATGTGTATCATCCGTGTAAATTTGCGGTCAACCCATAATGTCATATTTGAATTATCGGCAGCGTGCCTGAAACCGAATGCGGGTTCAGGTGCGCTGGAATTGAGAAGAGCAGATGAAACACGATGCAATCGGTGCCGGAAGGGTCAGAAGCGGCTTGGCCATCACTGCTCGAAAAGTCGGGGGTCGTAGGCAACGGCTTCCGTGTTTACGATGCGAATTTTCGAAAACCGGCGGTGGGGTGGATCGAGAAGGCAAAAAGGAGACCGTTGAAATTGAAATGATGAGGTTCAGGAAACGCGCTGGGTCTTATCCCACAAAAGCTCCCGGACAGGGAGATTCAGCGCATTCGTGAGGTACCAGCTTGGGGAGCCTGCCGCCATCATAGACAACATCCTCCCCCCGGCCCTGGCATTCGGGGCAAGGCATTTCCTTGTCTTTTTCGACGATATAGCCTTTCCCGTTGCAGACGATACAGACCATTTTGACGTCCCGGCTACCCAACTCCCGCGTGAACGGCAGGCGTCAGGATGCCTTTTTAGGTTCATTCCTGGTCACTTCAGCGGATCGCGCTGACTATTTTTCCCCTGATGATGTCCCCCGGTAAAGCACAGCTTGATGAACTTTTTTTCGGCCTCCCGAAAATCCGCATCCGAGTAGTGATTGAGATTTTCAGGGATGCGGAATCGTTTGCGGCATTCCTTCACCAACAGATGGATCCCCGTCGGATTCTTCATTTCATCACCCCTGTTCAAACCCAAGGGAAGGAACAAAGATGTTCGGGACCTTCTTCTCAGAACCGCTCAACGAGATTCCTGAGCAAGTTTTGTTCCAGCCATGAGCCAGTATGGAATGATGATTCAAAACTATCAGTTAGCATTAAGGCCGGGTAATCGGCAGGTACCGATGTAGAACCCATTCTGCGCAAAATTAGGGTTTCAAATTCCCATAGGGGGGTACATCAATAGAAGGGGGGTCGGAAGGAGCGGCAATGACCCTATGCATCGGTTCTCTTTCTTGTGGCTCACTGCAGGCTGGCCATCCATGATCCGTGGTTTTGGGCGAGTCTGAACGTGCCGGACATTTGGGTTTTGTCCTCGGAAAGCTCACCGCTCATGGTGCCCAACCCCAGGCTGATCTTGCCGTCCATGAGGCGGCCCGTTACCGTGCCTCGGAAATAATACTCACCGCCATAAATGGTATTCACAAACTGGCCGGTGAAGATCGTCTCTCCCTCCGGGGTTTGAAACAACTGCACCTGGAGGGGACCGTCGAACACGTTGCCCCGCAGTATGCCTTTATAAGTTCCCAAGGACTGGGAGCCCTGCGGGACAGAGCCCGCGACGCAGCTCGTGAGCATGACGCCCCAACAAAACAGCAGGATGCAACATGCGTGTTTCATGATTAGAAAGGGGCAGCCGCCTGATAGGGCATGCAAGGCCTCTGGCGCGGCAGGCCCGACACCCCCTACCCCGCCGTGGTCTCAGCCCATGCGGCCGCAGTCGTCAACCCGGGATATCCCGGTCAACCGGTTCAACCCAGAGTGGGCATTTTGATGGCTGCAGCAATAATACCATGATATCCACGGACTTGCCACGGCCCAGGGGAAGAAAGGCAAATGACGGGGATCTATGGCCGCGGGCCTGCTTCTGTCTGAAGGCCTCCCGGAAAGCCGGCCGCAGGCCATTTGTCTATTGATGCGCAGGGGGAGCTACTATATCCTTAAACCTTAAATTGAACGGTGCTTATTTCGGATTTTTGCGGCAAGGCCCGGAGGGGTTTGCGTGCCATTCGATCAGATGGACCAATCTAAGCATATCTATGGCATAAACCAGCAGGGAGGCGATACTCATGGGCAAAAAAATTTTAGTTGCATTTGACGATTCGGACAATGCCATGCGGGCGGTGGAGTACGTCGCGCAGTCCATGACCCCGGACAGCCAGGTCACGCTTTATTCGGTGCTGCAGGACACGGCAACTCTTTGCGACATGAACAGCCCGGAATTGATCCCTTACTTCAAATCGCAGCAAGAGGCCTTCTGCGTCCTGGAGGACAAAAAGAGGGAGCTTCTCACCGAGGCCCAATGCCGGGCCAAAGCACTGTTGGTGGCGAAGGGCTTTGCCGAGTCTCAGATCCAGATCAAATCCGAGCCGAAGAAGAAGGGAATTGCGCGGGATATCGCCGCCGAATCCCAATCAGGCTATGACCTCATCGTGATCGGTCGGCGTGGATTGTCGGGGCTCAAGGAATTCCTGCTGGGGAGCATTTCCCAGAAGGTCCTGCAATTGGTGCATTCGACATCGATTCTCATCGTGAACTGAAAGCCCTGTCGGCGCCTGGTGCTCTTCGTTAAATCCCGCCGATTCTTGGCTGTTGCGGAAAGCCTGCTTGCCTTTGCGTTAAAGGTGAATATCTTTTTCGGCATGCACTTATTTTCGCATAGATCCGATGAGGCCGCATATGGTCAAAGTCACCTTTTACAGCAGCTCCAGGGGGTCGCCGAGCGCCGGTCCGCCAAGACACGCCAGGCCCCGGGACTCACTCGAACGTCACAGCCCGGCCCGCGAAACTTCTGCTCCTGCAGCCGCAAATCCTCCGCCTCGTTCTCGCCCGTTTATAAAGCGCCATGAACGCTTCCTATGGGTTATAGGTGCCGCTGGGCTTGTCCTGGTCCTGATCTTTGCCCACACGGTCTTGACGCCATCGCCGCGCCGGATCACCCAGCGCGACATCGACGCAGCCGTTTTCCACACGTTGAAGCACAAGACGCTGCCGTCGGCCGCCGCCAAGGCCTACGAGGCCATTCGAGCATCCGTTGTACGCGTGCGGGGACTGGAACTCGACCCGGACCGGGATGAAGAGACCGAAAAAAGCGTCGGCAGCGGTGTCGTCATCGTGGACAAGGGCATCATCCTCACCAACCTGCATGTCGTCGCCGGGGCCAGCCTGGTGAAGGTGGTGTTCGCCGACGGTTTTCAATCCGAGGCTGCGATCATAGCGGCGCAGCCGGAAAACGATCTGGCCGTGCTCCAGGCAAAGACCGTCCCCGACGATCTCGCTGCAGCGACCTTGAGATCTACGGCGGACCTCGCGGTGGGTGACCAGGTGATTGCCGTCGGTTTCCCGTTCGGCATCGGCCCGTCGGTGTCGGCAGGGGTGGTCTCCGGGTTGGGCCGCGAATACCGCACCCCGGAAGGCCAGCGCCTGCTGACCAACCTCATCCAGTTTGACGCAGCAGCCAACCCCGGCAACTCCGGCGGGCCGCTGGTGGACGCGGACGGCCAGGTGGTGGGGATCGTCACGGCCATTTTGAACCCGACCGAGCAGCGCTTTTTTATCGGAATCGGGTTTGCAGTAACCATGGAGAGCGCGGCGGCTGCCGTGGGGCTTCCGCCGTTCTAAAGGATCGGGCAGCTATGGACATGAAAGAGCCGGGACGCTCCGAGGTTTCGTCGCTGATGGAGCGCATCCTGTATGAGATCAAGAAGGTCGTCGTCGGCCAGGATCATTTCCTCGAGAGAGTGCTGGTGGCCATCCTGGCTCAGGGGCATCTGCTGGTGGAGGGAGTCCCGGGGCTTGCCAAGACCCTGACCGTCAAGACGCTCGCCAGAACCATTCGGGGAAGCTTCCGCAGGATCCAATTCACTCCGGATCTCGTACCGGCGGATCTGGTGGGAACCCGCATTTACAACCAGAAGACCGGCGAATTCAGCACCGCGCTGGGCCCCGTCTTCGCCAATCTTCTCCTGGCCGACGAGATCAATCGGGCCCCGGCCAAGGTGCAAAGCGCACTGCTCGAGGTGATGCAGGAGTACCAGGTGACCATCGCCGGCGAGACCCACCGGGTGCCCCAACCGTTCTTGGTCATGGCCACGCAAAACCCCATCGAGACCGAGGGAACCTATCCGCTGCCCGAAGCGCAGGTGGACCGATTCATGATGAAGGTGCTGGTCGGCTACCCCAGCGAGGAAGAGGAGTTTGTCATCGTCGACCGGGTCACGGGCGTTGCAAAGGACCTCGTTGCCGTGGCCACGACCGAGCAGTTAAGCGCGCTTCAGGCCGAGTGCCGAGCCGGGTACGTCGACCCCACGCTCATTCAGTACGCCGTGCGTCTCGCCTCCGCGACGCGGGAACCGGCCCGCTACGGCCTGGCCGAGCTTTCACCGTACCTTCAATACGGTGCAAGCCCGCGCGCCTCCATTCACCTGATCGAGGGCGCGCGCGCGCTCGCCTATCTCCGCGGGCGCGACTACGTCCTGCCGGAGGATGTGACCGATCTGGTGCCCGATGTATTCCGGCACCGGCTGGTGCTTTCCTACCAGGCCCTGGCCGACGCGATGACGGCCGATCAACTGGTCAGTCGGATCATGCAGAGCATACCGGCTCCCGAAAAGCCGCTGGAGGCCCATGTCAGCGTCGGTGCGTGATCCTGAAAAAATCCTGCTGCGCCTGGAGTGGACCGTAATCCGCCGGCTGGACGGCCTGCTGCACGGCGACTACCGGACGCTCTTTCGCGGGTTTGGGCTGGATCTCGCCGATTTGCGCGAATATCAGTATCACGACGATGTCCGCTACATCGACTGGAACGTCACGGCGCGTCTCCAAACCCCCTACGTCAGGGTATACAACGAAGACCGGGACGTCGCAGCCTGGTTCCTGCTGGATCTGAGCCCGTCCGTGAATTTCGGCTCGCGGCAGGTGCAGAAGCGGTCCGTGGCGGCCGACTTCGTCACCCTTCTGGCGCGGCTGTTGTCCCGCCACGGGAACCCCATCGGGGCCCTTTTCTATGGCGACCATGTGGATACGGTGATCCCGGCCCGAACCGGCCGGCGCCACGTGCTCCACATTTTGCACCGGATGCTGTCTCGACCTGAGCGCTCCGGCACGGGCGCGACAAATCTGCAGGATTTGCTCAAAACCGGGATTCAGGTCATGCCCAGGCGATCGCTGGTTTTTGTCGTCTCCGATTTCATCAGTGCACCCGGGTGGGAACAGCCGCTGGCCCTGCTGGCGCGGCGCCATGAGGTCATGGCCGTGAGGCTCTACGACCCTTTGGAGATGGAATTGCCCGACCTAGGGCTTCTGGTCGTCCAGGATGCTGAAACCGGCGAGCAGCTATTCGTCGACACCCACGACCGCGGCTTCCGGAGGCGCTTCGCCGACGCCGCCGTGCATCGTGAGACGAACCTGCGGTCTGCGCTGGGCTGGGCCGGCGTAGACACCCTGGAGGTGTCCACGGAGGACGATCTCCTCGATGCGATCCTCCGGTTCGCCGACCTGCGCAAGCAGCGAAGACGGTGGGCAGCCGGCGGGCGGCCGCCGATGCACCTGGAGGCGTCCCATGACGTTCCTGTGGCCTGAGATGCTCTGGTTTCTGCTGGCCGTGCCGGTCCTCGTCGCCGCATATGTGTTTCTGCTGCGCCGCAGGAAGAAGGCCGCAGTCAGCTACGCGAGCCTGAGCCTGATGAAGGACGCCCTGGGCGCCCGCCAGCGCTTTCGGCGTCACCTTCCGCCGCTGCTGTTCCTGCTGGCCCTGGCCGTTATGACGGTGGCTGTGGCCCGCCCGTCCGCCGTCGTCACCCTCCCCTCCCAGCACGAAACCGTCATCCTCGCCATGGACATCTCCGGCAGCATGCGCGCTACCGACATGGAGCCCAGCCGAATTGCCGCGGCTCAGGCCGCGGCGCGGGCCTTCGTCAAGGACCAGCCGCGGCATACGCGCATCGGAGTGGTGACATTCGCCGGGACCGCGGCGGTCGCGCAGGCGCCCACCCAGAATCACGAAGAGATCCTGGCGGCCATTGAGAGGTTCCAGCTGCAGCGCGCCACCGCCATCGGCAGCGGTATTCTCATATCGCTCAAGGCCATCTTCCCGGATGCGGAATTCGACCTGCGATCGTGGAATCCCCGGGGCGATTCGCTGCGGGATCCCGGCCGCGGCGTCGCGCTGGACCAGGCGCGCGGACCGGAAAAGCCGGCGTTCAAACCGGTTCCCCCCGGCTCCTACACGTCCGCGGTCATCGTACTGCTGACGGACGGCCAGTCGAATGTAGGACCCAACCCTATCGAGGCGGCCCGCATGGCGGCCGAACGCGGCGTGCGGATCTTCACGGTGGGGTTCGGCACGGTCGACGGCGAAATCCTGCGCTTTGAAGGCTGGGCCATGCGCGTGCGCCTCGATGAGGAAACGCTCAAAACCATTGCCGACCTGACAAAGGGCGAATATTTTTACGCAGGCACCGCCGCGGACCTTCATAAAGTCTACCAGACCCTGAGTGCCCGGCTGGTCATGGAGACCCAGGAGACCGAGATCACCGCCCTGTTTTCAGCTGCCGCGGCCGTCCTGGCGCTCATCGCAGCGGTGCTGTCCGTTATGTGGTTCAACCGGATCCTATAGCCGGATCAGATTTCCATGAGACCTTGGATGAGGAGGTCAGCCATATGAATACCCGCGCCGTCGCATGGGTTGCGCTCCTGCTGGCACTCTGCGTTTATCTGACTTCGCCGGCGCTCGCTGCCGACGCCCCGCGCATGGAGAAGGATCAGCTCAAGGCCAACCTCGACAATCCCGGCGTGCTGATCATCGATGTCCGTTCTTACACCGACTGGTTTTTCAGCAACGACAAGATCAAGAGGGCGGTGCGGGAAAATTATCGGGATTTCGAAGAATGGTACACGAAGTACCCGAAGGGCAAGACCATCGTCCTGTATTGCGCCTGAAATAACGAGGGCTCGAGCGCAAGTATTGCACTCAAATTCATCGAGAAGGGCTACTCCAACGTCTACGCCCTCAAGGGGGGCTGGAATGAATGGAGTAAATCCGGCTATCCCACCGAGCCGAAGTGATGTTCTTGCCGAGGCTTGTGCTCTGCCGACCGGAGCCTGGATCACCCCAGACATATTTCAGATTAACCGCTTTCTGACCGGCTGGGAAGGTGAATTCCCCCGGCTCCAGCCGGGCCTGCACCGGTCCCGTCGAGCCGACCACCCGAGCCTGCATGCTACCCGCCGGGGCCGTCCCTGCACCTATGACCACCGCCAGCACCACCACCACGATTAAGATTACGGATTTGATGCTCATGTCCCGACCTCCATGCCCTTGGGCGGTATTGAAGTAAGCTTATTTCTAAACTTTAACCTTGCGTTCGGGTTAAAACTCATTGAGACGATAACCCGCATTTTGAGCTACTTATTGGTCTTGGCACGGGTGGGAATTGCAGGTGGCTGCTGGGAGGCGATGGCTTGAAAAGCGGAAGCGGTTCAGGTATGCATTCACTAAAACAGCCTGCTTAGATCTGTTGTTACTGCGGTTGATCTCTTGCGGATTCTTAATCGCCCCTAAACCCTATTGCTTGCTTCACACCTATACCGAGGAAAAAAAACGCCATGAATCCCCGAAACGAAACCGAGAGCATGCTGGAGCAAGTTCTATCCCTTACAGGACCCGGGGGGGGCTGCTTTTCCCGCCGCCAATTCCTCAAACTGACCGGGGCAACGATTGCAGGCATCTCGGCCTGGGGTCTTTTCGGGGCGCGCGACGGTTCGGCCGCACCTCTCATTATCACGGAGCAGGCCGAAGGGCTGGTTGTCGCCGACCCGACCCGCTGTGTGGGCTGCCGAAGGTGCGAATTGGCCTGCACCGAATACAACGACGGCAAGGCATCCCCGACCCTTGCCCGGATCAAGGTGAACCGGAACCTCAACTACGGCCCCGTGGGGCTTTACACCCGCCAGGCCGGCCAGGGCAACTGGGGCGGTGGGCTGATCATCCAGGACATATGCAAGCAATGCCCCCATCCGGTGCCCTGCGCGAACGCTTGCCCGAACGACGCGATCGTAGTGAAGCCGCCGCTGAACGCTCGAGTGGTGGACTCGCAGAGATGCATCGGGTGCAAAATGTGCCAGCGGGCCTGCCCGTGGGAGATGATGTCCTTTGATCCGGATACGAACACGGCCACTAAATGTTTCCTCTGTAACGGGAAGCCCAAGTGTGTGGAAGCCTGCCCGGCAGAAGCATTGAAATTTGCGGCTTGGCGCGATCTAACCCGCAATGTCCCACCGAGGGTCATACCGAGCGCCGTTATTTCCCCGGAGAAATTACAGGCCTGCATGGACTGCCACAAACGCTAACCCAGAAGGAAAGAGCATCATGACCACGTACGGAGGATGGGCGGGCAAAGTGCTGCGGGTTGATCTGTCCAGCGGGAGAATCTCCACGGAAGACACCGCCGAGAAATACCGGGATTACCTGGGCGGCACAGGGATCGGCTACAAGGTCCTCTGGGATGAAGTTCCGGCCGGGACCCAGCCGTTTGATCCAGAAAACAAAGTGGTCTTCGCAACCGGCCCCCTTGCCGGAACCGGCGCCCCTTGCAACGGACGGACGGCCATCACCACACTTTGGCCGACCTGCTGGCCCAAACCGCTGGTCGCGAGCGGACACATGGGCGGCCATTTTGCCGCGGAACTCAAGTACGCCGGCTATGACGCCGTCATCGTCGAGGGTCGGGCGGATCGACCGGTGTGGCTTTCCATTGCCGACAGCAAAGTGGAAATCAGGGACGCCCGCCATCTCTGGGGCCAGGGCATCCGCCGGGCGACCTATGAAATCAACACGGAGATGGGTCCGGAGGCAGCAGTGGCGTGCATCGGCCAGGCCGCTGAAAACCTGGTGCCGATGTCGGTCGTCATCAACTCGGTGTCGCACTCCGCGGGCGGCGGAGCAACCCTGGGGGCAAAAAACCTCAAAGCCGTCGCGGTGCGAGGCACCGGGAGCATCCGGATTGCCGGAAGCAAGGACGAGTGGGAGAAGGCCATCAAATTCCACCTGTCCCTGCTGGGGGCCAACAATCAGCACGTAGTTCCCGATTCCCCGCAGCCCTGGGCGGAATACCACAGCCCGGGGACGCGCTGGGTGGCGTCCAGGGGCCGCCTGTGGGGTGCGGCCAACCCGGCCATCGACACCGGCGCCTGCGATCCCCACAACCTCAACCGCATTGCCTACCGATCCAACAGCGGCGCCTTTTTCCTGGGTCCCCAGGCCTGGAAATACACCGTCAGGGGCAACGGATGCACGGGCTGCCCCATTCGTTGCCACGTCATGCTCAAGGTCCCGGCGGCGGCCGCTAAGTATGGCATTTCCGAGACCGGCCAAAACACCTGCGGCGGTTTGAATTTCGGCCGGGCCTTCTTCAAAAGCTTCCCGGACGGCCATAGAGGCCAAACTGCCATCGAAGCCTGCATGGTGGGGATGCACCTCGCGGATGACCTGGGGCTCTGGAACAACTACGGGTTGCTCCAGCGCGACTTCCAGAAATTTTACTATGACGGCATTCTAAAAACCAAAATCAGCGAGAAGGAATTCCAAAGCTACTCCTGGGAGCGATACGAAAAGGGCGACCCGGCGTTTCTGTTTCAGCTGCTGCCGCGAATCGCCAACAAGGAGGGCGAGTTGGCCACAGCCCTCGGGCTTGGAACCGGCTACACGCTGGAACGCTGGGGCATTCCCGAAGACGAATGGAAGAAAGACCATGAGCTCGCCTATTGGAAGATGGGGCATCCCAAGCACCATTCCAACGAAGATTCCGGGCAATGCGGCGTGATCATCAACACCCAGTACAACCGGGATGCCCAGTGCCATTCGCACACCAACTTCATCCGCAACGGCTTGCCGATCGAAGTGCAGAAACGTCTGGCAGACGAGCTGTGGGGATCGGCGGATGCGGTCGACCCCGCCATGTCCTACACGCCGATGAACGTCTACAAGGCCCGGATGGCCAAGTGGTCTCTGCTGCGAAAGGAACTGCATGATTGCCTCGCCCTTTGCAACTGGATGGGACCCTGGGTGGCTTCGCCGTTGAAGGAGCGCGGGTACCGGGGCGACGACTCCATCGAATCCCTGCTTTACAGCCTGGCCACCGGCGACCGGAAATCCCGAGAGGAGCTTGACCAGGCAGCGGAGCGCATCTTTCTACTCCACCGTGCGCTCACCATCCGGGGTATGGGGACCCGGGACATGCGAACCCGGCACGACACCGCCCCGAGCTGGATTTTCGAGTATTCAAAAGACAAGTCCCCGTTCAGCCCGGGAAACATCCGCATGGACCGGGAAGACATCCGGGTTGCGATGGATATGTTTTATACGGAAATGGGTTGGGACAAGAAGAGCGGCGCGCCGACGTCTGAAACCTATAGGAAGTTCGGCCTCGAGGGCATTGGCAAAGAGCTTAAGAAAAAAGATCTGGTGGCATGACATCGCGTGTGCGTATGGATCCGGATCATACGGCGATGCTAGCCGAGTGGATTGGCGTCACACAATGATAGCAATTCAGCCTGAGTTGATCGAATTATTACTTTTCTTGAAATAGTATTGGCTCGCCGCGGCGCTCCTCCCAGGAGCTCATGAATTCTTCCGAGCCGCTTCAAGCTTGGTCAAATAGGGTTGATCAACATCTCCGGTCACATACCTGCCGTTGAAGATGGAACACTCGAAGCCGCTCAATTTCGGGTTCTCCTGCGCCACACAGGTGATCAGATCGTCCAGGGACTGGTAGATCAACCAATCGGCGCCGATACGCGTCTCCACTTCTTTTTCACTGCGTCCGTGTGCAATCAGTTCCGCGGCCGACGGCATGTCGATGCCATATACATTCGGATGCCGCACGGGGGGGGCGGCGGTGGCAAAATAAACTTTTTTCGCCCCGGCCCGCCGGGCCATTTGAATGATCTGCCTGGAGGTCGTGCCTCGCACAATGGAATCGTCCACTAGCAGTACATTCTTGCCTTCAAGCTCCACGCTGATGGGATTCAGCTTCTGCCTGACGGCGGTTTCCCGCTGAACCTGGCCGGGCATGATGAAGGTGCGTCCAACGAACCGGTTTTTCATGAAGCCTTCGTGGTACTCCACTCCGATGGTTGCGGCCAGCTGCAAGGCGGATGTCCGGCTGGTATCGGGGATGGGGATCACGACATCGATGTCGTGATGCGGCCGCTCCCGCAGGATCTTTCGGGCCAATCTGTCCCCCATTCTCAGGCGGGATTTGTATACCGAAACGCCGTTCATGATTGAATCCGGCCTGGCAAAATACACATATTCAAATATGCAGGGGACCAGGCGGGCGTTCTCCGCGCAGGCTCGGGTGTGCAGTCGGCCGGCCGCATCGATCACCACCGCCTCCCCGGGGGCGATGTCACGAATCAAGCTGAATCCCAAGACGTCCAGTGCGGCGCTTTCGGAGGCGATCATGTAATCGTCACCGCGTTGGCCGAAGACGACCGGACGAATCCCCAGAGGATCGCGGAACCCCACGACGCCATAACCGTTGATCATGGCAACCACTGCATATCCTCCGCGGCAGCGCCGGTGAACGCCTTTGATCGCCTCAAATATGTCCTCCGGGCCGGGATTCAGTTTACCGAGATTCTGCAATTCATTTGCAAAAACGTTTAACAGTACCTCCGAATCCGACCCCGTGTTGATGTGCCGGAGATCGGTTTTGAATAGATTCCGCCTGAGATCCTCCACATTCGTCAGGTTTCCGTTGTGCGCAAGAGCGATGCCATACGGCGAGTTCACGTAAAACGGCTGGGATTCCTCCGCGGATGAAGCGCCGGCCGTGGGGTAACGCAGGTGGCCGATGCCGATGGATCCGCGCAACTGCTCCATGTGCCGGGTACGGAACACGTCGCGCACCAAGCCGCGCGATTTACGCACGAAGAATTTGCCCTCCTGACACGTGGCGATCCCGGCGGCATCCTGGCCCCTGTGCTGCAGGACCAGCAAGGCATTGTAGATGTCTTGGCCGACATCTGCCTTTGCAACCATTCCGACCAGGCCGCACATAATTCTTCCTCAAAGCTTTCAAGCCGCTGGAAGCCTTGTTTTCAGGCGTGACTTGAGTTTTTGGAACCCTTCTACGCTATTTCGGTAAACACCGTGCGCAAATTGTCAATAGACCCAGAGAACCCGGGACAAACGCTCAGCATTTGATTTCTCAAAACCGTCCTTATTCTTAGGGTCGTACAGGATTCTTACTACGAAATTAGATATGTCAATTTTCAGAGCGCCGTGAACAGGCTTACCGGGGTGCAAGCCGCCTCGGGCCTGCGCCTGGACGGAGAGGTGGCATATTTAATTTCCGGAGTACCATTCTTCAGCATACGGATCGCGCTCGATGAACACCCTGCTGCCGACATTCTGGGACGAAGTCTATCGCTCCTCTCTCATCGTCTTTATATTGTGCGGCGCTGTTCTCCTGCTCAATGCCTGCACGCCTGTCATCTCACCCCAGCTTATGGACCAGGTTGACCGAAGCCTGACTTATAACTCTCTGGCCAGCCGTCCGGACGAATCCCAGGGTAAGATTGTTCTGCTGGGTGGCACCATCGTGCAAACCGTTCCCAAGACCGGTATGACCGAAATCGAAGTCGTCCAAAAAGAGCTGCTCTCCTCCGGAGAGCCGCGGCTGACGGATAAATCAGAAGGAAGGTTCTTGGTTGTTGTCGATCGATTCCTGGACCCGGCTATTTACAGGCCCGAACGGGGCCTTACGGTGGCGGGGAAAGTGCAGGATTCGGTGGTGCGCCGTATCGGTGAAATCGATTACCGCTACCCGGTCATCGCCGCCCTGGAACTGCATCTCTGGAGAGAGCCGCTTCCTCCGCAGGCCTACCCGTACTATTACCCCTATGGCTACCCCTACTATCCATGGCGGTGGTGGGGCTACCCTGGCTACCCGTACTGACTTCCCGCACCGCTTCGTGTAACGGAACCCTGGCCACGGCGATAGCGGCAGGCCTCTTGCCATCCGGGCTAATGCTTACCATCCTATTTGCCGATGTATAACCCAGTACCTCCTGTTGATAAGGCTCAAGCCCGTTGAACCCATCGAGGAGAGATCTTTCGTGCTGGTAAGGCGCTTCATGACCAGCCACGTTTTCACTCTGTCGCCGGACCAGACCTGTCATGAGGCCCTGGCCGAGTTCCGGCGCCTGAAAATCAGGCGTGCGCCGGTGATGGAAAACAACCAGCTGGTTGGCATCGTCAGCGAGCGCGACCTGCTGCACATCCTGCCCGGTACCTATGCCCAGGCATCCAGCCAGGCCGGCGAAGACACCATGGCTCTGCCGATACGCCATATCATGTGTACTGAGGTGGTAACCCTGGGACTGAACGACCACTTGGCCAAAGCCGCCAGCCTCATGCTCAAACACCGCATCGGTGGCGTTCCCGTGGTTCACGAAGGAAAGCTCAGGGGAATCATCACCGAGTCGGACGTGTTCAAGGCGCTGTATGTCATCCTCACATCCAGCGTGGGATCCATCATAATTTTCGAGGAACCTGCCCAGTTGGCTCAAGCAAACCACGATTACGCAGGGCTGTGCCTCAAACACGGCTGCCGGCTGCACACCCTTCTCCGGTACCCGCAGCCCAGCGGTGGCGTAATGTATTACCTCTGCCTAGAGGGCCAGAACGTGGACGCCGTCATCAGGGCGCTATGGGCCATGTCAAACCAGGTCGTGTGGACGGAACGAAATTGATGAACCGCGGCGTCGCAAGGCTTCCTGCGGTACCTCCGAACCCCCGGCCCCCCCACTAGCCGCGTCCAGACCGGACGCTTTGTTGTTTGAGGCTCCGTTCCCACAGGCCCCGCTTTCCCCAAGGGCACCTTTGCTTTCTGATAACGCTGTATTAGCTTCCAATTTATCTAAAGAATCGTCGTTCGAGCTCGCGAGCCCTTTTACCCTTGAACCCTTATTCACTTATGACACCCGTCCCGTTCGGAACATTCCGCTTGATCATCGTCAGTCTGGCGGTGTTCGCGCAAATCTACCTGTTCTGGCGCATCCGGCAGGCCATCCGGTCCTCGCGTCGATCCGGCAGCCAGGCCTCTCTCGCCGTTGTTCTGACCGGTGCCGTCATTATCGTTTTGTTTGCGTCTAACTGGTACATCATGTCCCGGCCCATCCCGTGGGTCGACCCGCCCGTCCTGGCTCAGGTCCTCCTGTTCTACGCGCCGGCGGTGTGGGGCTTCGGATCCATCTTCGCCGCCCTGCTGCTGCTCCTCACCCAGGTCATCGGCGGACTGGTACGGACGGCGGTTCGAATTTTTCGCCGCATCGCCGGCCCAGCCAGGACCGAGCCGCCGGACCCCGGCCGACGCCTTTTTCTGAGAGCCGGCGTGGGAGGGCTTGCCGCAGCGCCTTTCCTGCTTTCCGGCTACGGCTCCGCCTATGCCGGCAGGGACCACACGATCGTGGCGCTCACCTTTCCCTTCGGCTGCCCCCTGCGGGTGGTCCAGCTCACAGACATCCATGCCGGCATCTACATGACCCGTGACATGATGCGGCTCTATGTCGACCAAGTCATCGCCCTGAAGCCCGAGCTGTTCGTCCTCACCGGCGACTACATTTCGAATTCGACGGTGTTTTTCCCGGGCTTCGTGGAGGAGATGGCCCGGGCCCACGCCCGCTACGGCACCTTCGCCATACTGGGCAACCATGAAAACTGGTATGGGGAGCAAGGCTATTTCCAGAGGCTGTTCGATCAGCACGGCATCCGTCTTTTGCAAAACGAGCACCAGGTGATTCAAACGGATCAAGGTCGCTTTGCAATCGCCGGGATCGACGACCTCCGTTCCGGCCAGCCCGACCTTGAGGCAGCCCTGGCCGGATTGACTTTTGGGATTCCGACGATCCTGCTGTCTCACCGGCCGGAGGTCTTCCCCCGAGCGGCCGAACTTGAAATTCCGCTGACCCTCTCCGGCCACTATCACGGCGGCCAGATCAAACTGAGCCTGCCGAGCGGGGACTTCAGCCTGGCCCACTTGCGGACTGCCTATCCGGAGGGGCTCTACCGGATCGGTACCTCGCAACTCTATGTCAGCCGCGGGATTGGCACCACCTTCACACCCGTAAGACTGAACGCTCCGCCGGAAGTCACCCTGTTTCAATTGACATGATGCCCCGGCTGGCACCCAGCATCGACAAAGGCGGAGGTAGCGCCGCGTGCAAAGCGTGCGGTTGGTGTGGCACGATGACATGTCTCGAGGAAGCGAAAAAACCGTCCTCGTCATCGAGGACGACCGCAACACGGTCAATCTCATCGCCCTTTACCTGAAGCGTGAGGGGTTCCGGACCCTGACGGCGGGAGACGGCGAGGCCGGACTGGCCCTGGCGGGGAGGCAGCATCCGGACGTGGTGATCCTGGACCTGATGCTGCCGAAGCTGGACGGCTGGGAGGTCTGCCGGCGCCTGCGCCGGACATCGGAAGTCCCGGTCATCATGCTTACGGCCCGGGGAGAGGAGGTCGACCGCGTGGTTGGGCTCACCCTGGGAGCCGATGATTACATGGTAAAGCCCTTCAGCCCGAGGGAGCTGGTGGCCCGCGTCAAGGCCGTCCTGAGGCGGGCGCCCCGCCCGGATCCCGGCAGAACATCTAGCCTGTCCCACGCCGAGGTCGTCCTGGATCTCGACAAGCGCCAGCTGAGCGTGGCAGGCCGATCGGTGGCCCTCACGCCGCACGAGTATGCTCTTCTGGCGGCCCTCATGTCCGCTCCAGGCCGGGTCTTCACCCGCGAGGAGCTGCTGGATCGCATCTACCCGAAACGCGATGCCGTGGTGATCGACCGGGTGGTCGACGTCCATATCGGAAAGCTTCGGCAGAAAATCGAGCCGGACGCGTCAACCCCCGTGCACATTCTGACTGTGCGCGGCGTGGGGTACCGCTTTGCCGACCCGCAAGCGGCGGATGCGGAGAATCTCCCGTGAAACGGCACCTGATTCTCAAGCTCCTGGCCATCCACCTGGCGGTGATCGCATTTGCCATGGTGGTCATGTGGATGGCCATCGATACCCTGGCCGCCGGCTACTTTGCCACTCTCATGGAGAAATACAACATCTCCCCCAAGCCGGCCCACGCCATGTTTGTGGAAGCCGTGCATCGCTACCTGATCTGGGCCAGCCTGGCTGCCGTGATTCTGGCCGCGGTGCTCAGCTTCGTGATGATGCGAAAGGTGCTCGGCCCCCTCACCCGCATGACCGCGACCACCCGGCAAATCGCCGCGGGAAACTTCACCGCACGGGTGCCGGCCGGCACGGAGGATGAAGTGGGTCAGCTGGCACGCGCGTTCAACCGGATGGCCGAGAGCCTGGAAAAGATTGAAAACCTGCGCCGCAATCTGATGATCGACGTGGCCCATGAGCTTCGCACGCCGCTCACCAACATACGCGGATACCTGGAGGCTCTCAACGACGGCGTTCTGCCCCCGGCGAAGGAAACCTTTTCCCTGCTGCAGGATGAAACCTTGCGGCTCATCCAGCTCGCGGAGGATGTGCTCGAC
>Ga0316628_100001541_pt1 | contig 16371 bp, 9 predicted proteins | sample OWC_Aug_M2_C1_D5_FD_207648 | JGI IMG/M metagenome (GOLD analysis project Ga0316628, IMG submission 207648) | Wetland soil microbial communities from Old Woman Creek delta, Ohio, United States - OWC_Aug_M2_C1_D5_C | ecosystem: Environmental > Terrestrial > Soil > Wetlands | place: USA: Ohio... | reverse complement strand
CTGTCCGCCACGCCCGCGGCGGTCGGGGCCTCGGACCAGCAGGCCCGCTTCGAGCGGCCGCTCGTGGCCATGCTGATGCTGGCCCTGCTGGTGCTGCTCATCACCTGCGCGAATGTCGCCAACCTGGTGCTCGGTCGTGCGGCGGCGCGCCGCCACGAGATGAGCGTGCGCCGCGCGCTCGGCGCCTCGCGCCTGCGCCTTGCGCGTCAGGTCCTTGTCGAGAGCCTGTTGCTGTCCTCTGTCGGCGCCGTGCTCGGCCTGTTGTTCGCCCGCAACTTCAGTCAGATTCTCGTGAGCCAGGCATCGACCGAGGTGAACCCGCTGTACCTGGACCTGTCGCTCGATTGGCGTGTGCTGGCCTTCACGACTGCCGCAACTTTCATCACGGCCCTTCTCTTCGGACTCGTGCCTGCTTTGCGGGCGGCACGCGTGCAGCCGGCCGACGCACTGAAGGAGGGCGGTCGCGGTCACGCTGGCGAGCGACGCTGGGGATTGAACCAGTTACTCATCGTCGGCCAGGTTGGCTTCTCGGTGGTGCTCGTCGTGGCTGCCGGCCTGTTCGTGCGCACGTTTGCCAGGCTTGCGACGATGGATGTGGGCTTCGACAGGGGACGAACGGTGATCGTGTCGTTGAACACCCAGGACGCCCGCGTGCCGCCGGCCAGCCGCCCGGCATTCTACGAGCGAGTCAGGCAGGCCGTGGCGGCGGTGCCCGGTGCCGAGGGGGCTGTCATCCTTCAGTCGGTGCCGGCCAGCCAGGATCACTGGATCGCCAACGTCCGCGTCGTCGGGCAGGCGCAACCGCACTTTGATCCCATGCTGGGTCCCTTCCTGAATGCGGTCGGCCCCGGCTATTTCTCGACGTTCGGTGCGCCAATCCTCGCGGGGCGCGGGTTCGACCAGCGCGACGGCCGCGGCGCGCCGCTCGTGGCGGTCGTCAACGAGACGTTTGCGCGGGTGTTCATCCACGGCCGCAATCCGATTGGAGAATCGCTCACCTTCGCGGCCGGAGGAGAGGCCGAACCCGGCGCTGCCGCGCAGTCCTACAGTCCCCTATTCCAGGTCGTCGGCCTCGCCAAGGACTCGGGCTCGGCCATCAACTACGCGCTGCGCAACGGCGTTCCGGCGACGGTCTACTTCTGCATCGCCCAGATGGACCCGGCCATTGCGAACTTCGGGCCGCCATCCGCGTTCAGAATCGGCGTTCGGGTGGCCAGCGCCTCGACGCTGCGCGAGGTGGCAGCAGCCGTCACGCGCGTCGAGCCGCAGTTGACGATGATCGTGAGGCCGATGTCCGGTTACATCGACCGCAACCTGGTCAGCGAGCGGCTGGCGGCGGTGCTCTCGGCGCTCTTCGGATCGCTGGCGCTCGTGCTTGCCGGCGTGGGCATCTTCGGCATCACCGCCTACGGCGTCACCCGGCGGCGGCCCGAGATCGGCATCCGGATCGCGCTCGGCGCCCGCCCGGCCGCCGTCGTCCGCGGCGTGCTGCAACCCACGGTGGTCCTCGTCGTGGCCGGGATCGCGATTGGCGGCGCCGTCAGTTGGTGGTTGTCCCGGCTCGTGGCCGCGCTGCTGTTTGGACTGGAACCCCGCGACCCGGCGACGTTCGCGGGCGCCGCGCTAGTGCTGACCGCGGTTGCGCTCGTGGCCGGATGGCTGCCCGCGCGGCGGGCGGCGCGCATCGACCCGGCGATCGTGCTGCGCCAGGAGTAGGGCTTCGTTTCGCCGCGGGAGCTCCGCTCCCAGCTCACTGATTGAGAGGACGTCATGTTGATCCACACGCGTCGTCGTTCATGCGTTGCCCTCGGGGTCGTGCTCCTTTCGCTCTGCGCTGTTTCATCGGTCGCATGGATCGCGCCGAAGTCCGACGCAGTCCAGCAGCCCCGACGTAAGGCGAGCATGCCCGCCGGCGACCGGGACCAGTGGCAGATGTCCGCCAGGGTCATGGACGAGATCGGCGTCCGGCCCGGCATGACGGTCGCCGACGTGGGGGCGGGCGAGGGCTGGTTCACCTTCCGTCTCGCGGACAGGGTAGGCGCCGCGGGTCGGGTGATCGCCGAGGACATCGATGCCCCCGCGATGAACGCGCTGCGCGAGGAGTGCGCCGTGCAGCGAGCGGCCAACATATCCGTCCTGGTCGGAGATCCGGAGGACCCGAAGCTGCCGGCAGGAACCGTGGATGTGGCCCTCATGGTGAACGTCCTGAGCGCCCTTGGGAGCGTCAACAAGGCGCACTTTCTCGGCAACCTCGCCAAAGGACTCAAACCGGACGGCCGCCTCGTGATCATCGAGTGGGATCCCGTGAAGGGGCAGCAGTTGACCGCACAGGAGTTCGAGCCGGAGCTCGCCAAGGAGCTCCGAAGTCTCAAGGACGCGCAATTCGAGGTGGTGAAGACCCTCGACTTTCTCCCCCGGCAGAGCATGTGGATCTGTGTCCGGCGGACGCGCGAGTAAAGATGTCCGTGCTCGGCGCATTCCTGGGCGCCCTGGGCGGGTAGACCGCTCGAGCGAGACCGCGTTGTCTGACTTCGCGCTTCTACGGCGTCGTTAACGCCTTGCTTGAGCGTCCCCTTCTGCAACGCCGTCACCGCCCTGGGGATGAGCGTGTCCACGCCCAGGAAGTCGAGCAGCCCGTATTTCGCCCTGTAGTCCTTCAGCACGTCGTCCTTCACCATCTGGTCCGCGGTGCGTCCCGCCGCCAGATTCCTGCGGACCATTGCCACCATGGTGTTGAGCGCGTCGCGGTACGCCCGCACGCCCGCCGAGTCGAGATCGCGGCCGTGGCCGCTGACAAACGTCGTGGTCTCGGGGAACACGTCCAGCACGTCGTCCAGGAACGCCAGGTAGGCGGCGAGATCGGCGGCGGCCGGCGCACTCTCGGAGAGCAGCAGGTCGCCCATGGCCACGACCGACTCTTTCGGGAAGTACACGATCACGTCGGCGGCAGAGTGCAGGCCCGGTGATGGAATGAGGATGATGTCGGTTCCCGCGGTGCGCCACGTGTAGCCGCGTGGCAGCGTCCGGCCCGCCTTGCCCCTGAGCGGTTCGCTCATCGGCACGACGGAGAGCCCGGCGGGCGGGGCGGCGAGCATCCGCATGTTGATGACCGACGCGGGACCGGGTGCCAGCGCGTTGCCGGCGACGTGGTCGCCATGCGGGTGCGTGTTGACGACGTAGCGAACCCCGGAAGGCGAGAAGCCGCGGATCGCTTTGGCCAACTCGCCGACGGCCCGCGTTGTGAAGCCCGTGTCCACCACCACGGCGCCATCGTTGCCGGCGTACACAAGCACGTTGTTCATCATGCCCCACGGGAACGCGATGCGATGGATGGCGGGCGTCAGTGTCGTGACGTCGAAATGCACCGGCGTCGCGCGGCCGCCCTTCGATTCGAGCCAGCGGGCAAACTCGCCGGTTCCCGACTCGTACGCGAGGTCGGCCGGCGTTCCCGAGTGCCGAGCGACCGCGGTCAGGTCGGCGTTCATCGAGATCAAGTACTCGGCGATCTGGCGCTGGCCGTAGGCGGCCGCCATGTGCAGCGGCGTCAGGCCGTCGGGCCTTCTTGCCCCGACCACCTTGGCGTCGGCCTGCACGAGCGTTCGGAGGCGGGCGAGGTTGCCCGTGGCGGCCGCCATGAACACGTCCTGGCGGCTTTCGGGCACGGGGCCCGGAGGCGCAGCCTGCATGATTGCCAGGTTCGCATACGAGCCATCCGACCCGGAACCGGCCCACAGGGCGACCCGTCCGCTCTTCGCCTCCCCCAGGTCGTCCACGACCAGGCACGGTGTCGAGGCGCCGTTGACGTACACGTGCACCTTCGAGTTCGCAAGGACGATGCGCGCGTGGAACCAGGCATCCGGATCGGGGGGCGGAACAACGGCCTTCTCGAACAGACCCGGGTGCTGAGCCCGCAACTTCTGCCAACTGTTGTCCGGAGTCGAGACGTACTGCACCGACTGACCGCGCTGCTCTTCGCCTGCGGCCTGAAAGTTGAACGGCCGGAAGTAGACGGCGTCGTAGGTCGTCCAATCCACGAAGTGGAACGCGACGCCGACGAAGCTCGCCTGAGTTTCGTTCTTTCCGCGCAGGTCCAGATCGATGGTGCCCTCGCCGAGCACCACGCCATCGACGAGGACGCCGCCGTCGCTGGTCCTCGAATCGAGGTGGACCACGGTGCGGTCTCCTTCTTTCTGCACCGTGACGCTCCGGTTGAACGCCTGTCCCGCCTGACTGTCCGTGAGTCGGGCGAGGTCGGGCTGGATCGGTTTGCTCACCTGTGCGAAGGTGGGCGACGCCACCTGGACCAGCAGCAGGGCCGACGTAAACGCCGCGGCAAGAACAGTCCTACGCATCAAGGCTTCCTCCAGTTGCTCACCACCCCAGTGCACCAGTGTTTGGTACCGCATCCTGCGCGGTCCTTGCGCGATTCCCCAAGTCGTCAATTGGTATGCCGGCGCACGGCAAAAGGCATCAACAGCGAACGCTGAGCGAGGCCATGTGTGAGCGGCTGCGCAGCGGTCCGCCCCGGTAGCCGGGCGCGCGACTGGCGCTTCAGTGTCGGGGGAAGATGTCTGTTGTATGTAGGACGGATCGAGGTAGTGCGCAGACACGTCGGGGCCAATATGCCGGCATGAAGCGACTGGATCACGTCATCCTCGGTGTCGCCGTCATGCTGCTCGCCGCCACGTCTGCGGGCGCCCAGGAGATCTTCGACGCCGTGAAGGCCGGCGACCTTTCCCGGACGAAGGCGATCGTGGAGAAAGACGCGGCGCTCGTCCGCGCCCGCGATGGCTCCGGCAACACCCCGCTCCACGCTGCGGTGATCGCCGGTCCCGTCCCGCTGGCGGAGTGGCTCCTCGCGAAGGGAGCCGAGATCGACGCCGAGAATCGCGCCCAGCAGACTCCGCTCGTCGCGGCCATCGACAACAAGCGAGACGCTGTGGCCCTGTTGCTGATCGACCGGGGCGCGGACATCGCGAAGAACGGCGGCGCGCTGTACTGGGCGGCGATGAGGAACCGCGTGGCCGTCGCCGAACGGCTCATCGCTCGGGGCGCGGACATCGAGCAGAGGACCCGCGAATACACGCCCCTCGGGACGATCGCCCGAGCAGGGACGAGGTCGTTCGAGACGTTCGATCTCCTGTTGCGGAAGGGGGCGGCGTTCAACCAGCGCGATTCCCTCGGCAACACGGCGCTCGACAACACCGCGATCTACGGCGAGGACGACCGGATCATCGACCTGCTGCTCGATCGCTCGGCCGAGGTCAACACCAACCCGGCGGGGCTGCGGACGACGATGTCCGCTGCGGCCCGGAGGGGGCACCTGCGGCTGTTCGAATACTATCGCGCCCGCGGCGGAGAAGCGCTCTTCGCGAACGAGGCCACTCGCCGGTCGTTCATGTGGAGCGCCATCGAGGGAGGCTCGGTCCCGCTCGTGAAGACGCTCCGGGCGCGGGACATCCCGTTGGAGTCCGCCCCGAACACGCGCGGCCTGACCCCGCTGCATTCGCTCGCCTCCCGTCCCGGCGCCCTCGAGATGATCGAGTTCCTGGCCCGCAACGGCGTCGGCCTCGACGCGCGGACCAACGACGGGCGCTCGGCTTACAACATCGCCGAAGCGAGTGGCAACCGGGAGGCGGCGGCCCTCCTGGTCAAGCTCGGCGCGAGCGCCGAGCCGCAGAAGTTCCCCGTCCTCACCGGGCCGTACCTGGGCCAGACCCCGCCCGGGGACGAACTGCGGTCGTTCGCCCCGGGGATCATCGAGCAGGACCACGGCACGATTTCCTTCTCGCCGGACGGCCAGGAGGTCTATTGGCCGACGGGCTTCTCGATCATGACGATGAAGATCCGGGACGGCCGCTGGACCCAGCCCACCTACGCGACGTTCAGCGGTCCCAGCGAGATCGACTTCTACGACGACGTGCCGTTCGTCGCGCCCGACAACAAGCGCCTCTACTTCACGTCCCAGCGGCTCATGGGCCCGGGTGCCGCGCGGAAGGAGAACGTCTGGTTCGTCGAGCGCACGGCCGATGGATGGTCCGAACCCCGGCCGGTCGGAGAGGCGGTGAACTCGCTCAGGCTCCACTGGCAGGTCTCCGTCGCGAGCTCGGGGACGCTGTACTTCGGCGCGGGCGGCGGCGACATCCTGTGTTCGCGACTGGTCGACGGGCGTTACACGTCGCCGGTCGCCCTCGGGCCGGCAATCAACACGAAGGACAACGAATCGCAGCCGTTTGTCGCGCCCGACGAGTCCTACATCCTGTTCTGGCGCGCTGCGGGGCAGGTCCCGATGGCCTACGTGAGCTTCAAGGGGAGCGACGGCGCGTGGCGCCCGGCGATCAAGCTGGATCTGCCCTGGGCGCCCGGGGGGCTGATCGTGTCACCGGACGGGAAGTACCTGTTCACGGGCGGCTCGTGGAAGTCCACGAGGTTCCTGGAGGAGCTCAAGGCAAAGGGCGAGGTCACGGGTCCGAAGGGAGATTGAATCGGATCGCATCATCGGTACATCGACCCGGATCTCCCCATCGAGTCGCTGCGGCAGTGGCGCGCACGGCCGGAGGAGCCGGCAGGCGACGTTGCGGCCGAGGGGACCGCGCCGAGCGTGATCAAGATCGCGTCGGCATCCCTCTCAAGGGTCGCCCCCTTCAACGTGATGCGCACACCCTCGCTTTCCACCGTCACACCGTCCCGGCCGGACTCGACTCTCGGTTTCTTCAGGCCAACGAGCGTCAGGGTGCGCACACCGTCGGCGAGCGGGTGACGGCCAGCCGCTCGAGTCAGGCACACGACGCCGCCGAAGGAACCGCGTGAGTAGTCGGGGTTGGTCACGTCGATCGTGCCGTCGGGTCCGGACAACGTCAGGTAGCGTGGATGGACAACCTCGCCGCCGTCGAGGACGAACAGGGCGAGCGGGTCGAACCGCGTGACCCGAAGCGGATCGTGTCCGGGCGCGATCTCCACGACGACACGGACGCCCGCGCGGCTCTGCAGGTCGTCGCGCACCTTGGCCTGCCGCGCGGACAGATCGGCGATGGCCGCGGCCGCCCGGCGTTCGAAGCCGGCGAGTTCCTCTGCCGTGAAAGTGGCGGGCCGCGCCGCCGCCCGCGTCACGACCTCCGCGAGCAGCGCCGCCGTCGTCGTCTCCGGTTCGGCATCGATGCGGCTCTTCCAGTTCCGTGCCGGCAGCGGCGCCTTCGCGCGCGCATCCTGCGCCGGCGCGCCTGGCGGCCGCGCGCCCCCTGTCAGGCGGTCCAGCAGCAGGCAGATCGCCGCACCCGAGTCGTAATATCGCCACCGCAGTTCCTCGGCCGCCCGCTCGCCCTGCTGGCGCAACCGCTGCGCCGTGTCCGAGGGCGTCATGCCGGCGATCGTTCTCGCGACGGCGTTCGCGATCCCTTCCATCATCTCCATGGCGGTTTCGAAGGCCCGGTCGTCGGGCGTCAGGCGCGTCTCACGCTCCTGCCGTACCTGCAGCGCCGTGGCCGCCCACGAGAGGGCTTGCGCCGCATCGGGCGCGTCCAGCGCGCGCGCGAGGGCCTCGTGCTCGGCGAGCATTCGCTGCCGGTTGTGCACGTCCTTCATCGGGTAGGCGTAGCGCGCCATCTCGTTCGGCCGGAAGTTCTTGTGGCGTTGCCACCAGAGCACGTGAAACAGCTCTTCCGCCACCGCCAAGGCGTTCAAGCTGCCCGGCGTGATGAAGATGCTGGCGGTCCTCGTGCCGGCGAGGTCGACCGTCGAGCCGGCGACGATTGCCGGATGTCGGCCCGGGGCGGCCAGCACGCCCGGGTGGCCGTCGAGCGGTTTGAACTCCGAGGGGGGAGCCGGATGGCGGACGAGCAGCGTCCGGGTGCCGTCGAAGACGGCGAGCGGCCAATCGGACAGGCGGAACCCCGGCCACGCCCGTTCGGAGGCGCCTTCGTCGTCGATCGTGCGGAGGAACGCGAAGATGTCCGACTGCGGCGCCTGCTCGGCGGCGGGCCGCGCGAGGACCGTGCACGCGAGCGTGAGGGCGACGGCAACGAATCGATAGCGGTGCATGTTGATTGGACGCCGTCCGCTTCAGCGCGCCGCTCGGTTTTTCCTCGACTTCGGCTGGGAACGCGCCTCATCGCAGGGCCGCGGCGAATTCATGGGCAGGCGTCGCCCCCGGGACCCACACCATGCTCAGGAAGACCTACGTACTCGTTGCAGGCCTGCGGGCGGCATCTACGCCTCCTTCAGTCGCGCCGATCTCGATCGCCTGCTCAAGGAGGCGCGGGACGCGGCGGCGCCGCCGGGCGTGAAGTGATCAGCGGAGCGCGACGACTGTGAGTTCGGTCGTTGCCATGACAACGTCGCGCTGCTCGACGTCGATCGTCTCGCCCTGGCGAGCGAAGCGCCCGTTCGCGTTCAGCCAGATCGACGCCTGTAAGCGGGCGCGAGGCGAAACCGAGGATCGGAGAGAACAGACGCCCATAAAGGTCAGCTATTCCACGCGGAGGGCGATCACGGGCGAGATGCGGGCGGCGCGCCGAGCGGGCAGGTAGCACGCCGCCAGGGCGGCGCCGCTCAGCACGAGCGTCGCCACGCCGAGCACTAGCGGGTCGAACGGCTGGATCCCGACGAGGAGGCTGCGCACCACCTGGCCCAGGCCGACCGCCAGCACGAACCCGACGGCGAGGCTGACCACAAGAAGGCCGGCTCCCTCCTTCAGCACCATGCGGATGACGTCCCCCGTACGGGCCCCGCACGCGATGCGAACGCCGATCTCCCGCGTGCGGCGCGCCACGAGGTAGGCCTTGACGCCGTAGAGGCCGACCGTCGCCATCACCAGGGCGATCGCGCCAAAGGCCCCGAAGGTACGCGCCGCAGTGCCCACGAGCCACGTGCTGGGTCTCGAGTCGCGTGCTTCCCGGAGCGACTGCACGTCGAGGACCGCGAGCTTGCCTTCGTCTGGGCGGCGCATGCCGCCCAGGGCGGCCCGAACAGCCCGCACGCCATCGACTTCATTGCCCGTCCGCACGTGAAGGTTGAGGAGCGCCCGGTAGTGGGCGCCGAGCGGCAGGTAGATGTGGGGCACAGGCCCGGCGTCGGTCAACCGATGCTTGACGCCGCGCGCGACGCCAACGATCCGAACCGCCGGCGGACGCTCTCCAGCCCGATCTGGGGCGAACTGCACGAACTGCCCGAGGGGATCGACGCCCGGAAAGAGCTTCGAGGCCAGTGGCTCGTCGATGATCGCCACGCCGGTCGAGGTCGGGTCCTGCTCTTCGGCAAGGGTGAACTCCCGGCCCCGGAGCATCCGCAAGTTGAGCGTCGTGAAATAGCCGGCGCCGATGTCGAAGGAAATCGCGAGCACGCCGATCCTGGTGCGCGTCTTGGTCCCCTCCGATGCTCCCGGTCGCCAGACGCGCCGGTTGTAGAATTCGTTCGCGAACGCCACGTTCGACGCCATGGCGGCCGACTCGACGCCGGGCAGCGATCGAATCTGTTCGATCAGACGCGCGTAGGCCTGCCGTCCGGCTGCCTCGTCGAGGCCGGCCGTCGTCGCGTCCAGTCGCACCAGGGCCTGGCGGTCGAAGCTGTAGCCCGGTTCGGCGGCGCCGGCCGCGACGGCTCCGCGCACGAAGAGGCCCGACGCCGCGAGCAGCGCCAGGGACAACGCCACCTGGCCGCCGACGAGGAGACTGCGCGTGTCGAACCGGCGCAGCCCGCCGCCTGCGCCGATGCCTTCCTGGCTCTTCATCTCCGGCAGCAGATTCAGCCGGGACAACTTCCATGCGGGTCCGAGGGTGAAGACGAGAGCGGACAGCGTGCAGCAGGCCAACGACACGAGCGCAACGCGCCAGTCGGGCCGGACGTCTATCGACAGGGTCTCGGGCACGAGAGGGATCAACGACGCCAGCAGCGCCTGCAACGTCCAGGCGCTCGCCACCACGCCCAGCCCGCCACCCGCCAGCGCCAGCAGGAGACCTTCGGTCATCAACTGGGCCACAATGCGGCCACGGCCGGCGCCGAGCGCCAGCCGCATCGCGATCTCCTTGCGCCGACTCGAGCCGCGAGCGAGCTGCATGTTGGCGACGTTGAGGCTCGCGATGACGAGCACCAGGAGCGCCGAGCCTTCGAGCGCGCCGAACGCCACCACCATGGCCGGTTCCATCTCGGCGTCCGCCGGGGCGTTGCCCTGGCTGCCCCGAGAGAGAGGGCCGACCGAAAGTACCTGCTTCGATCCGTTCGGCGACCGCACGAGCGTGTCGGACAGCGCGGCAAGCGCGGCGTTCGCCGCGGCGGGCGTTACGCCCGGCTTCAACCGTCCGACGACCATCAGGCCGAGCGCCGGCGGCTCGGCCGACGGAGGGGCGAAGAGCGGGGCCGCACCGAGCGGCATCCAGAAGGCTGGCCCCGCAAACGCCATCCGGCCGGCGAATCCGGCGGGTGCCAGGCCAATCACCGTGAAGGGACGCGAGTTGACGGCAATGGTCTTGCCCAGGATGTCGGCAGGGCTTCCGAGCGACTGCCAGTACGAGTGGCTGAGGACCATGACCGCCGCACGACTTCCCAGGCGGTCCTCCTCCGGTGAGAAAGTCCGGCCGGCCGCCAGGCTCACGCCGAGCGTCGCGAAGTAGTTGGCGGTGGCGAGCGCGGCCTTCACCCGGCGCGACGTGACGCCGTCGGTCAGGCCGACCTGGAACGACGTGTGAGCCATGACGTGGCCGAACACCTTGCCGTGGTCCCGTACGGCTTCGTAGTCGGCATACGAGAATGGCTCATACGCGTCCGGCCTGGCCGCGTTCCTGGTGTAGACCGCCACGGCTTCCCCCGGCCGATCGGCCCCGGGGAGCGGCCGGAAGAGCATCGTGTTGATGAAGCCGAAGACGGCGGCATTGGCACCGATGCCGAGTGCGAGCAGGAGGATCGCCGTCACCGAGAAGGCGGGCGTCTTCGCGAGCAGCCGCACGCTGTACCGCACGTCGCGCGCGAGCGTGTCGAAGAAGACCGCGGGGCGCACCGTGCGCACCGCCTCCTTCACCTGCTCGACGCCGCCCATCTCGAGCCGGGCCTGCCGGCGCGCCTCGTCGGCTGTCATGCCGGCGGCGATCTTTTCGTCTACCAGCATGTCAAAGTAGCTGCCGACGTCGGCGTCCAGATGTCGATCGACTGGACCGCGGTGCGCAAGACTGCGAAACACACCGGCGATGCGAGGCAGGATCGGCATGACGTTCACCCGTTCGTCTGCAGTGCCAGCTTCATGGCTCCCGCCACCCGCTCCCACTGCTCGGTCTCGGTCGCGAGACGTCGCCGGCCGGCAGCGGTCAGGCGGTAGTAGCGTGCGCGCCGGTTGGTCTCCGACACTCCCCAGGACGAGGCCAGCCACCCGGCGTTCTCCATGCGGTAGAGCGCCGGGAACAGCGACCCCGCCTTGACCTGGAACGCGCCGCGCGTCACCTGCTCGATGCGGCGGCCCACGCCGAGGCCGTGCAGTGGCTCGAGCTCGAGCACCTTCAGCACCAGCAGGTCGAGGGTTCCCAGCAGAAGGTCGGTTCGTCCGGTGGGCGGCATCATCTCTCCTTCCCTTCCCTTCCCTCAGACGGTCTAGAGGGCCTCTCCCGTTTCGTCTAGACGTTCTGGAGGGAGGAAAGGTTCACCCGGCCGCACGATGTAGGACGGAACGAGGAAGACGCGCTACCTATATCCGAACGAGCTTCGCGCACGTGCTGCTGGTGGTCGCCCACTTCCGCGCGAACGAAATTGACCTGATGAAGGAGTACCGCCTGGCGCAGCCGGCCCTTCAGCGCTGGACCCCGGAGACACCCGAGTGGCCGAAGATCGTGGAGGCGGCGAAAGCCGGGAAGAGCGGCGTTGCCGACCCGTCTACTGCGCGCGCGTCTTGAACCCCACCTTCGTCGGCGGCAAATGCACTTCAGCCCGGCCGGGCGGCGCGCCGGGCGCTTTCCTCCTACATTTCGCCTCGCAAAACATTCGCGTGACGCAATAAGACGGCTTCCGGCGTCTACTCTGTCATGCGAACGCACTTTGCCACCTCCGCGACCCCGGAACTGAAGAAGGGCAGCGTCGAACTGCTCGTCCTCAGCGTCCTCGCCCACTGCCCGCGGCATGGGTACGAGATCGGCCGCCTGATCGAGCTTGGCTCCGGCGGCCATCTCACGTTCCGCATCACCACCCTCTACCCCGTCCTCTACCGCCTGGAGAACCGCGGCCTCATTGCCGGGCGCTGGGTCGAGCGCGCGGGCGAACGCCGCCGCTGCTACTACCACCTGACCGAAGCCGGGACGAAGGCACTCGAGGAGCAGCGCGAACAGTGGGAAGCGTTCGCGGCCGCCGTCGGCCGCGTCGTCGAGGGAGGCAGCCATGGCTGACTGGAAGCGCCTCGTCCGCGTCCACCTGAAACTGCCGCCGCTGAGGAACCAGCGCGCGGAACGGATCGTCGAGGAGATCGCCGGCCAGATGGATGACCTGTACCGGGAGGCGCGACGGCAGGGCGCGTCCTCGTCCGAGGCGGTGCGCGCGGCCTTTGCCCAGATCGAGAACTGGGACGAACTGTCGGCGCGCATCACGGACGCGGAAGGACCGAACCGCGTGTCGCCGACGGAGCAGCGGCTCGAAGACGCGATGGACCGGGCTCGGGCGGGACGCGGCGGCCTGGTCGGCCGCCTGTTCGGCGGCATCGGCATGGACGTTCGCCTTGGCCTTCGCCGCCTGGCCGCCGCACGGACCAGCACCGCCATCGCCGTCGGCGTCCTGACGCTCACCATCGGCGCCGGCACCGCCGTCTTCTCGGTGGTCGATGCCGTGGCCCTGCGGGGTCTGCCGTTCGACGAGTACGACCGACTGGCGGCGGTCCTCGAGACCGACGGCAAGGGACGGCTATCCCTCACCGACGGCGGCAACGCTTCGGAGCCGTCCTATCTCGACTGGCGGCGGATGCAAACGGCGTTCGACGGCCTGGCGGGAATTGAGGACCAGGACCTGCGGATGCGCAACGAGTTCAACGAACCCGCAACGGCGCGAGGCCTGCGCGTGTCCGCGGAGTTCTTCGCCGTGCTGCGCGTGGCGCCGCTCATCGGGCGGCCGTTCCGCGCCTCGGACGAGGTAATCGGCCGCCACCGCGTGGCGATCCTGAGCTACGCGTTCTGGCAGCGGCAGTTCGGCGGGGCGCATGACGTGGTCGGTCGGACCATCAAGTTCAACGACGAGCCGTGGCAGATCGTCGGCGTCATGCCGCGCCACTTCACCTATCCCCTTGGCGGCATCCGCCAGACGGTGGACTGGGAACTCGCGCGGTCGAACGAGACGGAGGTGTACATCCCGCTGGCACCCACCGACGGCGAGCGCTCGCGCGAGTTCGCCGGCCGCGGTGCGAGGCTGAGGGGCTACGAAGTGATCGGCCGCTTGCGGCCGGGCGTGTCGTTCGCGCAGGCAGCCGAGCGCATGAACGCCCTGGAGGCGGCCATCGACGCGCAGAATCCGCGGTGGCGGCCGGGAGCGAAGGTGCAGGTGAAGCCGCTCAACGAACACCTGGTGGGGACCGTGCGCTCCTGGATGGTGCTGCTCCTCGGCGCCGTCGGCCTGGTCGTCGCCCTCGCGTGCGCCAACGTGGCCAACCTCAGGCTCGCACAGGCGGCGATCGCGGCGCGCGATGTCGCCATCTGCGCGGCGCTCGGCGCCAGCCGCTGGCGGACCACCCGGGCGTTCCTGGTCGAGAACCTCCTGCTGGCTGGGTCGAGCGCAACGCTGGGCATCGGGCTCGCGTGGGGCGGCGTCCGCGTGCTCGCTCGCACCCTGCCGCGCGAGTTGCCGCGTGTCGCCGCGGTGGCTATCGATCTGCGTGTGCTCGGCGTGGCCGTCCTCGGCGCGCTGGTGACGGGCCTGCTGGTTGGCCTGGCGCCGGCGGCCCTGCATCTGCGCCAGAGGCTCTCCGAGGCGACCAGCAGCGGCGGTTCGCGGACGACGCGCGGGAGCGGCGCCAAGCGCATCGGCAATGCGCTGATCGTCGGAGAGGTCGCGCTCGCGTCCCTGCTGCTGGTTGGCGCCGGCCTGTTCGTCGCGAGCTTCGCCCGGCTGATGCGAATCGAGCCGGGGTACGACTATCGACACGTCCTCGCACTGGGCATCACCACACCGGGCATCAGGCCTGGTATGGACGCCAGGGAAGAGGACGCTACGTGGCAGCGCGGCCGGGCGAGGGTCGAACAGGTGAGTTCGGCCGTGCGTGCCGTGCCAGGGGTCCTCGGTGCGGAAGCGGTAGACGCCGGCGCGCCGCTGAGCGGCGTGCGCTTCCCATGGGCGATCGTCCGTTCAGCGGGCGACTCGGTGAGGCAAGTGTTTTCGCGTCAGAGTTCGGACGACCTTGCAGACCGCCATGTCGTCACGCCCGGGTACCTGGCGCTCATGCGCGTCCCGCTCCTGCGGGGGCGTCACCTGTCCGTGGATGACCGCGCCGGCACGCCTCGCGTCGTCGTCATCAACCAGGAGGCGGCGCGGAGGTACTGGCCGGGGCAGGATGCACTCGGGCAGCACCTGTACGCGCCGGGGCCGTTTGTACCCGGGCAGGACTGGAAGTTCGATGTCGATTACACGGTCGTCGGCATCGTCGGCAATATCCGGCACCAGGGCCCCGAGTTTCCCCCGCCCCCGCAGGTCTACTTTCCGCTCGCACAGTGGCCCCACGCACTCGCCGTGACGCTCGCGGTCCGAACCGCCGGAGATCCGATGACCGTCGTTCGCGCGGTGAAGAAGGCGATCTGGTCGGTGAACCCGGAGCAGCGCTTCGACGAGACCCTGACGCTCGAGGCCTTCATGGATCGGCTCACGGCCAAGCGACGATTCCTCATGGCGCTGCTGACGCTGTTCGGCGCGCTCGGCCTGGTGATCGCTGCCGCGGGGGTCTACGCGATGCTCGCGCACCGCGTGGTCGAACGACGGCGCGAGATCGGCGTGCGATTGGCGCTCGGCGCGACGCCGCGCGGCGTGGTGAGCATGGTGCTGAGGCAGGCGCTCGTGCTGCTCGGCCTGGGTCTCGCCATCGGGCTGGGCGCAGCCTGGCAGTTCGGAGCAGGCGTGAAAGCGTTCCTCTTCGGCACCGAGCCGGCCGATCCGATCGTCTTCGCGGTCACGCTCGTCGGCCTGGCCGTCGCAGGCGTCCTGGCCGCGGTCGCGCCGGCGCGGCGCGCATCGCGGGTGGACCCGATCGTAACGCTTCGCTGCGAATAGCATCCGCCTCCGCCGCGTGAGCATCAAGCGCGGCTGCGGCGCGATGTCTCGACGTAGTTCGGCGAGCACCATGCTCCACGCGCTGCCGAACGAAGTCGGATGCAGGGATTTCTGATTTGCTCGAGGAGTGTAACCCATGAAACGTAGACGTCTCGTCGTCGCACTGACAGCGGTGGTTCTGCTCGCGGGACTCCGGCCGGCGGCCGCGCAGGACGCAGCCAAGGCCGAGATTCGCCAGGCCATCGACGCCGCGTACCTGAACGCCCTTTTTAACGGCATGGACATCAAGGCATTCCTGGCCGGCTGGGATCAGGGGGCCGTTGTGGCCTCTCTCTCACCCACCGGCGAGGTGTCGTTCCAGCCGGTCATCGACGTTGCCAACGCGGCGGCCAGAGACAACGTCAAACCGCCCGAAAAGAAGGAGTTCACGTACCTCTACCCGGCCATCGACGTGACGGGCAACATCGGCATGGCAGAAGTCGAGGTCATGCGCGGCGAGACGATCAGGTTCACGGGCTACCTCCCGGTCGTCAAGACCAGGACCGGGTGGAAGATAGTGGGATACACGTTCTACTTCCATGAAAAGGGCGCCCGTCCGGAAAATGCGGCCGGCGAGGCCGATGCGGTCAAGAAGGTGGTCGAAGACACGCTCGTGCGCGGGCTAATACAGAACAACAGCAAGGAGCAGGTGCTGGCAGGCATCAGCCCTGGCTGCGACGTCAACCAATATGAGCCCGAACGCGACCTCGTGACGAAGGTGAAGCTGCCGCCCGAGTCCAAGTCCGATGGCATCAGCTTGACGGTCAAGACCTCCGCATTCACGCTCATCGGTATTACGGGCCATGCTGCCGCGGGCAAGCTCTCGGTCACCTTGGCTCCGCCCGCCACCATCGCGGCGAGGCCAATCGTGATGACGATGTACGTCGCACTGTACAAGCTCAAGACGGGGTGGAAGATCGCGCAAATCACCTCAGGACACGAGTCCGGAGACGAGCCCGCTCCGTCCGCGCCCGCGCAGCAGCAGAGTGACCGCGTTAGCCGCGCCAAGCACGACGCGATCGTTTCCAAGGTCCTCGGCGAGGAGCGGACGTTTCTGATCAGCCTGCCGGACGGGTACGAGACGTCGGCCGACAAGTATCCGGTCCTGTATGTCCTCGATGG
>Ga0316628_100001540_pt1 | contig 16371 bp, 14 predicted proteins | sample OWC_Aug_M2_C1_D5_FD_207648 | JGI IMG/M metagenome (GOLD analysis project Ga0316628, IMG submission 207648) | Wetland soil microbial communities from Old Woman Creek delta, Ohio, United States - OWC_Aug_M2_C1_D5_C | ecosystem: Environmental > Terrestrial > Soil > Wetlands | place: USA: Ohio... | reverse complement strand
CCGGCAGGGGGAAATCGGTCTTCTAATGTTAATCGATTTTCCCGATTTCAACCTTCGTCTAGCCCGGATCGCCCATGAAGGTGCGATCCCGGTCCTATATTACGTCAGCCCTCAGGTATGGGCCTGGCGCTCCGGCCGGACCAGGGTCATCGCCCGGAGAGTCGACCGGATGGCGGTGATCTTCCCCTTTGAGGTCCCCCTCTACCGGGAAGTGGGGCTGGAGGCCGTGTTTGTGGGCCACCCCCTGATGGACGCTCCGGTGCCGGAAGAGATTGCTGCCCAAATCTCCCCGGAAGAAGAAGGTTGGAGGGGAGAGCCGCTGGTCGCCCTGCTCCCGGGGAGTCGACACCGGGAAGTGTTTTCCTTACTGCCCGAAATGATCCGGGCGGCCCAGATCCTTACCCGGGAAAGAGCGGGCGCACGATTCCTGTTGGCCTTGGCCCCGACGATCGATGAGCAGGAGGTCAAACAAATCCTGCCTCCCTCGGGGCTCGGCATCGAAGTGGTCAAGGGAAAGACTGATCGAGTCCTGCGCGCCGCCGATTTGGTCCTGGTCACTTCGGGAACCGCCACGCTGGAGACGGCCATTCGTGAAAAACCCATGGTCATCGTCTACCGGGTCTCTCCCCTGAGCTACTGGGTGGGGCGGGCGATGATCCAAGTCAAGTGGATCGGCCTGGTGAACCTGGTAGCCGAAAGGAGCCTGGTCCCGGAGTTGATCCAAAAAGAGGCCACGGGAGAAAAGATGGCCGCGGAAGCCCTGCGAATCCTGGAGGATGAGCCCTACCGGAAGGGTATGATTCAGGGACTCGCCGAGGTCAGGCAGAAGCTGGGCTCTCCGGGCGCCTCCGAGCGGGTGGCCCGGATGGCCCTGGAAATGCTGGGAAAACAGTAGATCGTTATACGTTATACGTTACTCGTTAAAGAGAAAAAGCAAAAAACAGAAACAAAAAGCGAGTTACGAATAACAAGTAACCTGTAACGAATAACGATTCACGTATAACCAATAACGTATAACGAATAACGATAAAAATGAATCTGTATAGAAGACTTCTGGAATTCGTCAAACCCTACTGGAAGCACCTGGCCGGGGCCATGGTCTGCATGCTCTTCGTCTCCGCCGCCACGGCGGGGACCGCCTTCCTGGTCAAACCGGTCCTGGACGACGTCTTTTTCAAGAGAGACCTGACCATGCTGAGGTTGATCCCCCTGGCAATCATCGGGATCTTCCTCCTCAAAGGGGTTTTCGATTACGGGCAGGCTTTTCTCATGTCCTATGTGGGCCAGCGGATCATCGCCGATCTGCGGGAGAAGATTTACCACCACATTCAATCGCTATCCCTTTCCTTCTTCACCCGCAACCCCACCGGGGTTCTCATGTCCCGCATCCTCAACGACGTGAATATGGTCCAGGGGGCGGTGACGGATGCGGTGACCGGGCTTTTGAAAGATGTCTTCACCCTCGTTGGGTTGGTGGCGGTGATCTTTTACCGGGACTGGAAACTGGCCCTGATCGCCATGGTGGTCTTTCCGGTGGCGGTGCTTCCCATCGTCAAGTTCGGCCGCAAACTGCGCAGTTACAGCACCCGCAGCCAATCGGCCATGGCCAACCTCTCCACCATCCTCCTGGAGACCCTCACCGGGACGCGGATCGTCAAAGCCTTCAACATGGAAGACCATGAGCGGCGGCGCTTCGCCAAAGAAAACCGGCGCCTCTTCGGAATTCTCATCAAGGCGGTGCGGGTGAAGGCGATTTCCCATCCGCTCATGGAGTTCCTCGGCGGAGTGGGAATTGCCTTCATCGTGTTTTACGGGGGATACAACGTCATCCAGGGGGGGGCGACCCCGGGGACCTTCTTCTCGTTCCTGGCCGCCCTGCTCATGCTGTATGAGCCGGTGAAGAGGCTGAGCGGGGTCAACAACACGGTGCAGCAGGGGCTGGCCGCCGCCGCCCGGATTTTTGAGGTGCTCGACGCCGTTCCCGAGATCCAGGACAAACCGGAAGCCCAAGCGCTCCCATGCGTCTCCCGGGGGATTGAATATCAGGACGTCTCTTTCAAGTACGAAGAGAATTGGGTCCTCAAGAACATCAACCTGCGCATCCGGGTGGGGGAGGTGGTGGCTTTCGTCGGCTCGAGCGGGGGAGGGAAGACGACCCTGGTCAACCTCCTGCCGCGCTTCTACGACGTGACTGCGGGAAAGGTCACCATTGACGGGGTGGATATCCGCGATTACCGGGTGGGGTCCCTGAGGAACAACATCGGCATCGTCACCCAGCAGACCATCCTGTTCAATGACACGGTCCGGAACAACATTGCCTACGGCAACATCGACCAGCCTTTTGAAGAGATCACCAAGGCGGCCGAAGCGGCCTACGCCCAGAGTTTCATCCAGAACCTGCCCCAGGGCTACGATACGATCATCGGGGAGCAGGGAGTCAAGCTCTCCGGCGGGGAGCGCCAGCGTATCAGCATTGCCCGGGCTCTGCTGAAGAACGCCCCCATCCTGATCCTGGACGAGGCCACCTCTTCCCTGGACTCCGAATCGGAGATCGAGGTGCAGAAAGCCCTGGAATACCTGATGGAGGGCCGGACCACGCTGGTCATCGCCCACCGTCTCTCCACCATCCGCAAAGCCAACCGGATCATGGTCCTTTCCAACGGGGAGATCGTGGAAGAGGGGACCCACGAAGAACTGCTGGCCAGGGACGGGGAATACAGGAAACTCTACCAGCTGCAATTCAAGGACAGCAACCACGCGGACAATGCCGTCTCCGAAAAGGAAGAGGAGAAGGCGGTGTTTCCCCGGGGAGGAAAGACCGATCCTCCAGGTCCATGACCACTTTTAAGACCTTCCTTCATCGTCTGATCCGTAATCCGGGAGAAAATCTCCCCTCCAGGATCCTCCTGGCCCCCGTCACTTTTCTTTCCTTTCTCTTCGGCCTGGCGGTAAGATTGCGGGTTTTCTTCTACCGCAAAGGGGTTTATCGGTCCCGTTCGCTCCCCTGCCGGGTCATCAGCGTGGGGAACCTGACCCTGGGCGGGACGGGCAAAACCCCCTTTGTGATCCTGTTGGCCGAGATGATCCGCCGCCGGGGTTACCGCACAGCGATTCTCTCCCGCGGATATAAGGGGAAATATGAGGGTCCTTGCGCTCTAGTATCCGACGGGGACAGGGTCCTCATGGGTCCTCTTGAGGCCGGAGATGAACCCTGCCTCCTCGCCCGGAAGCTGAAAGGAGTCCCGGTCATCGTGGGGCGGGAAAGGTGGATGGCTGGGCGTTTGGCCATCGATCGTTTCCGGACCGAAGTGATCATATTGGATGATGGGTTCCAGCACCTGGCTTTGAACCGGGATTTGAATTTTCTCCTCCTGGATTCCTTCTCCCCCTTTGGGAACGGATGGCTCTTCCCCCGGGGGGAACTGCGGGAACCCATAAGCCAGGCCCGCCGGGCCGACGCCCTGGTTTTGACAAAGGGGGAAGTGGATGATATGATAATTAATTTGGGGAAAAGATTCACGAATCTTTTGGAAGGAAAGCATGTTTTCCGGGTACGGTACGAGCCGGAAGGAATTACGGTCTGGGGGCAGGAAAAAGTCTTGCCTTGCCTGAATTTGAAAAAGAAGAGGATTTTGGCCTTCTCCGGCCTGGCCCGGCCCGAGTCCTTCGAGAAAACCCTGAGGGGGCTGGAGGCCGAAATTGTGAAGTTCGAGATTTTTCCCGATCATTATGCCTATGAAGGGAAGGACCTGGAGGCGCTGAGGGAAAAAGCGCTGCGCGCCGGAGCCGAGGCCATGGTGACGACGGAAAAGGATATGGTGCGGATCAAGGATTTCCCCTCCGGGACGATCCCCCTGTGGGTCCTGTCGGTGCGGCACGTTTTCCCGGGAGAAGACCTGACCCGCTTTGAAACATTTCTTTTTGAACGGTTGGGCCGAAACCCATGAAAGAGGAAGGCGAAAGGGGGAGATCCCTCCTCACAGGGTGCTTCCTATGGGCCCTGAATCTCGTTCCTCTTTCCTGGAGGATATTTTTTTTTGAAAAACTGGGCCGATTCCTCTATGCCCTGGACGATCGCCATCGGCGCATCGCCCTGAGAAACCTGGCCCTGGCTTTCCCGGAAAAAGCATTAAAAGAAAGAGAAGCCATTGCCCGCTCGGCTTTCGCCAACCTGGGACGGGTGGCTGCGGAGTTTACCTTCAGTCCCCGGCTGAACGAAAGGAATATCGGCCGGTATGTTTCCTTCGAAGGACTGGAGAACTTCCATCGCGCCCGGGAAAAAGGGAAAGGGATTCTTTTTCTCACTGCCCATTACGGGAACTGGGAATGGATGGCCGCGGCGTTTCCCCTCTTTTCCGGTCACCCTTCGTATGTGGTATTCCGCCCAATGGACAGCCGCTTCCTGGATGGAGTCGTACAGCGACTCCGTACCAGCACAGGCAACCGGTCGATTCCCAAGCAGAAGGCCATGGGACAGATCCTCCGGCTGCTGAAGGGGGGAAAGACCTTGGGGATCCTGCTGGACCAGAACATGGCCTGGCAGGAGGGGGTTTTTGTAGATTTTTTCGGGGAGGCGGCCTGCACCAATATCGGCATGGCCCTCCTGGCTCGCAAGACCGGCGCCGCGGTCCTTCCGGTATTCAACGTCCGGGGCAAGGACGGGCGATATCGGGCGATCATCGAGCCCGAGATCCCCTTGATCCGGACGGGGAATAAAGATGATGATGTGCTCCAGAATACGCAGCTCTTCACCCGGGTTATCGAACGGTATATCCGCGACTACCCGGACCACTGGCTGTGGGTTCATCAGAGATGGAAGACCCGTCCCTGGCAGGCCAGACGGGTTCAAGGGGCTTGAGAACATGGGAGCAACAGTTCAAATCCCCTGGGAAAGAGTCCGAAGAGTCCTCATCCGTTCGGCCAACTGGGTGGGGGATGCGGTCATGAGCCTTCCGGCGGTTACCGCGGTATGCCAGGGCGTGCCCCGGGCCGAAGTGACCATTTTAGCCAAGCCATGGGTAGGGGATCTTTTTTCCGCCTTTCCGGGGGTTCACCGGGTCATCCCCTATCTGAGCCCCGGCGTTCACGGGGGAATCAAAGGAAGGTGGCGGCTAGCCCGGGAGTTAAGGAACGGGCGCTTCGATCTGGCCCTGCACCTGCCGAATTCCTTCGATTCCGCTCTCCTCTCTTTCATGGCCGGGATCCCCCGGCGAGCGGGGTACCAAACCGACGGGAGGGGAATCCTCCTGACAGATTGTGTACCAGTGGACGGGAAGGTGAAGCGGGAGCACCAGGTCGAATATTATCTCCACCTTATTCGTTCTCTGGGGCTTCAGGCGGGGACGGGGATTCCTTCCCTTCAGTTTCCCCTGGATTGGGTCCCGGAGGCCGATGAGGTCTTGAAATCCGCGGGGAGCGGTGAGGGACCTTTTGTCGGCCTCAGTCCCGGGTCGCAATATGGATCGGCCAAGGAGTGGTTCCCCGAGCGTTTTGGAGAACTCGGGCGCCTCATCTCGGAGAAACTGGGCGGGCGCTTGTTGATTCTGGGAAGCGCGGGAGATCGGGCGGCGGCTGCGCCGATTTTGCGGGCGGCCGGACCGAAGGCCGCCGACCTGACCGGAAAGACAACCCTTGGCCAGGCCATGGCGATTATCTCCCGCTGCCGGGTCTTTGTCACCAACGATTCGGGGCTCATGCACGTGGCCGCGGCCCTGGGTGTGCCGCTGGTGGCGATTTTCGGGTCTACCGACCCGTCGAGAACCGGCCCCCTGGGGACGACTAGCCGGGTTGTTTACAAGGGGTTATCTTGCGCTCCCTGTCTGAAAACCCAATGTCCCCGGAACCGGGAGTGCATGGAAGCCGTGACCGTGGAGGAGGTTTTCGAAGAAGTGAAGAGGGTCTGGGAATTGAGGAGATAATCATTGATGATCTCGTAAAAAGTCTCTTCGAGCGTCACCCCGGCGAAAGCCGGGGTCCAGACGTCGTCCCGACGAAAGTCGGGAACCATCTCAAAGAGTGGATCCCGGTTTTCACCGGGAACCCTGGATTCCGGCTTCCGCCGGAATGACGAATTCTTTGGATTTCGAATTTATAAATTAGCAGCATAGGTATGGAGACGATCAGATTCGGTGAAAAGGAAGAATAAACATAGGGTCGTATTTTTGGATCGTGACGGAACGATCTGCGAGGAGGTGGGGTACCTGAATTCAGTGGAGCAGATGAAACTGATCCACCGGTCAGGCGAAGCGGTGGGCCTGTTGAACCGGGAGGGTTTCAAGGTGGTGGTGATCACCAACCAGGCCGGCGTGGCGCGGGGCTATTTTCCGGAGGCCATCCTGGAGGACCTGCATGCCACGATGATTCGTCTGCTGAGGACCGAGGGGGCGGAGGTGGATGGGATTTATTACTGCCCCCACCATCCCACCGACGGTCTTCCCCCCTACCTTCGGGAGTGCAACTGCCGGAAGCCGGCCACGGGCCTGCTGGAGAAGGCCGCCGCCGATCTGGATCTGGACCTTTCCTCGGCGTTCATGATCGGTGACCATTTTTCGGATGTGGAGTGCGGGCAGAGAATCGGGGCGGAAACCGTGCTGCTTCTTACCGGGCACGGGACGGAGGCCCTGGGGAAAAAAGCAAACTGGCCGAAGCCTCCTTCCCATATCGCCGCGGACCTCTACGAAGCCGTCCAGTGGATCCTGAACCGGGTGGAACGACCATGAATTCAACCAGGGGAGAGGATCCCCGTTACATTCTCATCGTCAAGCTCAGCGCCATCGGGGACGTGATTCAGACCCTCCCCATGGTGAAGGCCTTGAAGAACCGGTACCCTATGGCCCGCATCGACTGGCTGGTGGAGGAAGATGCCAGCGATATCCTCCGCGGTCATCCAGTCCTGGATCGCGTGATCATCAGCCGGCGCAAATCCTGGCTGAGGGGATTTTGGCAGAGGGGAAGAATCCGCGAAACCGCGTGGGAGATCGGCCAATTCCTCCGCGAGGTGAGAAGCCGGCAGTACGACATGGTTATTGACAACCACGGGATCCTGAAGAGCGGTCTCCTGGTGGTTCTGGTCCGCGGGCGCCGCAAAATCGGGTTCCGGCCCTCCGCCGGAATCGCCGAAGAGGGCAATTACCTCTTCACCAATGAACGCTACCGGCCGCTGAGCATCGAGCGGCACGCTCTGGATCGTTATCTGGACCTCGTCTCCCAGATGGGGGTTCCCATCGACGGGGCGACCCTGGAATATCCCGTTCCCGACGAATCGCGAATAAGAGCAGAGGATCTCCTCCGGCAGAACGGTTTTTTCTCCCATCCCCTCGTGGTTATCCATCCCATGGCCAAGTGGGAGACCAAGCAGTGGCCCCTGGAAAACTTCGCCCGGCTGATCTCGGCCCTGGTGGAAAAGGACACCTCGGTGGTGGTCACCGGGAGCCCGCAGGATGTGGAACCGGTGAAGGAGATTCTAAGCCGGGCGGGGGGTGACCGCAAAGTCCTGAATCTGGCGGGTGCGACCAGCCTGCAGGAGCTGGCCGGGATTTTTTCCCTGGCAGATCTCGTAGTGACTCCCGACACCGGACCCATGCACCTGGCGGCGGCGGTGAAGGCGCCGCTCATCGCCCTCTTCGGCCCCACTGCCCCCTGGAGGACCGGTCCTTACGGGGACCATAACCGGGTGATCCGGAAAGATCTCCCCTGCAGTCCCTGTTTCCGCAAAAAGTGCGACACCCTGGAATGCATGACCTCCATCACCGTGGAGGAGGTCCTAAGAGCGGCATTGAAAAAACTGGGAGTTGAGAGTTGGGAGTTGTAAAACCGCGCTTTTTGAACTCTCACCTCCCGCCTCTCAACTTACTCTTTCCGTGGTCGGGAATTGAGAGTTGGAAGTTGTAAAATAGAGTTTTTTGAACTCTCAACTCCCAACTCTCAACTTACAATTCTTATGGAGGTCATATGGCGCTGAGTAAGGATCTTTTGGAGATTCTGGCCTGTCCGAAGTGTGTCCGGGAGCCGGGGTGCAAGGGAGAGCTGGAATACCGGGAAGCGCAGAATCAGCTCGTCTGCCATCACTGCCGGCTGGTCTACCGGATCGAGGACGACATTCCCATCATGCTTATAGACGAAGCGCTCCCTCTGGAAAAGGCTTAAATATTTTCACCACAGAGAGCATAGAGATATAGACAGGAGGAAATAATGAAATAATGAAAGAATTGGATGATGGGCGAAACACTCGTTTTTTCAATATTCCAATATTCCATCATTCCAGGTTTCCGGTATTTCTCTCTGCGTTCTCTGCGATCTCCGCGGTTAAATTTTGTCTTTGAAATGGAAAAGATCAGCGTAGTAATCATCACCAAAGACGAAGAGCGGAATATCCGCGACTGCCTGGAAAGCATCAAGTGGGCCGATGAAATCGTGGTGGTTGATAACGGCAGTACCGACCGGACTTTAAGCATCTGTCGGGAATACCGGGCCCGGATTTTTCAGGAAGAATGGAAGGGATATTCGGGGCAGAAAAACAGCGCCATCGAAAAGGCCGGCAACGAATGGGTTCTGAACCTGGATGCCGATGAACGGGTAAGCCCCGACCTTCGCCAGGAGATGCAAAAAAACCTTGAGGAAAATCATTCCGTGGACGGTTACTGGATCCCGCGAAAAAATTTTTTTCTGGGGCGGTGGATACGGTACTGCGGGTGGTACCCGGACCTGAACCTCAGATTTTTTCGGAAGAGCAGGGGACGTTTCGGGCAGCGGGCGGTTCATGAGCGGGTGGAGGTTCAGGGAAAGACGTCTGCCCTGACCCAGCCCCTGATTCATGAGACCTATCGCTCCCTGGGCGATTTCTTCCAGCGAATGGATCGCTATTCAACCCTGGCCGCACAGGAGATGCAGCAGCAGAGAAGGGAATTCCGTCTTGTAGACGTCGTCTTTCGGCCCCCTCTTACCTTCCTGCAGATGTATTTGCTGCGGGCCGGGTTCCTGGAGGGATACCTTGGTTTCGTACTCTCGGTTCTTTATTCCTATTACACTTTTGCCAAGTACACCAAGCTGAAAGAGCTCCGGAAGAGTGAAAAACCTGGACCTTAAAAAAAAGCCGGTGGAGCGGATCTTGCTCATCCGGTTGCGCAACATCGGGGATGTCCTCCTCATGGTCCCCACAATTCGTGCTTTCCGCGAGGCCTTTCCGGAGGCTCACTTGGCCGCAGTAGTGAACGCCGGGACCGAGGAGATGCTCAGCGGCAATGCGCTGCTCGATGAAATCATGGTGTTTGACCCGCATTGGAAGGCTTTGCCCTTGAGGCAGAGGGTCGCCCAGGAAGGAAAATTCGTGCAGGAAGTGCGGCGGCGGAAGTTCGACCTGGCAATCAATATGACCGAAGGAGACCGCGGAGCCTTCCTCTGCCTCGCCAGCGGGGCCCGGTGGAAGGTGGGGCTGCACGATCCCCGCGGGCTGTGGTGGAAGAAGCGGGTCTACGATCACTGGGTTCGCCTCCCTGACCGGAGAGCCCACACGGTGGAGCAGATGCTGGAAATTCCGCGCAGCCTGGGCCTGAACCCGCGGGACAAAAGAGTGGAGATTTCTTATCCTCCGGAAGACCGCGAAATCATCGATCTCCTCCTCGCCGAGGAGGGAATCGGTCCCGCCGACCCGGTGGTGCATATTCATCCCACCTCCCGCTGGCTATTCAAGTGCTGGCGGGACGAGGGCATGGCTGCGGTCATCGACGCCCTGCAGGAGAGCGGGAAGGTGCGGGTCGTATTGACCAGCGGAAAGGAAGAAAGGGAGCTGAAAAAAATCGACCGGATCCTGAAATCCTGCCGGACTCAACCGGTCAACCTGGCGGGAAAGGTTACCCTGAAGCAGCTCGCCGCCCTGAGCCAGCGGTCCCGGCTTTTCCTCGGGGTGGACACCGCGCCCATGCACATTGCCGCGGCCGTGGGCACGCCGGTGATCGCCCTCTTCGGGCCTTCGGGGGAATTCAACTGGGGCCCCTGGGGGAACGGCCACGTGGTCATCAAGAAGGACTGGGAATGCCGGCCCTGCGGGAAAGACGGATGCCAGGGAAGCAAGCGGAGCCGCTGCCTGGAGGAGATCTCGGAAGATGAGGTCATCAAAGAGGCTTTCAGGTTACTGGCTGATGCTGAAAAATTCCCCCAGCGCGGGCTTGCATGATGGAGAGGTTTAAAGAGCTATTCCTGGACCGAAAGTACCGATTGCCAAGAATTTGGTCAAATCGAGAACTCAAGAGATTCGCTCATTTGTTTGAGGGCGCGGTTTTGAATGTTTCCGGCTGGAAAGACGAGGACAAAGAGGGTGGGCATTACCGCGATTATTTCAGAAATGCCGGGCAGTATTTCATTTCCAATTATAAAAAGGAAGTGAAAGGGCTTCAGGGGCTCGAAAATGAGTTTTTCCTGGATCTAACAGAGGATCTACCCAAGGAATATCTCAACCGCTTCGATGTAGTGTTCAATCATACAACGTTGGAGCACATCTACGACATTAATAAGGCTTTTCAGAATCTTTGCAATCTCTCCAAAGATGTTCTAATTATTATCGCCCCCTTTTTGCAGCCGATGCATGGCGATTACGGTGATTATTGGCGATTGAGCCCATTGACGGTAAAAAGACTTTTTGAAGAAAATGGTTTCGCCCTTTTGTATTTGAATTCCAATCATCACCGGCATGCATCGGTCTACCTTTTCGCCGTTGGCACGAAAAACCCGTCGAAATGGAAGCATAAGATCGAATACCGGTTCAGCATCCAGAGTCAAAAAGACCGCTTCGACGATTTTGAAAATCTCGTGGGTTGCAGAGCCATTTCAAATTCCTGGCTCTATAAAATAAGAAGATTTTTTTAGGCTGACTTGTCAGAAGAAGGAGAAAGGGGAAATCCATAAGGCGCCTTTTTCATGAGAATCGCTTTTATCCGTAAGGCCTATACCCCCTATGGGGGGGCGGAGCGCTACCTGAGCCAGCTCATGGAAAGACTCAGCGCTCAGGGCCACGAAGTGCATGTTTTCGCCCACCGGTGGGAGGACCGTCAACCGGATGAGGCCCGGGAAGGGAAGGGGGGGCCGATCTTCCACCGGGTTCCCATGATTTCCAGCCCTTCCTTCCTGGAAGCCCTGACCTTTGCCCTCTCCGCCCGCAGACTCCTTCAGGAGCAGGAGTTTGACGTGATTCATAGCTTTGAAAGGACTCTTTACCAGGATATTTACCGCGCGGGGGACGGGTGCCACCGGGAGTGGCTGATCCAACGGAGAAAGCTGGACCCGTGGTTCAAGAGAAGCACCTATGCTTTGAACCCCCTCCACCGTACCCTGCTTTACCTGGAGAAGCGGCTCTTCCAGTCCCCGCGGTTGAAGAAAATCATCGCCAATTCCCGGAGGGGAAAAGAAGAAATTCTCCGTCATTACGCCGTACGGGAAGAGAAGATCGAGGTTTTATACAACGGGGTGGACCTGGAGAATTTTCATCCCGGCAACATAGCCATGTACCGTCGGTCCCTGCGCAAGGAGCTGCGCATCCCGGCAGAAGCCCTGGTGATCCTTTTCCTGGGATCGGGATTCCGCCGGAAAGGGCTCCGCGGACTGATCGATTCCCTTCCCCGGGTCAAAAAGGAGGTTCCCCAGATCGTTCTGATTGTGGCCGGCAGAGACCGGATCGAGGAATATCGGGCGAGGGCCCAGAGGCTCGGTTGTGAAAGGAATGTCCTCTTCCTGGGGCCCACGCAGAGAGCCAGAGAGCTCTATGCGACCTGCGACCTTTTCGCGCTCCCCACGATCTATGACCCTTTCAGCAATGCCTGCCTGGAAGCCATGGCCACCGGCGTTCCCGTTTTGACGACGCCGATGAACGGCGTGGCGGAACTCATCCAGGACCGGGAAAACGGGTTTATCGTGCGGGACCCGATGGATTCAATCGAGATTGGGCAGAAGGTGTTGAATTTCTTCCTTTCTCCCGAGAAGGCCGCCATCGGGGAAAGCGCCCGGAGGGCGGCCCTTTCTTTGGGCCTGAATTCCGTTCTCAACCGGATGGTTCAAATATATGAAGAGTTCAGGAAATAATTTCCCAGGACGTTTCTTGGTGGTATCGACAACCGGAATCGGAGACACCTTGATGGGGACCCCGGCCCTGCGGGCCCTGCGGGAGAGCTTTCCCGGGAGTCAGATTCACCTGCTGGTGAATTCCAAGAGAAAGGATTTGGTGGCGGCCAATCCTCACGTGGACCGCATCCTTGAATACCGGAACAACCCTCTGTTCCGAGCTCTTCTTTTTTTTAAAATCCTGCCTTTCTTCTATGACACGGTGCTGGTTTTTCATGCCAATGAAGATATTTGGAATATATTAAGACTGGTCCGGTACGGGGTTTGTTACAACCGCCAGAATTATCGCCACGAAGAGCGGAGAGTCTTCTCCTTGAATTCTCTTCCCGGGCACAGCGTTCAGAAGCGAATGGCGCTCGTGGAAAAGGTGGGAGGGAAACATTCAACGGATTATCGCTATGAATACTCGATTCCCCCCAGGGATGTGAATTGGGCTTCCCAGCAGCTCGCCAGGGAGGGGATCTCCCCCCAAGACCGGATCGTAGGCATGCAGCTGGGGGCGGCCGATTCCTTTAAACGCTGGAAGGTGGAATCGTTCGCCGAGGTGGCGCGCTATTTGAAAGCCAGGCACCGGGTAAAAATCTATCTGAACGCCTCCGCGGGAGAAAATAACCTGGTCAACAAATTCCTCAGCCTTTTTGGGAGTGAGGGGGTTTTCCAAAATTCCAGGAAAAGCCTTTCTCAATCTGCGGCGCTGATTGACCGTTGTTCCCTATTCATCACTGCGGATACAGGCCCGATGCACATGGCAGTGGGATTGGGTGTTCCTCTGGTGGGCCTCTTCTGCCCTACCGAAGTCGAAGTCACGGGTCCTCTGCATCATCCCCTGGCGGCGATTATTAAAAAACCTGTTCCCTGTAATCCATGTCTTGTCCGGAATTGCCAAGACAATTTCTGCATGAGGCAAATTTCCGTCGAGGAAGTCTGTGAGGCGGCTGATCGGATGCTGGAAACTGAGGACGGTAGATGACCATTGTTTACCCCGTCAATGAGCGGATGATGTTGCGCAAGGCGCGGGATGCCCGGATTATGCGGAATGCCCAGGCCTTGTCCGCCAATGGGCATAAGGTGTATCTTTTGATTGGCCGAACTTCCAAAAGACTAGAGGATATTTGGGAATATTATGATCTTTCTCCCTCGGAAAATTTTTCCATCATTCAACTTCCCTTGTGGAAATGGCAAGGAAAGTTGAGGATTACGGTTAACGAGATATTTCTTCGGGCAGCTTTTGGGGAAGCAAAAAGAATTCAGCGAGCCGAACCTTTTCAGGTTTTTTATCTTTCTGTTTTAGAGGTAGCCAAATTTTTCCTGAAGCGGAGAAGATTTTTCCCCGGAATTAAATTAATCTATGAACTCCACGAACTAGCCCGTTATCCGGAAAACCCGAATCCATCTCCGGGAGAGCTTGAGGAAGACGCGCTGGAAAGGAAAGTTCTGTCAGAGATGGATGGCATCTTCACCACCACGGACGCACTGCGAAAGGTCGTGGCGGAACGTTTTCCTGGAATCCCTTCGGAAACGATTCCCCTGGGAATGGCCCCTACTGCGGAAAATTCCTGGAATCATTTCGGCGCGGGTGGAAGGTTCAAGATCGGGTATCTCGGGCAACTGTACGATGCCCAGGGGGTTGATGTATTGATCAAAGCCGTGGCTCTCATCCCCCGGGTAGAAGCCCACATCATTGGGGGGACGGCCAACGAAATCTCCGCCTTGAAAAGAACGGCTTCTGACCATGGAGTTTCCGATCGGCTTATCTTTCATGGGTTTGTCAGCCCCGGGAAAGCCCCGGAGATGCTTAGGGATATAGACATTTTTGTAGTCCCGGCCAAAGATACGGTGCGAATGAATTATGTGGCTCACCTCAAGATTTATGAATACATGGGCCTGGGCCGCCCGGTTGTCGCCACCCGCCTTCGGTCTATCGAAGAGGAGGTGGAGGACGGGAAAACAGGAATTCTCGTGGCCCCCGATGATCCTTACGCAATGGCCGAAGGGATTCAGAGGCTGATGCAAAATCCTGGCCTGGTCAAGGAGATCGCCATTCGCGCTTTTCGGCAATCCGTTCAATATCATTGGGAACGAAGGGCGGAACGGATTATTTCTTTCATCCATTCGCTGGATGAAGTCCCCCGGAGTTAAAAACGAAGATGGTATTCCGCTTCACCGAAAAACTGTTCAGCCTTTGAATTCACCGGCGCTGGTCCCTGGAAGGGACCCCGTTCTCTCCGGATCGGATCGAGCGGATTCTGGTCGTTCGGAATGACAATGTGGGTGATGTGTTGTGCTGTACCCCCACCATTCGAGCCTTGCGGCGAGCGTTTCCCCGGGCCTACATCGCCGCGTTGGTTGTACGGTACAGCCAGGATGCCATTACCGGGAATCCGGACCTCGATGAGGTCTTTATGTATGAAAAGGCGAAACACCGGCCTGATCGAAACCGGATCATCTCTTTGTATAAGCAGTTCCAAGTGGAACGGGAGCTGAAAAAGAAACGTTTCGATCTGGCCATTGGCCTGCGTTCAACTTTCTCCTGGTCTGAGGCCTGGCTGGTCTATTTTGCCGGAGCTCCCTTCCGAGTTGGTTACGAGCCGGATCGGAAAAAAGATTGGAGATTCGCTTTTTTTTATAATTTGCAAGTGCATCCCTCGCTCCATGAACATGAGGTGGAAAAGACTTTGCATTTGGCGAAGAGTATCGGGGTGCCGCCTGCAGAGAAGGGTCTCATCGTAACCATTCCTGAAGAAGAGAAGAAGGCGGCTGAGTCTTTTTTGCGGGAGAACGCCGTTGATCCTCAAAAACTCATAGGGTTTCATCTGAGCAGCCGGGTACCCGCCAATCGTTGGAGCCCGGAGAAATTTTCCGATCTAGCCACCCGTCTTATACGGAGAGACGAGAAGGTGGTGGTCCTGACCTGGGGGCCGGGGGATGAAAATCGGGCCGAGGAAGTGCATCGTCGAGTCGGAGCGGGTGTCTATCCATTTCCCACGCCCCACTTCAAGCGGCTGGGAGCCATCCAGGAGCGTTGCCGGGCCTTCGTAAGCCCGGATGGGGGGGCGATGCACTTCGCGACGGCCGTGGGCACCCCCACAGTGGGACTCTTCGGCAAGACCAACCCTCAATACTGGGGCCCCTGGGGAAATGGGCATGTGGCTTTGCGGAGGGGGGGAGAGGCGGATTTCATCTCGGTGGATGAGGTGTATCAGGCGGTGCATCAAATCATCCGCAAACCCAACGAGAATGGCTTCGTAAAAAGTCGTCGCCCCGGTGAAAACCGGGGTCCAGACTCCGTCCCTGCGAAAGCAGAGAGCCATTAAAATGAAACTGGATTCCCGTTTTCACGGGAAACCCTGGATTCCGGCTTTCGCCGGAATGACGCAATAAGAGATTTTCGGACTTTTTGCGAGATTAGCAAAGAGGGGGAAGCATGATTCTAGTTACAGGGGGAGCGGGATTCATCGGCTCCCATCTGGTGGAAGCACTTCTGCACCAGGGGCAGAAGGTTCGAATCCTGGACAATCTGAGTACAGGAAAGATCGAGAACCTGGAAGAGGCGACCGGCCATGGCGTAGCTTATTTAGAGGGACAAGCCAGAGGATCCAGGAGGGCAGCGCTCGGGGATCGAGGGGAGTTTCTCTGGGGGGATATTTCCGATGGCGAGACTTGCCAGAAAGCCTGCCAGGGCGTTTCCTATGTTTTTCACCTGGCCGCCCTTGGGTCAGTACAGAGGTCTGTGGAAGATCCCCCTTCGACTCATAAGGCCAATGCCACGGGAACCTTGAATATGCTCGAGGCGGCCAAGGAGCAGGGAGCGAAGCGATTCATTTATGCCTCATCCTCTTCGGTTTACGGCAACGTCTCTTCCGATCCCGAAGAGGTAATGGCCAAAGAGGAGAGCCTGCCACCCCATCCCGAATCCCCTTACGCGGCCACCAAGCTCATGGGGGAGTTTTATTGCCGAATTTTTTCTCATCTTTTCGGGCTGGAGACGGTTTCGCTCCGCTACTTTAACGTTTTTGGCCCCCGGCAGGACCCTAAATCCATCTATTCCGCCGTGATCGCCCGCTTCGTGCATGCCCTTTTGAATGAAGATCCTCCAGTGATCTATGGAGACGGAAACCAAAGCCGGGACTTCACTTACGTGGAAAATGTGGTTCGGGCCAATCTTCTGGCCATGGAAGCTCCGGGGATCTCCGGCCGGGTTTTCAACATCGCCTGCGGCCAGAGGATTTCAGTGAACGAGCTGCTTTTCCGCCTCCAAGAGAT
>Ga0316628_100001539_pt1 | contig 16371 bp, 12 predicted proteins | sample OWC_Aug_M2_C1_D5_FD_207648 | JGI IMG/M metagenome (GOLD analysis project Ga0316628, IMG submission 207648) | Wetland soil microbial communities from Old Woman Creek delta, Ohio, United States - OWC_Aug_M2_C1_D5_C | ecosystem: Environmental > Terrestrial > Soil > Wetlands | place: USA: Ohio... | reverse complement strand
AAGGCAAACTGCTGCTGCCCGGTTTCAACGATGCTCATGTGCACTTCGTCGATGGCGGAGATCACCTCCAGGCAGTGCAGTTGAAAGATGCAGCCTCACGTCAGGAATTTGCCGAGAGAATCGCCCAGCGGGTTACAACCACACCTAAAGGCGAGTGGATCACCGGCGGCGATTGGGACGAACAGAAATGGTCGCCCGCCAATCTTCCTACCAAAGAACTGATTGATCCAGTGACGCCGCAAACGCCGGTATGGGTGAACCGTTATGACGGGCACGAGTCGCTAGCCAACTCGGTCACCCTGCGACTGGCGAAGATCGACGCAAAGACGCCCGATCCGCCCGGCGGACAAATCGTGCGTGACGCGCAGGGCAATCCGACAGGCGTTCTCCGCGACGCGGCGCAAGAGCTGATCGCCAAGGTGATGCCGCCCATGTCGCACGCGCACCGCATGCGCGCCATCAAGCAGGCCCTGGACCACGCCGGCTCACTCGGCGTCACCAGCGTGCAGGACATGAATCCGTCGTATGAGGACATAAAGGCCTACGCCGAGCTCGCCGAGAAGGGACAGCTCACGGTGCGCATTTATGCCGCACCGCTGGAAACGGAATGGAAGGACCAGGCCAAGATCGGCATTCGCCACGCGTTTGGGACGCCGCTGTTGCGCCTGGGAGCGGTGAAGGGCTATGCCGACGGATCACTGGGATCAGAGACGGCATATTTTTTCGATGCTTACACTGATGACGCCAAGAGCCACGGTCTGCTGAGCGACGAGATGCACCCGCCTTCCGCCATGCGCCAGCGGCTCCAGAGCGCCGATGCCGCAGGGTTGCAGTTGTGCGTTCACGCCATCGGCGACCGCGCGATCTCGATGGTCCTGGATATGTTCGAGCAGATCGAGAAAGCCAATGGCAAACGCGACCGGCGCTGGCGCATCGAGCATTCGCAACACATGGCGCAGAAGGACTTCGCCCGCTACGCGCGGCTGGGCGTCATCGCTTCGGTCCAGCCGTATCACGCCATCGATGACGGCCGCTGGGCGGAGAAGAGAATCGGTCCGGACCGCATCAAGCGAACGTACGCGTTTCGCACATTTCTCGATAACGGCGTGCGACTGGCCTTTGGCACTGATTGGTCGGTTGCGCCGCTGAGCCCCATGTGGTCCATTTACGCCGCGGCGACGCGCGCGACCCTCGACGGCAAAAACCCCGAAGGCTGGGTGCCGGAGCAAAAACTGACCGTGGCAGAAGCGGTGGAAGCTTACACCGTGGGATCGGCCTACGCGGAGTTCCAGGAGAAAGAAAAAGGCTCAATCACGCCGGGCAAGCTCGCGGATTTTGTGGTGCTGAGCGACAACATTTTCAAGATCCCGCCGGCGCAGATCAAGAACGTGAAAGTGGAAGCGACGTATCTGGGCGGAAAACTGGTGTATGGCGGGCTGGAATAGCGCAGATTTGGTAATTGGGTAAATTGGTAATTGGGGGATTGATCTTTGAGAGCCGCATCGTTTCCAAATTAGCCGATTACCAAATTACTCAATTACCAATTTTGTCGGCGGAGACAAGAACTACTCGCGGGAAGAATCGAAGGCGCTGGAAACTGCTTGCACAATGACAAGAAACCCCGAGTTTGAGTTGACCCATTCGCCTCGACCAGCGGCTCGCTATAGACCCTTGCCGACCTGCCCTCTTTGCCCGTTTCTTGCGAAACTCACAAAGCGCGATCTTTAATCAGCCTGGCTGAAGCTTGGGCTCCGGGCTCACCGCCAACCGGGTAAATCGGTCAACGCCTCGGGGCTTCTATTTTGCCTTTACACATCTCTCGTTCGCCTCGACCAGCAGCTCGCTATAGACCCTCACTGGCCCTCCGCGGCTTGCAGCTTGCGCTGTGCGCAGTGACCTGAGCTCGGGTCCCGGGACTTACCGCCAACCGGAAAAACGTTTGAGATGTCAAAGAACGAGTGTGAATCTACTCCTTCGGTTGAGCGAGTCAACGAAATTCGCGCAACTATAATTTCCTTGAAATCAGGGAGTTGCAGGCCGTCCACAAGGCCCTGCTTGAGAAATAGTGCAGGCGGTTACTAAAGTACAGCAAATAGGCGGTGAACAGGTTGTTTTGGCGGCTCCGGGATTGTGAAAATTTCGGGCAAAATCAGTATTTAGGCGGGGAAGAGAGCAACCAGAAAATGGCAATTAGGCGGTTGTCGCAATGCACGCGAGCATCCTGCCCCAGCCGCAAGATTTTACGGCTCCAACAGCCTCCGTCGGAGACTGAATAACCAAGCGAATGGCCAACTGCTAATTGCCAGTTGCTGCTTCTCATGCTGCCCCGGTTTGTCCGGTCCAGTCGCCGAGCAGTTCGATTTCGCCGCCGGGATTTCGTATTTCACGCGCAGGCTGGAACACGATCTGCTCAGCGCGGCGAAGATAGGGAGAGACGAGGCTCCAGGTTTCAAAGCCGCCGCCGGAAACGGTGACCATCACGGCTTCCGGCGCAGACTCAGCCAGCGCGCCCCAGCCGGCGCCTTCCAGCCGCACGGGAACGCCGGAGTCATCAAGGTAAACGTCATTCACGGTAATGATGGCGCCGGCCCTCTGTTCTTTCGCCGCGTCGATCATTTCGGCGTAGATCTCTTCGCGCTCTTCCTCATTTTCAAACTCAAGATCAAAGATCAGGTTCTCGCTGGGCGTGATGACAACCGCGCTCGGGTTCAGGTGGCCTTCCTGTTGTAGCGACTGCTGCGCTTCATGCAAGAGTTCATGGGCCAGTGCTTTGAGGTCGGTCATAGGCAGTCGGTTTCCGGGCGCAGCATGTCTTTCAGGTTTTCGCGGCGGCGGATCAGCCGGACGCGCGAGCCCTCTACCAGGACTTCCGCCGCTCGCGGGCGCGTATTGTAGTTCGATGCCAGAGACATGCCGTAGGCGCCGGCATCGTAAACACACAGCAGCGCGCCGGTCGGAACCGCGGGCAGCACGGCATCACGCGCCAGAAAATCTCCGGTTTCGCAGATGGGACCGCAGACATCCACCTGCACCGGGGAGCCGGCCGTGCTATCCAGCATGACGGGCGCAATCTCATGCCGCGCGCCATACAGCGAGGGCCGGATCAAGTCATTCATGGCGGCGTCAACGATGGTGAAGCGTTTATTGCCATTCCGCTTCTGGTAGAGCACCCGCGTCAGCAACGCGCCAGCCTGCGCAATGATGGAGCGTCCCGGCTCAAGCAGGAGATGCGGGCTCGGTCCCTTAAGTTTCTTGAGGGGCTGGGTTATTGTCTCGGCGTAGCGCGCGACAAGTTCCGGGTAATCCACCGGCCGGGCGCTGTCATAAGAAATGCCCAGGCCGCCGCCGGCGTCAAGGAAGCCGATCTTGTGGCCGTCGGCGGCCAGCTGCGCGATCAAATCCACGGCGCGTTCCGCCGCCATGCGAAACGGCGAAACGTCAGTAATCTGCGAGCCGATATGCAGACTCACACCGGCCACGCGCAGGTATTTCTCGCGCGCGGCGCGGCGGTAAAGCGCGCGCGCCTCCGCCATGGGGACGCCGAACTTGTGCTCGCGCAGGCCGGTGGAGATGTAAGGATGAGTTTCCGCGGACACATCCGGGTTCACGCGGAAGGCGACGCGGGCGGTCTTGCGAAGCCGGGCCGCGCATTGGGCCAGCAGTTCCAACTCGCTCTCACTTTCCACGTTGAAGAGCAGGATGCCGCTGCGCAATGCAAGCTGAAGTTCTTCCCTGGTCTTGCCGACACCGGAAAAAACTATCTTCTTGAGCGCTTTCTTCTGCGCCATGCGGACGCGCTCCAGTTCTCCTCCGGAGACGATGTCAAAGCCCGCCCCGAGCCGCGCCAGCATGCGCAAGACGCTCAGGTTGGAGTTGGCCTTCACCGAGTAGCAGAGCGTGCAGGGCACGGCGCGAAAAGCGCGGCTGAAAAGGCTGAAGCGTTCACGGATCGCCGAAGCAGAGTAGATATAGAGCGGCGTTCCATATTTTTCCGCAAGCGAGATCAGCGCAACGCGTTCGCAGTGCAGTTGATCGTTCTTATAAAGGAAGGCTGGAGGCCGGCTGAACATGGAAGGGCTGATTGTAACAGCAAGGCAGTTGCCAGCCATTAGCCGTTAGCCTTTGGCACTTGGTCTTGGGAAACTTCCTCCAAACTCAGCCGGCAGGTTAAGGAAACATGGTAAATGCCGCTTAGGGCTAAAGGCTAAACGGCTGTCCCAATAAAATGGCCGCCGACGCGCGCGCCTGCGGCCTGAGCGCCAGGCCCGGAGGTCCGGGCTTTCGCGAAAAGTTATGTTCGATTCAGAGCGCCTGTTATCGTCCTGCTCCTCCGCCCTGAGTTGAGGTTGTGTGAGAGTTTTCCGTGCCGCCTTCCTGGAGACTCTTTGATCGCGAGCTAATCAAGTCGATCAACGCGATGACGTCTTTTTCGCCCAGGCTGAGGTTGGGCATGTTCACGCCGTTGTAGCGCTTATGCAGCGCTGTGGCGATCGGGTCCTTATCCTGAAGAACTTTATCCGGAGCAGTGATAAAGCGGACGAGCCAGGCGTGGTCGCGAACGTTGGTCACGCCGGCGAGGTCAGGACCGATGCCGTCACCCTTTCCAATGGTGTGGCAGGCAGCGCAGGAGGTTCGGAACAGCGATGCGCCTTTCTCCAGTTCGGCCGGGTCCATCGGGGGTTTATCTGCATAACTTGGCCCCTTCTTCGCATATTTCCATGACGAGAGCCAATCGCCCACCATGACGGCGACATACCTGGGGTCATCCATGGAGCTGTCTACCATCCATTGGCCGGTGGTTTCATTGCCGAGCGTGATGGCCGTGGTGTGACCGGTCAGGGGGTCTGAATTGGGGCGTAGCTCCATACCGATGCTTTTGCGCACCGCGTCAATGTCTTCCATCTTCCCAGTCAGGAAATACCAGCCAGGCCCAGTGTGGAACTTGTCACTGTAATCCTTGAGCACCGCCGCGGTGTCGTGTTTGGGATCAACCGTGATGGAATAGAAATAGATGTCTTTGCCCATGCGGTCGCCCAGGATTTTGTAAACCTGGGAAAGTTTTGCCGTCTCCAGCGGGCAAACATTGCCGCAGCGTGTGTAAATGAAGTTGATAACGACCGTCTTGCCTTTCAGCAGGTCGTCATAGAACTTTACCGTCTTGCCGTCCTGGGTAGTCAGGGCGACGTTTGGAAAATGATTGGCGCCCCAATAGGGATTTCCTTCCGCCGCCAGCGCGGAATGGAAGGGAATCAGTGCTGATGTGCTTACAAACAAAGCGGCAAGAACCGCCAGTGTCGCCCAGCTCCGTCGCATGGGAATCGGCTCCTTGTGCTTTCAACTCGACTGTTTAACTTTCGACTCAGACTGTTTGAAGAGCGGGCCGCCGTTGAGGCGGCCCGCCGGATTGTGTTTACTTCAGCAGCGCCCGGAGAGCGATCTTGCCCAGGTTCCTACCGATCTTGGAGCTGGAGCCGTTGCCAGAGTCAGAGCCTTTGCCAGACCCAGAGCCCGACCCAGAGCCTTTGCCTGAACCAGATCCTGATCCTGATCCTGATCCTGATCCTGATCCAGAGCCAGAACCGGAGCCTTTGCCTGAACCAGATCCAGATCCAGAGCCGGAACCAGAGCCGGAACCGGAACCGGAGCGAGACCCAGAACCAGAACCCAAGCCTCCGCCAGAGAGGGCAGTGTCATCGGCGCCGTCGCCACCACCGTTGCCGCCTCTGCCGCCGCCACCGCGGGTGCCGCTGTTCCCACCGCCGCCCCCGTTGCCGCCGCCACCGTTGCCGCCGCCACCGTTGCCGCCGCCACCGTTGCCGCCAGAAGGCAGCGTGCTGGTGCCGATGTAGGTTACGCCGCTGGGCGTCGGGATCGGAGTCGGCATGGGTACCAGGCCGCGATCCAGTTCCCAACGAATCAACATGGCGTGGTCTTCGTGCACGGTGTTGTGGCAGTGCTCCATGAACATTCCGAAGAACTCACGGAACTGTATGGTGAGGGTGACGCTTCCGCCCGGACGAAGGCGATACACGTCTTTGCGGCCTTTTTCCCACGCAGGCACGTTGGACGCGCTGCCGTTGCGGGCAAGAATCTGGCCTTCCTCGAAGTGAATGTGGATCGGGTGATCCCAACCGCCGCCGCCGTTCTGCAAGGTCCAGATCTCACGCGTGCCCGGCTTGGGCGCGGCGGAGACACGGCCGTAGTCCGCGGCCAGCATGACGCCGCCATCGGTTTTCACACCCCAGGGATCCCTATCCGTGGGATCAGCCGGGTTTGTGGCGCCACTGCCGAACTCAAAGACCCGCTGGCGAACCACCGGGATCTGAGACAGGTCTGGATTTGGAATCATCTGTGCCGGAATCTGGCTTTGATCCGGCTGCGCGGGATCGCGCACGATACGGAACTCAAGGAACTTTCCGACGCAGGGATCCGAGGACTGGCCGGACAGGGCCTGGGCCAGGCTGAGATCGGCCTCTGGTTTCTTGCCGTCCTGGTGTTCGCAGAGGTTGACCATCCATACCTTCTGCCCGATGTTGTAGCGGGAGAAGTCGATCACGATGTCATACCGCTCGGCGATACCCTGCTCATCGAGTTGCGTGACGGACAACGGAGCCGGCATGAGGTTACCGTCATTGCCGATCCAGATCAGTTCCGATCCGTCGCTCAGGCTCAGCTTGAAGAAGCGGGAGACGCTGGCGTTGAGGATGCGGAAACGATACTTGCGGCGCTCGACCTCGAAGTAAGGCTTGAAAGCCAGGTTCACGGTCATCACGTCGCCGATAAATCCGTCCAGGTTGAAGATGTCGAAGAAAAGCTGGCCGCTGGAATCGAAGGCCTTGTCCGCCAGCATGAGGTTGATGTCGTAATCCAGGTTGCCCCAGGAGTTGGCCGTGCCGGAGGGCAGGCGCAGGTTCACACCATCATTGATTTCCTCGTTACCGCGATCGAGCGCGCTGTAGATGTTGAACATCGCGGCGTTGCCCTTGTACACGTTCTGCGAAGTGAAGCTGAACATGTGATCGTGGAACCAGTGGGTGCTCATGGTCTCGCGCCAGTCGCCCGGGACCTTGTCAATGCCACCCGCATCATTGGGGCTGCCGGCCTTGGGATCCGTGGCGTCAGGGTTGATGGTGTCATGCCCAGCCAGGATGATCGGCCAGTGATAGTCATAGAACTGGCCGGGGAAGAAGAACGCTCCGGTAAAGCCGTCATTTTCCGCGCCATGGTGGCCGTTGTGCTCGTGAGTCGTGATGGTGTGCCGTCCAAAGCCGCCGTTCTTGGTGACATCAGCAGGAAGCTCGTTGTGATGGCGGAAAAGGATCGGCTCGCCGTAGCGGCCCATGACCAGCTTGGGCGGGATGGTGCCGTTGAACGTCCAGCACTTCGAGGGATCCTGGATCGGCATGTCGGGGTGGAACCGGAACTCGATGTTGCCGTTCGGATTGGTCTGAGCTCCCGCCTGGGAAGCTTCCACGGCGACCTTGGGGAAAAACTCAGTCCAACGCTGATGGGCCCAGTCCTGTCCCGGCGGACGGCCTTCCATGGGGCCGAGCACTCCGCCAAGTTCCGCGGCCATCTGGATCGGCGTCTGGTTGGCCTGCTCGGTCGGGGAAGGTGTCAAGGAGGAGAGGGGCTTGCGGTCCAGAACCTCAAAGCGAGGCATCTCCTGCGTAAAGGGCTGCGCGCCAAACAGCGGGCTGGGCGCGGTGCCGGTTGGGACCGCCCCGTATGCACTCTCAACGAAGGGGTTCAACCCGTGAATCGGGGCAAGTGCACCCGCTGTGGTAAACAGACCCCACTTGATGAGGTCGCGCCGGGAGACACGTCCCTGCGAGTATGCGGCAACGATCTCCGCCCGGTTTTTGCGGGCGCTTTCCGCTTCTCGCAAACGTGTCTTCGAAGCATCTTTCGGCAAATAAATATGGCTCATGGTTGGCTGCGCTCCTTGAAATGGCGTACAAAGTTCGGCGCGATTCTCAGGGCCCCGGCTCACTAATCGGAGCTCTGCCCCGGATAGAAATCGGCAAAGAGGCTGATCATGGAGGAGCGTTACAGTCCGGCCCGAACGAACTGTTTGCAGGATCTTGATTTGCAAACATCGCACGAACTTGGATTGCCGCCCGCTGCCTGACAAACCAGTTTGACGATGATCAGCGCTAGCGTGAGTTTCGCGCCGTGGCATTAGAGGAAAACGAGAAAGGCATTAAAGTCTTTAATCGCAGCGGGGGCAGCTCACAATGCAATGGAAGGGAAGCAGCGCCTCACAGGTGAACAACTTAAAAGCCGTCGCACCAGCGACTTAGGAATGCTCGCCTGGGATCATCGTAGGCTGGGCTCGGGTTATTTTCGAGCATCTGGCCCCTATAAAACGCCGTCCTTAAACAGTTAAGGCAGTCAAACATGCTAATAATCGTTACTTGAAAATGGCAGTGGCCGCAGGGCGCAGGAACAAGAAGAAGGCCGCCGGCGCGCCAAACACCGGCGACCCATCGCCAGGCCCGTTGGTTACATGCGCAGACCCGGGCCGAGCGAAACTGAAGCACTTTTATACTTGTGTGGCGGAAACTTACACGGTACCGCGAAGATTGGAGATCGCTGCAGCAATCGCCCCCGCTGAACAATGGTGCGGCTACGCTCGCTTATCGCCCCGGGCTGAACCACCGGCGAATGTTTCTTTACCACTGGGCCGGAGCTTACTCCCCAACCATTTAAGATGTGACGAGAAAAGCATTAAAGTCTTTAATCTCCTCATCGAGAGAGCTGGAGTGACGCACGCGGCCGGCGCACAACCGGCTGCCGGCGCCGCATCCGCCTTTGCTTTGAATAACTTAGCGCTTTTGCGGGCAGGAGTTCACGGCACGCGAAGCTGCACCCGAGTGAGCCACCGCTGCGATACATCGCATTACGATGTATACGTACCCTTCTAATCTGGAAGGCCATGTACTCCCGGCTGGGAAGGTCATGTACTTCCGGAGTGAGGTCATTTGACTTTCAACACCACCGCTGTCTGATCGTCAAAAACGGGAATGCCGGAGGAAAACTCGCTGGCCGCTCGAAAGAGCTCGTCGACGATCTCCTGGGCGCTGTGCCCGGCGTTGTGCGAAATGACGCGCTCGATGCGTGCGCGGCCAAACTGCTCATCCCGCTCATTGGCGGCGTCCACGATGCCATCGCTGAAGAAAGCGAAAATGTCGCCAGAAGAAGCGTGAATGGTGATCTCGTCATAGGCGGCGTCCGGAAACATGCCCAGGGGCAGCCCGGCAGCTTCGATCATGTGCGCATGACCCTGGCGGCAATAAATGGGGCGGGGAAGGCCGGAGTTGGCCACGCGCATGATCTTGCGTTCGTCGTCCCAGAGCGCGCAACAGAGGACAACGTAGTTCGCGTCCAGGCGCCGCTGGTTCAGCGAACGATTGACCGTGCCCAGCATCTGCGCGGGCGGCGGCTCGCTGGAGGCAAGACTGCGAATGATGCCGCTGACCAGGGCGGCGTAGAGCGCGGCGGGCGCGCCTTTGCCGCTGACGTCGCTGACCACCATGCAGGTGCGCGGCGGCTTGTAGTCGAGGAAGTCGTACATGTCGCCGCCGATGGCGTGCGCCGGGCTGAAACGGGCGGAGACTTCCGCGTTTTGCAGGCCAGGGCAGACGGGCGGCAGAAAATGATGCTGGACCTCGCGCGCCATAGCCAAATCGCGTTCCATCCGTTGTTCTTCGCGGGCGATACGTTCGTAAAGAGTGGCGTTCTCAATGGCGATGGCGATCTGGGCCGCCAGCGTGCTCATGGTACGCACGTGGTCTTCCGTGAAAAAGCCGCGGCGCGTGTGCTCCAGGTCAAGCACGCCGATGACCTTGTCTTTATAGATGAGCGGCACGCACAGTTCTGAGCGCGTTTCCGGGTTGGCCTTGATGTAGCGCGGGTCCTTGCTGACGTCGGCCACCAGAATCGGTTTCTTCTCCAGGGCCGCCGCGCCCACCAGGCCTTTGCCCAGAGGTATATCGTGCTTCAAGTGAATGTTTTCCTTGAAACGCACGGAAAACCGGTGTACCAGTTTCTGTTTGTTTTCATCGAGCAGCAGGATGGAGAACATCTGATAATCGATGATCTTGAGCAGCAGGTCGCCGACGCGTTTGAGTAACTGGTCAACGTTGAGGATGGAGGTGAGCTCGCGGCTGATCTCGTTGAGCAGGGTCAGCGTCCCGGCCTGGCGCACGATGCGCGTGTACAGCCTGGCGTTTTCGATACTCACGGCGATGCGTGACGCAATCAGCGAGAGCACGCGCGCGTGCTCTTCCTTGAAGTAAGCCGGCTCGCGGGCCTCCAGGTCCATCACGCCGATGACCTTGTTCTTGTTGATGAGCGGCACGGCGAGCTCGGAGCGGACGCGTGGTACGGCTTCAATGTACTGGGTTTCTTTTGCCACATCGTCCACCAGGATTGCGCGGCGCTCCTGGACGGCGCGGCCGGTCACGCCCTGGCCCACCTTCACGCGAATGCGCTCGGCGACCTCGGGCAGATGGCCGATCTGAAAACGGAAACGGAGCTCCTGGGTACGCTCGTTCAGCAGGAGGATGGAGAAGATTTCGTAGTCGATCACCCGCTTAACCACTTCAGCCACACGCTGGAGAAGTGTGTCCAGGTCCAGCGTGGTGTTGAGCACGTCGGCCACTTCGATGAGAAGGGTCTCGGCGTCCACACGCTGTGATGAAGCAGAGGTAACCATGAGATTCACATTTGATGATAACAGTTACGGATGCCACGTTTTACAGAGCAGGGCCGCCTGGAAATCCCAGGCGGCGTGCTCAAGAGAAGCCTATCTGAAGCGGAAGATCAATCCCGCGGAGAAGCGAAAATCTTTCTGCGTGGCGCCGAAGACGTGCCCGCCGTGGTAATCAAGCTGCGCAACACGCACCGCGAAAGAGCGGTTCAGATCATAATCCGCGCCGCCGCCCAGAACCCATGCAGCGCCGGTGTCAGAAGGGACATTCCCGCCAAAATGTGCGATGCCAATCAACCCATGGACAAACAGGTTGAGCCGGTCAATGTGGTCTGAAACCTGCGGTCCGAAAAGGACGTTCAGTTCATGGGCGTGCACTGGACCGTCAGAGCGGTAGTTGCCGCCGAAGTCGGCTTTCAAGCCCAGCCAGTCATTGACATTGCCCATGAGGGTTACTTCGAAGCCGCTGGCTTTGGAAAGAGTGTCGCCATCCAGCAGTGAGTATCCGAGATAAACCTCTCCTGGGCTCCTGTCGTGACCGGCTCTCTGGGCCCATCCAATCGAACAAAACGTCAAGACAAGAACCACTGTACCAAGCTTACGCATTCTGATTTCTGCCCTCCAAAAGATTCTCGGCCAGGATCAACAATCAACAGCGATGCTTCTATTGTGACCTAAGGGGCGAGGTGGCGGGCGATGGGCGCGGTTACCAAGGTGGTGCGGCCACGAGGATGGCCGAATGGTATCGCAAGTTTCTGCAAGGCGCTCTGGCCCTGAGGCGAGATTGAAGACGAGTTTTGTAAGCTCAGCGCCCGTTGAACTCGGGCGCGCCCAGTTCGTGCATGATGGCCACGCCAGAGCTGGTACCGATGCGGTTGGCGCCGGCATCGATCATCAGCTGAGCGGAAGCCGCGGTGCGAATGCCGCCGGAAGCCTTTACGCCGGCCTGGTCGCCGACGACGCCACGCATCAGGGACACGTCCTCCGGGGTGGCGCCACCCAGGAAGCCGGTCGCGGTCTTAACAAAGTCAGCCTTGGCGGCCAGGCTGATCTGGCAGGCCAGGATTTTTTCTTCCAGCGTGAGCAGAGGAGTTTCAAGGATCACTTTGACGATGGCGCCGGCGGCGTGGGCCACTTCCACCACGGCGGATATGTCATTGTGAACGGCCTGGCGATCGCCCGATTTCAGCGCTCCCACGTTCAACACCATGTCCAGCTCCTGCGCGCCCAGACGAACGGCTTCTTCGGCTTCAAATCGCTTTACCGTGGTGTGGCTGGCACCCAGCGGGAATGCGATGGTGGCTGCAACTTTCACCGGCGATCCGCTGAGCAGGGCAGCGGCCTGGCTGATCCACCACGGGTTCACGCAGACCGCGGCAAAGCGGAAGAACACGGCCTCTTCGCACAGCCGGAGGATATGCTCGCGCGTGGTCTCAGGCTTGAGGAGCGTGTGATCGATACAGCCGGCAAGTGCACGCCAGCCGCGCACATGAAGTTGCGGGTCAGTGAGAACTTGGGACATTCCAGAAACGGATTGTATCACTATCGCTGCGTTCGTCCAGCGCCGGTTTCGTTCGCCCCGGATTCGTCCGGCGGAAGCCCGATCTTACTCCTGTTCGGCGTCAAGCACGCAGATGTCCGGCAGGTTGCGATAGCGTTCGGCGTAATCCAGGCCGTAACCCACCACGAAACGGTCAGGAATCTGGAACCCTACATAGTCGGCCTGCATGGGGACGACACGTCGCGAGGGCTTGTCCAGCAGCGCGGCGATCTTGAAGGCGCGCGGCTGGTGAGAAAGCAAATGCTCTTTGAGGAAGGTCAGGGTCAGTCCGGTGTCCAGAATGTCTTCTACCAGGATGACGTTCAAGTCGCGCAACGGCGAAGTCACGTCTTTGATGAGCTGAACCGCGCCGGCGCTCTCCTTCTTGTTGCCGTAGCTGCGCACGGCGATGAAATCAAAAGTGGCGTCAAGCTGGATCTGCCGTGCCAGGTCACTGAGAAAAAGGCACGCCCCCTTGAGCACTCCAATCAGAACAACCGATTGGCCGGCAAAGTCCCGGGTGATCTGCTGCCCGATCTGCGCGACCGCCATGGCGATCTGTTCGCGGGTAAGGAGGGTTTGCATGGCAGTAGGAAGAAGGATTTTCTCACAAAGAAGACATGAGCCGTTAGCATGTAGCCATTAGTTCTCAGCCATTGGCCGTTGGCCCTTAGCCATTAGGTGTTGGGCGCGTCGGATATGAGTCAAAGACAAATAGCCAAGGGCCAAGAGCTAAAGGCTAATGGCTACGAGAGGCTAATGGCTAAGAGCTGGGGACTCATTTACAATCCTTCCTTCCCTTAAACGAGGTGCCCCATGCCGCTGCCTGAATACAAGCAATTGGTGGATCAAGCCAAGAAAGAGATCAAGGAAATCGACGCTGCCGAACTTACTTGCATGCAGCAGTCGGGAGAGAGCTTCACGCTGATCGACGTGCGCGAGCCGGATGAGGTGGCGCAGGGCTCCATTGACGGCTCACAGGCCATGCCGCGCGGCGTGCTGGAGTACAACATTGACAGCATCACCACGGACAAAGAACAAAAGATTGTCTGCTACTGCGGCGGTGGAGGCCGCTCGGCGCTGGCCGCGCAAAACCTCAAGCGCATGGGCTTCAAGAACGTGATGTCGCTGGCCGGCGGATATAAAGGGTGGAAGCAGAACGGCGGGTAAAGCCAAGCCGTTAGCACTTAGCCATTAGCCTTTGGCACTGCATCCAAGACATGGGGTTTGAACTGCATTAAGCCGGGGAGACGCTTTCCTGATGGGCACAGAAAATATTGTCAATCCAGCAGTTGAGAAATACATGCATGCACTGCTGCCGGAGCGGGATGCGGTGTTGCAGGAGATGGAGCGTCAGGCGCAGGAGCGCAATATTCCCATCGTCGGCCCGGCGGTGGCGCGTCTGCTCTATCAGTACGCGCGCATCATCGGAGCGAAGAAGGTTTTTGAGATGGGTTCAGCCATCGGCTATTCCACTATCTGGTGGGCGCGCGCCGTAGGCCAGGGCGGGGAAGTTTTCTATAGCGATGGCGACAGAAAGAACGCCGGTGAAGCCCGCGGCTACTTCGAGCGGGCCGGCGTGGCCGATCTCATCCGTATCCAGGTGGGCGACGCCCTGGAGTTGCTCTCCGAGCAGAAGCAGGAGTTCGACGTCATCTTTAATGATGTTGACAAGGAAGACTACCCGCGCGTCCTGCACCTGGTTTCAAGCCGCCTGCGGCGCGGCGGATTATTCATCACGGACAACGTGTTGTGGTCTGCCCGTGTGACGCAAGAGAACACGCAGGACTCCAGGACCCGCGCCATCCAGGAGTTCAACAAACGCCTGTACGCCATGCAGGAGTTCTTCACCACGGTTGTGCCAATCCGGGATGGGTTGGCGGTGGCGGTGAAGGGGTAAGAGACTTTCGTGTGTCGCCCCTAAAGGGACTCTTTTGTTGTATCCGAACTTTTCCCAGGCCTCACGGCCTGGGCTGCCGATATGACGGGCCTGCGGCCCTCATACAGGCGCTGAACAAGATGCCCTGAACCAGTCAACCTCTGCGGTCCTCATGTCAGGTCAGTTTCCATTTCCCCTCTCCACCCCGATGTCAGAACATCAACCTACGCCACCCTGGTATGGAAACGCTCCTGCGGGCAGTTGCGGCCGGTAGTGCTTGCGAATGGCGGCGTCGCATACGGCATATCCCCAGTTGATCAACTGTTCCTGCAGACCGGAGTCCATGGCCTTAAGCCGGGTGGGAGTATTGGCGAGCTTCTCGGTTTTGTCCTTGGGACAGGGAAGCGCGCTGGGCAGGTTGTAGTTGCTTATGTCGGTCCAGATGCCCCAGTAGGCGCCGCTGCGATCTCCGGTCTGAAATGACTCCACAACCTGTCGTTTACGAAGTGAGCGAACCTGGTTATCGATCAGGTCCATCACTCGTTTGGTATGGTTGACCCAGTCGCGCTTGGGGTCCTCTTCAGCGCCATAAACACCGCCGGCATCGCTGACCAGAATGGTCTTGTACCTCTTCCAGGCGGTTTCCAGCCCAAGATTGTCATAGACGCCGCCATCGGTGAGGACAACCTGGGTAGTGAAGGGAGGCCGCTGAAGGTCCATGCCAGAGTTGGGGGTAAAGTCCGAATCTTTCAGGTCCAGCTCCACCGGGGACAGTACAGGCGGGAACGCCGAGGACGCGCCAACCGCGACCGCCAGTTCAACTCCGGGGTTTTTCACTTCGCCTACGCGGTAATCGCGCATATAAGGTTTGGAGAAGCGCCACAAGACCTTGGATTGGACGTTGGTGGAGTTGAGCACGAAGCGCGGCTTGTCCGGAAGGTCCTGCAGGGTCTTGTTGCCGAAGAGATACTTGCGATACGCATCGGCGACCTTATGCGCAATCGAACCGGTGAAGATTCCACCGAGGATGGAGCCAAAGTCAATCGTGTGCGAGGCCAGGGTGCGCACCGGCTTGACGAGCAGGTCTTCAAACTTCTGCCCCACGCCGTTGGCGTCAAATCCCATGCCGGCCCAGTTCATTCCCAGCACGGCGGCGGTGATGGATCCGCCGGAAACGCTGGAGATACGGTCGATTTGCTGCAGCAATCCTGCCTGGTTCAAACGCCAGAGACAACCGACGTGAAACAGCATGGCCCGGAATCCCCCACCGGACAAGCAAAGTGCTGTCCCTGCTTCCGGGCCTCGCTCAGGCTGGGTTGTCTTGATTTCCTCCACGGGGGAGCGGAGGCTTGCCGATGATTGCGCTGGTTGCTGGTCTGCCATGGTTTTCCGCCTCTCATGATCGCTGTGTAAATCAAAGCTTGTTTGCGGCTGTTCTGTGGTTGCTAAACCGGCTTGTCGGTGCGGCCCGTCCCAGGGGCGCTACATTTCGCTGCTCCTGGATCAAACCGGCAGGAAGTAGTCGTACCAAAGGGCACCCTTCTCGAAGTTTTCCGGGAGCCTGGAAATCACGGGCCCTTTGGGGGCGTGCCTGATAGGAAGCGAGTCACTGCGAACCACCTTGTTCTTCGCTTGTGCCGCCAATGCCTTCATGAGCGGCATGCGAGGAATGGAGTCCCAGGGCACACTTTGTGTTGACGCCATGGCCGCGAACCTTCCGTGCGGCATTTTCTCCAGCGCGCCTTTGGGGGTGGCGTTGAAGCTGCCGTGATGGGACACCTTATAGAAGCTGATGCTGTCCAGCAACTCGTCAGAGCCTTCCTGCTGCAGCCAGAACTGCCAGTTGCCGTACTGCGCGTCTCCTGGAAAGAGAAGCTTCTGCCCTGCGAAAGTGAGCAGCGTAACCACGCTGGTGTTGTTCAGCGCCTGGTCGATGGTGAAGGCCAAAGAATCCAGAGAGGGGTCTGCCAGCTGTTTTTTCAACTGTTTCTCGCTCGCTTCATCAAGCCGCACGGTGTTGAGCGCGCGATCCTGGCGCCGTAACACCCATCGATCCAGGAATGGCTTAACGGCGTTTCCATGGACGGCCTTGCCGTTGTCCCCCAGGCGAAGGTATCGCTGTCCCGCGGGTGGATCCATTTTGGAGAGGAACTCCTGGTCCCGCGGCGGCCCCAGGACCTTCACTGACAAGCCAGCGATGGGCACTTTCCTGATTGGATCTCCAGCCTTCAAATAACG
>Ga0316628_100001538_pt1 | contig 16374 bp, 14 predicted proteins | sample OWC_Aug_M2_C1_D5_FD_207648 | JGI IMG/M metagenome (GOLD analysis project Ga0316628, IMG submission 207648) | Wetland soil microbial communities from Old Woman Creek delta, Ohio, United States - OWC_Aug_M2_C1_D5_C | ecosystem: Environmental > Terrestrial > Soil > Wetlands | place: USA: Ohio... | reverse complement strand
GGGCCCAGCCGCACCGCCGACATCGAGCTCACCCTGGCGATCGGCGTCCACGGCCCTGAAAAGCTCGACGTCATCGTAGCGTAGCGCCAATTTCCGGGCGCAGCCCTCCGGACGCCCGGGGCGGCGGTATAATATTCCATGGGTCGTTCCGATCCCGACGCAGGGAGTAAAAGAGTCCGGTTCGGCATTCACCGGAAGGTGTTTGCGACCTTCCTTCTCGCCTTCGGGGTCGTCACCGTCAGTTCCCTGTACATCGTCATCGTAAATATCCACCGCATGGTGGAAGAGGAAGCCGCCACCTCCGCCAGGCACAGGACATCCTTCTTCGCGGCGGCCGTATCGCGGCAACTTGCCGAAGGGGAGACCGGGTTTCTCACCGAGTACCTGGGGAATGCGGTAAAGGACGGGGACATCGAATACGCCAGGATCGAAGGGCCGAACGGAGAACTCCTCGCCGAGGCGGGCCTTGCCGGAAAGTACCCGGCGGTGGAGGACGACCGCCGGCGGCGCGGTGGGGACACCGGCCCCGTGCTTCACGAGATCAGCAAGCCGGAGGGGATATTCCACGAGAAGGGACACTTGTTCCTTGTCTCTTCCCCGGTACTGTTCCAGGGGAAACCGGTGGGAAGGGTCTTGCTGGGACTGGACACGGCAACGGTCAGCCGCCGGCTGGCATCCTTCACGTATCGGATCCTGGGGATCGCGATCGCCACGATCGTCGCGTGGATCGCCGGCGCGTTTATTCTTTACCGCAGGCTGGGAACCGCCATGAAGGAGTTGATCCTCACCACGGGGGCAATCGCCGATGGGAACCTGGACAAGCGCGCGTCCGTCTCCACGGGAGACCAGCTGGAGGACCTCGCGGGAGCGTTCAACCGCATGGCGAACGCCGTCGCCGCGAGGGAACGGGAGCTTCGGGACGTCCGGAACACGATGGTCGCGATGTTCGACGGGATCACGGAAGGGATCGCCCATATCGGCCGGGATCACCGGATCCTCCACGCGAACCGTGCCTATGCCGGGTACCATGCGGGTTCGGTGTCTCCCGACGTTTCCGGGAAAAGGTGTTACGACCTCCTCTGGGGAGGGCGGAACGTCTGCGGAACCTGCCCTGGATCCGCCTCCATGGAAACCGGCCGCTCCGCGGAGGCGGAGCGGGAGATCCTCCGGGAGGACGGGGAGCGGCAGGTCCTCCGGATACAGGCGTACCCGATCGTCCATCCCGTCGACGGGCCCTCCGGGTTCGTGGAATACGTCAGCGACATCACCCGGCAGAGAAAGATGGAGGAGGAGCTGAAACGATACGCCACGAATCTGGAGGAGGTCGTTCGGGAGAGGACCCTGCGTCTCCAGGAAGCCCACCGGAAAATGATCCACAGGGAGAAGATCGCGGCGCTGGGGCAGATGGCGGCAGGCGTCGCCCATGAGATCGGCAACCCGTTGTCCGCCCTCTCATCCATCGTCCGTGCCGTCGCTTCCGGATCCGGGGGGGATGAGGGAAGGGAGAAGAAACTGCGCATGATGCAGGACCAGATCGACCGCATCGCGCGGATCGTGCGCGAGCTGGTGGACTTCTCCCGGCCCTCCTCGTCCGGGAAAAGCCTCGTCCATGTCAACGAGGTTATCCGCACGGCGCTGGGAATCGCCCGGTACGACGAGCGGTTCAAGGGGATCCATGTGATCTCCGGTCTGGACCCCGACATTCCGGCGCTGAAGATGGACGGGGACCAGCTCCTCCAGGTCTTCCTGAACATCCTGTTCAACGCGGGGGACGCCATGCGGGGGAGCGGCACCCTCACGGTCTCCAGCCGGCGGGAGGAACATTTTGTGGCCGCGCTGTTCGGAGACTCCGGACCGGGGATCGCGGAGGAATCCCTTCCGCGGATTTTCGAGCCCTTTTACACCACGAAGGAGGTCGGAAAGGGGACCGGGCTCGGCCTGTCGGTGAGCTACGGGATCGTGCAGGGGATGGGAGGAACCATCCGTGCCTCCAACCAGTCCGGCGGAGGGGTGCTGTTCACCGTGGAACTGCCGATGCCGGAAGGGGTCGGGGCCAGGAGATGAAAACGACGATCCTCGTCGTCGACGACGAGCGGGCGATCCGGGACCTCCTTTCGGAAGCTCTCCGGGACGCCGGGTACGAGGTCCTGTCCGCGGGGGGAGGAGAGGAGGCGTCCAGGATCCTGCGGGAGGAAAACGTCCACATCGCCATCTGCGACATCCGGATGCCGGGGATGGACGGGATCGAGTTGCTGGGGCACATCCGGGACGTTTCTCCGGAGACCGTGGTCATCCTGGTCACCGCGTTCGCCTCCGTGGAAACTGCGGTGCATGCCTTGAGGAACGGTGCGTTCGATTACATCCTGAAGCCCCTGATCTTCGACGACATCATCGCGAAGATCTCCCGGATCAACGAGTACCAGAAGGTGAAGCGGGAAAACGAGAACCTGCGACAGGAAGTGGAGACCCGGTACGACTTCCAGAACATGGTCGCGAAGAGCCGGTCCATGGACACGGTGTTCGGGATGATCCGGAAGGTCGCGGCCACGACGAGCAACGTCCTGATCACGGGGGAGAGCGGCACGGGGAAGGAGATGATCGCCCGGGCGATCCATTTCAACAGCGCCTTCCGGCAGGGGAAGTTTCTCCCGGTGAACTGCGGCGCGATCCCGACGTCGCTTTGGGAGAGCGAGATGCTCGGCCACACCCGGGGCGCCTTCACGGACGCCGGCAAGGACAAGGAAGGATACCTCCAGGCGGCGGAAGGAGGGACCCTGTTCCTGGACGAGATCACGGAGATGCCGCGGGAGGCCCAGGTAAAGCTGCTGCGGGTGATCGAGAACCAGGAGTTCACCCCGCTGGGCTCCGTAAAGTCCTGCCGGCTGAACGCAAGGATCATCGCCGCCAGCAACCAGGACATCCGCGGGCAGATGGGGGGGAGCGGCTTCCGCGAGGACCTCTACTACCGTCTGAACGTCGTCCGCATTCACGTGCCCCCCCTCCGGGAGAGGAAGGAGGACATCCCCGTCCTGGTCCGGCATCTCGTCGGCCGGTACAACCGGGAACTGGGGAAGAAGATCCGGGGGGTGGACAACGCGACCATGAAGCGGCTGCTCGGCCACGACTGGCGGGGAAACGTCCGTGAGCTGAAGAACGCCGTCGAGCGGTCCATGATCTTCTGCGACCGGGAGACGATCGGCTTGGAGGATCTCCCCGCGGAGCTCCAGGGTCCGGGCCGGAACCCGGATCCGACCGGCGGCGAGGACCTCAAGCAGTCCGTGAAGGAGTTCGAAAAGGTCTCGATCCTTTCCGCCCTGGAAGAAGCCGGGTACGACAAAAGAAAGGCAGCCTCCCTCCTGGGCTTAAGCAAGTCCTCCCTGTACCGCAAAATGGAGGAGCTCGGCATCGATCTTTCCCCCGAAGAATCCCGGGATCAGGACCCGTAACCGCTCGTTTTCTTCCCACAGTTGGGAAAGCCCTCCGGCCGCGCCGGCGATCCCTTCCCCGGGGGATCGCGGAAATCCCTTGTTCGAACGGCATGTTATCGCGATGCGCCGAACCATCCCTCTCCGGCATGCTTATTGAGTATCCCCTCCCGACGGTTCGGGATATCCGCTGGGAGGGGAGGAGAGATGAGGAAGGGCGTTTTTCTGTCGGTGATCGGGTTCATGGGGATACTGGCGCTCGCGACGTTCTCCAGGGATGCCGAAGCCATCCCCGCATTCGCGCGCAAGTACGAGACGGCGTGCATCACCTGCCACGCCACGTTTCCAAGGCTGACGGCCGTGGGCGAGGCGTTCCGGCTGAACGGCTACAGGATGCCGGGGGGGGATGAACTGTACGTCAAGGATGAGCCGTTGATCCTGGGAGCGAAGGCGTACAAGCAGATGTTCCCCAACGCGGTCTGGCCGTCGGACCTTCCGGGGATGCCGCCGCTTGCGCTTCGGATCGCGGTGAACTACACGGGGAACACCGGGGGAGGGGCTCCTCCCAAGTCCGACTTCACCATCGACGAGGCGACGCTGCTGGGCGCCGGATCGCTGGGGGAGGACATGTCGTTCTTCGTGGCGATCGAGCATCATGATGCGTCGCTGAGCTCAACCCTCAATCCCGATAACACCATTTCGAACAATTTCGATTCCGGAACCGCCTTGTCCGCATGGCTGATGTGGTCGAGCCTCTTCAAAAACACGCTGGGAGAGAATCATTTCAACATCCGGCTCGGGACCGTCGGCAAGCAGGATCTCGCCCTGCCGAACAACAGGCCCGAGGGGAAGATCACGGTGGAGAATTACCTGTATGCGGATGAGTTGAATATCGACGTGGGCGGCAACGCCAGCGTGGGCGCGGAGCTCAACGGGTTCGGAAAATACTGGCGGTACAACGCGGGAATCATCAATGGAGACGGGGGAAGCAACAAAAAGGATTACTTCGCGGATGCTTCGTTCAAGATCGGGGGCCTCGGGTACGACGGCACCGGCGGAACCACGGAGGAGGGCGGCCTCAACACGACCCCCGCCGGCTACTGGAGGGACGACTCGGTCCGCTTCGGCGGCTTCTACTACATCACCCACACCGGTCCGGCCGGAGTCAAGTTCGACCGGGTCGGAGCCGACGTCCGGGTGAGCTACAAGGACCTGCAGATCGGCAGCGGGTACATCACCGGCAAGAACGACGACCCGGCCGCGACGGAAAAGAAAAACATCTGGTTCGCCGAGGCGGAGTATTTCGTCTACCCCTGGCTGCAGCCGTACGTGCGGTACGAGCAGGTCACCAGCAACCTCCATGACGCCGATCACGGCGACAAGAGCCGCTTCATCGTCGGAACGGCGCTGCTGGCCCGGGCGAACGTGAAGTTCAATCTCGAGGGAAAGACGTTTACGAAAAACGAACCGGTCGTGACCGAAACGGGAAGCAAGCACCGCGAGGACCAGGTCGTGGTCCGCCTGGACTACGCGTTCTGACGTCCCGCTGTCGGACGGCGGAAGGGATTTCCGCGTGGCGGCGGCATGAAACGGAGCCTCTGCCGCATCAAAAGGATTGGAAGAAAAATCGGGTGCAATCGAGGAGAGAGAATATGAAGAAGCATGATCCGATCGGCAAAGGCCTTCTGATCCTCGTCGCGGCGGGATTGCTCCTGTCGGGATGGACCGTCTCCGCCCTCCCGGATTCGGCGGGAACCATCAAGGGAGTGGTGAAAACGCCGTGGGTCAAGCGGTACGAGGGGCTGGTCTACATCGACAAGGTGGAGGGGAGAACGTTCCCCCCCCTGAAGGGAAAGGTCTTCATGAGCCAGAAGAACCTCGTCTTCAAGCCGCGGCTTCTACCGATCCTGAAAGGGACCACCGTCGACTTCACGAACGACGATACGACGGTCCACAACGTCTTTGCCCCCCCCGGCGCGGCGAAGCAGTTCAACCTGGGAACGTACGGCGTGGGCGTGACCAAGACGGAGACCTTCGACACGCTGGGAGAGGTTCCGCTGCTCTGCAGCGTGCATGCCGAGATGGCGGGGTTCATCCTCGTCCTGCAGAACCCGTATTACGCCGTGACGGACAAGGCGGGGAACTTCGAGATCAAGGGGGTTCCCCCGGGAACCTACAAGCTCAAGTTCTGGCACGAGAAACTGAAGGAAATATCCCAGGACGTGAAGGTGGAGGCGGGGAAGACCGTCACCGTGGCATTCGCCGGGATGAAGAACCGGTAACAGGGAGAGGGACGCGATGGAACCCCGATCCACGGTCCGGCCCCGCGTTCCCGCGCGGCGGTGGGCGCTCGCGGGAGCCGCACTGTTCGTGGTCTCGACCGCTTTCACGGTACGCGCGGACGAGATTCTGTTCCGGAGCCGCGATGGCGTCCAGGCGGGAACGGTTCTGGAGGAAAACGGCGGAACGATAACCGTCCGCTTTCCGCGGGAGGCCATCGAATCGATCCGCCGCACCTCCGGGAAACCGGAAGAGGAGGCAAAGCGCGAGCCGGCTCAAGGACTGGAGGAAAGGGTACGGGATCTCGAGCGGAAGGTGGGCGCCCTGCCCGCCGCGGGATTCCCGGCACCGGGCCGGGAGGAGGCGGGAGGAGTCGAGGGCGTCATCCGGTGGAAGGACCGCCCTCTCTCCCGCGGACGGGTCATGATCGTACCCGCAAAGGCCGCGGGCCTTTCCCCGGAATCCCGGGCGAAGGTCAAGGCGGGCGTCGAGGGTGCTCCAGGCGGAGGGAAAGGGGGCTTGCTCGAGACCGGGACGAATGACGCGGGACGGTATCGGTTCGAACGGGTGCCCCCCGGCGAGTACCTGCTTTACTGGATGCCGAACCCGGAAACCGGCTGGATCCGCAGGTTGCGGGAAAAACCGGACATCGAGGTGGTCGCCGGCGTCACGGCGATCCTGAACATCCCCGCGGAAAAGAAATGACCCGGGCGTCAATCTTGGGGATCCTGCCGCCGGTGACATCACCATGAGGGAATACCGCGTTCGCCCCGTCGACGGCGCCTACCTCCGGGAAAATTTCAACTGCGCCGTGGGATGCCCGGTGGGCACGAAGGCCGGCGCCTATGTCCAGGCGATCCATTCCGGGGAGTACGAAAAGGCCTACGCCATCGCCCGGGGACCCAACCCCTTCGCCTCGATCTGCGGCCGGGTCTGCGCCCACCCGTGCGAAGAGGTTTGCCGGAAGGGCGTCGTGGAAAAGGACCCCATCTCGATCCGGGCGCTGAAACGGTTCGCCACGGAGAGATACGGGGTCGAGACGCGCCAGATTTTCGCGCTCTCGGAAACGCTCCGGTACTCCACGGCGCCCGGCGGCCTGAACCCGGGAAAAACCGGCAAGCGGGTCGCCATCATCGGCTCGGGTCCCGCGGGGCTGACGTGCGCCCACGACCTGGCGAGATTGGGGCACGGATGCACCCTCTTCGAGGCGCAGGCGGTCGCGGGGGGGATGCTGATCCTCGGGATCCCCGAGTACCGGCTCCCGAGGGAGCTGGTCAAGCGGGAGATCGACGCGATCCTCTCCATGGGGATCGAAATCCGGTACCACGCGAAGCTGGGGCGGGATTTCCGGCTGAGGGACCTGCGGGAGGAGGGGTTCGACGCCGTCTTCGTCGGCATCGGATCGCACCGGTCCCACGTCCTGGCGATTCCCGGCATGGATCTCGACGGGGTGATCAGCGGGGTCGACTTCCTGCTGAACGCCAACCTCGGGTACAAGGTGGACCTCGGCAGGAAGGTCGTCGTGGTCGGCGGAGGAAACGTCGCGGTCGACGTCGCCCGGACCGTTCGGCGGATCGGGGACGAGAGGGAGCTCCGGAAGATCGGCGCCGTCTCGGAGACGCGGGAGCATATCGAGGCGGCCCTCGACATGGCCCGCAGCGCCCTTCGAATGGGCGCGCGGGAGGTGACCATGGTCTGCCTCGAGCCCCGGGAGAACATGCCGGCATGGGAATGGGAGATCGAGGAAGGCCTCCGCGAGGGGGTCGATCTTCGATGCGCCCTCGGCCCGACCCGGGTCCAGGGCAGGGAAGGGAAGGTGACCGGGCTCGAGACGCTGCGCGTCCGGTCGATCCTGGATGAAAAGGGCCGCTTCAATCCTTCCTTTTTCGAGGGGAGCGAGGAGACGCTTCCTGCCGACACGGTGATCTACGCGATCGGCCAGGCCCCGGACCTTTCCTGGATCCACGAGGAGGACGGAATCGAGGTGACGCCGCGGGGGTTGATCCGGGTGGAGCGGGAGAGCCTCGCGACCACGGCGGCCGGCGTGTACGCGGGCGGAGACGTGGCTTTCGGACCGAGGATCATCATCGAGGCGGTGGCCGACGGGCAGCGGGCGGCCCGGTCCATCGGGAAATACCTCCAGGGCGAACCCGGCACGCGCACGGCCTGGCGATCCACCGGGATCCTCCACCGGATGGCGGACGACTTCGACCGGACTCCCCGGCAGAAACCCCCGATGATCGACGTGGAGCGCAGGACGGGGATCGGGGAAGTGGAAGGATGCTACGACGAAGCGCGGGCGTGTATCGAGGGAAGCCGCTGCTACCGGTGCAACGTGAACACGATCATCAGCAGCACGCGGTGCATCCTGTGCGGCGGATGCGCGGACGTTTGCCCGGAGTCGTGCTACCGGATCGTCGACGTGGCCCGGATCCGGGGGGACGAACGGCTCGCCCGGATCGTGCGGGCCCGGTTCGGGACGGACCGGCCGTCCGGGTCCGCCATCATCAAGGACGAGAAGCGGTGCACGCGGTGCGGTCTTTGCGAGCGGCGGTGTCCGACCCGCGCGATCACCATGGAACGCTTCGAGGAAACGGAGGTGCCGGCGTGAGCGGAAACCCGATGGACCGGAGACGATTCCTGACCCTCCTCGGGTGGTTCACCTCCCTGGGAACGATCGCGGGGATCTCCTGGGGAAGCGTGCGGTTCATGATCCCCAATATCCTGTACGAGCCGCCGAAGGCGTTCAAGATCGGGAAGCCGCAGGACTACCCGGAGGGGGTGAACTTCCTGCCGGAAAAGAAGATCTTCGTGGTCCGCACCGGCGATTCCTACAAGGTGGTCTCCGCCGTCTGCACCCACATGGGGTGCACGCCCCGCTGGGTCGGGGAGCGGAAGGTGTGGGAGTGCCCCTGCCACGGGAGCATCTTCAACGAGAAAGGGGGAGTGGTCAAAGGACCCGCCCCGGACCCCCTTCCCTGGTACGAGGCGAAGCTCGCGTCCGACGGCAGGATCTTCGTCGATGGGCGAAGGATCGTTCCCTTCACGCAGTCCCTGGTGGTGAAATCATGATCGGAGGCCTCCTCAACCGCATCCGGGACTCGATCTTCCGGCACGGCTACCCCGACAACGAGAGACTCCGGTCCGAGGCGATCACCGACAACCTCTTCCTCCACGTGCACCCGGTGAAGGTGTACCGGGAAACCCTCGAGTTTCCGAAGACGCTCGGCCTCGGGCTGATCTCGTTCTACCTCTTCGTCATCCTGTCGATCACCGGCGTCCTGCTGATGTTCTACTACGTGCCGTACGTCGAGCGCGCCTACCAGGACATGAAGGACCTCCAGTTCGTCGTCAGCTTCGGCGTGATCATCCGGAACATGCATCGCTGGTCGGCCCACGCGATGATCGTGGCGGTCTTCCTCCACATGTGCCGGGTCTTCTACACGGCTTCGTACCGGGAGCCGAGGGAGTTCAACTGGGTCCTCGGGGTGTTCCTCCTCCTCGTCACGCTCTTCCTGAGCCTGAGCGGATACCTTCTCCCGTGGGACCAGCTCGCCTACTGGGCGATCACGATCGTGTCGAACCTGATCGGGGTCGCCCCCCTGATCGGAAAGAAGATGCGGTACATGGTGCTGGGGGGGACGATCGTCGGACAGAACGCGCTGATCCGGTTCTACGTGATGCACGTCGTCGTCCTTCCCTTCCTGGCCCTCCTGCTGATCCTGGTCCACTTCTGGCGGATCCGGAAGGACGGCGGCCTGGCGCGCGCGGAGGAAGCCGCGGAAGCCATAGAGGCACGGGAAGGGGATCCACCGGGAGAGGAGCTGAAATCGTACGGCCTCATGAACCTCGTGGAAGGGAAGACCCCGCATGTCGGGCAGGACCCCGACCGGATGGTGACCTCCTGGCCGAACCTCCTGGTGCGGGAAGTGATCCTTTTCCTGTTCGTGATGATCGTGATCATGGCCATGTCCGTCCTGTTCGACGCGCCCCTGGAGGAGATGGCCAATTCCGCGATCACCCCCAACCCGGCGAAGGCTCCCTGGTACTTCGTCGGGCTCCAGGAGCTGCTCTCCTGGGGGAACCCGATCTATGGAGGGATCCTCGCTCCCATGTCCGCCGTGCTCGCACTTCTCCTCGTGCCCTACCTGGACCGCGGACAGGCGGGGACCGCCGAATGGTTCCATCCCGCGCGACGACGGGCCGTCATCATTTTCACCGTGATCACCGTTGCTGCAATCATCCTGATCTTTACAGGGGAATTCATGCGGGGGCCGAACTGGCACCTGTACTGGCCATGGCAGAAGTGGCCCGTTCATTGACCGGATCTCCAATTCGCGGCGCGGGTGGACCATGAAGCGCACCTACATCGTGCTGAGCCTGCTGATCTTCCTCTTTCTCCTCTGGCAGATCGGCAAGGACTACAACCGTCCCTATCTCTCCTACCAGAAGGCGTACAAGCGCCTCCTGGCCAAGGCGGGGGAGGGGGAACCGGAGCTGGCCGCGTTCCCCCTCGGGGCGAGACAGACCTGGGTCACCGGTCTCTCCCGCGTGGACCGCTGCGAAACGTGCCATCTGGGCGTGGAGGACCCGCGGTTCCACGACGCTCCGGCCCCGTTCCGGACCCACCCGGATGCGGACATGCACCCCGTCGAAAGTTTCGGCTGCACCGTCTGCCACGGCGGCCAGGGGCTGGCCACCTCCCTGGAGGATGCGCACGGGCCGACGGAGAACTGGAACCGGGCCATCTACCATGAGGACTTCCTCCAGAAGTCGTGTTCCCTCTGCCACGGGGAAACCATCGGGGAAGCGGCGCCGGTCCTGTCGCGGGGGCGGGAGATTTTCTACGACCGGGGATGCCGGGGCTGCCACAAGGTGGAAGGGAAGGAACGGAAGAAGGTCGGACCGCCTATCCGGAAGATCGGGGAGAAAGTCCGGGTGGACTGGCTGTACCGGTGGCTGAGGAACCCGCGAGGCTATCTGCCGAAGACCCGGATGCCCGACTTCCTCCTCTCCGAACAGGAGGCCGCGGACATCGCCCTCCTGCTGATTCCGAAGCAGGGAGCGCCGGGGGCGGCGCCTGCCGGATCCGTGGAACGGGGCCGCCTGGTGTTCAACGAGAGCCGGTGCGTCACCTGCCATGCCGTGGAGGGGAAGGGGGGAACGATCGGGCCGGACCTGGCGAAGGTCGGGTCCAAGCTCCGCCCCGAGGGTCTGCTTTCGTGGTTGAAGAACCCGCACGAGGTCGATCCGAAGACGCTCATGCCGGTCTTCAACTTCACGGAGCAGGACGTCCGCGATCTGGCCGCCTTCCTCATGTCGGAGTACACGGACCTGGAATTGCCGGAGGACGAGGTGCCCCGGGACCTCAAGGCGGTGTCCAAGGGGAACGTCCGGAACGGGAAGGCGCTGATCGACAAGTACGGGTGCACGGGGTGCCATGAAATCGAAGGAGTGGACGACCGCGGGGAGAACGGTTCGGAACTGACCCGGATCGGAGACATCCACGTCAGCCGCCTCGAGTTCGGGAAGGTGGAGGTCCCCCGGATCCAGCGCACCGTCCCCAACTGGCTGTACAACAAGATGCGCAACCCCAGGCTCTTCAAGGCCGGCCTGAAGATGCCGGATTACCACTTCAGCGAGGAGGATGCCGAGGCGGTCACGACCTACCTGTTGAGCCTGACGGCCGAAAAGGCCCCGGCCCAGTACTATCTCCCGCTGGGCCGGCATCCGTCGGACTTCAACCCCCAGGGAGAGTTCGGAAACGTCCTGGAGAAGTACCGCTGCCTGGTCTGCCACCGGATCCGGGGGAAGGGGGGGACCCTCGCCCCGGACCTGTCCCAGGAAGGAAGCCGGGCAAACAAGGGATGGCTTGACGACTTCCTCCGGAAACCGGATACCATCCGTCCGATCCTGGTGGAGAGAATGCCGCAGATGAAGATTCCGGATGCGGACATCCGGATCCTCGACACTTATATTCGAGCCGCGCTGCTGGACGACAAGGTGGAAGATCTCGCCGGCGAGGTCCGCGGGATGCGTCTCACCGATCCCGAGGCCGTCCGGAGGGGGAGCCGGTTGTACTTCGAAAAGTACGCCTGCGACGCGTGCCACCAGATCAACCTCAAGGGGGGGACGGTCGGACCGGACCTCACCCAATCGGGGAAGAGGCTTCGGCCGGAATGGGTCGTCCTGTGGTTGCGCAACCCGAAGGCGTTCCTTCCTCGGTCCGTGGAGCCGGTGTACGCCTTCTCGCAAAGGGAGATCGAGGACCTGGCGGCCTTCGTGCTCAGCCCCAAGGCCGGAAAGGGGACGCCATGACCCGACGGCACGGGGGTTCACTGATCCCTGGAATCTTCCTCTTGGTTCTCCTTTCGGCCGGCGCCGGGTGGAGCGAAACGAAACCGTCCGGAAGCGACAACGCCGTGGTTCGCAGGAAGGAGTTCGTGCTCCCCCGGAAGCACGACTCCGGGCTGAGCCTGGAAGCGAAACGGGGAAGGGCCCTGTACGAATATTACTGCGCGATATGTCATGGGAAACAGGGGAATGCCGACGGATTCAATGCCGCCAACCTCAAGACGCCGCCGATGAAGCATTCGGACCCGATTCTCATGGGAACCTTGTCGGATGCCCAGATCCGGCGGGTCGTCAAGGAGGGTGGGGCGGCGCTGGGGCGCTCCCCGCAGATGCCGCCGTGGGGCGGGGTCCTGAAGGACCGGGAGATCGCCGACCTCGCCGCCTTCGTCCGAACGCTGGCTGTTCCCACGAAGAATTGAGGAATACCCGGCGCGAGGTCATCCTTCCGTGGATGGTTTCCTCGCCCATCCGATCGCCAGGTCGGCGACGTTGGTGCCGGTCGGCCCGGTGACGACGAGATCCCCGAGAGCGCGGAAGAAGGGATAGGCGTCGTTGTTCTCCAGGTGGGCGCCGGGGTCGAGCCCGAGGGACGCGGCGCGTGCGACGGTCGTCCCGTCGGCGAACGCGCCCGCGGCGTCCGTCGGGCCATCGATCCCGTCCGTTCCCGCGGAGAGGACCGCCATCCCGTCTTTGCCGGCCAGCTCCATCGCCGCAGCAAGGGCGAACTCCTGGTTTCGCCCTCCCTTGCCGCCGCCACGCACGTTCACCGTCGTCTCCCCGCCCGCGATCAGCGCCACCGAGGCGCCCGGCGCGAGAGCGGAGGCGGCGACCCGCAGGCGGGAGCAGAACACCCGCGCGCACTCGCGGGCCTCGCGGCGGAGGAACCGGGGAAGGAGGAGGACATCCGTGCCGTCCGCAGCCGCCGAAAGAGCCGCCGCGTCGATCGCCGTCCGGTTCGAGCCTACGATCGCCGTGACTACGTTGCGGAATGCCGGGTCGTCCGGTTTCGGGGTTTCGGGGAGAGCGCCGTCCGCCCCCTCGGCCAGGCGTCGACGCACCGGGGAGGGGACCGCGTAATAGATGCCGTACCGCTCGAGGACCCCGATCGCGTCCGCATACGTCGTCGGGTCGGGAGAGAACGGGCCGGAGGCGATCACGGACGGGTCGTCCCTGGGGACGTCCGACAGGAGCAGCGCCCATACCGCCGCGGGTTGGGCGGCCCGGGCCAGCAACCCCCCCTTGACCTCGGAGAGATGCTTGCGCACCGCGTTCAGCGACGCGATGTCGGCCCCCGCCCGGAGGAGGAGACGGGTCGTTTCCGCCTTTTCCTCCATCGTGATCCCCTCGGCCGGGGCGGACAGCATCGCGGAGCCGCCGCCCGACACGAGGGCGACGACGAGGTCTCCCTTTCCGGCGCGTTCCAGGAGCGACAGGACCCCGCACGCCGCCGCGCGGCTGAAGATGTCGGGGACCGGGTGCCCGGCCGCCTCGAACCGGATCGGGCCCGACGTCCCTTGCGCGGCGTGCGGTACGGCGATCACCCCGCTTGCGACGCGTTTCCCCAGCGCCGCGAGAGCCGCCTCCCCCATCGCCCTTCCCGCCTTTCCGGCCCCGACGAGGTGAATGTTCCACATCGACGAAAGGGGAACGGCCGCACGGACGCCGGGGGCGTCGAGAACTACGGCGTCCCCCTCCACGCGCAGCGCGGACGCGACGAGGCGCGCCGGGTCGGCCGCCTCCACGGCGGCATGGAAGGATCGCCGCAGCGTGTCCTCCCCCCGCGCGCCCGCGGCGGGGGCCATCAGATCGACTTGCGCCAGGCCAACCGGCGCTCCAGCCATCGTGAAAGCTCTGTGAAGGCGAAGCACATGATGAAGTAGATGACGGCGATGAAAAGGAAGATCTCCGTGGGGTAGAGCATCGTCCGGTTGTTCATCTGCGTCGCCACGTGGGTGAGCTCCGAAACGCCCACGATGAACGCCAGCGAGGTGTCCTTGATCATCGACACGAACTGGTTGACGAAGGAGGGGATCATGTTCCGCAGCCCCTGCGGCAGGATGATGTGGATCATCGCCTGCCGGTGCGACAGCCCGGTGGACAGGGCCGCCTCCATCTGCCCTTTCGGGATCCCCAGGATCCCGGCGCGCACGATCTCCGACATGTAGGAGGAGGTGAACAGCGTGAGCGCCGTGATGATCGTCCAGTCCGCCGTCATCCCGCTTCCCAGCATGGCCGGCAGCAGGAAGAACATCCAGAAGATGACCATCAGGAGCGGCATCCCGCGGATCGTCTGGATGACCGCCGAGGATCCCCACTTGACCAGCCGGTTCCGCGAGACGCTCAGGAGCCCCAGGATCAGCCCTCCGAGGAAGGAGAGGACCAGGGACACCACGGCGAGGTAGAGGGTGAGCGCCACCCCTCCCAGCGGCCCCCGGGGGTACCGGCCGAGGAAGAAGTAGGGGAGGTTCTCCCGGACGACGCTGAAGTCGAGCCCGCCGATCATCCCCGCCTCACCGCCCCTTGATCGGCTGGAGGACGACCTTGTCGTACAGCGTCATCAGCCCCGTGATCGCGAACGACATCGCCAGGTACACCACGGTCGCCGCGGAGAACGCCTCGAATCCCTTGAACGTGTAGCTCTCCACCTGCCTCGCCTGGTACATCAGCTCCGCCACCCCGATCGTCATCGCCAGGGAGGAGTTCTTCATCAGGTTCAGGAACTGGTTGATGAGCGGCGGGATCGTGAGGCGCACCGCCTGCGGCAGGATGATGTATCGCATCGAGCGGATGTAGGAGAAGCCGGAGCTGCGCGCCGCCTCCATCTGCTCCTTCGGGATGGAGCGCACCCCCGACCGGATGTCCTCGGCGATGAACGCGGAGGTGTAGATGGTGAGGGCGATCACGGCCGCGGTGAACTCGAAGTCCCGCTGGATCATCCAGTCGTTCACCGATTGGGGGAGCACCTTGTAGGATCCGAAGTACCAGAAGAAGATCTGGACCAGCAAGGGCGTATTGCGGAAGAACTCGAGGTACCCGTGGGCGAACCACCGGACGGGCCGAACGTGGGACATCCGCATCATCGCGATGACGAGGCCGACCAGGAACGACAGGGCGATCGACACCACCGAGAGCTTGATCGTCACGTACAGTCCGGAAACGATCCATTCGAAATACTTCCCGGAGGTGACGACCGCCCAGTCGAACCGGTAGTTCATGAAGCGAGCCTGCCCGGGACTACTCGAGCCCCATCCTGTCGGCCGTGATCCGGAACGTGCCGCGGCGGATCGGGCTGTCCGTGTTCGGGCCGAACCACCTCTCGAAGATCTTCTTCGCCTCGCCGTTCTTCTCCATCTCGAGGAGGGTGGCGTCGACGAATTTCCCGAAGTTCGTGTCCCCCTTCCGCATCCCCAGGCCGTACGGCTCCGAGGAGATCTGGATGTCCGGGATCTCGTACTGGCCCTTCGTCGCGGGATTCTTCTCGAGCTTCCCGAGCTGGCCCGCCAGGATCGACTCGTCCGTGGTCACCGCGATGACCTTCCCCTGCTGCAGGGCGAGGACCCCCTGCGGATAGTCGTCGAAGGAGAGGACGGTGGCGGAGGGAACCGCCTTGGCCACGTTCTGCTCCGAGGTGGAGCCCTTCGCCGTCGCGATCCTCTTCCCCTCGAGGTCCTTCAGGCTCTTGACCGTCCCCTTCTTCGTGAGGAACTTCTGGCCGGTGAGGAAGTAGGTGTAGCTGAAGTCGATCTGCTTGGCCCGCTCGGGGGTCTTCGTCATCGTCGCCGCGAGGATATCGACGCGGCTCTCCATCAGCATCGGCATGCGGTTCGCGGAGGTGACGGGCTTGTACTCGACCTTCACCTTCAGCTTCTTCGCGATGTACTTGACGAAGTCGATGTCGTATCCCACGAACTCCTTGGTCTTCGGGTCCACGGAGCCGAACGGCGGCAGGGAGTCCTTCACGCCGGCCACAAGGACGCCCTTCTTCTTCACGTCCGCCAGCGTGTCTCCCGCCAGAGCCGCGCCGCACAGCGTGCCGACCATCGTCAACGCCAGAACGAACAGCCCGATCTTTCTCGCCATCGTCTTTCCCTCCTTTGGATTGTGGGTCAGTGCATGGGCGACAGGATCTGCTTCAGGAACTGCTTCGCCCGTTCGTGCTGCGGCTTCATGAAGAACTCCTCCGGCGGTGCCTCCTCCAGGATCGTTCCCTGGTCCATGAAGATGATCCGGTGGGACACCTCCCGGGCGAACCCCATCTCGTGGGTGACGACGATCATCGTCATCCCGGAAAGCGCCAGGTCCTTCATGACCTGGA
>Ga0316628_100001536_pt1 | contig 16378 bp, 13 predicted proteins | sample OWC_Aug_M2_C1_D5_FD_207648 | JGI IMG/M metagenome (GOLD analysis project Ga0316628, IMG submission 207648) | Wetland soil microbial communities from Old Woman Creek delta, Ohio, United States - OWC_Aug_M2_C1_D5_C | ecosystem: Environmental > Terrestrial > Soil > Wetlands | place: USA: Ohio... | reverse complement strand
CCGCCGCCAGTAGAATCGGTGAAAATGACCAGGCTGTGGCCGGTGCACGGTCCCTCCGTAACAGAAGTCCCGAAGCTCAGGGTTACGTAGTTCCCACTGTTGCTCATGACCAGGCTGCCGTCTCCACTGGTTCCATCCGGACCACCAGTACCCGGCGTGGTGAAGGTAATATCCGTGGGAGCACCGAGAGTAACGGATGGTATGTTGCCTGGCTCCGAGGTGCCGCTGAGATTGTATGCGACAACCGAGGAAGCGAAGATGTAGCCGGGATTCGTGACGTTGACCCCGGTCGTCGAGCTCGGCGTCCCCACGAAATCCGAAGCCTTCGTGAGCACCTTGCCCGGAGCGCCCCCGCCGACCTGCGTCACCGTGCCGCCGAGAGTCTGCGTGATGTATTGAACCTGATCGAAAGCGGAGGATTCTACGGACAGCCCGGTCGGGCAGGCGGCATGGACACGAGGAGGACTCCATAGCGGCACGAGCAACGCGACCGCTAGTGCAAGACCTCCGGTGCGTGCGTACGCAGCGCCAAATGTCGACCGCTGACCAGCGTTGGTTTCCATGCGAGTCCTCCTCAGCGGAGCTGTGGGTTCAGCTCTGGGAAAAACCTCCAGGGAAAAACCGGATTGGACACCTCATCGAATAAAGACATCGTTCGACCGCAAGATCGCGACACGCACGATCACAGTACCGCCTCCTTGGTTCAGAGCTTGTCCTCCCCAATGCCGGCGCCCCCCCAAAGTATCTGGCACAGCAGAGGCCGTGACATACCTCTGTCCGATTACAACTGTCAAGTTCGGCAAGGGCAAATGTTGCTCTGGTCAGATTTCTTGCCGTTAGGCGTCTGTTTGGCTGTCTGGAAGGGGGGCCGCCGGAGGCGGTCCGGCCAGGCCGGAGGTGTTCTGCCAGCTCCTCCGCCAGAAGGGGCACCAACCACCATCGTCGTTTGGCACGGCGACTGCTGAAGAACTTCTGTAGGCGCAGGAGGTTACGGCTTATGACTACAGGGCTTGTCATTGTTGCGATTTTGGCCGTCGGGCTCTTCTCTCTTTTGGGAGGATTGCTGGTCAGCCGCTATCGGCGGTACCGAGGCGAACGGATCATCGTCTGTCCCGAAACGGAGAAACCGGCGGCGGTCGAGCTGGATGCCGTGCACGCGGCGCTGACGGACACCCTCGGGAAAGCGGATCTGCATTTGAAATCCTGCTCGCGGTGGCCCGAGAGGCAGGACTGCGGCCAAGAATGCTTGCGTCAGATCGAGGTTGCGCCCGAGGACTGCCTGGTCCGGAACATTCTGGCCAACTGGTACGCAGACAAGCGCTGCGTGTTCTGCGGTCATGATTTCGGCCCGATCCAGACCTGGGAGCACCAGCTTGCCCTACTGGGTCCGGGCGCAAAAACGATGCAGTGGGGCGAGGTGCAGGCCGATCAGCTCCTCGACGTCCTCGCCACCTCCAAACCGGTATGCTGGAATTGCCACATTGCCGAGTCGTTCCGGCGCCAGCATCCGGAGTTGGTGGTCGATCGGCCGACCAGGAAGGTCTCCTGAGGCGAGCGGTTGAGCCGACCGACGGGCCGGCTCAGCCACCGACGTCACTGTCCCGAGAAACGCGGTGCGCGGCGCTCCAGAAAGGCGCCGACGCCCTCCTGAAAGTCCTGCGAACGGAACAAAAGCAGCAACTGCATCAGCACGTGGTGAGAGTGAGACTCGAAGTCCTCGCTCAGACCGTGGCGATAGAGGCGCTTGATTGCCCGAATCGCCAGCGGGGCGTTGGCGGCGATCTTCTCGGCCCAGCGTCGCGCCTCGGCCGCTAGCTCGGCCGCGGGCACGGCGGCGTTGACCAGTCCGAGAGAGAGGGCTCGCTCGGCCGACAGGTCCTCTGCCAGGAACGCGATCTCGCAAGCTCTTGCCCATCCGACCAGGCGCGGCAGGTACCACGTGCCCCCGCTCTCGGGAACGATGCCGCGCTTGGCGAAGCCGGGAATGATCCTGGCGCCGTCGCTGATCAGGCGGATGTCGCAGCCGAGGGCAAGGTCCACTCCATAGCCGGCGGCGGGCCCGTTGATGGCGCAGATGATCGGTTTGTCGAGCTGGTGCAGCACTGTCGTGGGCAGGTTGCGGGTACCGAGATGCGCGGCACCCCCGCCGGGGGAGACGACGCCGGCACCACCGATGCCCTTCCCCGCTGCCGCGTCCTTGAGATCCAGCCCGCTGCAAAAGCCGCGGCCCGCGCCGGTCAGAATGAGCACGCGCACGCCGTCGTCCTCGTCAGCCTCGGCGAGGGTCTTGGTCAAAAGCTCCAGCATCTCGAAGCTGATCGCATTCAAGCGCTCGGGCCGGTTCAAGGTAATGACGCCGATATGGTCGCTCTTCTCGTACAGCAGGTCGGGCATGGGCGTTTCCTCCGTAACTGGTTTGCCGCGAGGCGCGCGTACTCTAACGCCCTTCGCGGTCGAGGTCACGCCCGTCCGGGCCGGCGAGAGCGCACCGAGCAAACCTGCCAAGGCCCGAACAGGTCGATCTCGGAGTCGTTCAGTGCGGCCGGCGCCGAGCCGTCGCCGGCCGCACCGTTTGCAGCACGGCGTCGAGCTCCTCGCGCAGCACCCGCGGCAGCCGGATGACGGATTCGACCATGCGGATCTCGGGGATCAGCTCAGCCAAATCGGACGGAGTTTCAGCCGCGTGGCGCATGCCCCGCAGGCGACTGAAGGCCGCCAGCACGCGGGGGGCCATGGGCGCCACCGTGGTGCCGCGCAGCGCCAGGATGCGGTGGCTGGGCGCCGCCAACGACAGGTAAGCGGCGCCATAGGCTCCGCCTCCCAGGACGCAGAGCAGCGGGTGCCCGAGCAGCCGCGCCGCCATCAGGCTGCGCACGCATTCCGCCAGAGCGCAGGGGAGCCCGGCTTGCTCTTCATAAAGGTCGTCGGAGTGTCCCTGGCAGAACAGAAAGATGAAGATCGGAGCCGGGATCGGGCCCGAGGCCCGCACGGCAAAGCGAACCATTTCGCTGACCGCGCTAGCCTCGGTGATGCCGACGCCCGAGTCACGCCCGCGCTCGTAGCCGACGATGATGCCCAGTGCCGAGCGCTCGTCGAGCCGTCCCCAGGCGGCGTGCACCAGTCCGCGGCGCAGCACCGGCTCCGTCGGCCGCCAGTGGCCGCGGAAGGAGAAGCGCAGCAGGTCGCGTTGCCGGCGCGTGGTGGGTAACGGCGCAACGCCGGCGCGACGCCGGGTGGCGTCCGCGTCGCGCAGCAACCTGGTCGTGTGTCTCGTCGTGGAATCGAGGGCGCGCAACAGCCTGGGACGGCGCGGCGGCGTGGCCAGAAACGTCTCCAGGTGGGATCGGATCGCTTCGACTCGATCGGGCGCCACGATAGCGGCGTGATCGCGCTTGAGCCGGTAGGCGGCCGATGTCGCGGCGAGACCGAGATGCTCGGGCGCGGGCTGGCCGCCGATGCGCAGCAGCTTGGGCCCCGTCAGTCCCCAACGCGCATCGTCGGTCATGATCACCAACTGCGACAGCGCCGCCATCACCGAAGGGGCGCCGAAACAGCCACGCGGGCCACTGATCACGGTCACCGACGGCGGTCCGACCAGCGACAGCCTCGCCAGGGCCACGCCAACAGCCGACGCCGTCGCCAACGCCACCGGACCTTCCTGCACCCGCACCCCACCGGTATCCCAGCACACGATGATCGCGGCCACCTCCGAGGTGACCGCCGCCGTCAACTGGGCCAGGACGTGCGCTTCGCGCACCCCGACCGTTCCGCCCCGCCGATGCCCATCGGTCAACGCCAGCAGGACCGGACGGCCACCTATCCGCCCACTGCCGATCCAAACCGGAGAATCCGCCCCGCCGTCGCCGTCAAGTCGAGCCAGCGAGCCCCGGTCGACCAACGCCGCAGCCCGCTCCTGCGCTGCCAGTGCCGAGAACGATCCGTTCACTTCCCCCATGCCCCTTCTTAGGCCGGTTCAAACGCGCGGCGCAACGTCTTCGTGCCCGCCAGCCGCCAGGGCTAGCGTGGCAGACCCAGCAGCCGTTGCGCGATCGTGTTGCGCTGAACCTCGGAGGTGCCCGACGCGATCGTCAGGGCGCGCGCCATCAGCCACTCGTGTTGCCAGACGGCGCCCTCGATGGCGCGCGGAGATCCGCTCCATAGCTGCGCAAACGGACCTTGAAGGTTGAGGGCGAAGTCGTCGAGTCGCTGCGCCATCTCGCTGCCGAACAGCTTGAGGAGGGAGACGTCGGTGGGCGGGCGGACCTGCTCCAAGTCGCTCATCACCCGAAAGCAGTGCAGCTTCATGATCTCGACCTCGGAATAGAGCTGCGCCACCTGCTGGCGCACGGTCGGCTCGTCACTTCTCGCGGTGGCACGAACGAGACCGAGGAGGCGCTCGATCCGACGTCGCAGGCGCACGCGGTCGACCAGCAGCAGCGTGCCGCGCTCGTGGCCGAGAGCGGCGAGGATGACCTGAAAGCCTCCGTCGACCTCGCCGACCAGATTGGCCGCCGACACGCTCACGTTGTCGAGAAACACCTCGTTGAAGTCGTCGTCGCCGGTAATCTCGCGCAGCGGCCGGACGGTCAGCCCGGCGCTGCGCAGCGGCACGATCAGACAGCTGATGCCCTTGTGCGGGGGAGCCGCGGGATTGGTGCGCACCAGGAACAGGCCGAAGTCCGACTGATTGGCGTAGGTGGTCCAAACCTTTTGTCCCTCGACGACCCAGTGGTCGCCCTCACGAACGGCGCGCGTGCGTAGCGAGGCGAGATCGGAGCCGGCGTTGGGCTCGGAGAAACCGAGGCACCAGATCTCCTCGCCGCTGAGAAGCTTGGGAAGATAGCGCGCCTTCTGCGCCGGCGTGCCGAAGGTGAGCAACGTCGGCCCCGAGATGCTGATCGAGTGCGCGTTGATCAACGGCGGCGCGTCGGCCTTGAACAGCTCCTCGTTCACCACCAGATGATCGAGCAAGGTAGCGTCCCGCCCGCCATACTCGCTCGGCCAATGCACCGCGACCCAGCGCGCCTCGTAGACGCGTCGCTGCCAATCCTTCAAGAAGTTCACTCGCGCCGCGGCATCGCCATTCCCCTCGATTTTCTTCCAAACGGATCGATCTGGCAGATTGTCCGCGAGCCAGGCGCGGAACTCCGCGCGGGTTCTCTCCAACACTGGTGACGGCGTGAAGTCCATGTCGTGGTTCGTGAATCGCGCTCGTGAGTCGTGCTCGCGATGCTGCGTCCCCCGCGCCACCACCGCCGTTGCAGCGGGCTCGCCGAGCACGACTCGCGACATTCAATCAATTGATTGACTCCCATAAGGGGAAGTGCTAGCGCAAGTCAAATTTCATCCGGGCATCGATCTGAAATTCCACTGGGGAGGAAGTTCCGTATGCTGCTAGAGGGCAAAGTTGCCGTCGTCACCGGGTCGGGACGCGGCATCGGCAGGGCGATCGCGCTCGATTTGGCGCGCGAGGGCGCCAAGGTGGTGGTCAACGATGTCGGCTGCGAGATCGACGGCCGCGGCGGCGCGCAGGATCCGGCCGCGCAGGTGGTCAAGGAGATCAAAGGGCTCGGCAGCGACGGCGCGCCCAACTACGATTCGGTATCCGACTTCAATGGGGCGGCCAACATCATCAAGACCGCCGTCGACAAGTTCGGCCGCATCGACATCCTGGTGAACAACGCCGGCATCGTGCGCGACCGCTCGATCGGCAAGATGAGCGAGGAAGACTTCGACGCCGTCATCGCCGTCCACCTCAAGGGCACCTTCAACTGCGGCCGCCACGCCCTGCCCCTCATGAAGGAACAAGGCTACGGCCGGGTGATCAACATCACCTCCAGCGCCGGCCTGCGCGGCAACTTCGGCCAGAGCAACTACGGCGCGGCCAAGGCCGGCATCATGGGCCTGACCCTGGTGTGGGCGATCGAGATGGAGAAGTACGGCGTCACGGTCAACGCCATGTCCCCGGCGGGGATGACCCGCATGACCGGCACCATCCCCGGAATCGACAAGGACAACCCGCCGCCCGAGATGAACGTCGCGCTCAATGCGCCCATGGTCGCCTTCCTCGCCTCCGAGAAAGCGGCTCACGTCAACGGCCAGATTTTCGGCCGGCGCGGATACGGCTTCACCCTCTTCCAGCAGCCTCGCCCGATCGCCATGATGTACAAGCCCGGGGGCTTGAGCGCGAGCGAGGTGGCGGCCAACTTCGACGGCGTCTTCCTCGAGCACCTGCAACCGATCGGCATCCCGCAGATGCGCGCCCGGCAGGAGCAGCGCGAACAGAAGAAGTAGGGTTGGCCGGATTCGAGCTTCGGGAGTCGAGGAACACCATGGCTGGGATCGTTTCCTACGGAGCCTACGTCCCGATGCTGCGGCTGCAGCTGTCCGCCATCTCCGGCGGCGGACGCAAGGCGGGCGCGGGCGGCGGCGAGAAGGCGATCGCGAACTACGACGAGGACGCCGTCACCATGGCCGTCGCGGCCGCGATGAACTGTCTCGAGGGCATCGACCGCGCCACGGTGGACGGGGTGCTGTTCGCCTCGACGTCCTACGCCTACAAGGAGAAGCAGGCCGCCAGCATCGTCGCCAAGGCGCTCGACCTGCGGCGCGACGTGACCACGGCGGACTTCGCCGACTCGCTGCGGGCCGGCACCACCGCGCTGCGCGCCGCCGTCGACGCCGTCAAAGCCGGCTCGGCCAAACGCGTCCTGGTCGTCGCCAGCGACTGCCGCATGGGCCCGCCCCGCTCGGCGCTCGAGAAGAGCATCGGCGACGGTGCCGCCGCCTTCCTGATCGGCGACTCCGAGGTGGCCGCCACCATCGAGCACCATCACTTCATCGCCGACGAGATCATCGACGTCTGGCGCACCGAGGGCGATCCCTTCGTGCACTCCTGGGAAGACCGCTTCGTGGTCGAACACGGTTACACGCACAACCTGGTGGAAGCCGTGAAGGGGCTGTTCGAGAAAGCCGGCTTGACGCCCAAGGATTTCTCCAAGGCCGTGCTCTACGGCCCCGATGCGCGCAGCCATGCCGGAGCGGCTCGTGCCGCCGGCTTCGATCCCAAGACCCAGATTCAAGATCCGCTCTTCGGCCGGCTCGGTAACACCGGCGCGGCCTTCGCGCCCATGCTGCTGGTCGCCGCGCTGGAAGAGACCAGACCCGGCAACAAGCTTCTGCTCGCCAGCTACGGTGACGGAGCCGAGGCTTTCAGCATTGCGGTGGGCGAGCCCGTCACTGGGTTGTGGACCCGGCGCGGCGTGAAGTGGCACCTCGAGCGACGCGCCGAGCTCGACGACTACGACAAGTTCCTCAACTTCCGGAACCTGCAGCCCTCGGCGTTCGACCGCCGCGCCGGCGCGGGCGTCTCGGCCACGGTTCACTTTCGCGATCGCGACGAGGACATCAGCTTCCGCGGCCAGAAGTGCCGGCGCTGCGGCACCATGCAGTTCCCCTTCCAGCGGGTCTGCTACGGTTGCTTCACCAAGGACGACTTCGACCAGGTCCGGCTCTCCGACCGGCACGGCAAGCTGATGTCGTTCACCTTCGACTTCTTCGCCGGCAGCCCGAATCCGCCGCTGATCGTCACCACCACCGAGGTCGACGGCGGTGCCCGCGTCTACCTGCAGATGACCGATGCCTCGGCGAAAGAGGTCAAGCTCGAGTTGCCCGTGGAGTTCACCTTCCGTAGGATTCACGAGTACGGCGGCACACCGAACTATTTCTGGAAGTGCACGCCGGTCCGGTGAGGGACAACGCGAGAAGTCGACTCTAGCCTGGAGGGCCATCCATGAATCCCGACGCCATCAGAGACAAAGTCGCCATCGTCGGCATGGGGTGCTGCAAGTTCGGCGAGAACTGGGACAAGGCGCCCGAAGACATGATCGTCGAGGCCGCCTTCGAGGCCTACGAGGACGCCGGCATCGACAACCCGCAGGAGCAGATCGAGGCGGTGTTCTGCGGCGCCGTCTACCCGTCGAAGGGAACCGCCGAGGTGGCCGATGCTCTCAAGCTCTACGGCCGTCCGGTCAGCATGGTGCAGAACTACTGCGCCACCGGCACCGACGCCTTCCGTTACGGCGTGTTCTCCGTCGCTTGCGGCATGTACGAGACCGTGCTCGTGGTCGGCTTCGACAAGCCGAAGGACCGCGGCGTCTCCGGGCCGAGCGTGCAGACCGCCGGCGTGCGCGGCCTGCCGATGACGCCTGCGGGCTGGTTCTCGCTGTGCGCCGCCAAGTACTTCGAGACCTACGGCGCCGGCCGCGAGGACCTCGCCAAGATCGCAGTCAAGAACCACCACAACGGCACCCTGGCGCCGAAGTCGATGCTCAAGCGTGAGATCACCGTCGACGATGCGCTCAAGGCACCGATCATCTCCTGGCCGTTCGGCCTGTACGACTGCTGCGCGCAATCCGACGGCGCCGCGGTCGCGGTGATCACGCGGCGGGAGCTGGCCAAGCGCTTCCGCGACGACTACGTGCTGGTCAAGGCGGTGGCGATCGCGCTCGAGGCCAACCCGCAGAGCGACCCGTCGTTCGACTTCCTGCGCTGGAAGCCGACCGTGTCCGCCGCGCAGCAAGCCTACAAGCAGGCGGGGATCGCCAACCCGTTCAAGGAGATCGACATCGCCCAGGTGCACGACTGCTTCACGCTCACCGAGCTGCTCACCTACGAGGATCTCGGCCTGTGCGAGAAGGGCTCGGCCAAGGAACACATCGCCAGCGGCACGTTCGCGTTGGAAGGCGAGCTGCCGGTCAACACCGACGGCGGCTTGAAGACCTTCGGCCACCCTACCGGTGCCACCGGCGTCCGCATGCTCTACGAGAACTACAAGCAGCTGCAAGGCAAGGCCGACAAGCGCCAGGTCAAGAACGCCACCGTCGCCCTCAGCCACAACATCGGCGGCGCCCCGCAAGCCTGCGGCATGACCATCATCGCGATGCCGTGACGTCGGCCGACCGTCGAACGCTCAGCGTCGAGAGCCGGAGCCGGATCCCACCCGCTCCGGCTCTCTGATTTTTGCGCGGCGACTTCACCGTCGTCTTCTCCCTGCCCTTTTCAAACGAACCGGGAAGGAGCAGATTACGAGCGGCCGCACGAGCGGTAGCTGGCAAGTGCGTCTTGAAGGCGAGGTCGACATGGCGGAACGGCAACGCGAACGTTGGGATGCGATCGTGATCGGCTCCGGGCTTGGCGGCCTCGCTTGTGCGGCCTATCTTTGTGCCGCCGGCAAGCGCACCCTGGTGCTCGAGGGGCACTATGTCGCCGGCGGCAACTCCCAGACCTTCCGCCGCGGCATCCACGGGCGCAAGTACGAGTTCGACGTCGGCGTGCACTACATCGGCGAGTGCGGCCCGGAAGGGATGATCTCGCGCATCCTGCGCAGCGCCGGCTTGGCGGGCCGCGTGAGCTTCCGGAGCCTCGATCGGGACGGTTACTCCACGCTCATTTTTCCCGACCTGCGCTTCCGCGTGCCGGTGGGCTGGGATCGCTACCGGGAACGGCTGCTGGCAACCTTCCCCGACGAGCGCCAGACGCTCGGCCGGATCATCGACGTCTTTCGCGAGGTGGCCGAAGCGAGCCGGCGCCTGGGAAACGGCGAGCAGTCACCGGCGGAGGTCTTCGCCGGCTCGCCCTCGTTCCTGACGTGGGGGCTGCGCCCGGTCACCGACCTGTTTGCCGAGTACGGCCTGTCGCAGCGAGCCGCCGCGGTTCTCCTCGGCGAGCAGGGCGACTACGCGGTGCCACCGTCGCGCACGCCGGTCGCGCTCGCCGCCGGCCTGACCGATCACTACATGCGCGGCGCCTTCTACCCGGAGGGCGGCGGCCAGGTGATCGCCGCGCGCCTCGTCGAAGCGATCCGTGCCTACGGCGGCGAGGTGCGCACGCGCGCGCCCGTCGAACGCGTGCGCGTCGAGAACGGCAGAGCGAAGGGGGTGACGCTCGCCAGGGGCGGCGAGATCGATGCGTCGGTGGTGATCTCCAACGCCGACCTCAAGCGCACCGTGCAGCAGCTCGTGGGCGAGCGATACTTCAGCGCCGACACCGTGGAGCGCGTGCGCGCCTTCCGCATGTCGCTGCCGCTCTTCGTCGTCTACCTCGGTCTCGACATCGATCTGGCCGCGCAGGGGATCGCCAACACCAACCTCATCATGTGGGGCAGCTACGACATCGAAGGGATTTACCGGCAGCTCGAGGCCGGGCACATCCCCGATGCGGATCTCGTCTACATCACTGCCGCCACGCTCAAGGATCCCGGCAACCCGCGCCTGGCGCCGAAAGGGTACAGCAACCTGCAGATCATGACTCTGGCGCCGCGCGAGTACGCGCTCTGGAACGTCGAGTCCCCCGAGGGCGGCGCCTACCACCGCGACGCCGAGTACCGCCGCCGCAAGGAAGATCTCGCCGAGCGCCTGATCACGGCGGCCGAGCGGGTGGTGCCGGGCCTGCACCAGCACATCGACTGGAAGGAAGCGGCCACGCCCGTCACCCAGGAGCGCTTCACGGGATCGACGAGCGGCACCTCCTACGGCATCGAGTTCGCCTGCGATCAGATGGGCCCGCTGCGCCTCGGCCCGCACACGGAGATCGGCGGCCTGTTTCTCTGCGGCGCCAGCGCACCCTCGGGCCACGGCATTGGCGGCGTGCTGCGCGGCGGCGTTGCCGCCGCGGCGGCCGTTCTCGAGCAGAACGTGTGGCGCAAGGTCATCTCCGGCGAGGTGCTGGGCGACCCGGACCGCCTGCCGCCGGTGCGGGAAGATTGGGACCCCTGGCGCGAGTGTCACTGAACCGGGCTTCGCCCGCGTTGAGGTCGAAAAGTGAGAGTCGAAGGCGTCGGACGAGCAGCGCTGAGGTCTCTCGCCTCGCGTGGCGAAACGGTGCTAGGAACGGGCCGTAGCGACCGCTGGCGTCCGCAACCATTCGAGGATCCGCAATGCGCATGACGATGGCGGAGAAGGTGCTTGCCCGCACCTCGGGGCGAACGACGGTCGCCGCCGGCGACTACGTCACCGCCCGCATCGACCGCGTGATGTGCCACGAGGCCTTCACGCTCTGCGCACTCAGCCTGCTGAAGCTGGGCGTCTCGCACGTCTTCGATCCCGAACGGGTGATCGTCATCCTCGACCACTACTTCCCGGCGCCGAGCGAGCAGATGGCGCGTGGACACGCCCTCGCGCGGCAGTTCGTGCAACAGTTCGGCATCCGCCACTTCCTCGGCCATGCCGGCATCTGCCACCAGGTATTGACCGAGCAGGGCTTCATCCGGCCCGGCGATCTGGTGCTCGGCACCGACTCGCACAGCACCACCTACGGCGCCGTCGGCGCGGCCGGAGCCGGCATCGGCCTCACCGAGATGGCCTACGTGCTCGCCACCGGGGAGCTGTGGTTGCAGGTCCCACCAACGATTCGCTTCCTGCTCGAAGGCGAACCCTCTCCCGGCATCATGTCGAAGGACGTCGTCCTGCATCTGGCGGGCAAGTTCGGCACCGAGGTGGCGCAGTACCGCGCCATCGAGTACGCGGGGCCGGTCGCTGCGCGTCTGTCGATCGCGAGCCGCATGACGATGGCCAACATGGGCGCGGAGCTGGGGGCAAAGTTTGCCTTCTTCGCGGCAGACGAAATCACTCGCTCGTATCTGGGCGAGTGCTCCGGCGAGCCGGCGAGCCTCTTCGGACCGGATGCCGATGCCGTCTACGACGCCACCCATCACATCGACATCAGCAATCTCGAGCCGCAGATCGCCTGCCCGCACAACCCCGGCAACGTGAAGCCGGTGAGCGAGGTCGTCGGGCTGCGCGTTCATCAGGCCTTTCTCGGCTCCTGCACCAACGCGCGGCTGGAGGACTTCGCGGTCGCCGCCGCGATCCTGCGCGGACGCAAGGTGCATCCGGACACGCGCCTGCTGATCACGCCCGCCTCGCAGCAAGTGTACCTGGAGGCGACCAAGTCCGGCTACACCGAGATCCTGCTGAACGCCGGCGCCGCCATCACCGCTTCGGGTTGCGGCGCCTGCCCGGGCGGGCACAACGGCGTGGTCGCCGCCGACGAGGTGTGCATCTCCACCACCAACCGCAACTTCCGCGGCCGCATGGGCAGTCAGGACGCGCAGATCTATCTCGGCTCGCCGGCGACCGTCGCGGCCGCCGCCGTCGCCGGACGCATCGTCGATCCGCGCGAGTATTGGAGCGGCACCAACCTGTCCTGAGGTCGGCGATGGAAACGACGATACGCGGCCGCATCTGGAAATTCGGCGACAACGTCGACACCGACGTGATGGCGCCGTGGAACACGCTCTCGCTGCCCTGGGAGGAGCGGCGCGCAACGGTGCTGCAGGTCCGTCCCGACTTCGTCGAGCACGTCCGGCCCGGCGATCTGATCGTCGCCGGACGCAATTGGGGCTGCGGCTCGAGCCGCGAGCAGGCTCCCGAGAACATCAAGCTGCTGGGCATCGCCGCCGTCGTCGCCGACTCGTTCGGCCGCATCTATTTTCGCAACTGCATCGCCATCGCCTTCCCCAACCTGGCGTGCCCCGGCATTCACGCCGCCTGCGAGGAGGGCGACGAGATCGAGTGCGACATCCGTAGCGGGCGAGTGCGCAACCTGAGCCGGGGGCTCGAGCTGCGAGCGAAGCCGTACACCGAGGACATGCTGGCGATCATCCAGCAGGGCGGACTGCTCGAGGTTCTCAAGCAGCGCCTCGCCGCGGCAGCGGAGGGAGGATAGTGACGCGCAAGCGAGTGGTGGTGATCGAGGGCGAGGATGCGGCTCCGGAAGCAGTGCGGCCGAGCGTCGAGCTGATCGATCGTCTCGGGGTCGACATCGAGTGGCTTCACCCTCCCGTCGGCCAGCGCGGGCTCGACGAATGCGGCTCGCTCTTCCCGGACGAGGCGCGCGCCGCCATCGACGCCTCCGACGCCACGCTGTTCGGAGCCACCAGCGGCAAGAGCGCGCCGGCTCTGTTCTACCTGCGCTGGGGCAAGCAGACCTACGCCAACGTCAGGCCTTCGCGCTATCTACCCGGCTGCCTTAGCCCGCTCGCCCATCCCGAGGGCATCGACTTCGTCATCGTGCGCGAGAATCTCGAGGACCTCTACGTCGGCGTCGAAGGCGACCTGAAGGACCTCTCCCCTCTCGGTCTCAGCAGCTTCACCGCCGGCGCTCCGGTTTCCGAGCTGGCTCCCGGGCATTTCGCCCTCAAGGTGATCACCGAGGCGGGTTCCGACCGCGTCGCCCGTTTCGCCTTCGAGCTCGCCCGCACGCGCAAGGCGCACGGGCGGCCGGGGCGCGTCACCTGCGGCACCAAGCACAACATGCTGCCGCAGAGCGATGGGTTGTTCCGCCAGCGCGTCGAGAAGGTCGCGCACCAATATCCCGACATCGAGCTGCAGACGTTCATCATCGACGACTTCGCGCGCCGCCTGGTGGCCGAGCCGCACAGCCTCGACGTGGTGGTGCTACCCAATCTCTACGGCGACATCCTCTCGGATGCCGCGGCCGGCCTGATCGGCGGCCTCGGTCTAGCCGCCAGCGGCTGCTACGGAGATGACTACGCCTATTTCGAGTCGGCGCACGGCTCGGCCCCCGACATTGCCGGCCAGAACGTCATCAATCCCACCGCCACGCTACTGTCGGCCACGATGATGCTCGATCGGCTGGGTTTTCCGGAGGCCGCTCGTCGCTTGGAGTCAGCGATTGGCCAAGTGTACGCCGATGGCCGGCAGGTGACGCGCGACCAAGGCGGTTCGGCCACGACCACCGAGTTCTGCGCCGCGATCGCGGAGAAGCTGTAGCCCTCTGCGAAACAAAGAACAGCGACAAGCTTCAAGCCTAAAGCGACAAGCCGGAACGTTCTGATTTCTGGCTTTGAGCTTGCCGCTTTCGGCTTGAAGCTTCCTTGTGCGAGGCGGGGCGTTGCTCCCGCGGGCCGTGAGAAGTAAAGAAGCAGGCCGTGACGTCGGACCGCCTTCCTCTCGGCCTTGCCCTCAACCTGTGGGATCGCATGACCACTTGGGAGGAGGCCCTCGACATCGTTCGCCTGGCGGACGAGCTCGGCTACGACCTCGTCGTCATTCCCGAGTCGTTCGGCCGCGAGGGCTTCACCCTGTGCGACCGCATGCTGGCGGCGACCACCCGCATCCACGTCTGTCTCGGCATCGCCAACGTGTTCTCGCGCTCGCCCGCCGTGCTGGCCTCCACGGCGGCAACGCTCGACGAGCTGTCCGATGGGCGGTTCACGCTCGGGTTGGGGAGCAGCACCCGCAATCTGGTCGAGGGCTGGCACGGCGTGCCCTTTGGCAAGCCGTTGACCCGCATGCGCGAAACCATCGAGATGTGCCGCCGCATCTGGGCTCGGGACAAGAGCCCTTACGACGGCCGCATCTTCCGAGCCGGCGGGGTCAAGCTCGGTTTTCAGCCCGTGCGCGAGCGGATTCCGGTCTGGCTCGGAGCGCTGCTGCCGAAGACGCTCGAGCTCTGCGGCGAGCTCGGCGACGGCTGGTTGCCGACCCTGCAACCCGTAGAGTGCCTGGCTGCCGGCCGCGCGGCGCTGGCGCGCGGAGCCGCGCGCGTCGGCCGCGACCAGGCCGAGATCACCGTCGCGCACAACGTGAACCTGTTCGTCACCGACGAGCCGGAAAAGATCCTGGAGCTGGTCAAGTTCGCCATTGCGATCTACTACGGCCCGCCGAACAGCCCGTACGCGGAGGCGGCGGCAGGCCTGGGATACGCGCCGGACGTTGCCGCCATCTCCGCCGCCTATGCCTCCGGCGGCAGCGCGGCGGCGGCCGCGGCCGCTTCGAACCGCCTGGCCAAGTCGATGAGCATCGCCGGCCCGATCGACTCCTGCCGCGAGCAGATCGACGAGCTCCTCGGCCGCGGCGCCGATCGCGTCGTCCTCGGCCTGCCGGCACCCACCCGCGATCAATGCCGGCCAATCCTCGAGGGCGTGATCCCCAGGCGTCTGCGTTGAAAGTCGAGGCAGACGCCCCACCTCCTCGCTCTCCCCCCGCGCCCATTGTAGGTCTTGTCTATGGCCGACGACACGCAATCGGATCTCACCCGGATCATGAACGCCAACCTGCGCGGCTTCGATGCCGCGATGAACTTCAGGCTGCTCAGCGCCTCGCTCGACGAGGTGGTGCTCGAGTACGACGTCGACGAGCGGCACCTGCAGCCCTACGGCATCGTGCACGGCGGCGTGCACTGTGCCGCCGTCGAGAGCGCATGCTCGACGGGTGCCGGCATCAACGCCATGGCTCGGGGCCAAGGCGTCGTCGGCGTCGAGAATCACACCAGCTTCATCCGCGCCGTCCGGTCCGGTCGTATCCGGGTGACCGCAAAGCCGCTCACGCGCGGGCGGCGCTCGCAGCTCTGGGAGGCCACCGCCCGCGACGAAGACGGCCAGATCGTCTCCAGCGGGCGCGTGCGCCTGCTCTGCCTCGAGCCCGGCAGCGAGCTCGCCGGGCAGAAGGTCGAGGTGAAACGCTGAGCTCTGGAAAGATAGCTGAAAGTTGAAAACTGAAAGCGTAAAGCCGAGATCTTGCCCGTTCCGGCTTTGACCTTTCCACTTTCCGCTTTCATCTTCTTCTCGCCCTATGGCACTCCGCGACGGTTCTTGGTAGCCAACGGCCATCCTATGGATGCGCGTCGAGGGTTCGTCGATCTGATCGGCAATACGCCGCTGGTGCGTCTGCGGCGGGCATCGCAGGAGACCGGCTGCGAGATCCTGGCGAAGTGCGAGTTCATGAACCCGGGTGGCTCGGTCAAAGATCGAGCGGCTCTCTACATCGTCCGCGACGCGGAGAGGCGCGGGGAGCTGCGGCCGGGCGGCGTCATCGTCGAAGGGACCGCGGGCAACACCGGTATCGGCCTGGCCCTGGTGGGCAATGCCCTCGGTTACCGCACCGTCATCGTCATGCCCGAGACCCAGAGCCAGGAGAAGAAGGACATGCTTCGTCTCTGCGGTGCCGAGCTGCGCCTGGTGCCGGCCGTGCCGTACAAAGACCCGGGCAACTACGTGCGCCTGTCGGGCCGCCTTGCCGAGGAGCTCGCCGCCAGCGAGCCCAACGGCGCCATCTGGGCCAATCAGTTCGACAACGTCGCCAACCGGCGCGCCCACATCGAGGGCACCGGCCCCGAGATCTGGCACCAGACCGGCGGCAAGCTCGACGCCTTCGTGGCCTCGGTCGGCACCGGCGGCACGCTCGCCGGAGTTGCCATGGCGCTCAAGGAGCGCAACCGGAACATCAAGACCGTCCTCGCCGATCCGATGGGCTCGGCGCTCTACCACTACTACGCCCACGGCGAGCTCAAGTCCGAAGGCAACTCGATCACCGAAGGGATCGGCCAGGGCCGCGTCACCAAGAACCTCGAGGGC
>Ga0316628_100001535_pt1 | contig 16383 bp, 15 predicted proteins | sample OWC_Aug_M2_C1_D5_FD_207648 | JGI IMG/M metagenome (GOLD analysis project Ga0316628, IMG submission 207648) | Wetland soil microbial communities from Old Woman Creek delta, Ohio, United States - OWC_Aug_M2_C1_D5_C | ecosystem: Environmental > Terrestrial > Soil > Wetlands | place: USA: Ohio... | reverse complement strand
ATCCACCCCTTCTGGGTCAAGATGATCGCCTTCATGCTGGCCTGCGTGATTACCGGCATGGGGGGCAGCTTCTACGCCCACTTCGTGAAGTTCGTGAGCCCCATCGAGTTCCAGTGGTACTTCATCGGCCTCACCTTCATCATGGTGATCACCGGGGGGATCGGAACCATCTGGGGGCCTTTCATCGGGGGGGCCATTTTTACGGTCCTTCCCGAGGTCTTCCGGGCGGTGGAGACCTACCGCAACATCCTGGTGGGGGCGGTGCTCATCCTCATCGTCATCTTCTTCCCGGAAGGGATCATGGGGAAAGTGGCCCAATGGAGAGGGAAACGCGCACAGCCCGCTTGGGAGCGGAAGAATGCTTGAGACGAAGGGACTGACTGTAGCCTTTGGGGGGCTGGTGGCCGTGAACCAGGTCGACCTGTCGGTCTCTCCGGGGGAAATCCTGGGGATGATCGGGCCCAACGGCGCGGGAAAGACCACCTTCTTCAACCTCCTCACTGGATTCCTGGCTCCCACCTCGGGGCAGATTCTCTTCAAGGGAAAAGATATCGCCGGTCTTCCCCCCAGCCGGATCGCCTCCCTGGGGATCTGCCGAACCTTTCAGATCACCAGCATATTCCCCGGGCTCACCGTGTGGGAGAACCTCCTCACCGGGACCCACTGCTGGACCCAAACCCGCTTCCTGGACACTCTGGTGCGTTCGCGGGGATATGCGGAACAGCGCCGGGAGATGGAGAAGCAGGCCCGGGAGATCCTGGAGTTTCTGCGCATGGAAGATCAAGAAGATACCCGGGCCCGGAACCTTTCCTACGGAGACCAGCGCCGCCTGGAGATCGGGATCGCCCTGGCTTCCAGGAGGGAGTTCCTGCTCCTCGACGAGCCGGCCGCGGGTATGAACCCCGAGGAGACGCAGACCCTCAGCCAGGTGATCCGGCAGATCCGCGACAGAAAAATCACCATCTTCCTGATCGAGCACCACATGCAGCTGGTGATGGACATCTGCGACCGGATCGTGGTTCTCAATTACGGGAAGAAGATCGCGGAAGGCACACCCTTGGAGATCAGTCAAAATCCGCAGGTCATCGAGGCTTACCTGGGAAAAGAGGAAGAATTTGCTTGAGCTGAAATCCATCGTCGCCCAGTACGGCCATGTGCGGGCGCTGAAAGGAGTCAGCCTGACGATCAACCGGGGAGAGATCGTGACCCTTCTCGGAGCCAACGGGGCGGGGAAATCCACCACCCTGAAGTGCATCTCCGGCCTGCTGCGCACTCTTTCCGGGTCCATTACTCTCCAGGGGGAGAGAATCGATCATCTTCCCCCGCATCGGATCATCCGCAAAGGGATCACCCAGGTCATGGAAGGGAGACGCCTCTTTCCCGACCTGGACGTGCTGGAGAACCTGCGCCTGGGGGCTTACCTGACCAACGACCGCCGGGCCATCCAAGAGCGAATGGATCGAATCTTCGGCTATTTCCCCATTTTGAAGGAGCGGCAAAATCAACTCGCCAGCACCTTCAGCGGCGGCGAGCAGCAGATGCTGGCCATCGGAAGAGGGCTCATGGCCTCCCCCGAACTCCTGATGCTGGATGAACCCTCTTTAGGCCTGGCCCCGATTCTGGTCCAGGAGGTGGGAAAGATCATCCGCACCATCAGCCGAGATGGGGTAACCCTCCTGCTGATTGAGCAGAACGCCAAGATGGCCCTGCGGCTGGCCAACCGTGGGTACGTGCTGGAGACCGGCGTCATCGCCCTCGAAGGGACCTCCCAGGAGCTCATCTCCAACGACAAGGTCCGCAAAGCCTACATGGGGCTCTAATTCCCCCTGCTCTATCCCTCTAATCTTTCTCTGCGCTCAGCAATTTCTCTCCCGAGATCCCTTGCCCCCCTTGCTTCACTTTTCGGCAATTATGCCGAATCCCTATTGAATTTCAGGCGTTGCCGGGCCACAAGTTTGCTTTTTCGTGGAAAAGGAAATCGCAAAAGTGAGGGGGGGCAAGCCCGAGATCCTGGTTGACAGGGACAGGAAGGGATTCCTAAGATAGAAAGAGAGCCTTTTTCTGGGCCTCTTCTCTTTTTCACCCCTCTTCTTCCCATTTCGCGGGAGCAGCGGCAAAAGGGTTCTTGGGGAGCGACCGCCCATGGCAGAACAAGACCTTTCCAGGTTGACCATCGACAAGTCCAAAGCGGCCTTCCGGCCGGCCAGGCGGAAAAGGGCTTTCTACCTGGTTATTGCCATCGTTGCCCTGGTGACTGCGGGTTTTTTATACCGCCTGGGTTTTTTCACTCCTCCCGTCCAGGTGCAGCTGGCCAATGTAACCCAGGTCTACCCCTCACAGGCCTACACCGTGCTGACCGCCAGCGGCTATGTAGTCCCGCAACGAAAATCGGCCCTGGCCTCCAAAGTCACCGGGCGCCTAGTCTGGCTGGGGGTGGAAGAAGGGAGCCGGGTCAAGAAGGGCGACGTGGTGGCCCGCCTGGAAAGCCAGGACGTGGAGGCGGCCAAGGCCCAGGCTGCGGCCAACCTGGAAACCGCCCGTTCCAATCTCGAGACGGCCAAGGCTGAACTGTCCGATGCGACCCTTAACCTGAATCGGAACCAGGAGCTGGTGGAGAAGAATTTTATCGCCCGCGAAGAGTATGATACGGCAGTAGCCCGGCACAAGAAAGCAGTGGCTGCGTTCAAGGCCGCGGAATCGGTCATCCGGGCGAACGAAGCGGCGCTGGAAGCGGCCAAGATCCAGCTGGAATACACCCTGATCCGCACCCCCTTCGACGCCGTGGTGCTGACCAAGAACGCCGACATGGGGGACATCGTGACTCCTTTCAGCGCGGCGGCGGATTCTAAGTCGGCGGTGGTCACCATTGCGGATATGGAGTCCCTCCAGGTTCAGGCAGATGTCTCCGAATCGAGCCTGGGACAGGTGAAGATCGGGCAGCCCTGCGAGATCCAGCTCGATGCCCTGCCGGACCGGAGACTCCGCGGGGCCGTTCACATGATCGTACCGACCGGGGACCGGAGCAAAGCGGCGGTGATGGTGAAGGTCCGGTTCATCGACCGGGACCCCCGCATCCTGCCGGAGATGAGCGCCAAGGTATCTTTCCTCTCCAGACCCGTGTCCAAGGTGGATCAAGTTCCCAGGACCGCGGTCAACCAGAAAGCACTCGTGGCCCGGGGGGAAGGGAAGGTGGTGTTCCTGGTGAAGGGGGACCGGGTCGCCGAGACATCGGTGAGGACCGGGGCCCAAATCGGGGAAATGGTGGAGGTGCTCATAGGATTAAAAGTCGGAGACCAGGTGGTGCTGGAACCACCGGCGAAATTGAGAAGCGGGGCGAGGATTAAGGCGGGAGAGTGAGAAATACAGGGTGCAGGGGGCAGGGGCCAAATGCAGGGTGTAGGGGGTGGGGTGTAGGGTGTAGGGGAAAAGAGAATGCGCCTGAACCACGCAGGGTCCGGAGCTGCCCTGCAAGCCATGTAGTGCAGGGCGGATTGCGGAATAACCATAAATCCGAAATCCGAATATCGAAATCCGAAACAAATTCAAAATTCGAAATTCTTAATGATATAGACAAAAACGAAATTCTTACCTGCCCCTACGTTGTTGACCTTGTTTCGGTCATTTGAATTTTGAAAATTCAAAATTGTTTCGAATTTCGTGATTCGATATTCGGATTTTATATGCCCGGTCGGGCAGAAAAGCCCTCCCGGGAGCAAATCATGGCAGTCATAGATATGGAAGGATATGTCCCCGATCGTTGAAGTTAAAAATGTGAGCAAATCCTACCGCCGGGGGGACCGGCGGGTAGCGGTGCTGCAGGATATCGATCTGGAGGTCCAGGAAGGGGAGTTCCTGGCTCTCATGGGGCCCTCCGGGTCCGGGAAGAGCACGCTCCTCAATCTGATCGCCGGCCTCGACCAGGTGGACAGCGGGACCATCACCGTGGGGGGGGTGGATATCACTTCCCTATCGGAAAGCGAGCTGGCGGCCTGGCGGGCCGCTCATGTGGGTTTCATCTTCCAGTTTTATAACCTGATTCCGGTCCTGACTGCCTTCGAAAACGTGGAGCTTCCCCTCCTCCTTACCGGCCTGTCGCGGGGGGAGAGGAGGGAGCATGCAGAGCTGGCCCTGCGAGTCGTCAACCTGGAGGCGCGGATGGACCATCGTCCTCCCCAGCTCTCCGGGGGGGAGCAGCAGCGGGTCGCCATTGCCCGGGCCATCGTGACCGACCCGACGATTCTGGTCGCGGACGAGCCCACGGGAGACCTGGACCGGATTTCCGCCGAGGAAGTCTTGAACCTGCTGGAAAGGCTGAACCGGGAGTCCGCCAAGACCATCATCATGGTCACCCATGACCCGCGGGCGGCTAAGAAGGCGGTGGTCACCCGGCACCTGGACAAGGGATTTCTGAACGATGTTCATCCTCAAACTCCTGTTTAAGAATGCCTTCCGGCATAAGCTGCGCACTTTCCTGACCCTCCTCAGTATCGCTATCGCCATCATGGCCTTCGGCCTCCTCCGCACGGTGGTAAGCGCCTGGTATTCGGGGGTGGAAACGTCCTCGGCCAGCCGCCTGATCACCCGAAACGCCGTATCCCTCGTCTTTCCCCTTCCCCTGGCCTACAAGGATCGCATCCGCCAGGTCGAGGGTGTCACCCTCGTATCCTTCGGAAACTGGTTCGGCGGTATTTACATCGACCGCAAGAATTTTTTCCCCAACCTCGCGGTGGAACCCCATACCTACCTGGACCTGTACCCCGAATTTATCCTCTCGCCGGAGGAGCGCCAGGCTTTTCTGCGCGATCGGAAAGGGGCGATGGCGGGGAAGAAGCTAGCCGAAAGGTTCAAGTGGAAGATCGGGGATTTGATCACCCTCCAGGGAACCATCTTCCCGGGGAACTGGGAGTTCGTCCTCCGGGGGATATACCGGGGAAGGGATGAAAACGTGGATGAAAACCAGTTCTTCTTCCACTGGGACTACTTGAACGAAACCCTGAAGAAGACTGCCCCCCGCCGGGCGGACCGGGTGGGGTTTTACATGATCGGGGTCGACCACCCGAACAATTCCCCCCTCGTGGTCCAGGCCATCGACCGGACCTTCAAGAACTCCCTGGCCGAGACCCTCACCGAGACGGAGAAGGCCTTCACCCTTTCCTTCATCTCCATGTCGGAGGCCATCATCGTGGCCATCCAGGTCGTTTCCTTCGTGGTCATCGGAATCATCATCGCGGTGGTGGCCAACACCATGTCCATGGCGGCCCGGGAGCGGGCCTGGGAGTATGCCGTGCTCAAGACCCTGGGGTTCGGGGGCTGGCATATCGGCCGCCTCATCCTGGGAGAATCCCTGCTCATCACCCTGATGGGATGCGTACTGGGGATGGCCATCACCTTTCCCGCGGCCTATATTTTCAAGAAGACGGTTCCCATGTACCTGCCGATCTTCCAGGTGGAGGAAACGACCTTATACCTGGACCTGATCGCCTCCCTGGGGGTGGGGATTCTTTCCGCCCTTATCCCCACCTGGAGGGCGATTCGGGTGCGCATCGCCGACGGCCTGCGGAGGATCGGCTGAATGGGACTGCCCCTTTCCTACAGCATCCGCAACCTCTGGACCCGCCGCCTCACGACGATTCTCACCGCCTCCGGCATGGCCCTGGTGGTTTTTGTCTTTACCGCCATCCTCATGATGGCCGAAGGTCTGAAGAAGACCCTGGTGGAAACCGGCTCCCCGGATAACGTCGTGATTCTGCGTAAAGGCTCCTCTTCGGAAGTGCAGAGCTGGGTGGAGCGGATTCAGGCCTCCATTATCGAAACCCAGCGGGAAGTGGCGTTCGGGGCCGACGGGCGGCGCCTTCTGGCCAAAGAGGCGGTGGTGCTCATCAGCCTCCCCAAGCGGGAAAACAGCAAGGCCGTTTCGAACGTGGTGGTCCGGGGGATCGGGGAAAGCTCCCTGGCCCTTCGCCCGCAGATGAGGATGGTCCAGGGAAGGGTCCCCCGACCCGGTTTACCGGAGATCATGGCCGGCCAGAAAATCGCGGAGCGGTTCCGGGGAGGGGGCCTGGGAGAGACGCTGCGCTTCGGCCTGCGGGACTGGACCGTGGTGGGAGTGTTCGACGCGGGCAATACGGGATTCAGTTCGGAGATCTGGGGGGATGCGGACCAGCTGATGCAGGCCTTCCGCCGACTGGTCTACTCCGTGGTCATCTTCAAGCTCCATGACCCGGGCGAATTTCTCCCCTTCAAGCGGCGCATCGAAACCGACCCCCGCCTGAACTTGGAGGCCAAGCGGGAGAACCGGTATTATGCCGAGCAGTCGGAAATCATGTCCAAGTTTCTGAACATCCTGGGCCTTTCCCTCACCCTCATCTTTTCCTTCGGCGCCATGCTGGGGGCCATGATCACCATGTACTCCTCGGTGGCCAACCGGACGAGCGAGATCGGGACCCTCCGCGCCCTGGGGTTCCCGCGGGGGAGCATCCTGCGGGCCTTTCTCTACGAGTCCCTCTTCCTCGGTTTGATCGGGGGCGGCGCGGGGATTTTCCTCGGGTCCTTCATGCAGCTCATCACCATCTCCACCATGAACTTCCAGACCTTTTCTGAGCTGGCCTTCTCCTTCGCCCTGACCTGGGAGATTGCCTGGAAGGCCATCGCCTTTTCATTGGTCATGGGCCTCGTGGGCGGCTTCCTACCTTCCCTCCGGGCATCGAGAATGAACATCGTCGAGTCTTTGCGGGCGCAGTGATACCGGGGGCAGGCCTTGAAATATCACTTTTTTTGCGGTAAGAATGCAGATTAGGGACAGACCGCAAAGAAAGAAGTGATCATTCAATCCTTAGCCCCGGAGGCGAAGAATGGACGAGAAGAATGAAAAATTTCCCGAGTCGATCGCCCCTCCCGCGCTGGACCTCACCCGCACCACGCTGGGGGTCCTGTTGATCGGCATGCTCATCGCCAGCAACTTCTGGATCCTGCGGCCCTTCTTGCCCGCTTTGCTTTGGGCGGTCATGATCGTTGTGGCCACCTGGCCGCTCATGCTGGGGCTGCAGGCGAGGCTGTGGGGCAGACGCGGGCTGGCCGTGGGGGTGATGACGTTGGCCCTGCTGCTGGTTTTTATCGTCCCCTTCTCCCTTGCCGTGGGAACCATCGTGGAGAACGCGGACCAGATTGCGGATTGGGCCAAGTCTTTGAAGGCGCTGGTCCTGTCGGCACCACCCGAATGGGTGGCGAAGCTTCCCCTGGCCGGCCCGAAACTCTCGGCGGCATGGCAGGAGATCTCCTCTGCCGGTCAGGAGGGGTTATTGGCCCGTCTGACGCCTTACGCCGGCAAGCTGGTGCAGTGGTTCGCAGCCCAGGCCGGCAGTGCGGGCATGATGGTGGTTCAATTCCTTCTCACCGTGGGGATCGCCGCGATCCTCTACTCGAAGGGAGAAACCGTAACTGAGGGGACGCTCCGCTTTGTCCGGAGGCTTGCCGGACCCCAGGGCGAAGAGGCGATCACTCTTGCCGGGAAGGCGGTCCGGGGCGTGGCCCTCGGTGTCGTGGTCACCGCGCTGGTCCAGTCGACCCTCGGCGGCATCGGCCTGGCGGTAGCGGGGGTTCCGGCCCCGGCGCTTCTGAGTGCCATCATGTTCATGCTCTGCGTAGCCCAAATAGGAGCCGGGGTTGTCCTGATCCCCGCGGTGATTTGGCTGTACTGGAGCGGGCATAATGCATGGGGTACCGTTCTCCTCGTGGTGACGATCCTGGTTTTGAGCCTGGACAATTTCCTGCGTCCCATGCTTATCAAAAAGGGCGCTGACCTGCCGCTGTTCCTCATCTTTGCGGGCGTGATCGGCGGTCTGATCGCTTTCGGCATCATCGGAATCTTCATCGGCCCGGTGGTCCTCGCCGTCACCTTCAAGCTGCTCGGGGCGTGGACCGAAGGGGACATCGGCCAGGCCGGGACGGGAATCACCGGCAAGGCCTGAGGAAAGTCGCCTTGGATCCCGCCGCCCGGGACGCAGGGCCCATTCCCTTGCCCGGGTTCCGGCAGGCTGGCGGGCGAAAAGGGACGGGGGCAGGAGCTGCGGGCGTCCGGTCTTGGCCGCAGGAAAAAGGGAATGGCGGGGATAAGCGAAAACTTTTATAATAGATGAGATCTTTCTGGGCCTTATTTATGACCCTGGCCCTGGCAAATAAAACCAGGCCGGAAAGGAGAAGGAGATGGATGGCAAGATGAGAAAGAACCTCCAGTTTTTTACGGTTGCGGCGGTTTTCGGGTTTCTCTTGGGGGGGTGCGCTTCCAACGGCGCCCTTTCCACTCAAAAGATAGCGGCGGGGGAGAAGGCCATCACCGATGCCAAGGTGGGCAACGCGTCGCTGAATGCTCCTGCTGAACTGAATATGGCCGAAGGGAAAATGGTCCAGGCCAAGGAGGCTCTGGCCAAGAAAGAATATGAAAAAGCCGCCCGCCTGGCGGAGCAGGCCTCGATCGACGCGGAATATGCGCACACGAAGGCGTCCACCGCCAAGACCAAAAAAACGGTGGAAGAGATGCGGAAAAACATCGACGCCCTGCGCCAGGAAATTGAGCGCCTCTCCCAAAAGTAAATCGCTAAGGAGGAAACAGACCATGAACCATATAATTTCCGGATGGATGAAAAGGGGTTTCGGATTGCTGATCCCGGTCCTTTTCCTGATCGCCGGATGCGCCAATTCCCAGCAGGAGATGGTGGCCAAGGACCAACTGGAGCGCGCCCGCTCCGCCTATATGCAGGCCAAATCCAACCGCAATGTGGAGGCTTTTGCCCCTCTCCCCTTTGCCGACGCCGGCAAAGCCATTCAGGCCGCGGAGCAGGCCAGGGGTGCGGAAGAGGTGGAGCAGTTGAGTTATATCGCCGAGAAAAAGTCGCTCATCGCCATATCCACGGCTGAGGGAAAAATGGCGGAAAACGAGATGGAGAAGCTGAACCGGGAGACGGCCAATATCATCGCCGAGAAGCGGACCCAGGAAGCCAGAGTCGCCCAGAAGGAAGCGGAAAATGCCAGGCTTCTGGCTTTGTCCGAGGCGGAGAGAGCGGCCAAAGCCAAAAAGGAAGCCGAGGAGGCCCGGTCGCTGGCCGCGGCGGAAACGCAGCGGGCGGGCAGGGCCAAGGCGGAGGCGGAACAGGCCAGAATGGCGGCCCGGGCGGAAGCGGAGCTAGCGGCCAAGGCCAAAGCCGCGGCGGATCAGCTGATGAGAGAACTTTCCGACCTCAAGGCCAAGCAGACCGAGCGCGGGATCGTATTGACCATCGGGGATGTTCTTTTCGCCACGGGGAAGGCCGATCTGTCTTCCGATGCCCTGCGCAGCGTGGATAAACTGGCGGATTTTCTGCAGAAGTATCCCAACCGCAATGTGCTGATCGAAGGCCATACCGACAGCGTGGGCAGCGAAGAATACAACCTGACCCTTTCCGAGCGGCGGGCTGATTCGGTGAAAGAATCGTTGACCTCCAGGGGGATTCCCGAGGAGCGGATTGCCACCAAGGGGTATGGAAAGAAATATCCCGTGGCCAGCAACGATACTGCGGCCGGAAAGCAGCAAAACCGGCGGGTGGAAGTGATTATCCTGAATGAAGGAGTGAAGGCTGAGACCCAGTTCCGGCAGTAAAAAGGTTGAATTCCGGAGTCCGACGGAAATTGAGGGCCTAGAGGGAAAGATGAAGAGGATACTGCTGACGTTGCCGCTTCTATTCTCTCTGCTTTCATCGCCGCTCTTCGCCCAGGTCAGTAAGGAATTTGAAAAGACCCGGGCGGAGATGCAGAAGCAGAAGGATGCGGTGGTCGCCGCGGACATGAAGCTGACGGATCAGGAGAGCAAGGCCTTCTGGCCTTTATACCGGGAATATCAGGGGGCCCTGCGCAAGCTGCAGGACCGGTCCATCAAGCTCTTGGCCGAATACGCCCAAGAGAGGGAAAAAGAGACCTTCACGGATCAGAAAGCCAGGGCCCTGTTGGATGAATCCCTGGATATTGAACAGGAAGATATCCGGCTGAAGAGAGCCTACCTCGACCAATTCAGCAGGATATTGCCGGCCAGGAAGGTCATGCGGTATTTCCAGCTGGAGAATAAAATCGCGGCCATGGTCAATTACCAGATGACCCAAGGGGTCCCCCTGGCGAAATGAAGATCGGGCATTTCCTCGAGTTTCGGTGCGCTTATCCCTTGGAGGGGTGTAAGGAGGTTCACCGTGAGATGGAAACGGATCGCCGCCCTGGTCGGCTTAGTGATCATTGCCCTGGTCGTAATCCTCTACGTCATCGTGACCACCTACGACTTCAATAAACTAAAGCCCAGGATCGTACAGGCGGTCCGGGACGCCACCGGCCGGGAACTCACCCTGGGCGGAGATTTCAAGGTGAGATTTGGACTTTCTCCCTCCGCCTCGGTGGAAAGGGTAACCTTCCAGAATGCGCCCTGGGGATCGCGGCCGGAGATGGTCCGGGTGAAGAGCCTGCAAATCCAGGTTTCCCTGCTGCCCCTGATCCGGGGGGAGATTGAATTCAAACGGCTCGTGCTCATCGAGCCAGATATATGGATTGAGACCGATCCTTCGGGAAAATCGAACCTGGAGTTTAAACCTCCGGAGAAGCCCAAGGCCGAGGAGAAGAAGGCGGAAGGCGGGACCGCCCCTCCCCCGCTGATTTTTGAAGAGGTCCGGGTTGAAAAGGGGGTCCTGACCTATCGCGACGGGAAAACAGGGAAGACCCAAACCCTGAACCTGGACAGCCTGGCCGCAGCCATTCCGGGGGGGGAAAAACCGGTCGATTTGAATTTGCAGGGGTCCTTTAACGGTCGAAAATTCGAAGTGCAAGGGACGACCGGGCCCATCCGTGACGTCTTCGCGCCGCAGAAGCCATGGCCCTTGAAACTGACCGCCAAATTGGCCGCAGCGACCCTCGGGGCCGAGGGCAGCATCCGGGAGCCGCTGAAGGGCAAGGGGCTGGACCTGGCGGTCCGGGCCGAGGGGCCATCGATTCGGGGGACTGCTGAATTCGCCGGGTTGAGCGACATTCCCGAACTGGGGGCTTATAAAGTTACGGCCCGGATCAAGGACCCGCCGGGGAAAATCGCTATCTCCGACCTCAAGGCCCAAATCGGCGAAAGCGACGTCTCCGGTTCGGTGGAAGTGAGTCTTTCCGGAAAACGCCCCGGGATCGGGGCCAACCTCTCCTCTTCCAAATTCGACCTGCGGCCCCTTTTCCCGCCCAAGGACAAAAAGGTATCGCCGACAACCCCCTCAACCAGACCGGCGGCCACCGGGAAGGAAAAGGTATTTCCTTCTCAGCCTTTGCCCCTGGACGGGCTGAAGGCCTTGGATGGGGATGTGAAAATTCAGGCCGGACAGATTATCGGCCTTCCGATGACGGTCCAAAAGTTCAATGCCCGGGTCCTCCTGCAAGACGGGAACCTCCTGGCGAAGCCCTTGCAAATGGCCGTGAGCGAAGGATCTCTCAACGGCCTTTTTGACCTGCGCACCCAGGGGAAAGAGCCCTCCTTCAACTGTGATTTCAAGCTGGACCAGCTCGATGTGGCCTCTCTGCTCAAAGACCTGGGAACCCAGCAGGTCCTGGAGGGAAAGGTCAGCGCCGAAGTGGACCTGAGCGGGAAGGGCAGGTCCATCGCCGAATGGATGGGCGGCCTCAACGGGAGAACCTTCGTGAACATGGGGAAAGGCCGGCTCAACAATAAGTACCTGAACCTGATCGGGGCGGACATGGCCGAAAGCATCCTGCGGCTGATCAACCCTTTAAAGAAAGGGGAGGATTTCACCCCGGTCAATTGTTTCGTGAACGGGTTCGACATTCAGAATGGTCTGGCCGTCTGCAAGGCTATGGTCCTCGACAGCGAGTTGATGAGCGTGGTGGGAGAAGGGAATGTCAACCTGAAGGAGGAGAGGCTCAACCTGTCCATCCACCCGACTCCCAAGAAAGGGTTGGGGATGGAAGGTTTGGGCAAGATCAGCCTGAGCCTGAGCGAATTGACCAAGTCGTTCAAACTGGGTGGAACCCTGGCCAAGCCTTCATTGGCCATCGATCCCGCGCAAGCCTTGGTCACCGCCGGGAAAGCCGCTGGGGGAGCGGTCCTCTTCGGCCCGGCTGGAATCCTGGGAGCGCTGGCCAGCCCCACCCCGGGAGACCCCAACCCCTGCCTGACCGCCTACGAGAAAGCCAAAGGTGGGAAGACCCAGCCGGGAGCGAAGGCTGAGAAAAAACCGGGGGAGGACAAGAAGAGCTTGGAAGACGGAGGAAAGAGCGTCGGCCAGGAACTCAAAAAACTGCTCGGGAAATAGGCCTTTTCTTGCAGGGATACCCAGCCTTCTTCCCGTAAACGCGTGAAACCGACCCCCCTGGGGGAGGCGGCCAAGGTCATTGCCCCCAACTCTTGTGACCTTTTAAACAACCCTGCCCGGGTGTAAGAAATCCAGGCAAAGTTCACAGAACCTAAAGCGCAGGAAGGAAAGCAAGAGACCGAATATGGAGGTCACTGTCCGGGAAGACCTCGACCCGGATGTTGATTTTTATTATCGCCGCCAGTTCGAGATATACCTCGAGCCCTACCTGATCTGGGACCGGGGGACCTGGGAAGCAGTCATTGCCGCCTGCACGGTTTACCGGATCGAAGTGGACGGGGAATACGCCGGCGACGTCATCCTGGAGGGGCAGGGGAAGGGTCGGAAGTACATCGTCGACTTCGGCCTTCTACCCGAGTATCAGGGCAAAGGGATCGGAAGAGCGGTTCTGGAAGAAGTCAAGAAAATCAGCCCGAGGCTTACCGCCGTGACCAGGAACGAAGTCCTTGGCTTTTTTCTGAAATCCGGCTTTGTTGTGACGAAAACGATAAGAAATTATTATCACCCGGGGGTGGACGGATATTTTATTGCCTTCGGGGGGTGAAGGCTCTCAAATGCGGAATTCGGGTTGGGGAATAAAAAGAACAAGGGTGTAGGGTGTTGGGTGTAGGGCGTCGGGTGTGGGGTGCAAGGGACGGAGAAGGACAAATGGGGAATTTGGAATGCGCCATGAACTGGATAAAATTCAAAGCTGCCCGGCACTCGATGTAGGGGAGGGGGCGGAGCCCACGCGAAGTTGTTGATTGGGTTGAGCAAGAATTCCCCGGCGGACACTGCACATCAATTAAAAATTTCTCTCCGCTGTTCCCTAAATTTTTTGCCAAGAGCGATGATAATAAGTCAACCCGGTCAAGAACATCCCCTAAATTCCTGGCTCTTTTGATCAGTTGCGCAAATACGTCTTTCCGCCTGCAGTGAGTCTGTTGCCTTCGAGCTGAATGTCGAACGTGAACTGGCCCTTTGTTCCCTTCATCACCAAAGTGCTGCCGATGACCGTGTAGGTCCCGCGATCTGAATCACTTGAAGCCCCTCCTGCGCCTCCGGCGTAGCCTGGGGTCATGACCGATACGGTCGATGAGGACTGCCACTGATAACTGCCTTGCCCGTCGAAGACCGCCGTTTCCTCGTGGCTGCGCGAAGTAGTACCGGTGCTTGAGGACCCCCCCTGGTACGCGCCCTGATAAAGCACCCAGGTCCCTGCCAGCGCCTGGATGGCCTGGCGGTTGACGGAAGGCGGTTTCGCGGTAACGCTTGCTGCCAGCCGCTCCAGCGTGCCCCCGAGACGGGACATCTGCTCGGCCGTTGTCATGCCCAGCATGTTAAGTCCTGTGCCATGGGGGGTGAGGAGCGAAATGGACCGGCCGTGGACCGTGCGCCCCGTCTGATCCATGCTGGCATAGGTGGCGACGGTGGCCCGCAGGCCTGCGATGGTGGTGCCTTTGGGGGGCTCAACCGGAACCGCCTGGAGATTCATCGACTGGTAAAACTGCGAAAGATCGGCAACCGCCTCCTCATGGCTGCGGTACATTCCCGGAGCGAGGAAGATTGCCCCCGCCTCGGTATTCGAACCGAGCACCTGGAGGCGACCCAGGGTTTGTCCCACCTGCCACCCCTGAGGGAGCTTGTACTCGATATTCCACCCGGGGAATCGGCTTTGGGCGCCGACCGCCGGCCCGCCCGATTTGAGGGATTCGGTCAGGCCTTTACCGGCGAGAATACCGAGAAAGGCGAAGATACCCATGCCGATGGCCAATAAGAAACTTCCTTTCATAGCGACCTCCAAAATAACTCTTTATATTTTAGGTGCTTTTTTTTAACGGTAGGTTCTCCTGAACCGCTTATTCCGAGTGGCACCAGGGGAACGAAATCATACAACGCCGTCGGGGGCAAGAGAGGAATGTATCTTGACCCGCAATCTCCGGAAAGCTATTATATTTTTGAAACCCTACCCCCCGCTTAGCAGGGAAGCGGGTTGAAAGGAGAAAAATGCTGTTAGGAATGATCGGCATCGGCAGGATGGGCGGAAACATGGTCCGCCGTTTGATGAAGGGCGGGCACCAGGTCATCGTCTATTCCGCCCGCGCCGAATCCAGGGAAAAATTCTCCAGAGAGACGGGAGCCACGGCGGCCTCCTCCCTGGAGGATTTTGTGGCCCGACTTACCTCCCCCCGCGCCGTCTGGATCATGGTCCCGGCCGCGGCAGTGGATCAGACCCTGAAAGAGCTGGCGGCCCGCATGCGGAAGGGGGACATTGTCATCGACGGGGGGAATTCCCACTACATTAACGACATCCGTCATGCCAAAGAACTCGCCCCCAAGGGGATTCACTATCTCGATGTGGGAACGAGCGGCGGGGTCTGGGGACTGGAGAGGGGCTATTGCATGATGATCGGGGGACCCGGAGAAATCGTTCAGTACCTGGACCCGATCTTCAAGACCCTGGCCCCGGGAAGGGGAATGATCCCCCGCACCCCCGGCCGGGATAAAATGAGGGGAACGGCAGAAGAGGGGTATCTGCACTGCGGTCCCGCGGGTGCGGGTCACTTCGTCAAGATGATTCACAACGGGATCGAGTACGGGATCATGGCGGCCTATGCCGAGGGATTCAACATCCTCCGCCATGGGAACGTGGGAAAGGCCGGGGCCGCGGCGGATGCCGAGACGACGCCCCTGAGCCATCCGGAGCATTTCCAGTATGATTTAAACCTCCCCGACATCGCCGAATTATGGCGGCGCGGCAGCGTCATTCCCTCCTGGCTGCTGGACCTGACTGCCATGGCCCTGGCCGAGAATCCCGACCTATCCAATTTTTCCGGGAACGTTTCGGATTCCGGCGAGGGGCGATGGACGATTCTCACGGCGGTGGAGGGCGGAACCCCCGCACCGGTCCTGAGCACCGCCCTTTATCAACGATTCGGCTCCCGGGGAGAGGATGATTTCGCCCGGAAGATCCTTTCGGCCATGCGCTACAAGTTTGGAGGGCATGTGGAGAAGTCCAAGGGGGGGTGACCTTCGGGGAAGAAACGTGGCGGCCTCAAAAACCAGCATACGGATTGTGGCTGACCAATGAAGCCTTCCCGGCTGGGCTCATCCGGCCCACCCATGGAACCTGCCTTTGGTTGCTCGACCGCTCCGCGGCCCGGCTCCTAAAAGACAATTTCACCACAGAGACACAGAGAGCACAGAGATTTTTTGGCCAAAAACAAATAGGAAAATGATTTTTTGTATGTATAGGGGAATGAATTGATTTTTTTCTCGGTGTCCTCTGTGTCTCGGTGGTGAAAAAAAGGAGGAAAGATGATCAAAATCGCGCCGTCCATCCTTTCCGCGGATTTTTTGAAGCTGGGCGAAGAGATTAAGGCCATCGAGCGGGCCGGGGCCGACCGGGTGCATATCGATGTGATGGACGGGCGGTTCGTTCCCAACATCACCATGGGCATCCCGGTGGTGAAGAGCCTGCGGCGCGGGACCCGGCTTCCTTTTGAAGTCCACCTCATGATCGAGCAGCCGGAAAACTACCTGCAAGACTTCAGCCAGGCCGGGGCGGACATCCTCATCGTGCAGCAGGAGAATGTGGTTCACCTGGACCGGACCCTCCAGGGGATCAAGGATTTGAAGAAGAAGGCGGGCGTGGCCTTGAACCCCGCAACCCCGGCCGGGGTGCTCGAAGAGATCATCGAAAAACTCGATATGATCCTGGTCATGACCGTCAACCCCGGTTTCGGGGGGCAGAAGTTCATGGAGTATCCATTGAAAAAAATCCGACAGCTTAAAGAGACGCTGGACAGGAGAAATCCGCGGTGTGAAATCGAAGTGGACGGAGGGATCGACTCCCAGAATGCACGTCGGGTGGTGGAGGCCGGCGCCGGGGTGCTGGTCGCCGGGACCTCGGTGTTTGGACATTCCGGGGGGCCGGAAGCTGGAGTGAAGTCCTTGTTACAGGCAACAAAGGGAAAATGACTTTCCCGGCCCTCCCCCATCGAGAGACTGGGTCGTAATGGGGAAAACG
>Ga0316628_100001534_pt1 | contig 16384 bp, 11 predicted proteins | sample OWC_Aug_M2_C1_D5_FD_207648 | JGI IMG/M metagenome (GOLD analysis project Ga0316628, IMG submission 207648) | Wetland soil microbial communities from Old Woman Creek delta, Ohio, United States - OWC_Aug_M2_C1_D5_C | ecosystem: Environmental > Terrestrial > Soil > Wetlands | place: USA: Ohio... | reverse complement strand
CCGTTTTGGAGGTACCAGCGCCGCCGGCGGGCAACGCGGCGGATCGTTCGGCGGAAGCCGGCTGCAGGGCTCGCAGGTTCAGGGGAACGCGCGGTCCTTTGGGCCGCAAGCCGGTCGCGCGACAGCGGGCGGGGGTGGACAGTGGAGCCGGTTTAACGGCTCCAACCCGGCGTCCGCCAATCGCGGCGGCGGGTTCCGCGCGGGTCCTTCCTTCGGCGGCAGCTACGCCGGCCGCAGCGCACCCGCCGTACGCCAGGCTCCGAGCTTCGGCGGCAGCGGGTCCCGATCGGCTCCGTCGTTCAGTGGCGGCCGCAGCTTCGGAGGCGGCGGTGGATCCCGTTCCTTTAGTGGCGGCCGCAGCGGAGGGTTTGGCGGCGGAGGGTTCCACGGCGGCGGCGGTTCCCACGGCGGCGGCGGTTCCCACGGCGGCGGCGGTTCCCGCGGTGGGCGCAGGTAGCTCCGGCCCCGCTGGCATCGGGACGGTTTCCCTGCCGGGCCGCCCGCGGCTGCTCCGCCCGCGGGCGCCCGGCCTCACCGATAGCGAGGTCCACACCGCACGGCGAGCGTGCCGGGCGGTCCCGGGCCTCTCGCGCCGGGTTCCACCGCTATTTTCCGGGTTCCGGGTCCTGTTCGGCTTTATCTCCCCGGTTGAATATGTTCCGGACATTGCCCCAGAGCCGCCCGGGGGCCCCGGCGGTGGTGTGGGCGGCGGAACGGGCGGCGGCTTTGGCTTTCTCCTGGACGGCCGACAGCACCTGGCGGCGCCGGTCGCGGAGCGCGCCCCTCAGTTCTTGTGCCTGGACGCGCACCAGCCCGGCGGCCGAAGCGCAAACGGTCCCGGCCGCCTCCCGAACGCTGCGGTGCAGTTCGGGCGCGGCGCGGTGCGCCTGGTCAACCGCCAGGCAATCCGCCGCAATCTCGACGCCGTGGTAGTAAAGGATGCCGCCGGCCAGAATCCCCTGCAAGAGCTCGTCACCGTACCGGTCGATGAGGCGTCCGACCTGGCGGACACCGCTCGCCCCCACCCCGACGAAGTAGCCCGCCAGCGAGGCGATCCCTCCCAGTTCCGCTGCCGAGTCCCCCAACAGGTTTTCCCAGTCCACGTCTTCCAGGGAATCTAGCGCCTGGTCCGAAAGATCGGCGGCCGCCTGCAGTCCCAGCCCGGCCTTTTTCACCGCCAGGGTGAGAGCGCAGGTCTCCTCGCGGTTGAGGTAGGTGTTCAGGAACAGGCTGGCGGCGGTGTTGCGCCACAAGGTGGCCCACATCCGGGGGGACGGGCGCTTACCGAGAGCGCACAGGACGTAAAGCTGCATCTCGAGAGCCGCGAAGGCGATGGTGGCGAAGTCGAGGGCGCGGCTGCCTCCGGTTCCCACGACGGTGCCAGTGAGCATGGCACGGCGGGCGATCTCGGGCTCCAGCACCGAGAGGAACCGGACCGCGCCGGCGCGGCAAAAAGCGGCGGGGTCTTCCGCCGCTGCCGGCGCGGGCAGGCGGCCCCGCCATGGCGGGGAGGACTCCAGCGCCTCCAGGTAGGCGCGCTGACGCGCCAGGTGCCGGCCGGCGGCGAGCGGCGGCAGCACCGGCACCCGCGAGTGCCGGCGCATTTCGCCGGGGCGGGCCCACACCTCCCCCAGGCGGCGCCGCCAGACGGCTCGGTAGCGCGCCCAAGCCACCATCAGCAGCAAGGCCGGCACCGCCAGCGCCAGCGCCAGCCCGGCGGCCAGGAACCAGTCCGGGCCGGCGGCCGGGCGCGCCAGCCCCGCCGTGCGGCGCAGCGTCTCGAGCATCGCCAGCCAACGGTCCACCAGCGCCAGGAAGACGTTGGCCGCGAGCAGCAGGAAGGCGGCGGAAGCCGCCCAGGCCGCCCACTCCAGCACGCGCAGCCCGCGCCGCCGCACGGCCGCCAGTTCGTGGTTGTCCATGAGGCCGATTCTACATCCCCCCGGAGCCGGGTGTTAGACTGGCTGCATGGGAGACGGGTACGCCCTGCCGGTTCTGGGAGGGGGGTTGGGCACCACACCCCGCATCCATTCGCTGCTCATCAAGCCGGCCTCGGCGGTGTGCAACCTGGATTGCGCCTACTGCTTCTACCTCGATCGCGAGGCCGATCCCTACAAGTCCCTGCCGGCGCGCCGCATGTCCGTCGAGACCCTGGAACGTATGGTGGACACCTTCCTGTTCTACTCCTATCCGAACAGTGTGTTTGCGTTTCAGGGGGGCGAGCCGACGCTGGCGGGCCTGCCGTTTTTCCGCAAGCTGGTAGAACTCCAGCAGCATTACGGGCGCAACGGCCAGGCCGTCTCCAACGCGCTGCAAACCAACGGCATGCTCATCGACGAGGGGTGGTGCGCCCTGTTCCGGGAGTATAGCTGGCTGGTGGGCATCTCCATCGACGGTCCCGAAGAGGTGCACGACCGCTACCGCTTCAACAAGGCCGGCAAGCCCACTTGGAAGCGGGTGATGGAGAGCATCGCGATGATGCGGCGCGAGCGCGTGGATTTCAACGTCCTTTGCGTGTTGAGCCAGGCGAACGTGGATAAGCCCCGGGAGATCTACAAGTTCTTCCGCTCCATCGGCGTCGAGTACATCCAGTACATCCCGCTCTCGGATTTCGACAGCGCCGGGAACCCGCACCCGTTCACCATCACCCCGGAGCAGTACGGGCGGTTCATGTGCGAGACCTTCGACCTATGGTGGCCGGAGCGCCGCAAGGTGCGGATCCGGTACTTCGACAACATCGCCGAGGCGCTGGCCGGGCAGAAGCCGGGCAACTGCACCATGCACGAAACCTGCGACAGCTACGTGGTGGTGGAGTACAACGGCGACGTCTATCCGTGCGATTTCTTCGTGGAGGCGGAATGGAAGCTGGGGAATCTCGGCCTGGATTCGTGGCCGGAGATCGCACGGCGGCAGAGGCGCTACCAATTCGCCGCCAACAAGACGCTGGCCCACCCGGTCTGCCAGGCGTGCGAATGGCAGTCGATCTGCAAAGGCGGCTGCCCCAAGCACCGGCACGACCCCGGGCGGCGGTTCGAAGACCTGGATTACTTCTGTGCGGCCTACAAAATGATATTCGCGAAGGCTGTGGAGCCGCTCCGGCGCGACGTGGCGCGTTTATATCCTGCTCCGCCCGCTCCAGGGCCGCCGGCGCACGCGCCAGGATCCCCGGCGCCCGGCCGGGGGCGCTGAGTTTCCGCCCGGGACCACCCGGGCCCCGGGGGCTTCGCGGCGCTCCCGCCGCGATGGTATGTTGAAGGTAGCCCAGCAGTATGCCATACCATATTCAGCCCATTCGCGAGTTCCTCGTGCGCCCGGCCATTCCGCAATCCCTGGCGCGCATGCCGGAACTGGCCTACAACTTGTTGTGGAGTTGGGAGCCCATTATCCGCTCGATGTTCCGCCGCCTGGATCCCAACCTGTGGCGCGAGTGCGGGTATAACCCGGTCCTGATGCTGGGACGCATCCCGCAGGCCAGCCTGGAGAAGGCCGCCGCGGACCCCCGCTACCTGGCGTTCTACCGCATGGCGTGCCAGCGGTTCGACTCCCACATGCAGCGCGAGCATTCCGACCCCGACGGCAAGCTCATCGCGTACTTTTCGGCGGAATACGGCCTTACCGAGTGCCTGCCCATCTATTCCGGCGGCCTGGGGGTGCTGTCGGGCGACCACCTGAAGGCCTCCAGCGACTCCAATTTCCCGTTGGTGGCAGTGGGGCTGCTCTACCAACAGGGATATTTCCGCCAGTTGCTGAACCCGGACGGCTGGCAGCAGGAACGCTACCCCACCAACGACTTCTATACCCTGCCGATCAAACCGGTCGAGGACGCCAATGGCGGGGAACTGAAAATCACCGTGAAACTGCCCACCGGTAACGTGGTGGTGCAGGTGTGGAAAATCGAGGCCGGCCGGGTCAAGCTGTTCCTGCTGGATACCAATATTCCGGACAACTTGCTCCCGCAGGACCGGGACATCACGGATTCCCTTTACGGCGGCGACACCGACACGCGCATCCGGCAAGAGATCGTGCTGGGCATCGGCGGGGTGCGGGCGCTTAAAGCCATGGGTTACTCCCCCACGGCCTATCACATTAACGAGGGGCACTCCGCCTTCCTGGCGCTCGAGCGGGTCCGCATGCTGGTGACGGAGCAGCACCTGAGCTTCGACGAGGCCCTCGAGGCCACCCGTGTCAACAATATCTTCACCACCCACACGTCCGTCCCGGCGGGCATCGACCTGTTCGATCCCGGTGTGATGTACCACTACTTCCACGAGTTTTGCCAGGAGGCGGGAGTGGGCTTCGACCAGCTCATGAGCCTGGGTAAGGCGCCGGACAGCCGGGACGATCGCTTCTCCATGGCCATCCTGGCGCTCAACACCTCCGCCCACCGCAATGCCGTAAGCCGCCTGCACCGGCACGTCTCGCAGGAGATGTGGCACATTCTGTGGCCGCAACTGCCGGTGTGGGAGGTGCCGATCACCTCCATTACCAACGGCGTCCACCTGCCGAGCTGGTTGAACGGCGATTTGGCCGCTCTCTATGACCAGTATTTGCAGCCGGACTGGCGCGAAAGATTTGCGGAGCCGGACATCTGGGAGCAGGTGAACGAGATCCCGGACGAAGAACTGCTTGAGGCGCACCGGCGGCGCAAGCGGCGGCTGGTGAGTTTCGTGCGCGCGCGGCAGCAGGAATCGGCCACGCGGCGGCAGGCCTCGGCGGCCGAGATCCGGCGGGCCTCCGAGGTGCTGGACCCCAACGCCTTCACCATCGGCTTCGCCCGGCGGTTCGCTACCTATAAGCGCGCCACCCTGCTGTTCCGCGACCTGGAACGGCTCAAGGGCATTCTGTGCCGCAAGGAGATGCCGGTACAGATCGTGATCGCCGGCAAAGCCCACCCGAAGGATCAACCGGGCAAGACGTTCATCCGCGACATCGTGCAGTTTTCGCGCGATCCGGACATCTGGAAGCACGTGGTCTTCGTGGAAGATTACGACATGAAGGTGGCGCGGGAGCTGGTGCAGGGTGTGGACCTGTGGCTGAACAACCCACGGCGCGGCGAGGAGGCCTGCGGCACCAGCGGCATGAAGGCGGCCATCAACGGCGTCCTGAGCTTCAGCATCCTGGACGGCTGGTGGGACGAGGCCTACGAGCAGTCCGGCGGCTGGGCCATCGGCGACCGCGAGCCCTATTCGGAAGACCAGGATGCGCTGCACGCGAGTAATTTGTACTACCTGCTCGAGAACGAAATCGTGCCCATGTTCTTCGAGCGGCGGGACCAGGTTTCGCGGGACTGGATGCGGCGCATGAAACAGGCGCTCACCCATATCAGCCCCCGGTTTGACAGCCGGCGCATGGTAGGGGAATACATGCGCGAGTTGTACGATCCGGCGCACTCCTCCTGGACGCAAATCCAGCGCAGTAATTTCGACTTGGCGCGAGACCGCGCCCATTGGAACGCGCGCGTCCGCCAGGTTTGGGACCGCGTGCGGTTCGTTGAGACCGGACCGGCACCGGTAGGTTCTGTCACGAGCGGGCGGCCCGTGCCGGTGCGGGCAAGCATCGAACTGGCGGGACTGGCGCCCAACGATGTCCGGGTGGAAATGGTGATTGGGCGCGTGGGCACCGACGGCAGCCTGGAAGATACCGAAGTGATGGTTTTACCGGCGGTCGAGCAGCATGGCTCGGTGGCGGTCTTCGGCAAGGAAATTGTACCGGAGCGGACCGGCCGGCTGGGCTATGCACTCCGGATCAGTCCCAATCACTGCGAAGACCCCCTCACTCGCCCGTGTACCAGCCTGCTCAAATGGCGCGCCGCGACCCGCGATGGCGGCCGGCAGGGCTCCCGGATGCCGCAAAGCCGGGAAACCGCGATCGGCGGCCGGCAGGGCTCCCGGATGCCGCAAAGCCGGGAAACCGCGATCGGCGGCCGACGGGGCTCCCGGATGCCGCAAAGCCGGGAAACCGCGATCGGCGGTTGGCAGGGCTCCCGGATGCCGCAAAGCCCGGGAAATCGCGATGGCGGTTGGCCCGCGCCCGGATGCGTCGCAACCGGAGAGACCGGTGAGGCGGCTACCCGGGAGTCCGGACGGGTCGCAACCGGGGGGATGGGCGTTGCGTCTAATATCCAAGAAGCGTTCTGCCGATTGACTGCCCGAGGGAAGATGGTTGGTGTGGACCCCGACGTGCAAGGTAAAAGACCGGGCCGCCATGCGGGCTCGCAGGGGCATAGACGGCCGGTTCCGGACAGCAAAAATTTCGCTTTACACTGCAAACTCATTCCATGGTACATATATATTTGCGGCAGAGGCGGGTTTTGGACCTGTTTGTGCTAGGTGCCTCGGCGTATCCACAGAATCCCTCCGGCAATCTTTACGTTGACCCCAGGTAGCGGGAAGCTGCCACGCGGCTGACGCGAGAACGGATCGATCATAGCGAACCCGGGCGCTTGGTTTCGGAATTCGCTCTGCGATCTTGGAGTAATTCAATCCCCATGGACAGCGATCGGAAATACAGACAACCCGGCTACATGGATTCGGAACGGCCGGACCGTGGGCCGCGCGGGGACGAACGTCCCCGGCAACCGGGGCCCCGGCTGCCTATCGATGTAACCGGCCCGCGGCTGCCCCGCCTCGTACAGGCGGTGGCGGCGGCACGGTGCTACAACTGCTCTACCACCCTGCCCAGCGGGACGGATTTCAGCGGAACCTGCCCGAAATGCAACACAGCGCTGCACTGCTGCAAACAGTGTTCGCATTTCGAGCCGGCTACCCGCTTTCAGTGCCTGAAGCCCATCCCGGTGCGTATTGCGGCGAAGGACAAGGCCAACGAGTGTACGCTGTTCTCGCCGCGGGTGACGGTGGCGCGGGACGGCACGGCGGCGTCGGCTTCGGTCGCCGTGGCCATCGAGCCGCCGCGCAACCCCAACGACGCGCGCAGCGCCTTCGACCGCCTCTTCAAGAAGTAGCAGCGGCAGGCAGCCGCCAACCCCCCGGGGCGGGCTGTGCCGTCCCCGCGCTACCTTCTTTGGTAAATCACCCTTCCATCGAAAATTGTCATTTCCACCCGCGTCTTTTCGATATCGGCGGGTGGGATGGCCAGGATATCCGCGCTCAAGACAGCCACGTCGGCAAACTTGCCAGGCTCGATGGAGCCTTTGACGCCCTCCTCGAAGCTGGCGTAAGCGGCTCCCAGGGTGAACGCGCGGATGGCTTCGGCCACGCCGATCTTCTGCTCCGGCACCCAGCCGCCGGGCCGCAGGTCGTCGAGCGTGCGGCGCGTCACCGCCGCGTAGATGCCCATGAGCGGGTCCATGGGCGCTACCGGCGAGTCGGAACCGAAAGCCAGCACGGCGCCGCTATCGAGCAGGGTACGAAATGCATAGGCGCCTTTGGCGCGTTCGGCGCCGATACGCTTTTCGGCCCAGCGGCCATCGTCGATGGCGTGGTACGGCTGCATGGAAGCGATCACCCGCAGGCTTCCGAAGCGCGGGATATCCGCGGGCGCGAGGTGCTGGGCGTGCTCGATGCGGAAGCGGCGGTCGCGCGCACCATCCCGCCGGGCGGTTTCCTCGTACATGCCGAGCACGACGTGGTTGGCTTTATCGCCGATGGCGTGAATGGCAACCTGAAGGCCCGCCTTGTCGCCCGCCAGGATCCGGTTGAGCATCTTGTTTTCGGGGATCATCTCGCCGGCGGCCAGGCCCGTGGTGCTGGGAGCGTCCAGATAGGGCGCAAAGAAGAGCGCCGTGGTAGAGCCCAGGGAGCCATCGGAAAAGCCCTTCAGAATGCCGATGCGGAGCTTATCTCCGCCGAAGCCGGCGCGCAGGCCCGTGCCGGCCAGCCGGTTCACGGAGGCCAGCGGCTGGGCGCCATAGATCCGCACGGTCAACTCGCCGCGCTCGAGCAACTGCTGATAGACGCGCAGGATCTCCGGCGAGGCCGACATGTCCTGCACGCTGGTAACACCCTGGGCGGCAGCGGCGCGCATGGCGCCGCGCACCGCTTCGGCGACCTCGTCGCCGGTGGGCGCGGGCATGACTTTGTCGACCGCGGCCATGGCGGCGTCCTTGAGCACCCCGGTCGGTTCGCCCGTCTCGTCCCGCACGATGGTGCCGCCGGGCGGGTCCGGCGTCTGGCGCGTGATGCCGGCCAGCGCCAGGGCGCGCGAGTTCGCCAGCGCCATATGGCCGTCCAGGCGATTCACCAAGACCGGGTGATCGGGCGTGACCGGGTCGATCAGTTGCCGGGTGGGCAGTTGGGCGGGCTTCCAGTTCTCATGGTCCCAATCCCCACCGGTGATCCAGCGGCCCGGGGGCAGCCGGGCGGCGAAATCGCGGATGCGGTCGCGGAACTCGGCTTGGGAGCGGGCCGTGCGCAAGGCGACTGAGGCGAGATTCCGGCCGGTGGCGTAAAAGTGCAGGTGGGCGTCATTGAAGCCGGGCACCGCGAGTTTGCCCTGGAGATCGATCACGCGGGTGCCGGGACCGGCCCACTTTCGGATTTCGGCGGAGGTGCCGGTGGCGGCAATGCGGCCCCCGAGGCAAGCCACGGCTTCCACCCGCGGCGCGGCGGAATTGACCGTCCAAATCTTCCCGTTAACGAGAATCAGGTCGGCGGCAGGTTGGGCCGCGGCGGAAAAAGCGGCAAAAAGCAGCATGGCAATCATTCGCATAGCAAAGCCCGAATGCCGTTATTGTAGCCTCCCGCGGAGTGCGCCATCCGGCTCCATGGCGGCTTCCGGGCCGCTCCGGCAAACCTCCACCGCCTTCGCATGAAGACTTGGTAATGAACTGTAAGTGCTTTTTTATCAGTGGCTAACGGGCGCCTTAAGAGGGGTACTCCTATACCTTTAGCGCCGCGCTGTGCGATACTCATTATAGAACTAATAATGTCGCAGTTGGACGAGGCGGTAGCCCGTTACCACAAGCTCTTAGAAAACCAGGATCTCGCCTGGGCCGAAGCCCTGCAGCAGCGCATGGAAGATGAAAAGCTGTCTGCCGGGGGACGCCTTATTTGTCCGTTCCTGCGTCCGAATTTTATCACCCGCCGGCAGTACGATACGCTGGTCAAGACCGGCGAGGCTCTCATCGGCGCCATCGACCGCCTGGAGCGCATGGTTTTGAGCACGCCCGCCCTGCTGGCGCGCCTGGAACTGCTTCCCGCGGAAAAGATGCTCGCGGGCATCGACCCGGGTTACGACGCCCTGGAAGTCGCTTCGCGCCTCGATTCGCACCTCTGCAACGGTTCCCTGCATTTCGTGCAATACAATGCCGATTCGCCCACGGGCGCGGGTTATGCGGAAGCGCTGGCGGATTTATTCTACGACGCCCCGCCGGTTAAGGAGTTTCGCAAGCGCTATACCCTGACGCGCGTGGGAGGCCGCAAGCACCTGCTGACTGCCCTGCTGAAGGCGTATAAGCAGTTCGGCGGAGTGGCGAAGCCTAACATCGCCATCGTGGAGTTCCGGCCTCCATACCATTCCGGACGCAGCGAATACGAGATATTCCGCGACGCTTTCCGCCAGGAAGGCTACCACGTCGAAATCGTCTCGCCGGACCAGCTCGAATACCGCAACCGCGTCCTGCGCAAAGGGAATTTCGAGATTCACCTTGTCTACCGGCGCGTGAGCGTGCAGGAGTTCCTGATGCGCTTCGACCTCTCGCACCCGCTGGTGCAGGCGTACCGGGAGCGGGCGGTCTGCGTGGTAAACAGCTTTCGCAGCGAGCTGGCCCACAAGAAGGCCATGTTCGGGCTGCTCACCGATGAGACCCTGACGGCGAAGTTTCCCGCCGCGGAGCGCAAGGCCATCCGCGACCACGTGCCGTGGACCCGCCTGGTGGTACCCGGCAAGACCACGCGCGGCAGCGAAAGCTTCGACCTGACCGAGTACATTCTCAAGAACCGCGAACACCTGGTGCTCAAGCCCAACGACGACTACAGCGACCAGCACACCTTTTTGGGCTGGGAGTTGAACGACGCCGGCTGGGAGCGCGCGCTCAAGCAGGCCACCCGCTTCCCTTATGTCGTACAGGAGCGCGTGGACCCGGTACGCGCCGTTTTTCCGCTCTCCAACTGGGGCCACCTGGAGTTCCGCGAGATGCAGGTGGATGTCCACCCGCACGCCTACCTGGGCAAAGTGCTGAGTTGCTCGAGCTGGATTTCGGCGGGCGGCTCGGGCTTCTCTTCTTCGGCGGGCCTGGCCCCCACGTTCATCATCGAAAGCAAGTAGGCCTCACGCCAGCGTTACGGTGGCCCGCAGGTTGGCCACGCCCGCGGTGTAGCGGCTGTCGGTGACCGAGAAGGCCACGGCATCCTCCAGCCAGTCGTGCCAGACGCCGTCGGGGTCGTGCGAAGCGGCCGTGATGGTGTAATCGCCCGGGCACAACTCGCAGCGGAAGGCGAAGGAGACCGCCAGGGTATCGCCCGCGGCGCGGGGGCCGGGCTTCAGGCGCTCCAGTTCCGTATTGGTGCCGTAGACGTTCAGGCCGATGCGGGTGCGGATCATGATGCCGAGCACCGGGTCCTCAACTGCCGCCCGGAACCGCACCGCGACACGCACGACAGCCAGCTCGCCGCTGCGCCAGACGATGGTGGGGCGGCCCTCTTCCCCGATCGTTTCGATGCCCGTGATTTCGGCGCGCCCGTCGCCGCGCCGCACTCGCGGGGCCAGGCGCTGCGGCACGCTGCCGCCCCACTCCCGCAGGCGGCGGGCGATATGGCGGCGGTAGGCGGCGAGCGATTCCGCCGGGTCGCCTCGGCCTGCAAGTTTTCCCCGGTCCAGCCACCACACCTCGTCGCAGAGACGCGTGAGCAGCTCCTCGTCGTGCGAAACCAGCAGGACGGTCGAGCCCGCGCGGCGCAGGCGGTCGAGGGCGGCGGCGGCACGCTCGCGCACGAGCGCATCGTGGGCGGCCAGGGCGTTATCGACGAGCAGCAGGCCGCAGGGGGCAAAGTTCAGGGCATCGCCGGGGCCGATCAGGCGGCGCGCGGCGGGCGCTTCAACCGTGCCGGAAGCCGGCGTTTCGAGCCCCGCCGCCACCCGCAACAGGCGGCTCTTGCCGGCGCCGTCCTCCCCGGTGATGCCGATGGCGGCGCCGTCGGGTGCGGCCGCATCGAAGTGCGCCAGGGGCGCCGAGGTCACGTCGCGGAAGGTAATCGCCATTACCAGATAGAATACCGGGTAGGCATGGCAGACCCCAACGTGCTCGGCCGCATGCGCGCCGACTGGAACGAGCGCGCCCGCGAGGACGCCCACTACTACGTCGCTTTCGGCCGCCGCGGCCAGGACGACGCCGAGTTCTTCGCCTCCGCGGCCCCCACCGTGAGGGTGCTCGAAATGGAGCTGCGGCGTCTCGAGGGGTGCGCGGCGGCGCTCGAGATCGGCTGCGGCCCGGGCCGGCTCATCAAGCCCATGAGCCGCTACTTCGAAACCATCCACGGGGTGGATGTTTCGGACGAGATGATCCGGCTGGCGCGCGAGAAACTGGCCGGCATCGCCAACGCGCACGTTCACGCGACCAGCGGCGCGGACCTCTCGTTATTCGCGGACAACACCTTCGATTTCGTCTACTCCTACGCCGTCTTCCAGCACATCCCCAGCGGCGAGGTGGTCTTCCGCTACCTGGAGGAGGCGCGCCGGGTGCTCCGGCCCGCGGGCATCCTGCGCTGCCAGATCAACGGGTTGCCGCAGACGGCGGCGCGCTACACCACCTGGGAAGGCGTGCGTCTTTCGGCCGCGGAGGTGGCGGCGTTCGCCCGGGAGCACGATTTGCAACTGCTGGCGCTCGAAGGCGCCCTCACCCAGTACATGTGGGTCACGCTCCGCAAGCGGCCGGAGGGCTGGAGCCGCGGGCTGGCCTGGCAGCCGCATTCCGCGCGGCTGCGCAACCTGAGCAACGCCGAGACCGGCGAGGCGGCGGCGCCCGCCTCCGGGCCGCTGGCAGCGCTCTCGCTGTCGATCGAAGACCTGCCCGCCGGCGCCGACCTGAACAGCCTCGAAGTGCGCGTCGACGGCCATCCCGCCCGCCTCACTTACCTGGGGCACCCGGCCGCGGACGGCGTCTGCCAGTTGAATGCCACACTGCCCGAAGCGCTGCGAACCGGCCTGCTGCCGGTGGAGGTGCGGTGGCTGGGGCGGCCGCTGTGCGAGTGCCCGTGGATGCGGCTCATCCCGCCCGGCCCCGCGGTGCCGCTGCTCTGGGCCGTAACGGACGGCGTCAACCTGCTGGCGCACAACCGTACCGCCAGCGGCACGTTCAAAGCCGTGGTGGCCGAGCTCGAGCATCCCGGGGAGTTTGCCGCCACCCTGGGGGAAGCGCCGGTGACGGAGGTGGATGCCTTCTGCTCCGACCCGCTCAGCCGCCGCTACGAGTTCAACTTCCACGTACCGCCGGGGACCGCGCCGGGGAGCCACGAGCTGACGCTCCGAATCGGGCGGCGCGTGCTGGCGCGCATGCCGGTGGAGGTGGCCTGATGGCTCCAACGCGCGGGTGGGCGCCGGGCGCGCGGGCGATTCCACCGGGGGCCCGCCCGGCGCGGCGCTGGACAACCATGGGTCTCATACAGCGGACGGGGCGGCGGGTGCTGGCACGCCTGCCGGCGGAGGTGGCCTGCGTGCGGGCCGCGCGGGCGCTCGCCTGCTGCGTGCTGGCTGCTGCCGCGGCGAGCGCCCGGCTTATCCAACTGCCGCCGGGCGTCATGGAGATCGCGTCGCCCATCGAGGTGACGGGCTCGGGCGTGGAGGTGCGGGGCGAGGGCACCGTGCTGCGGGCGGCGCACGGCTTCCGGGGCCGCGCCCTCGTCGAGTGCCGCGGCTGCACCGGGGCGTTGTTCCGCGGCTTTACCGTTGACGGCAACCGCGCGGCGCTCGAGGTGCGAGCCGGCCTCGCGCCTTACGACGTCCCCTTCGCACGCTTCACGGCCAACAACGGCATCCTGCTCGACGACGCCCGCGAGGTGCGGATCGAGGGCGTGCGCTTCCGCGAAATCGCGGGCTTCGCGGTGCTGGCCAGTCGGTCGCGCGATATCACCATCCGGGAGGTTGCGGTGGCGGACAGCGGCTCGCGCAACAGCCGCGGGCGCAACAATACCACCGGTGGCATTCTGCTCGAGGAAGGCACCGCGAACTTCCGGGTGGAAGGGTGCCGCTTCGAAAACATCCGCGGCAACGCCGTGTGGACGCATTCGCTTTACACTTCGCCGCGCAACCGGGCGGGCGTGATCGCCGACAACCGCTTCCAGCGCATCGGGCGGGACGCCATTCAGGTGGGGCACGCCACGGAAGTGCGGGTCGAGCGCAACGAAGGTTCGGAGATTGGCTATCCGGCCGAAGTGGTGGATACGGAGGGACAGGCCACCCCCGTGGCGATCGACACCGCCGGCAATACCGACCGCTCCGTTTATGCTTCTAACCGGTTCTCTCAAATCAACGGCAAGTGCATCGATCTCGATGGCTTCCACCACGGCGAGGTGCGCGGCAACGTCTGCAGTGACGTGTCGGGATACGGCATCGTGATGAACAACAGCAATCCGGACATGCGGCCGGAGGGTGTGCGGATCGAAGGGAACGAGATCCGGCGAGCGCGCTACGGCGGCATCTTCGTCGTCGGCAGCGGCAATACCATCGCCCGCAACCGCCTTCTGGACCTGAACCAGGCGCGCTGCGACGACTGCGGCTATCCAGCGGATGAGCCCGGCATGCTGCGCTCCGGCATCTACCTGGGGCGGCGCGCGGAACGGCCCGCCCCGGCGCGGGGCAACGTGGTCGAGGCCAACGAAATCACCGGCTACCGCATGGCGGCGCGCTGCGTGGGCCGGGCGCCGGGCATCGGGGCGGCCGATAACACAGTCCGGGGAAACCGGTGCCGGAACGGCGGGCCGGATAACAAGTAGAGGCCGCCAAACCCGCGGATCTCGATCTGGCCAGCCGCGTGACCACGCCCGTGGACTCGAAGGCGTCCTGCCTCCTGGGCCGCCAGATTCCAAGGGCCACGGCGCTGCTCATCGCGTCAGCCCGGCCTTCGCAGCTTGGATGAGAATCCGGCCAAGAGGCAGGCGGGTTGGGCCGGTAAGGGCTTCCCCAGGAAAGGAACTATCCGGCGGTGGGACCGCTACATGCAGTGGGTGCGGATCAAGGCGGCGTTCAAATGTTTGAAGAGTGAGTTGGGCTAATCCACCAACCCGTTGCGCACGGCGAAACGCACCAGTTCGTTGACGCTGTGCAGGTTCAGCTTCTCCATAATGCGCCCGCGGTGCGCGTCCACCGTATAGACGCTCAGGTTCAACACCCCGGCAATCTCTTTGTTCGTCTTGCCCTCCGCGATCATCTGCAGCACTTCCCGCTCGCGGCTGGTGAGCAAATCGATGGGGTCGGTCACGTGCTTGCGGTAGTCGTTGAGCACCGCGTCGGAAACGGCGGGGCTCAGGTACCCTTCTCCGCGTGCCACCGCGTGCACTGCCGCTACCAGGTCCGCGGCCCCCGAATCCTTCAGCAGATAGCCGCGCGCGCCCGCCCGGAGGATCTCCCGCACGTAAACCGAATCCTTATGCATGCTGAGCGCCAGCACGCGCGCGCGAGGCGCGGAATCCTGGAGCCGCCGCGTGGCTTCAATGCCGTTCAGTTCCGGCATGGCCACATCCATCACCACCACGTCGGGCTGCAGCCGTTCGGCCAGCTCCACCGCTTCGCGCCCGTTGCCCGCCTCCCCCACGATCTCCATGTCCGGCTGGGCCCCCAGGATCATCTTGAACCCCTGCCGCACCACGGCGTGGTCGTCAGCCAGCAGGATGTAAATCTTGTCGCGCACGTGCCGGCGTTCCCTCCGGAACCCGTACTTCGATGGTAACGCCCCGCCCTGGGGCCGAGCGCACCGCCAGGTCCCCGCCCGTACTGCGCGCTCGTGCGCGCATCCCGATCATGCCCAGGCCGCCCGGCTTCACGCCGTCCGCCTGCGGTCCCAGGCCCCGCCCGTTGTCGGCGATGGTGAGCCGCACCTGCCCCCCCGCAGTGGCCAGTTCCATCCGCACCGCCGTCGCCCCCGCGTGCCGCGCTACGTTTGTGAGCGCCTCCTGCGCGATCCGGAACAGGTGCGTTTCCGTCTCGTCCGGCAGCCGGCCGGCCAGCCCCGAATGAAACTCCACGTCGATCCCGGTGCGGTGCGTAAAGCCTTCCGCCAGCCAGCGCAGCCCCGCTCCCAGCCCGAAATCGTCCAGGATGGTGGGGCGCAGCAGTTGCGACATCTGCCGCACGTTGCCGATGGCTTCGTCCACCAGCTTCAGGCAGTCCTCCACGCGCCCGTGGTCCGCCCCGCTTTCCATGGCCGACAGGTTCGTCTTGACCGCGGTGAGCGATTGGCCCAGCTCGTCGTGCAGTTCGTGGGAGAAGCGCCGCGCCGTAGCCTCCTGGTCTTCCAGCATGTGCCAGGAGACGCGGCTCAGTTCTCCCGCCTGCCACTCCAGCGAACGCACCAGCCCGGTGGTCGTCCATACCGTAAAGGCGGTCGAAATGAGGGCCAGCGCCAGGCATGCGCCCAACAGCAACAGCGTTTCCCGCAGCAGGCCCGTGGCGCGCGCGTCGATCTCCTGCTGCGCGGCGATCACGTTGCGGTAGCTGGCTTCGATCAGCTTCGCCACCACCGAGATAAACTCCGCGTGGCGCCGGAACAGGTCGCGTGACGCGAAACTCTCGGGTTCCTGGATCGAGAGCAGGCGGCGCGCCTCGCCCGAAAATCCGTCCGAGACCTGCTTCAGCCGCGTCCACAACCGCCTCTGCGGAGTTGCCGCGCCCTCCTGCGCTATCCGGCCGATCTGCCGCTCCGCCTCCCCGAGTTGCGCCAGGATGCGGCCCGCATCCACCGAATCGGGATCGCGGGCCAGCACCGAAAACACCTCCGTCAGGCTGGTCTGTTCCCGCTGCAATTCGTCGATCAGGCGGTTCGTCACCGACTGCTGCTCGACCATCCGGGCCGCATTCGCCTGAATCGAGCCGACGCTGCGGACGCCGATGAATCCCGCCGCCGTGAGCAACGCCAGCACCAGGGCAAACCCCGCCACCAGCACCCCGATTACGTACCGGTGGGTGATCCGCTCCACCTTCGGCGGCTTGAGAAGCGAGGTGAACATTCCTTCATCTCCACTATCGCGCGCGGCTCCCCGCATTGCCATCCCCTAAGTGGCCGGTTGCCGGCGCCCAATCGGCACTAATGGAGATCCCTTATCTTAGTGCGCAGATTAGCCTCGCGGGGCTATCGTTCCCCGGGCAGGGTTACCGCAGAATGGGACTGTAAGCGGGACGCCAAAGCGAGCCCGCCAGGAGAAAAGTAACCAATGAAAAAGACCCTGTTAGCGATCGCATTGGCCGCCGGCACCTCGATGTTTGCCGCGCAGGCGCC